>WNES01000431.1_pt1 | contig 21832 bp, 24 predicted proteins | sample 5399931 | NCBI WGS metagenome assembly WNES01 (sample SAMN13153332, study PRJNA577476) | soil metagenome | isolation source: 20 cm grassland meadow soil 2 days after 3rd rain plot 5 | place: USA:California | collected 2015-11-11
GTACCGGTGCTTAGCCGGAGCGAAGACATCGCTAATGCACGACTCCATTTTGAAGACGGTTGCGTGGCAAAGGTTACCTCCAGCCGCATCAGTCCCGAGCGGCTTCGCAAGATTCGCATCTTTCAAGAGGACGCCTATCTCTCGCTCGATTATCAAAATCAAAGCGGCGAAATCTATCGACGGGTTGGGGGACGCATCACGCGTGACCGAGTCGACATTGAACGGGAAGAACCGCTCAAGCTTCAGCTGGCTTCGTTTATTGAATGCGCTAGCACGGGGCGCGAACCCCGCGTTTCGGGTTCTCAAGCGACAGCGGCATTGAAGCTAGCGGTCGAAATAACGAAGCGAATCGCGCCCGGTGGGTAATGGCTCGCTGATGTATTCAGCCGCTGATTCCTGTAGCCACCGCCCTGCGGGCGGTTTCTTAAAGTGCTTCGAGCGCGGACGGGCCACAGGCCTGTGGCTACAAGCAGAATGAAATCAAAGACCATCTATTTCGTCGCCGGTGAAGTAAGCGCAGACAATCACGGCGCCGCATTGATGCGTTGCCTGCGCGGGTTAGACAGCCGGCTCCAGTTTGTCGGGCGCGGCGGCCCGCAAATGCGAGAGATGTCTGGTGAGCAATTCAAAAATTGGATCGGCGAGGCAGCAGTCCTCGGTTTATGGGAAGTACTCAGGAAATATGGTTATTTCCGCGAACAGTTTCATGAAACGCTGCGCGAAATTCGGGAGAGCAAGCCTGACGCGGTAGTCCTGATTGATTATCCAGGTTTCAATCTGCGTCTCGCCCGCGCATTGCGAAGGCAAGCGCCGCGACAAAAGATAATTTATTACATCAGTCCTCAAGTATGGGCTTGGGACCATGGACGCATCAAAAGAATGGCGCACTTCATCGATCTGGTGCTCTGTATTTTTCCTTTTGAAACCGATCTTTACAACCAGGTGGGCTTGCGCGCGTTGTTTGTTGGTCATCCCATGATCGAACGATTGCAGGACCGGAAAATCGACACTCAGCGTGATCCGAATTTAATCGGGCTCTTCCCCGGTAGTCGCTCCCGCGAGGTGCGAAAAATTTTCCCGGTAATGCTGGAAACTGTGCGTGAACTTCGGAAGCACAACCGGAATCTGCGTTTTGAAGTCGCAGCTGCATCCGAGCAACTTGCTCTCGAGATGAGCCCGGCCGTCGCCGGACTGGATCAATCACAAGATGGGGAGGCAATTCAAATCAAGGTCGACGAAACAGCGGTAATCATGCAGCGCGCATGGGCTGGGATTGTCGCTTCAGGGAGCGCCACGTTGGAAGCTGCTTATTTCCGATTGCCGTTTGTGCTGATTTATAAAGTTATGTGGCCGACATACCTGGCTGCGCGACTCGTCGTGAATGTGAAATATCTTGGTATGCCTAACCTGCTTGCAGATAAAGAAGTGGTTCCGGAATTCATCCAGTATCGGGCAAAACCGCGTGCCGTCGTCGAAGCCGTGCAACCGCTGATTGAGAATGCAAACGCGCGCGAGAGGATGATTTCGGAGTTCGATTCAATCATTGGCAGATTGGGGGAAACCGGAGCAAGCGAAAGAGCGGCCCGAGCAATTATTGAAGAGATGGGAACGGCGACTTAACTAATCACGCATGAAAATTTGGGATATTTCACGAACCCTTTCGAACGACCTTGCAGAATGGCCCGGTGACGAGCCGTGTTGCTTTCGGTTGACGAGACAGAAAGCGAAAGGTGAAAGCGTGAATCTGGGCGCGATCAGCATGAGCGTGCATAACGGCACGCACGCCGACGCCCAGTTCCATTTTGACACGAATGGCGAATCGATTGAGAAAGCACCGCTCGAAACTTATCTGGGGCGCGCGACAGTTGTCGACCTTGCGCAAGCTTTCTTAGATTCGAAGGAGAAACACCTGATCACAATCGAGGACCTCCGGCCGTCTGCCGAAGCAATAGCGGCCACCTCCCGGCTCCTTGTAAAAACTGGTCGGTGGAGTGATTCCGCAGTTTTTCCAAACCAAATTCCTGTGATCGCTGCCGATGTGCCGGCGTGGCTGCAGAAAAATGGCGTCAAACTGCTCGGGATGGATCTTCCGTCCGTCGATGAGATCGATTCGAAATCGTTGCAGAACCATCATGCGCTGGCCCGTGCCGGCATCGCCATCGTTGAGTCGCTAGATTTGAGTGATGTTGCTTCCGGGATTTATCAGTTCGCGGCGCCGCCTCTAAAAATCGCCGGTGGCGATGGCGCGCCGATGCGCGCAATTCTCTGGCGCGAGTGAATGATTCATTCTATTCGCACGCATTGTAGTGTCCGCTGTCCTCAGCGGAATGGGCTTTCCCGTGCTAGAACGCGATGCGCTGAGGACAGCGCACGCTACAGCCAAGCCATATGACAGGAAGACTGCTCGAAGACCAGGGCGCCGTTTGGGTGGTTGCTGCTGTTAGCTTTCTTTTGTTTCTCGTCGGCAATTTGCCGTGGCAGCTCGACGACTACGATCAGGCGAAGCAAGCATACACTTCCTTCGAGATGATCAAGGAAGGTCGCTGGTTCTATCAGCAGACGCCGCACGAACGCGTGGCAACAAAGCCGCCATTGGTGGGATGGGTTTCAGCTGGTCTCTTTGCAATGACTCGCTTATGGGAGCTCTCGTGGCGGCTGCCATCGCTCCTGGCTGCCGTTGCGCTGGCAGTATTGCTGTTTCGCACCGCCAGCGCCGCGTATGGATCAATTGCCGGTCTCGTTGCGCTCAGTGCGTTTGGATTGAATCTGCTGACTCCGCGCCTGGCAACTCTGGTGCGCACTGACATGGCACTGGCATTTGTAATCTTCCTTGTTGGTCTGCTGATATGGCAAAAAATTGAAAGGCAGGAGGAATGGAAGCCGCGGGATCGAGTTTACCTTTTCGCATTGCTCACCATCGCAATGCTGATCAAAGGCCCGATTGTGTACGCGTTCTTACTTCCCGGCATTGTGTTGTTCCAGTGGCGCCATGGTAGGGCGCGACCGCCGGGCGCGCCGCTCAGCGCCTGGTCTGGCTGGTGGCCATGGATCGCTTCACTAGCTGTTTTCTTGTTATGGGTCACCGGCGGCATCTTGTCTCAGTCCGGATTCTTTGATGAAGTGGTTATGCGCGAATTTTTGGGACGTTTTGGCGAAACAATTCATCGTCCGCAGCCGCTTTATTTTTATTTGCCGCATCTGATTCACAAATTTGCTCCGTGGAGCATCCTGCTGATCGCGATTGCAATTTTCGATCTTGCGTCCCGTCGATGGAGAATAGGTGCCGCATTTCGCGAGATCTCGCCGGATACCTTCTGGCTGCTTTGCTGGAGTGTGGGCGGCTTGATCGTGATGTCACTAGTTCCATCCAAGCGGGTTGACAGAATCTTTCCGGTTATTCCGCCGCTTTGTTTGCTGCTGGCGGCACAGGTTTCTAGTGGGTTCAGCTCGCTGCGCCGAGCGGACGCTCTGAGCCGGACTGGGTGGCGTCTCTATCTAGCCATCGCGCTCCTGTTCGCGATCTTGTTTACTGGCGGTTATACAATTTGGAAGGTAGTTACCGGCTATCGCGATCATCGTGACGCGCTCGCTGTTTTTGGACGCAACGTTCGTCGCGAAGCGGAGGCGCGTCACTGGCGCTACGAAGCTGTTTCTGCGAAAGACGAGGGTCTGCTTCTTTACTTGCGGAAAACGCACTACCTCGCGCCAGATGGCGCCATCGCCGAATGGAACGGTGGAAATCTCGATGCGCTGGTGGTATCAACTGAGAAAGCGCCCGTTTTGCTGCGCGACCTTCAACGTGCTGCCATCTTTCAATTGAAATCAATTGAAAGAAGAGAGGAGGAGAGCAAGGGCTATCTTTTAATTACGCGCTAAGCTCCATCCAAGCTCGACGCCAGTCGCTACTAGTCGTCTTGTTGAAGCCAGACGTACCGCCTCCCGTTCCAGTAGACCAATAGGCAGAAATTGTTCTGTCTATTTCTTTGGGTTGCCTCATTCATGTCTGATCCGCACCAGTTCCTCCCTGTCTCCAGTTCTGGTGTCAACAGTCAGGACATTTCCAACGCCCGGCGCGTAGAATTTGTATTCGAGGAGATCGGTTTCCAAAGGCGTGGTTTCTTTCGATTTCAGGCAATTGTGGAACGTCCCAGCTGGCACGGTGACCGACGCGGTGAGACTGACGGTTTCCGCAAAATCCTCGGCATTAGCCAAAGAGAATTCCTGACGGTAAAAATCGCCGATGGCAGGATGAGCTTTCATGATAATTCCCGGTTTGTCCCCGTTGACACCACCCATGAACGTGCCCTCAATGGTGGTGATCAAGCCATCCTCAAGCTCGTGGGTGTTTTCGCCAAAATACCACACGTTGCCATCTCTATCCTGGGCGAACCAATCGAGCGTATCTTCCGTCAGCTTGCCGTCCACAGTGACCGTATCGTGGACTTCGACGCAGGTGACGCCGAGGATCACCTTGGTATGGTGCGTCACGGCGAACTCATCGTGTTCAAAACCCTGGGCGGTATGACCCTCATAGATGAAGGTCGTGCCCGGCCTTAATGGGAAGTAAGGATTATCGATCCGAGTGACGAAATTCGACGGATCGATCACCGGGTCGTACGGTGTTCCGCCGAGCCGCTCGCAGGCTGCCAATCGCGCGTCGTTTTGTTCCTGGCAGGTCTGCCGCTCGTCGTTCAGATCCGCCGACGCTTGCTTCCGGCACTCCTCCCGTGCGTCAGGATCCGCAAGGTTGTCGCACTTCCCCAAGGCGAGCCAGTAATCACTCTGGGCTGCCGCCTGACAGGACGCCAAGACGGCCTGCGCAGTCCGGCGACAGAAATCAGGCTGCTCCACGGCCGCCTCACCGCTAACCAGAGCGAACAGGAGAATTGTCACTCCGATCGTCAACCTAGCCGACTGGAGCAAGCTGGCCGATTGTCCATGGCCTGACTGATCTTTGATACCGAGAATGTTCAATTGGGAGCGTGTTTTCATAGTGTCTGCTTTCTGATGTTTTTTCGCCGGGGCATTATACGCTACTAACCCGCCTGGATTAATCCATCGGATTGTTAGGAGCCATTGCTAAATTCGGGACAGTGTCAGCGTCGCTCAAAACTGTCTCCGTAAAATATCTATCCGCTTGCCTTCCCTCTTTCGAGCGGGAAAAAATGCGAACATCCTGGCGAGTCTGCCGGCAGTGCTCACATCGCATTTAACACCCTTCGACAGTAATTACGCGATGACGTCATTCGCGGCCATCCTAGTCGCCCTGCTGGAACCAGACGTAGCGCTTGCCGTTCCAGTAAATCAGCGCGCTAGCGGCCTCGCTCTTGCCCACGAGCAGCGCATCGCTACGGAGATGTGGGACACTTCTATCAGCTTCATGGATGGCGCGGCCTTTGGAATAAAGTTGCCACGTATCCATCCACTCGAAGTCATCACCGCCATTGCCGATTGCGTTTCCCGCTCCGACAACCGTTACCTTGTCGGTCGCACCATTGATGATCGCAATTCCGAGCTTTCCGGTCGAACGTTGCTTGACCAGGATCGCAATATCAGACTTACCATCGCCAATGAAATCGCCGCGCAGATAGAATGGATTTACGCGAAAGGAGAGCTCGTAATCCTTCGCCAGCAAACCATTCGTGATGGCTCTATCGATCACCTCAGGAATATCATGCAGCTGTGCAGTCGCGTCCGGCGTTGCAGATTTCGTGGTATCGGACTGGGTTATAGCTTTCGTTTTTAAATCAATCTGGTACGTGTTACCGCGCTCCGATGTGACGAGGAGCGTACCATCGCGAACGTTCAGCTTATGAATGAAAACCCACTGAACATCTTCCTCCAGCCGTGGCTCAATGTGGTTCGCAAACACCGTCAACTCCCAGAGCTTTTTATTGGTCTGAACATCCCACGCTTCGATGTACGCGCGACGCCCATCGTCATTCGGTGCTACGTAGCGGATACTGTCGTGAATCGCTGGCTCAACCCTTGGCGGCGCGGAACGCTTGGCGAGTGCGAAATACGGAAGAAATGCCATCGCAGAAAGCACAACAGTCAGTCGCATCATAGGCCTCAAGCACTTACAAGGCATCTTAGAATGTCATTCTGAGCGAAGCGAAGAATCTCGGATCCCTTTTGGGCCGATACCCAACGAAAATAGACCAGAGATGTTTCGCTTCGCTCAACATGACAGCGTCACTTGCCCGAATCTTTCGGCGTTTTGATAAAACCAAAGTAGAAGCAAAGCGCGAACAGGATGAAATGAACGATGGAGCGGAACCCGCTGATTTCTGGCGTCAGGATAAGACTGGTGCCCAGCAGCGGCACTGACACCTTGGCAAGGTAAAGATAGAACTGAATCCCAGCGCTGACAAAGAACGCACCAGCCAAAAATTTGCGAAAGTCCCGGCTGCGCCATGCGAAATAAAGCGCCGGCAGACCGAGGACGATCAGTGCGATGAGAAGTGCCGCGATCATATTCCTCTAAGCTTCACAGTAACTTGTGCCTTCGGCCTCGATGGCAGTGCTGGCTCTAGTGGCTGGTTAGCTCCTTGCTTGTTAGTTTCGAGAACTTTTCCTCGACTCCTCGCTCGATGCGCTGGCGCTTTATGTCGTCCTTCTTCTCTTTCAGCATCGATATCAGCTGGTTCATCCCATCAGCGAGATCAGCATTAGCCGACGGCCATTCGCTTTTATTTCTGAATGTAACGCCCGGGTAGGCAGCCTCTAAATCAGGTATGCGACGGCCTTCTTTCTGGACTCTTTCCACAATCTTCACAAGCCCGTCCATATCTCCGAAGGCGTAACCATTGATGTAAGGCCCCACGAGCTGATAAAAAGCGTTCTGGGCGTGCAACAGCTCAAAGCCAGGACTACCGATGCTTCCCATCTTGGTTTGATCCAGGAGAACGCCAAACTGCCGACCGCGATACTGAGCAGAATAAAACCAGTAAACCGATTCTTTTCGATAGCCCAGGTCGTACAGCCGGATCGCGGCGACATAGAGTTCAGGAAACGTGAGCCGGTCCCAATCTTTCTTCATCTGGGCGATGGTGGCAAGAAAGTCATCTTCCTTCGCCGACGCCAGCCCAGAACTAAACCGGCCGACTTTGACCTCTGGGCCTTTCGAATCGTAATAGGGCGTGATGTAGGCATCAATGTGGGAGGGATTGATCTCTGGCTGCGCGGCCTTCAACGCGACCAGTGCGAAGCTTATCGGGACCAATGCAAGTGACAGTTTGTTGATCAATTCATTCATACGGTGATTGCCTCTATACTGTTAAGGAGGACGGGCGTCGACGCTCTAACAGTGTTTTGGATCTCAGCGACTCTATCGGTGTGTATTATAAGGGCGCGAATGTCGTCTTCTGAAGGTCTCGCTTTCACGCGCGCTCGATACGAAACGGCCTTTGCAGCTTCGCCTTCTGCTTCAAATTCCGCTTCAGCCTCAACTTCGACGCTCTCGATATCAATCTTCCTCTTCGCTGCTTCGCGATAAATATCGTTGCAGTAGCAAGTCGCCAGCGCGGCTATTTTGGCATTAGCTGTGCTGAGTTCACGTTGAATCTCAGAATCTGCCACTGGTCGCCATGCTTAATCAGGCCGAGCGTGATCGTCGCCTCTCCTTTCTCGAACGTAGCCTTCGTCGCGTACTGCGCAGAAATGACTTTGCCGTTCTGCGTGGTAGCGGACATGAGAGCCTGTCCCTGTGGCGGGTCGTACTTTTGGAATCGACCGAGGCTGCCAAACCAGTTAAACATCTGATCTAATTGTTGTTGTGTGACGGCTTGCTTGAACTCGGGACTCGCGCGGTCGAGGAGCTCCTTCTCGCTCCACCCGTTTATGATGGCAGGAATGGCGGTGTCAGCATAAGCTTTGCTTTCCTTGTCGAGCTCATTGCCGCGCACTGCGACGAAGGCGATACCGATGGCTGCCAACACAACGATTGCAAGAAAGATCGAACCAAGAACAATGAGGAATTTTTTCATATGCGCGTAATACCTAACGAGAATGGAGTGAGCTGGGAAGCCGCAACATAGACGGGCAAGCCCGAGAGGGCGAATGAGCTGGGAAGATCATGAGTCAAAGACATAAGCCACCTAGCCACTTGAAGCAAAGTGTGAAGTTCGTCGCCGCTACAATACAAGTGGCTGGGTTGGCTTCATCGATTGGTTAGGCGTTTTGGTCAGCGAGGTTCTTATCTTGGGTAGATGGAGAGAAAAGCGTGTAAACGGAAACGACTCCCACCCCCCAACCGTGCGGTTACTGGCCTTCCCGTATTATACTAAAGTTTAATAAGACCAAGGTCTCATTGACAGAACGGCAGACGCGTCCCTAGTCTTGCCTGTTCTAATGCGAGACCATACTCAGGATTTCTCCAATTCGTTCTCGACGCACCTGACATGCTTCTCGCACACCACGAAACTGCAAATGGGAGTCTCCGTTTGCACAACATATGAAAGGTCGGTCATGAACTGCGATAATAAAAAAAGCCGGTCAAAGTCTCGTCACCTAACAGCAGCGTTGGGCAAATCCTTTGTTGCACTCGCTATCCTGGCGGCATTCTTCCCATTGCCTAGGAGTCAGGCGGGTGAATCAAGAGGGAACGGGTCAAGCGCTCCGGAATTCATTGCTGCGAGCGGCCTGTGGGTTGATTGCAATATTGTTACCGATTTCAAACAGGTTGGCCGCAACCTAATCATCACCGTGGACATCACCGAGACGTTTTCTGGAACGCTGGATGGCTGCTATACTGGGACGGAGCGTGACGTTGTTTATAGAAACGGGTCCGCGACGTTCCACGGTAGCGGCATTTTCACTGGTGTTGTGAATGGGCAATCCGGCACGATGGTGATGATCTACGAAGGCACCGCTAACGCCCAAGGCGTGGCTTCCGCTAATTGGGTTCTCGAGCAGGGTACGGGCGGGCTGACGAATCTGCACGGGCAAGGCACTTTCGAGGGGACTCTCGTCGCGCTGCAGACGTCGCCCTGCACTCCACCAGACCGAACGGTATGCGACGGGGGGATGTTTGGCGGCACGTACAGCGGGATTCTGCACTTCACGCCCTAACAGAGCGACTTCAGGGGATTGCTAAGCGGGCCGCACAAGACTGGCTTTAAGGAACTGGAAGCGGCCATTCAGGACGGTTAGCCGCTGGCTTCATCGTCTGGTTAGGCCTTTCGTGCATCTCGGCTATCGGATCTTCCTCCAATGATCGACGAAGTCACCGCCGATCTTCGCGGTGAAACCCTCCGCCCCGAAACTGACCTCCACCCCTTCGCCAGGCGGCGAAAAATTGAATCGGCCATCCTTTGAGGTAACGGGCGTGCAGTGATTGGTCACCGCAGGCGCCTCGTTTGTGACCCCTGCCTTATCGAGATTGTTTCTTGTCGTGTAGACGATCCACTCGCAGTACTTGTCCGTGCTGAACGTGTAGCGTCCGACCGTCGACTCGGACGCGATCGTTCCATCGCCATTCTTGACGAAAAGATTCAGATTGAACCGCCCGTCAGCCATCGTATACAGCGCTACAATTGAAGGAGGCCGAAGAACCGTGCCATTGGCCATGACGCGTTCCGTGAGTTCGTAAGTCCCGTCAATGGACAGGGGAGTCAACGGCGCGGAAATAGGCTTGGAATGAACTGCAGACCGTGCCAAAGCGATGAGAAGGAGAAGGATCAGTCCGCCAGCCGCTCGACTGGCGAAAAGTGTTGTTTTCATAGGCCTAACGAGAACAAGCTCAGCCACCGCTGGCCCACCACGGCGGGTAAACTGCAGCAAGCTTTGCTTTCACTTTCATCATTAATAATTCATCCTTCAACTTTTCAGTATGTCGGTAAGCGGTTGGGCGGAGTGATTTGGTTAGGCCTTTTACCAGAGCAACCATATCGCCAGACATGCAATCACGATCAGCGCAAGAACAAACAACATCAAGGAGCGACCTTCTGCCGTTGATGCGCGTCTTTCTGCATCACGCTTTGCCTGCTCGTGCGTCGCAGCGGCTACCTCGTCTTGCTGCAGTTGCCCCGCCCGAGCGCGAATGTAGATCGCTCGGGCGCGTGCGTCATCTCCCTCCGAATCAGCAAAGGCTTTTGTCCATAGCCCACGATCGAGATATCCGCGCTCAAGCTGTTGCGACCGCGTCGAAGAAGCGCTGTTCCGCCATAGGATGCAATACGTCTAACGAGAACAAGATGAGCTGCCGCTGCCGATGGCGAACGGCGCTTGAGATGAAAGTGATTTAGTCACCTGGAATGTGAACATGCGCAGCGTAGCGCTTAGCTCCATCGCCTGATTACGTGTCCTTTTGTGCTGCTTCCTCGCGGCCACGCGTCACCCTGGCGGAAAGTGCGAATAGAAACTGTCCCAGAGCCCTCGCGAATTCTGCAGCACGTCGTGCATCTTCTTCAGTTGGGAGCTCCGCCTGAGTATCTGAATGACACTGTTCGTTGGCATCGAGTCTCACTTCATGAGCCCACGAAGCCATGTCGCTGGTAATCAGATGATCTTTAGCAGCCTTGTTGATGCGGGTGTAAAGTGAACCTTCGGTATACGACTTGTCTTTCAGCATAGCATCTACTGCACTGCCGGCGAGCATCACAGCACCTGCAGGTGCGTGGATGCTCTGAATAGCTTGCTGAAGATATGATCGTGCTCGGTCGGGGAGAGCGTCGTCGACGGCACTGGCCTGAGGAAACAGTTTGATCACTTGCTTGCCTATCTCCAGTGCTGAAGCTGTAACGACACCGCCGCATCGCGTGCACGCGTACGCTCGCCATCGTTTCTTGTCGCGTCCCTCGCTACTCGTCGTCTCGAAATCGGCTCGCATCGAGAAATTCGGGTGGTCGACATTGCAGTGAGGGCAACGATCTATCTTTAGCACGTTGTCCAGAGTTGGCATGGCGCAAACCTAGCGAGAATTATACGAAAAAGTTCCGTCGATTTCAGCTTCTGTTGAGGGAGGCTCCGGAGAAAAAGAAAGCATGAATTCTTGGTTATCAAGTCCGAGCGAAGAGAGCAAGCCGAATTGGTTGATCGATCGCTGCCTGATTTGTCGTGAGGGGCGAAGCCCAGGTGCCGCGAGATCAAGCCGAGGTTCCTCGACTGCGCTCGGAATGACAAGAGAAGAAACCAAAATGCTCGCTCGACTTTTAGGCGCGGATAAATCTACTCTCGCGCCCATGATTCGAACAGACGTCGTCGTTGCAGCCGTAACCGGAGCCTTGTTTACTTCTGGCGCCGCGCACGCCCAGCCCAATATTGAGCAGATCGTTACACAAAAGGTGCAGCCGATTTTGCCGAAGACCGGCACCGGAGGAGGGGTTGCGGTCGCCGTCCGGATGAATGGTAATACTTCGTTCTTTAACTACGGCATGGCTGACAATGCGCAGAAACGCCAGGTCACAGCTGACTCAATTTTCAACCTCGGCTCCGTCGGCAAGGTATTTGCGACGACGTTGCTCGCGCAAGCTGTTAAGCAGGGCGAGCTCAGCCTCGATGATCCGGTTGCCAAATATGTCACCGAGTTACAACGCGGTAGTGACATTCGCCGGATAACCCTAGGACAGCTTGCCAGCCATAGTTCCGGCTTGCCGAACAGGCCGCAGGAATACGAGACGTGGCACAAAGGTAGATATACCTGGCCAGATTTTGTTCGCTTCCTCAATTCCTGGAAAGCGGGTCCGAACCATGAACCTGGCCAACAATACCTCTATTCCGATTCGGCCATGGTGCTGCTCCGGGTGGCCCTCGAACGTCGGTTCAACACGCGGTTCGCGGCCTTGATGCACCAGCGGCTAACCGGCCCGCTGGGGATGACTTCGACCGCATTACCTTTGCCGCGCGATTTGCTTGGCCGCGCCGTGCAGGGTTATGGTCCCATGGGCAAACCCGTCGGCAAACCGGGTGAAGAGGGAGGGACTTTCGACTGGCCAGGCTCCGGCCAAATTTATTCGTCGTCGCGTGACATGGACACCTTCCTGGCTGCCAATCTCGGCGAGGTTCCCGGCCATGGCCCGATCGAAAATGCCATGGCTTTTACCTATCAGGGTGTTTTTACCGTCAGCCCACGTTTAACAATAGGTCTCGCCTGGCAGATCGTCAGCGCTGGCAACTTCACCATCATCGACAAGAACGGCGGACTAAATAACACGTCGACCTACATAGGATTCGCCCCGCAGAAGAAGCTGGGCGTTGTTATTCTCGTCAATCGCGGCAAGCAGCATGCCACCGGGATCGGACGGCAAATCATTCACGCGCTGGCACAAGACCAGTCACAGCCTTCTAACGAGGGCGAAGCGAACCCGGACAACGACTGAGAATTCTGTAGCCACGGCCCTGCGGGCCGTCTTTCAGATAGAATCACGCCTGCTGGACCGGCCACAGGCCGGTGGCTACATTATACATTTCACCGAGACGTGAATAGGTCTTTGTTGCTCTGCCAGGCCGGAGCCTTGGCGAAGGCGGGCTAGTCCACCTTTACAACTACTTTTCCTCGAGCGTGGCCTTGTTCCAGATATTCGATAGCCTGTGGAAGCTCGCTTAACGTGTAAGTTTTGTCGATCACCGGTGTGACCTTCCCAGACTGCATAAGATCCGCCAAGGCAGTCAGGTCCTTTTGGTTCAGCTCCGCCAGCATCATTCCCATTTTCTGACTTACGAATTTTGATAAGAACATCGCCTTGAACGCATGAGTAAGGCCCGGCCCGAGCCACCGGCTCTCATTTACTCCTCCGCCTCCAATCAACACGTATCTTCCGTCGGGATTTAAGACGCGCCTGCATTCCGACAACGAATGGTTCGCAACGTTATCCAGAATTACGTCGTAACGTTGGTCGCCCTTGGTAAAATCCTCCTTAGTGTAATCAATTACGTGATCTGCGCCGAGCGATCGGACCATGTCCAGATTTCTCGTGCTGCATACACCAGTCACGTCTGCTCCCATCGATTTGGCAATCTGCACCGCGAACGTGCCTACACCTCCCGAGGCACCGTTAATCAAGACCTTCTGCCCAGGCTGAACCTTTCCTTTGTCGCGAAGTCCTTGTAATGCGGTGATTCCCGCGATAGGTACCGAAGCCGCTTGCTCAAACGTAACGCTGGCCGGTTTCGTCGCCACTGCTCGAGCCTCGCGGACGCACACATATTCGGCGAATGCCCCGGTTCGACCTCCGAATACCTCGTCGCCCGGTTTGAACTTTGTGACATTCTTCCCAACTGCCTCCACCGTGCCGGCAAAGTCAACGCCGAGTCGTGTGTCCTTTGGTTTGCGAAGGCCTACCCCCATTGCGCGCATGAAGTAGGGCGTGCCTTCGATGAAGTGCCAGTCGAGTGGGTTAACGGAAGCCGCGCGAACTTTTATCAGCAGTTGATCGTCCGCCGGCGTTGGCTTTTCTATCTCCTGAAACTTAAGATTCGGCACACCATAGTTACAATACACAACAGCCTTCATAGGATTGGTAGGAGCAGCGGAGTAGAGCTGGCAGTCATTGGTCGATGTCCAGTAGGCAATCTCAAACCAGACTAGCAGCGCAATTAGAACTACGCCTATAGTCCACTTCAGTGCACGCTTCCATCGTTTACGTGGAAGCTTTGTTTTTGTTTCATCATTCATAGATTTGCCGCCATCCATTCATGTTAATTGAAAATCGTGATTAGGTTTGTTCTCATTCAACAGTTATTACAACTTTGCCTCGAGCGTGTCCTTGTTCCAGATATGCCAGCGCAGCCGGTAATTCACTCAATTTATAAGTCCGGTCGATGACCGGTGTGATCTTTCCGGACTGCATGAGATCCGCCAGAATCGTCATATCCGCTTTGTTAAATGCAGCAATGTAGGCGACGAATTTCTGGCTCGTGAACCGGGACCAGGCCAACGAATTGAGCTCACCAGCCAGACGCATCCCCATACCGTCGTGCCATCCTGCTCCTCCAACACCCGCCATAACGCAGATGCCGTTGGGATTTAGAACGCGCCGTCGCTCTGAGAACGAATGGTTTCCAACGAGATCGAAGATTAGGTCGTAACGTTGATCAGTTTTGGTGAAATCTTCCTTGGTGTAGTCAATGACGTGATCGGCGCCGATTGATCGGACAAGATCGACATTTCGCGTGCTGCAGACGCCCGTCACTTCGGTCCCGAACGATTTCGCTATTTGTACCGCGAATGTGCCAACGCCTCCGGACGCACCGTTAACCAAAACCTTTTGCCCAGCCTGGATCTTGCCTTTGTCGCGAAGTCCCTGCAGCGCGGTGATCGCGGCGACCGGGACGGCAGCGGCTTGTTCAAACGTCATGTTGGCAGGTTTCAATACAACTGAGCGATCGGCCAAGGCGCACACGTACTCAGCCAATGCACCGTCTTTTCCGCCGAATACCTCCTCGCCCGGTTTAAACTGAGTTACGTTCTTGCCAACCGCTTCGACCGTCCCCGCGTAATCGACACCCAGCCGGGTATCTTTTGGTTTGCGCATTCCAAAAATTGGGCGCAGGGGCCACGGGCCGCGAATCGTGAGATCGAGTGGATTAACTGAGGCCGCGCGAACTCTCACCAAGATTTGATTGTCCGTCGGAGTCGGTTTTTCGACGTCTTCGAGCTTGAGAACCTCAGGTCCACCATACTCGCAATGAAGGATAGCTTTCATCGGATTGGCCGGAGCGCCGGCGTTGCGATCGCATTCGTTAGTCGATCTCCAGTAAGCGATGAACCCGATTAGGAACGCCAAGATTAAGGCGAACAAAAGCGCGCGCGCAGTCCACTTTAGTATTCGTTTTCTTTTCATATGCCTAACGAGGCTTGCTCCTTCCATTGTTGAACGTTCACGCCTTTCACTGTCGCCTGAGATACCAGCCGTTCGCTTCATCTCGTGCATTGTTAGATGTTGTTGCCCTGTTCCACAGTGATTACTACTTTTCCTCGCACGTGACCTTCATTGAGATAGCGGAGAGCTTCAGGAGCTTCGCCTAATTTGTAACGCCGATCGATGACCGGCGTTATTTTTCCCGTCCGGATGAGATCTGCCAGCAGGGTGAGATCCTGTTTGCTGGATTTGGTACGGTACTGGGCGAACTTTTGATCGGTGAATAATGACGATGCGCGCGCTGTGAAAATATTACCAGCGATGCGTCCGATGGCCTCGCTTGCCTTTACCCCGGCTCCGCCCATGCCGGCCAAAACGCAGATGCCTTTGGGGTTTAACACGTGACGACGTTCGGCGAAGGAATGGTTGCAAACGTTATCGAAGATCACGTCGTAGCGCTCGTCGCTCTTGGTGAAATCGTCTTTTGTGTAATCGATGACGTGGTCGGCGCCAATTGATCGAACAAGATCGAGATTCCGTGTGCTGCAAACAGCCGTGACCTCTGCGCCAAGAGATTTGGCGATTTGCACGGCAAAGGTTCCTACACCGCCGGTCGCGCCGTTGATCAACACCTTCTGCCCGGCCTGAATCTTTCCCTCGCGCAGGCCCTGCAGCGCAGTAAGTCCGGCCAATGGGAGAGAGGCGACTTGCTCAAACGAGACGTTCGCCGGCTTCGCGGCCAATGCTCGCTCGGGAGTACATGCATACTCCGCCAGAGCGCCGCGAGAGATGCCGAATACTTCGTCACCTGGTTTGAATTGCGTCTCGTTTTTGCCGACGGCTTCCACCTGGCCGGCGACGTCCTGCCCAAGGCGCGCGTCTCTTGGTTTGCGCAACCCGAAGATCAAGCGACCAAGCCACGTGTCGCGGATCACGTACGCATCGAACGCGTTGAGTGAAGCGGCCCGAACTTTGATCAAGACTTGATTGTCTTCCGGGGCCGGCTTTTCAATTTCATCGAGCTTGACGACATCCGGCGAGCCGTATTCGCAGTAACGTATAGCTTTCATGGGATTATTCGGAGCTGAAACGTCGCGAGTGCAGTCGTTAGTGGACATCCAGTAGGCGACGAAACCCCATAGGATCAATGCGAGTGGAACGGCGCTTGCAGTCCATTTCAATATGCGCTTTAGCCTCATACAGCTAAAGAAACGCAGGTAAGCGCAGGGAAACGGATTTCCTCGAGGGGTCGGCAATATGGTGCGCTTCCCCAGGATTTGGCGTTCGGACCCCTTTAGATAACAGCCAGACGCTTAAGATCAGTTCAAAGATGGCCATCGGCGAGTCGAACCAGTAGTCGTTAACGATCTTGTTGAACTGAGGGAAAATCAGGAAAACAAAGCCGCAGAAAACGCACCACGCAGACGCGATTACACCGAAAGTAGCCAGCGTTTTTGGGATATACCCCGACCTAAGCCATAAAAAGGCGCAGACGGTTGCGGCCAATCCGAAAAATGGCAGACCTATGTAATAATCGTCGAAACTCGCTGCGAGGTTTACTCTGGCTAATGCTTGCAACTGCTCGGCACCTAAGACTTGCAAGTAGCCCGCGTTGCCTAAAAGTCGCAGCGTACCAAGAAGATTAAGTGTTGTAAGAAGCCACAACAACGCGAACACAAGTCGAAAGAGCGCTCCGATCAAGGCGAGTAGCCGATCTACTGGTTTGAGGATCACATAGAGCGCGGAAAGTAAGACGACAACGATTACGCCGTAAGTAAGAAAGCAAGTGAGCGCTACCCGCAGTTGAGTCTGGTGCGCCAGAATATTGCGAGCGGTCTCCGCCGCGTTGCCCGGGACGACTAAGGGGCCGAGCAACGCATAGTTTCCGACCACGACGATCACCACAGCCAAAAGGCCGCTGACACCTGCGATTTTTGCAGCGATCCGTTGTGAATTTTCGATTCTGGTCACGCGGTCTTCAATTGTGCTGTAGCGCCAGCAGGCGATGTTACCTTTGCGCCTTTGATTAGAAGCCAGAGCATGATTGCCAGTTCGCCAAACAGAAATGGCTGCGCGTAACGAAAAGCCGCATCGTAATAGGAAGGAGCAAACAATGCGATCGGACTCAAGACCAGCCAGGCGAAACAGTTAATCATCAGCCAGGCGCCGATGATACGTGGCAGGAAGCCGGAACGAAAGACGAGTAACCCGAACGGAAACAGCCATAGCCCCCAGAAGATCTCGTTGATGAAATTTCCTTGGGAGTGCAGACGAAGGAAAAACATGCCCAAGGCGTTACGCTGCGGCTGCTCGAAGGCATTTAGAAAATCGGCGCCCCGGAAAAGGATAAAAGCGGCGATGTTGTTCAGGGTATTTAGAAAACCGACCGCCGCGGAAACCAGGACGAATCCAATCATCGCCACGGCCCATGGCTTACTTACCCTGTTAAGTAGGTGATAGAGAGTAACTCCCAGGCAAATGAAAATAATGTGTGTCCACAGATCACCAATGATCCAGAGCCGGAATAGGGTTTCGTGATTTAATATGTTGTTGGCGGTTGCCGCCCCATTGCCGCTGACGATGAGTCTTGTGGGAGCGTAAATCAGACTGAACGGCCCTGTCACTACCATTGATAAGTACACGGCACCAGCGATACGCGCGGCTTTATCAGTCGGATGCATAAGTCTAGTCAGGTAGGGGCGATTGACCCCAATCGCCCGTCAGTCTGAAAGAAACGAAATTCGTGGTCATACTGAATCAGATAGGTCCTCGATAGCGGCGTTGTCGGACTGCTACGGCGACAAATGCGGCAGCGAATGCCAGTCCGATCCAGAGACCCGGCGTTGTCAGGTATCTACCGGGTGTAAGTTGAATTAGGGAGTTGATTGCGATGCCGTGGTGCGGCTGGAAGGCAAAGGCTGTGTCGCCGGCTCCGAAGAGGCGATCTTTCAACATTGATGCGAAGTGCGAAGTATCGAACGCAAACTTCTCAAGAACGCCGATCGCGAGCAGTGGTAACACTGCCCAAAGAAACGTCGCGCGCCGGGCCCATCCGGAAATCAGCAGTGCCCAGCCGTAGATCGGGGCATGCCAGAGCACGATCACGATCAGGCTGTAGAGCAGTATCACTGATTGTTTAAGCAAATTAAAACGTGTCCACGTCGTCGCGGCCAGACCGCTCGGCAGCAGGATCGCGCTGCTCCATAGCAACATGAAGAACTGCACAAGAACAATAACGCCGAAGATGGTCAGTGGCAGAATGACCAACGGAACGCTCGCCTTCGAGAGAACGGTTGTGAGATCCGAAACCGGAAGCGATTTCCAGAACAGTATGCTGCGATCGCGACGTTCGCCATGCAGCGCATCCAGACAGTAGAATACGCCGACAATAAACGCGGTGAAGATTAACATCATCGCGGCTACGTCATATGGCATTCCGATTGCAGCTCGCTGGTGCGCGGGGTCGAGCAGGAGCACGCCTTGTCTCCGCTCTGGCATTCCTATTGTGCTAACCAGGAAGCCAAACAGTACCACCGCGGCGACAATCAATGGTGCAATGTAAATCGAACGGTTCTCCCACAACTCGCGCCGTGCCGACCAATACAATGGCCGCGTCGTCGCGCTGCTGTAGCCGGGGTCGTCCGCCTTCGCCAAGGCTTCGGGGGATAAGCTGCCCCCGGCAGGCTCAGGCGTGTTATTCGGTGAGGTATTCATCTCGCTGTTGTTCCTTCGTGCGCCGCAACCTCGTGCGAAAGCTGGGGCTGATTGGCGTTATTACTCATCACGGCTACGAACAAGTCGGCGATGCTGGGCCTGCGTACTTCACCAAGTACAGCAAGTTGATCACGGTCCACATGGTCGAATAGCAGAACGCTGCGGCCAAAGACGGGGCGTTCGTGAATCGGCTTTAGGGCGCGTGCTGCGGCGACATGCTCCGGATTCACCATTACTTCCACATAACGCGAGTCGAATTCTTCCATGCTGCATTGCAGCGCGATCCGACCCCGGTCGATGAACATGAGATCGGTAAGGACGTCCTGGACCTCCTCGACCTGGTGCGTCGTTACGACGATCGTGCGGCTGTGATCGAAGTAATCGTTCAGCAGCGAATCGTAGAATTGTTTGCGATAAAGGATGTCCAGCCCAAGCGTCGGCTCGTCTAGCACCAGCAATTTCGCGTCAATGGCCATAACAAGCGCGAGATGCAGTTGAGCTACCATTCCTTTCGATAATTCTCTTACCTTGCTCGTGCGTTTGATCGTGGTCTTCGACAGGAAACTCTCCGCTTTAGTCCGATTGAATCGCGGATGCACACCCGCGATGTAGTCGAGCAGGTGCGTGACGCGAATCCAACGCGGGAGCACAGCCACATCGGCAATGAAAGAGACATCGCGCATCAGCTGGTTGCGCTCGTTCCAAGGATCGCGTCCGAGCACCTTTAGTTCTCCCTGGTATGGCGTGAGGCCGAGAATCGCATTGAGCGCGGTCGTTTTGCCTGCGCCATTGGGGCCGATCAATCCGAGGATGCGCCCTTCTTCAACGCGCAGATCGATGCTGTCGAGCGCGACGGTTGTGCCGAAAGTTTTCCAGAGGCCGCGTGCTTCTATTGTTGCCATGACCTTAGCGATGCTCCTTTCTATTTGAACTGCGGGCTGCGGCATCGAGCAGTTCCTTTGGATTCAGTCCGAGCCGTTGAATGGTTGCGTGCACCCTGGGCCAATGTTCGGAAAGAAATTTCTGCCGCTCGCCCTTGAGTAGCGACTTGTGCGCGCCCTCTTTGACGAACATGCCGAGACCACGCCGCTTCTCGACCAATTCCTCGTCGACCAATTCCTGGTAAGCTTTCAGGACGGTGAGGGGATTGACCAGATATTCGGACGCAACGTTGCGCACTGAGGGCAGGGAATCGCCTTCTTTGAGCACGCCGTCGAGTATCATATGGACGACACGATCACGAAGCTGGCGATAAATCGGCTGACTGTCATTCCATTCACGATTCATCCTGTGCTCCAGATAATCCCTGTGAAAGCTCTTCGGCGCCCGGCTTCAATTTGATCACTGAACCTCATTAGTGATATAGTCAACTATAACACTAATTCACGTGCAAGTCCTTTTTTCAAGATTTTTTTGCCGCAATTTTATGCCACGGCAAAATGGCCAATGCATTGGGCCTATTATCAGCCGCCGGTTCGTCTAATCGGCGGCTCGTTTTGACCGTGATGCTTCATCGTCGCTACCGCCGCTGCTCGCGAACCCCTTCGGAAGTGCCTGCACAAAAGCAAGTCGAGAATCGCGATACCCATAATGGCGCTAGAGACCGCCATCAACGCTACTGATACCGCTGCGCGGACAGCGAAGTCCTTCGGCGGATAGGCTGACAAATTTTCCTTGTTTCTCGTCGATCTTCCACGCGATTTTTGCTGGAAGCGTCGGCGCGCCGCTTTCGGTTTCAGCATCCAAAATGGCGACCACGATCGCCTTCGCTTCTTTCCCGTTAGTATCGCATGTGCCGATGAATAGCGGCGATTTTTTTGAATGCGCGGGAACTTTAAGAACGTCGCGAACAGTCAACTTATCCTGGAGCAGCATAAACTCCGATCCACAAATCAGCCACGATATACAGGATAAGCGTTCCGAAATCTCTTGTGCTCCCAGATCTTTTAGACCCAGGTCTTCATGTCGCTTCTCAAGATCGACAATTCTTTCATTGGACATTTTTTTGCCAATGAGCGTTTTCGCAATGTCATGAGCGTCACATCGAATGGCACTGAATCCGTCGGAGCCGGCGAAAGCAGCGTGGAAAAAGAAGAGTGAGATAAACGTCAGGATAACGGCGTGGGCGCGAAGCATAAGTGATTTGGTTTAGCTACAACTGGACGAAATAGAATTTCGTTCTATTTCGGACTTTACTCAGGAGAGACTGCTGACAAAAGAAAAGCACGGTTCCTTTTATCAAGGACCAAACGAAGAGAGCAAATAGAAATGCTCAATCAGATGCGCGAATCTCGCTCGAGGAGCGAAGATGGGATTTGAGGAGATCAATCCGAGATTGACTCGCTCGCTCCCGCTCGCTCGGCCTCCGGCCTTCCCGTCTATGTCGCAGCTTCCCAGGCTCGCTCCATTCCTCGACTTCGCTCGGAATGACATGGGACGCAGTTCCTGCTGGAACTTTGCACCGCTAAGTTTACTTGGACTCCGTTTTAGGTAATGGCAAGGAAGCCTGGCCGAAGATGTAACGCCAGCCTGTAGGAGTGCGAACGTACGTGTCGCTGAACCATAGTTTGTAATCGGCTGGCTTGCCTCCTTGAACCGACCTTATCCATAGGAGCGCAGTTACTACCGCCGTGTCGCCCCACACTCTGACCTTCTGTGAGGCAGGTTCCTCGTCCTGACGTTCGTAAGCGACTTCTTTCTTTCGAGCAGAGGCAATTAGATCCGCTTTGCTGTAAACCTTGCCGCGCCCGGTTACCAGGACGAAGTCGTCGGCTAAAATCTGGTCCATGGTCGTGGCATCGTTAGCCTTCACTGCGGCTTGGTATTTTGTGTCTAAAGCGGCAACAGTTTTCGCGTCCTCTTCCGGAGAGGCGTTCAGTTTGCTTGCACAGCCCAGCGCCAACACCACGATCAAGATCAGCTTTATCAATGTTCGCATGTTCCGACCTTGTAATTCGATTTGTGAGTCAAATCCAGGGATGAATGAACGCATAGAAACTTGGGTCGACGCCGCGGGCAGCTGAGGTCAGCGCCCTCGGCCACAGCAACTGTAATGCTGTAAATTTGCATCGCATCTCGGGCCAGCTGTTGTTTAAGATACGGGGCTGACATGTCCGAATTCCCAAAGAAAGAATTGGAGACCCTCTGGGCGCCGTGGCGGGTGGAGTATTTCGAGAAAGAACCGCGCGACCTGAACTTTCTTTCCGAGGCGGCACGGACGAGCGATGACGCCGCGCATTTGGTGATCACACGGCGAAAGAATGCGTTCCTGATGATGAACCGGTATCCGTATGCGGTCGGTCATTTGATGGCAGTGC
>WNES01000457.1_pt1 | contig 21824 bp, 16 predicted proteins | sample 5399931 | NCBI WGS metagenome assembly WNES01 (sample SAMN13153332, study PRJNA577476) | soil metagenome | isolation source: 20 cm grassland meadow soil 2 days after 3rd rain plot 5 | place: USA:California | collected 2015-11-11
CTCGTCAACCTGACCCGTGGCGAAGGGTTGATGAGTCATCTCTTTCGCGACTACGCGCCGTTCAAAGGCGAAATCGGAGGACGCGGTCGTGGCGTGATGGTGTCGATGGAATCGGGACTCAGTACGGCCTACGCGCTCAACAACATTCAGGAACGTGGCCGGCTTTTCATCGGTCCGCAGGAAGACGTTTATGTGGGGATGATCGTCGGCGAAAACGCGCGACCGGAAGATTTGCCAGTCAATCCCTGCAAAGCAAAACATCTCACCAACATGCGGAGCCAGGGCGAAGGCAAAGGGATTCAGCTCGAAGCGCCGCTGTGCATGAGTCTGGAACGCGCGATTGAATACATCGACATCGATGAATATGTGGAAGCGACGCCCAAATCATTGCGCTTGCGAAAGCGAATTCTTGACGCGACCGCCCGGAAGCGCGCCATGGTGATAGCTGCTTAAATCAGCTGATCACCGACGATTTTTCGGGCGCAAGTTTGCGCAATACGCTTGGCTGCGGTTCGTTTCCGCAGTCGCCAATCCGCAATCCGCAATCGCTAATGTCCCGTCAATATACGCTGCAACGCGCACCAACATCGACGTCAGTCCATATTGATTATGCCGCTGAGCTGAACGAACAACAGCTCACTGCGGTAACTGCCCCGCCCGGCCCGATTCTGGTGATTGCCGGGGCGGGCTCAGGAAAGACGCGCACTCTTACCTACCGCGTGGCTTATCTGCTCGAAAACGGAATCGATCCCCGCAACATTCTGCTTCTCACATTCACGAACAAAGCCGCAAGGGAGATGCTGGTGCGCGTAACGAATTTGCTGCCGGTAGATGCCAGCGGTCTCTGGGGCGGAACATTTCATTGCGGGCATCGATCCGAAGGTAATTCGGTTCCCAAAAGGCGATGTCCTTGCGGAAATCTTCAGTTTTGTCGTCAACACGGAGAAACCCTTGGAGCAGTTACTTGCGGAAAAGTTCCCTTATTTCCTGCCTCTACTCGACAAGATTCAAGATGTTCACGAGCGATACGAAAAAAAGAAGAAAGCCACGAACTCAATGGATTTCGACGACCTGCTGCAAAAGACGTTGTCGATGTTTCAGCAGCACGAACCCATCGCAGAATTTTACCGGCGGCAGTTTCGGTTCATTCTCGTGGATGAATACCAGGACACGAACAAAATTCAGGCTGACTTGGTAGACCTGCTCGCCCGCGATCACCGGAACGTAATGGTCGTTGGAGACGACGCGCAGTCGATTTACTCATGGCGCGGCGCGAATTTCCAAAATATTTTAGAATTTCCGAAGCGTTATCCGGACGCGCAGGTGTTCAAAATCGAAATGAATTACCGCAGCGTGCCGGAAATTCTCGATGTGGCCAACGCAGCGATTGCCGCAAACCTTCAACAATTCCGCAAGCATTTAAGCGCAACACGTGAATCAAAAGCGTTGAAGCCGGCTCTGGTGGCGTTGAACGACGGCGCTGAACAGGCGCAGTTTGTGGCGCAGCGCGTTCTCGAATTGCGCGATGAAGGTGTCGATCTTAATGACATCGCCGTGCTTTATCGCGCGCACTATCACGCGTTAGAGCTACAGCTGGAGCTTTCCCGGCGCGGCATCCCCTATCAAATTACCAGCGGTATCCGATTTTTCGAGCAGGCGCACATCAAAGATGTGACTTCATTCATCCGTTTCGTAGCCAATCCGCGCGATGAAGTCGCCTTTAACCGAATGGTGAAATTGCTTCCCGGCATTGGTAATCGGACGGCAGAAAATCTCTGGCAGGCATGGGCTGCCGGCTTGGCTGTAGCCGGCATCGGTGATGCCGGTGAAAACATATCAGTCTCTTCCGGGGTCAGCGACCCCGGCTACAGTCCCGACCCCGGCTATAGCTTCGGTGAACGCCTCGTAGCGATGAACGTTCCCGCGAAATCGAAGAAAATGTGGACGCAATTGGCGCATACCCTGGATGAGATCGCGCCCGGCGGGGAACCTAATCCGCCTTCCGAGATGATCACATCGATTGTGGAAGCGATTTACGATGACTACGCCAAAGTGAACTTTACGAACTACGAACTGCGCCGCGAAGACCTCGATCAGCTCGCAGTTTTCGCCCGCCAATTCAAGGACGTGCACGAATTTCTTGCGCAATTGGCGCTGATTAGCAACGTCGATGCGGAGGCCGCGCCGGCTCAGACAAGAGACAAGGAAGCGGTCAATCTGTCGACGGTGCACCAGGCGAAAGGTCTCGAGTTCCACACGGTGTTCGTAATCTGGTTGACGGACGGGATGTTTCCGAGCAGCCGCTCGCTCGATACGCGCGAAGTATTAGAGGAAGAACGGCGTCTGTTTTACGTGGCCATCACACGCGCGCGCGACGAGCTTTATCTCACCTATCCGCAACTGCGGTTAAGCGGAGGCTTCGGCGACGTGTTCCAGCGGCCATCGCGTTTTCTACAAGAAATTCCAAATGAGCTAGTCGAAGATTGGCAAGTGAGAAAAGTCTGATTCTTTAGCCACAGATTAACACGGATGAAACACGGATAAGCACATGTTGGAAATCCACGACGAACACACCGACAAGTTGCTGCATCGCGCGACTACCGAGCTAATCATCGGAGCCGCGTTTGAAGTGCATCGAGAACTTGGATACGGCTTTCTTGAGCGAGTTTATCAGCGCGCGTTGCAGGTCGAATTAATCCGTCGCGGTGTTGCCGCAGAGATTGAAAGACGTATTCAGGTTCAATACAAAGGAGCAGTCGTCGGTGATTACGATGGCGATTTGATTGTCGCGGATTCTGTCGCTGTCGAAATCAAGGTTAATCCACAGTACGACAAGCGAGACGAAGCTCAGTTGCTCAATGAGCTAAAAGCAACCGGTCTCAAGGTCGGGCTGCTTGTTAACTTCGGACAAATAAAGTGGAGTACAAGCGCCTAGTCTTCTAATCCGTGTTTCATCCGTGTTCATCCGTGGCTAGAGAATGAATTTGTCGCCGGAGAAGAGGATTGCTGGAGTCCTCGCACCACTGTTTGCGCTGCGCGGGAGAAACGACCTGGGAATCGGCGACCTCGCGGCGTTGCGCGAGTTTATTGATTGGGTCGCAGAGATCGGATTCAGACTCGTCCAGCTCCTGCCTATCAACGAGACGGGAACCGATAGCAGCCCATACAACGCGATCAGCGCACTGGCAATCGAGCCAACGACCCTGCACCTTGCGCCAAACTCGCCGGAGGATTTAACGCGCGAAGACTTTGATGGTTTAATTGCCGGCGTTGATCTTCCGAGTCTGCGTCTTGGCGCAGTAAGGTATCGAGCTGTAAAAAAGTTAAAGCGACGCTTGCTGGAAAAGGCGTTTGCGAATTTCTCGGCTCACGCCAGCGAAGGACGGCGGTCGGAATTTCGAACGTTCCGCGAACAAGAATCCGCGTGGCTGCACGATTACGCGTTCTTCCGGGTCCTGATGGAGGCGCACGATGATAGCGCCGCGTGGAATCGATGGCCGATGCAGCATCAGACAATGGAACGAGCCCGCCATTGGCTGCACGATCTGCCCAGCGATCGGCAAGGAGCGCTAATACGCCGCCAGGAATTTTTTTGTTACGTGCAATGGATCGCGCACCAGCAATGGCGTGCCATCAAATTATACGCAGAGGAACGCGGCGTGGCGCTAATGGGCGATATTCCATTCGGAGTCAGCTATTGCAGCGCCGACGTCTTTGCGCGGCCAGACGAATTCATGCTGGACTGGTTCGGTGGCGCGCCTCCCGAGCCTTACTTCAAAGACGATGCGTTCACGCAGAAGTGGGGCCAGAACTGGGGGATCCCGCTTTTTCGCTGGGAGAGAATGCGCGCGAACAATTTTCAGTGGTGGCGGGAACGCGTCCGCGCTGTCCAAAGCGCGTTTCACCTCTGCAGGATCGATCATATTCTCGGATTTTATCGCATCTACGCCTTTCCGTGGCGGCCGCGAAAGAACAATGAATTCTTTCCGCTAAATTGGAATCAAATGCTTGAACGAACTGGGGGACGGCCACCACATTTTATTCCCCGTGATGACGAAACACCTGACCACCGGCAAGCTAACAAACGCGAAGGCGAAGAATATCTGCGCGTTATTCTGGAAGAAGCCGGCATTATGCGGGTGATCGGCGAAGACCTCGGCGTGGTGCCTGATTATGTGCGGCCGAATCTGCGCTCACTCGGCATCGCCGGATTTAAGATTCCACAATGGGAAACGCGCGACGGCAAGATCGTTCCCAGAGACAGATATGAACGGCTGTCCGTGGCCACGTACGCAACCCACGACCATGAACCGATTGGTGCTTTGTGGGATGAGGCGTTCGAGCGTCCCGCGTCGGATGCTGGAGAACAAGCGCGAGCAACGCTGGAAAAAATCGCCGCGTTCGCCGGGCTGAATCCAAAAATCGACGCACTCGATTTTGAAAAAGATTTTTACCCGGCAATCATGGATGCGCTTTTCAGGTGCGAATCGTGGATTTCAATGGTGATGATCACCGATCTGCTGGCGCGCAAATACCGTTTCAACGTTCCTGGCACAAAGGCGAACTTGAATTGGACGCGGCGAATGCAGCGCTCGATTGCGCAACTAAGTTCGAGTCCCAAAGAACGAAAGCAGATGCAGCTGATGAACGAACTGCTTCTAAAAACAGGGCGCGTTTAACAGTTTCTTTGGTAATTTTTCAGGCAGCGGCGCGAAAACGACTGCTACGCTGATTTCTCAATAGGCGCGCCGACCTTGTTACCCCACTCAGTCCACGAACCATCGTAATTACGCACGTTGTCGAGTCCCAGCAGATAGGTCAGCACAAACCACGTATGACTGGAGCGCTCGCCAATTCGGCAATAGACAATTGTGTCCTTATCGGGACCGACTCCGCATTGATCGAAATAAATTTTCGCCAGTTCTGACACTGGCTTAAACGTGGCGTCATCATTAGTGGCAGTTTTCCACGGCATGCTCTTCGCGCCGGGAATATGACCGCCGCGCAGCACGCCCTCCTGCGGATACTCTGGCATGTGCGTGATCTCGCCTTTGTATTCGCCCGGTGAACGCACGTCGATCAGCGGTTTACCGCTCTTGCTTTGCGCCAGCGCTTCATCAAAGAAGGCGCGAATCTCTTTGTCGAATCGTTTCTTCGGCACCGGATAATTTGTGCTCGGATATTTCGGAACTTCGCGCGTCATGGGACGGCCTTCGGCTTTCCATTTGTCGCGTCCGCCATTAAGGATTTTAACCTTTTCGTGACCAAACAAGCGAAACGCCCAGAGCGCGTAGCAAGCCCACCAGTTGGCCTTGTCGCCGTAAAAAATACACGTCGTATCAGGTGTTATTCCGTGCCGGCCGCAAACGCGCGCAAATTTTTCCGGTGAAATATAATCGCGAATTAGCGGGTCTTGCAGATCGGCGCGCCAATCGACGTGCACCGCGCCGGGGAGATGGCCGGTGTCGTAAAGCAAAATATCCTCATTCGATTCGACGATGCGGATGCCCTCGTCTTTGAGGTGTTTCTCCAGCCAATCGGTTTCTACCAGCGCCTCTGGGTGCGCGTATTGCGTAGGATGCGTAGCCATAAGGGAAAAAAATTCAGGCTGCTTTTCGGTGCGAGCAAGAGGTTTTTTGTTGCGACACGGTCGCGTGTGGTGGTGTCATCCTAGCGTATATCGCTCGGAAGCCGCGGCGACGCCAGTAACTGCTCAAACTCATTCCAGCGTTTCTCCGGTTGCTGTTCCGTGCCGCCGCGCTTCTCGATGTAACTGCGCACCATGTCTTCGCCAAGATTGTAGTTGATGACGTAGCTGCGGTACTTTTCGATAAATCTCGCGCTTTGTTTCGCCCGCTTCTCATCCATAAGCGCGTATTTTTGCAACCAAGTCGCGGCTGCGTTCGCATCGATCTCGCCGTTCACATAACGGCGGGCCGCCTCGTTCGTGCCGTAATTCAGTTCCTTCACCAAATCCTGCACCGCATAAAATTCCTCCGCGCGTGATGGATCAATTCCAGCTGCCGGAAACAGCACTGTTCTCGCGAACTCCAGCCGTTCCGGCTTCGTGAACACAACCTCTCTTCCGAAGTTGGCGGTGCCTTCGGCAATCAGTGATTGCGGTGAGAAGAGCGGATAAATCGAGAACTCGACCCAACCGCGATCGCGAACCAGATTTTTCTCAAGCAACGCGTTGTAGACATGGTGACCAGGGTAGCCCTCGTGCGCGGCCAGATCGATGGCCCGATCAATGTAGACCGGCAAATCGGTGTTCACTTGGATGACGCTGCGATAATTGCCCTTGTACCAATTGTAACCGCCCCACGGTTTATTGGTGACGTATTCAACTGTGAAATTTTCGTTCGGCGGCAACTTGATGTGCGCGAGTGTGCGTTCGCGACACGCCTTGATCGCGAGCTGAAAGACAGTGTCCAGTTTGTCTTTTGGAATCACGAACGCCCGGCGCCAGTTCTCGTAACGCTGCAAGAGCGTTCCCTCACCCGGAAGTTTCGATTCGAGCTTGGCGAGGATTTCCTGGAAATGCGTTTCAAGAAACCTGGGTGCAACGGCGTCATACAGGGCCTGCGACTCTTCATCGAATTTCAAACGTTCGCCTTTCAAGATCCGCACTCGTGCCTCGAACGCGGATAGTTGGTTTGTTAAATACGCGAGTCGCAATCGCTCCATCTCATCCGCCGGCGTTGAAATCTTCGCCAACTGGTCGCGTAATCGATTCGCCTCAAGCGCGAGCGAATCGAGCGGTTTCTTTCCCTGCAATTGTTGCTTCCATTCCGGCGGCCCGTAATACGCGTCGACATAATCCGGATCGTGCTGCCCCAGCGCGAGCACGAGTTTCACATAAGCTTCTGCGATCTTATTAAGACTGGTCGCCGGCGCTGGTGTCGGCGATAAAGCAACGGCGTTCGCCGTGCACACCGTAACCAACGACAACAAAAGGGCGACAAGCGGCGCGCACTTCATAAACGGTTTTCTTCTCGCGTTCAGTGCAGAATCGAATCAGCCGGATAACTGACACCGTTCTTGATTACTTTGTCGATGTCGGAAGCGTGCGCGATATCCTCCAGCGGATTGGAATTGAGAACGACCAGATCGGCGAAATAGCCGCTTTCAATCTGGCCGATGTGCGCGTCCGTCTCTCCGCCGAAAAGCTTCGCCGCGTTAGCGGTCGCACATTGGAGAATTTGCATCGGCGTTAGCCCAGCTTCTTTCATCAACTGAAATTCGCGAAAGAGCGCCGGTCCGTGAATCGTTCCGATATTTCCCGCGTCGGTGCCCGCGGCGATAGTTACACCTGCATCTTCGAGCTTCTTCAAATTCGGCAGCGCGACCTCGTAAGTTTTGTTGATCTTATCGAGAGCGGCTTTCGGATCAGCCAGCGCTGTTTTGACTCGATCCGGTAATTTGTCCTGAGGAATTTTCGTCACGTCGAGCGACGCGACCACTTCCGGGTTGCCCCACTTTTGTTCCTCCGTAGTGAGATTCAGTTGGTGCGAAAACGTCCGGCCGTAGCGTTCAAACACCACCAGCGTCGGACACAAAATTACGTGCCGATCTCTTAATAGCTTCACAAACATATCATCGACCGGCTTGTCGGTGACACTATGGACCAGCACGTCTGCGCCTTCTTCAACCGCAGCACGCGCAGTTTCCAATTCAGTCGCGTGAACTGCGACTCGGATTTTGTGCGCATGACTTTCCTCAATGGCGGCGCGGACAATCGGGCGGAACGAATCGACCGGATGATCCTTGTCGACGATGTACCAAATCTTCACCAGATCTGGTTTTTGTTCCGCGAGTTTGCGAACGAATTCGCGCGCTTGATCGGGCGTATCGATCTTCACGATCGGCGGATCGCCGAGATCGAGTTTCTCGCGCGAGACACTGGAGATTAAGGGGCCAGCTACGGCGACGCGTGGCGCTTTCTGCATCGCATTCGCCTTTTTGCGGACTTCGAAATTCCACATCGGTCCGCCGACATCGACTACGCTCGTAATTCCGCAACGAATGTAGCGCGCGAACACATCATCGAGGTGTGACTTGATCCAGGCGACCTCGTCCTGATACGGGCGCACACTGTTGAAATCCGCGCCGTCCGGTCGCGTGAATAAATCGGCGGATTGAAAGAAATGCACGTGCGTGTCGATGTAACCGGGCAAGATGAATTTGCCGGCGCAACCGATCTGTTTGCCGAGCTCCGCGGCATCCTGTTTCCCCATCGCGACGCGTTCGATCTTATTGCCGTTGATCACAATCGTCGCATTTGGCAGCACTTTGCCATCAGCAGGGTTGATCACCGTCCCGCCGACGAGCGAAACTTTTTCAGCGCGCGAACTCAGGGCAATCAGACCAACGGCAATACAAAGTAGAGTTCTCATCGTTTAGGTTTTGGGTTCATCAGCGATTTTTAGAACAAGTTTGCCGCGAGTGTGATGCGTTTGCGCCTGCGCGACCGCTTTCGCAGCGTCGGTCAAAGGCAGGACTTCGGTAACGATCGGTCTAATTTTTCCCGCGTCGATCAACTTCGTGATCTCGGTAAGCTCAGTCGCGTCGGGATGCGACGAAAGCGACGCGCCGCGGATCTGATGTTTCTTCAGCTCCGCTTCATCGCAACGCGACACAATCGTCACGACGATTCCGTCTTTTTTCACCACGCTATAAGAACGCGCGAGCGTATCGCGGCCCACTGGGTCGAGCACAACATCGACATCGTGTGCGATCTCTTCGAACTTTTGTTTCGTGTAATCGACTGCGACGTCGGCGCCGAGTTGCTTCAGTAAACCCTGATTAGCCGTTGATGCTGTCGCAATGACACGCGCGCCACGCGCTTTCGCGATTTGAATCGCAAAACTTCCCACGCCGCCTGAGCCACCGTGAATCAGCGCGGTTTGTCCGCTCTCGAGTTTTGCGATGTCGATTAGGGCCTGCCACGCAGTCAACGCGGCTAACGGAATCGCGCTTGCCTCAATGAAGCTGAGTGACTTCGGTTTGATCGCGGACTCGCCTTCGTTCGAAATGCAGTATTCCGCCCAGCCGCCGCCCCAGAGCAAATATGCATAAACCGGATCGCCGACTCTTAATTTCGTAACTTTTGCGCCGGTGCTCACCACGACTCCGGCCATGTCGTAACCAAGAACCAACGGCAGATGCGTTCCGAACTCTTTTGCATATTTTCCATTCAGAATCAGCGGATCGGCCGGGTTCACGCCGCTCGCGATCACGCGCACGAGAATTTCGTTTTCCTTCGGCTTGGGCAGAGGAACATCTTCATATTTCAATACCTCCGGTCCGCCGTACTGGTGCCCGACCATTGCCTTCATCGTTTTCGGCAAAGGTTGTGCGCTTGCACACTGCCAGGCATTCAAGGCAATTAGCGCGCAAAGAGCGAATGCGAAGGCGAGCGTTGGTTTCACAATGGAATATGCAATCCGCAGCGCGTTATTCCTTTGATTCAGGCACGGCTTTCTGGGCGGCTTGAAAACCAATCTTGGAATGCGTGCCGTCGCAAAACGGTTTCTCGGTCGAAGCGCCGCATCGGCAGAGCGCCATTCGCTTTTCAACCGGAAACTTGTTTCCGTCGGCGTCGATTAATTCCACTTCGCCCTTCACGATATAAGGACCGTTCCTGACTGTCTCGATTGTTACTTGAGCCATGGAAGCACCTTAGGCGATCTGAATCGCGCTGAAAAGGTGTAGCGGCATTTGTGTCAAGCACCGAGCCAAATGAACAAGGCGCTTGGCACAAGCGCCTCTACAAGCGCCATTGTCATGTCGAGCGAAGTCGAGACATCTCTGGATATTTCTGACAAACAAGTAGGGATGGCTCTCCGAGCCGTCCGTCGAACCATTTTCTGAGGTTGGATTCGTCGGACATTTCGGAGAAATGTCCCTACCTATGCATGCCAGAATTCTCGCGATCTCGTTTGCGTTAGCAGTTTCAGTGTTGGCGCAAACGCCGTCGCAAAAACATCCATTCACATTCGAAGACATGATGGCGTTGAAGCGCGTGGGCGCACCGGTCCCGTCGCCAGATGGCAAATGGGTCGTGTTCGACTGCGAAGATGTCGATCTCGCGGCGAACACGAAGATTTCGCATTTGTGGATTGTGCCCGCCAGTGGCGGTGAATCGCGGCGATTGAACCCAACGCCGAATAACGAGGAGCGGCCGCGCTTTTCGCCGGATGGCAAACGACTGATCTGGACCTCGAAGGCGACTGATCCGAAACAAATCTGGATGTGCGATTTCGACCCGCAAGCGGGGCTGCTGCTTGGGAAACCGCATCAGGTCACATCGATCTCAACCGGCGCAGACGGCGCCATCTGGTCGCCAGACGGTAAGAACATTGTGTTCGTTTCCGCGGTCTATCCAGATTGCAAAGATGAGGCGTGCAACAAACAGCGCGACGAAGAACTGAAGAAGAGCAAAGTAAAAGCGAAGATCTTTTCTCGCCTTTTCTATCGGCACTGGAACGCGTTTACCGAATTCAAGAGAAGCCATTTGTTTGTGATTCCTGCAGAAGCGGTTGTAGCGGCGGTTGTGCCAACCGCCGAACCCAACGTCCAGGCGCTTGGCACAAGCGCCTCTACAACGCCGCGAGATCTCACGCCGGGCGATCACGATGTGCCGCCGTTTCATCTTGGCGGGCAGGATATGTATGCGATTTCGCCTGATGGCCAGGAGGTCGCATACACGAGCAACATCGACGAAGTCGAAGCGACCAGCACGAATAACGAAATTTTCGTCGTGCCGATTAGCGGAGGCACCGCGAAGAAGATTTCAACGAGCCCCGGCGCCGACACTACGCCGCTCTATTCGCCAAACGGAAAATATCTCGCCTGGCGATCGCAAGCGCGCGCCGGCTTCGAAGCCGATAAGTGGCGACTCCTCGTGCAAGATCGTCAAACGGGAAAGACGCGCGATCTCACAGAGAAATTTGATCGATCGGTCGGAAGTTTTGACTGGCAGCCAGATTCGAGCTCAATCGCGTTTGCCGCGGAGGATCATGGCGAAGCGCCGATTTATTTCACGCCGGTGGTTCGCGAATTGCAAGAACCATTACCGATTCGGCAAGTATTTCACGCCGATGATTTGAAATATGGCACCGGCAGCCAGCTGTACTTCACACGGATGTCGGTCGCTGCTCCCAACGAAATCTGGGGCAGGTCAGTCGGCCGTACGCGTGGCGCCGAAAACGCAGCGCCGTGGCCCATCACCCACATGAACGATACGGTCTTGTCGAAGATCGACATGCAGCCGTTGGAGTCGTTCACGTTCAAAGGCGCAAATGACGATAAGGTCCAGGGTTTCATGGCCAAACCGCCGGGATTCGATCCGAACAAGAAGTATCCTTTAAAATTTTTGATCCATGGCGGGCCGCAAGGGGCGTGGGGCAATTCGTGGACGTATCGCTGGAACGCGGAGTTGTTCGCTGCGACCGGAAATTACGTGGTGGTGATGATCAATTTCCACGGCTCGACCGGTTACGGGCAGAAGTTTACCGATTCGATCAGCGGCGATTGGGGCGGCAAACCGTATGTCGATTCGATGAAGGGACTAGATTACGTGGAGAAGACCTATCCGTTCATCGACAAGAACCGCGAGGCCGCGCTCGGCGCAAGCTACGGCGGTTACATGGCAAACTGGATCCTCGGCCACACGAACCATTTCAAATGCATCGTGTCACACGACGGCGTGTTCAACGCGGAGTCGGCTTACGGCACGACGGAAGAACTTTGGTTTGCCGAGTGGGAATTCAAAGGCCCGCCGTGGAAGAATCGAGAACTTTATCGAAAGTGGTCGCCTCACGAATATGCGCAGAATTTCAAGACGCCGACGCTGGTTGTGCACGGCCAGAACGATTACCGAATCGATGTTTCACAAGGCTTCGATCTTTTCGCAACGCTTCAAGTGCTGAAGGTGCCATCCAAAATGTTGTACTTTCCAGATGAAGGCCATTGGGTGCTCAAGCCGCAGAACAGTCAACTGTGGTACAAAACCGTGAACGAGTGGGTAGACCTATGGTGCAAGCAACGCTCTGTCATGTCGACCGAAGTGGAGACTTCTCTAGATATTTCTGATCAGAAACAGCAAAGAGATTGAAATCGTTCGCCTCCCGATTCTCTCGCCGCTACCCTCATGGCATGACCATCCATGTCGCTCGTTCCGCTCGCTCCATTCCTCGACTTCGCTCGGGATGACAAAGAAGGCGCGAACGAATTACGTCGCTTGACTTTTTGCGCGGCTTGCGCATTAAGAACGCCGTCGAAATTCTATGGATCATCCGTTGTCGGGTCTTTTGAGGGTAGTTGTTTGTGTTGGTCTCGTTCTACTGGTCACAGGGTGCGGCGAGGACCCGCGTTATTCGGCAAGGACGCAATATTTGGGCGGGACGTACGGCGGCGCGGCGGCCGGCCCCCCACGGGACACTGTCTCGTATTGGGACGGAGACAGCGTTGGCGGAAGCCCTTCCGTGAAGATTAGCCTCGGAGAACAGCGCGCCTATTTTTACAAGAGCGGCGTGCTGGTCGGCGTATCGCAATTGTCAACCGGCCGCGAAGGACTTAACACTCCGATCGGTAGCTTCAAGATCATTCAGAAAGACAAGGACCACGTCTCGACCTTATTCGGGGACTACGTCGATTCAGCGGGAACTGTGGTCGTGCCCAACGTTGATGTGAATAAGGATCCAAAACCACCGGGCGCTCACTTCAAAGGCACGCCCATGCCGTACTTCATGCGGATCGTGTCAGGGACAGGCATGCACGCAGGTTATTTGCCGGGCTATCCGGCCTCGCACGGATGTATCCGCATGCCCGAGTTCATGGCCGAAAATTTCTTCAGATCAGTCTCGCTCGGAACGCCCGTCACGATCACCCATTAGAGTCTTCAGCGGGCTCTTGTATCCGGGCTTGCAGAAAATTGCGGGTACCGGCATTCTGATTGTCCCGCTGCCAGAAATATGATCGTCATCACGCAACCCAACGCCACCGAGGAACAGATCCAGCGGATCGTCACGCGTGTACGCGAATTTGGCTTGGAAGCACAAATTAGCCGTGGCGCATCGCGCGTGATCATCGGCGTAATCGGGCCGGAGGCACTCCTGCGCGAAAAGCCTCTGGCCGCAATGGCCGGCGTGGAAGCGATCGTCCCCGTATTGAAGCCATACAAGCTTGCCGCGCGCGATTCTCGCGGTGCCTCTTCGGTCTCAATTGGTGACGTGCGCCTGGGTGAACAAGAAGATGTTGTTCTCATTTGCGGCCCATGCTCGGTCGAAAGCAGAGAGCAGATTCAGTCGATCGCGACAATCGTGAAAGAATCCGGCGCAAAAATTCTGCGCGGCGGCGCGTTTAAGCCGCGCACGTCGCCATATAGTTTTCAGGGATTACGCGAAGACGGCCTTCGCTTTCTCGCGGAAGCACGCGCAAAAACCGGCCTGCCTGTGGTCACTGAGGTGATGGATCCGCGCGATCTCTCCATGATCGAGAAGTACGCAGACTGCCTTCAGGTTGGCACTCGCAACATGCATAATTTCTCCCTCCTGAAAGAAGTCGGGCGCAGCAGATTGCCAGTGGTGCTCAAGCGCGGATTCAGCGCCACGATTTATGATTTGATCATGAGCGCGGAATACATTTTGAACGAGGGCAACTCGAACGTGGTTCTCTGCGAACGCGGCATTCGCACGTTCGAAACGGCCGCCCGATACACACTCGACCTGAGCGCGGTTCCAATCTTAAAGTCTAAAACGCATTTGCCAGTCATTGTTGATCCGACGCATGCGATTGGACTACGCGAATTTGTCCCCCAGATGTCGCTGGCCGCAGTCGCCGCAGGCGCGGATGCGCTAATGATCGAGGTACACGATTCCCCGGAACTGGCCAAGAGCGACGGCAACCAGGCGCTGACGCCGGAAATTTTCGCCGAGCTCGTCCCGCGCCTTCGCGCGATCGCCACAGCGATTGGGCGCGAGCTGTAAGAATCTGCCGCGAGCCAACGCGTTGAGGGCAACGCGTTTCACCTTCGTGCAACAGGTGAATCGGCTTCTCCGAAGACGATGGGAAATGAATCGCCGAAGGCGCAAGAATGCACAGACGCGGCTACAACTCTGGAAAAATCTGGCCTAAACTCGTTAGTGGAAAAATCGATAGGTAAGCAGCTTCTGGAAATTGTCGCAGCGACCGAACCGATCGGCCGCAAGCTTCTGGCATTACAAGAGGCGCAATGGCCTGTACGATTTTCGCTCGTTATCCAACCGGCGCAGCCCTTTCTGGCAGCCGTAATCGCACACGCGTACCATAGGCGTCCTACGCGTGATCGCCGGTCTGCCGATTCTACGATCTGGATCCTTTGTCCCAGCGTTCATTCTCAGGAATTATTTTACGAAAGTTTGCTCAACTGGCAGCCGGACGCGCTTTTCCTGCCGGAAGCGGAGCTTGCCGCAGTAGAAAATGTTTTGCCCGATCCTGAAATCGCGGCTGAACGATTGGCGCTGCTGACGGAGATCGAGCGCGGCACCGGTCCGCGTATTATCGTCGCGACGCGCGCAAGTTTGGATCAACCTGCGCCCAAACGCGGAACGCTCCAATCTGCTGTTACCCAGCTTCGACGCGGCACAACCCTAGAGATGGAACAGCTTCTCGACCAACTCGTGGGCAGCGGTTATGAGCGTGTCGCCCAGGTAACCACTCGAGGGCAGTTCGCCGTCCGTGGTGGCATTATCGATCTCTATTCGTGGCAGGCGCCATTGCCCTTCCGGCTGGAATTTTTTGGCGACCAAATAGAATCGCTGCGCGAGTTCGACATCGATAATCAAACGTCGGTGCGCGATTTAAGCTCGGCCGATGTTCTGCTTCGAACAGCGGATGACCAGGCCGGCGTCATTCGCGATTACGTCGCTCCAAATCATCTCATCATCGACATCGAACGAGCAATGGAGGGCGGAGCTCCAGCGACGCCCGACTCGCGGGAGCGTGTCCCTTCACACATTCAAATCAGTGAAGGCTGGATTGAAACCGGTCCGGAAGATTTTAGCGGCGCGTTCGAAGATTGCGACATCGGAGAGTTTGCGGCGGGAGATCTCGTGCTCGCCGAGGCGAAACGCGCCCAGTTTGTCGACCGCTTAAACGAATGGCGCGCGAACAATGCGAGAATCGTCATTTATTTTCAGACCGAAGGCGAGATTGAGCGCTTTCGCGAAATCATGTCAGGTACTATCGAGGGCGTCGATTTCGTCGAAGGAACACTCGCACGCGGATTTTGTTTCCCAGCAGCCAACCTTGTCGTCCTCTCGGCCGCTGAATTATTTGGACGATTCGCCGTCCATGCGCGCAGGCATTTGCGGCGGGCGGAGCGCCATCGCGCGCAGATCGATTTTAGCGAACTGAACGAAGGCGATCTCGTCGTGCATCTCGAGCACGGGATCGGGCGATTTCTCGGACTAATGAAACTGCCGGTCGCGGAGGGGCGCGCTGCTGCAAGCCCGGCGTCGCTGGAGCTCCGCCCTCCAGAGAAAGCGCGATTGGTCGAAACCGAAGTTCTCGCGTTGGAATTTGCAGACGATGGGAAGCTCTACGTCCCGCTCGAGCAAGCGTACCTTATTTCCCGCTATGTTGGCGCAGGAAAAAAATCGCCGGCGCTAAGCTCGCTCGGCGATGGAAAATGGGCCCGTGCCAAGGTGAAAGCTGCAGCTTCCATTTTCGATTACGCGGGCAAAATGCTGGCGATCCAGGCGGAGAGGCAAATGCACCCCGGATACACATTCGCCCCTGACACAAAATGGCAGGCAGAATTTGAACGTTCATTCCCGTTTCGCGAAACGCCGGACCAAATGAAGGCAATCATTGACACGAAAATCGACATGGAACGTCCTCGGCCGATGGATCGCCTAATCTGCGGCGATGTCGGTTTTGGCAAAACGGAGGTGGCAGTCCGCGCCGCGTTCAAGGCTGTCATGGATGGCAAACAAGTGGCCGTGCTCGCGCCCACCACCGTTCTTGCTCAACAACATTTCGAGGTGTTTCGCCAGCGCATGCTCGATTATCCGGTCCGGATCGAAATGCTCAGCCGCTTTCGGTCGCAAGCCGAACAGAAGAAAGTCTTACAACTGCTGCGCGAAGGCGGCGTCGATATCATCATTGGCACTCATCGCCTTATCTCTGGCGATCTCGTATTCAAGGATGTGGGCCTGGTAGTGATCGACGAGGAACAGCGCTTCGGAGTTCTTCACAAAGAGAAGTTCAAAGAGCTCTTCAAGCTGGTCGATGTGCTGACGCTTTCGGCGACGCCTATTCCACGCACTCTCTACCTTTCACTCGTGGGCGTAAAAGATATGTCCACGATTGAGACTCCGCCGCTCAATCGCCTGCCAGTGGAAACAGTGGTATCGGCGTACGATGAGCGCATCATTCGCGCTGCGATTGATCGTGAACTGGAGCGCCAGGGGCAGGTATTCTTTTTGCACAATCGCGTAGCGACCATCGAGCGAGCGCGGGACCGGGTCGTCCATCTTTGCCCACAGGCCAGAGTTGAAATTGGCCATGGACAAATGGACGCGGACGAACTGGAAGCGGTCATGGCGCGATTCATAGCCGGCAAAACCGACGTGCTTGTTTGCACCACGATCATTGAAAGTGGCCTCGATATTCCGAATGCCAACACGATCATCATCGATCGAGCGGATCAGTTTGGCCTCGCGGATTTGTATCAATTGCGCGGACGGGTCGGTCGAGCCGAGCACAAGGCATACGCCTATCTGCTTCTTCCGCTTGAAATGATGACAATCGGCGCCGCGCGCAAACGGATCAGCGCCATCAAACAGTACAGCTCGCTGGGCGCGGGTTTTCGCATCGCCATGCGCGATCTGGAGATTCGCGGCGCAGGCAGCATTCTGGGCACGGCGCAGAGCGGCCACATTGTAGCGGTCGGTTTTGATTTGTATTGTCAATTGCTCAAACAGGCAGTGGCGCAGCTAAAAGGAGAAAAGCCGCGCCTTCGGCTCGAGGTCGATTTACTACTCGATTTCGTCGTCACAAATGAAGCGGAGTTTGTTATGCCGCCAAAAGTCCCTGTACAGGAACCTGATAGCTTCCCGCACAAGATTCCCGCTTTCATCCCAGTCACCTATGTCAGCGATCCTGCCCTGCGAATACGAGCCTATCGTGATGTTGCGGAAATCACGTCGCATGCGCAGTTGGACCGACTCCGCCGCGAATGGCGCGACCGATTTGGCCCGTTTCCTCCGGCAGCTGACAATTTATTTGCTCTTATCGAAATCAAGCTCGCCGCAGCGGAATCAGGAGTGACTCGGGTGGAAGTACGTGAACGCAAATTGATGTTGACGCGGCAAGGGGATTTTATACTTGTCGCGGGCAAATTCCCCCGTTTAGTTGCAACGAAAACCGAGCAGCGCCTCGGGGAAATTGTGGAACTGATCAAAAAATTATGAGGGACGTGATCCATCAATTTGGCGTCACAATGCTGGCCGGCTTCGTGCTTGCAGTATGCCCGATTTGTTGCGCTGCGGCTGCTGAGGAAGCCCAGGTCGTGGATGGCATCGCCGCAATTGTAAACGGCGACGTCATCACCTACTCGCAAGTGCGCGCGTTGTCCGCCCCGCGGGAGAAACTGCTGCGGCAGCAATTCACCGGACAGGAACTGGAAAAAAAAATGATTGAACTGCGCCAGCTTGCCTTGAAAGATTTGATTGACCGACGCCTTGTGATCCAGGCGTTCAAAAAGGAAAGCTACCAAATCCCGGACCACATCGTGGACGAGCGGATGCATCAGATCATTCGCGAATCATTTGGCGGCGACCGCAACACCTTCATCAAGACGCTCGAGGCGCAGAATTACACATTGGGCGAGTTCAAAGAAAAAGAGACGGAACGAATAATGGTGCAAGCCATGCGCAGCCATAACATCAAGATGAATTCGATAATTTCGCCTACGAAAGTAGAAGACTACTACAGAAAGCATCGCAACGAATTCACCAGCAAGGAACAGATCAAGTTGCGAATGATCATGATTTCTGGCCAAAAAGACACCGCGAGCGCGCCCGCACAAAAGGCGCTGGCCGAGGAAGTGCTCGGCAAACTGGCCGGCGGCGCAGAGTTCGATCAGACGGCGCAGATCTATTCCGAGGACAGCACCCGCGACAATGGCGGGGACTGGGGGTGGATCGAGCGTAATACTTTGGCTGCCCCACTCGAAAAGTTCGCGTTCAACATGCCAGTCGGTCGAATCAGCAACATCATCGATTACGCCGGCAATTATTACATTCTCAAAGTCGAAGATAAACGCGGCGGCACCACGAAATCGCTCGCCGAAGCGCGGTCAGACATTGAGAAGAAACTGATCGAAGAAGAAGCACAAGGTTTACAAGAGCGCTGGATCGCCAGTCTCCGCGCAAAGGCTTACATCAAGACTTTCTGAGCGAATTCCGCTCTTCCTCAGTCTTCGTCTTCTCGTTCTTGCTCCCAATCCTGCTCGTGCTCGATTGAGCAAATTCGATTACGATCGGGAGCATGAGCACGACAAAACCGCGCATCGGAATCACGCTGGGCGATTGCGCCGGGATTGGGCCTGAGATTGTCGACCTTGCACTCAAGTCAGGAGGCGTTCCTGATTCTGCCGAATACGTGGTGATTGGCCGGCAGCCGAATTGCAAACCAGGTGAGCCGACAATCGAAACCGCGCGTGCCGCAGCGACTGCGCTCGAAGAAGCGGTCACACTCGCGCGGCGCGGCGAGCTCGACGCGATTGTGACCGGGCCGGTTCACAAGGCGCGTATGTACGAAGCCGGTTTCAAGTTCCCAGGACAAACCGAATTTTTCGCCGAGCGCTGCGGGGTCAACAATTTCGCGATGTGTCTGACCGGCGGAAAAATCACGGTCGGGCTCGTCACAACCCACATTCCGCTAAGCAAAGTTTCAAGTGCGCTTAAACAATCCGAGATTGTTCGGGTCGGCTTATTGCTAGCCGATTTTCTTTGTTGTCGATCAAAAAATCCTCCGCGCATCGCCGTGGCCGGATTAAATCCGCACGCCGGCGAATCAGGAAGAATCGGCCGCGAAGAAATCGAAATCATAAACCCGGCTGTTTCTGAACTATCCGCTATCGGCAAAGACCGCCAGTCCGGCTTCGGACGGCAATCCGCAATTTTTACTGGTCCCCACTCTCCCGACACAGTTTTCCATCGCGCGATTCAAGGCGACTTCGACGCGGTGCTTTGCATGTATCACGATCAGGGATTGATCCCACTGAAGCTGCATGCCTTTCACGAAGGTGTGAACGTCACGCTGGGCCTCCCATTTCCTCGCACCAGTCCCGATCACGGCACAGCATTTGAAATTGCCGGCAAGAGAATCGCCCGACCCGACAGCATGCTCGCAGCGATCAATCTCGCAGTGGAGCTGGCGTCGAAACCGTCACGTTCATGACAAATTTCCAAAGGTCTGATCTGAATCTCATTAACACCTGGCTTGAGCCAGGTGCTAATGCGTACTCCACGAGCATGAGCTGTTTTCAACAGCTTTCGCGCGCTCGGATGCTAAAACGAAAGCCGTTAAAACGGCTTAGCGCATCTACACGACAGCACACCGGCCTAAAGGCCGGTGTTAATAAAATCCAGAGCTCCGCCCGAAAACGCGACTCATGAGCACGAGCAACATCACGAAGTACGCTTCGGTTTTTAACATCGGGCTCCAGAACACGTTCGTGTATCGCTGGTATTATTTCCTCCGCGCGCTGTTTGGTCTGATCCCGCTTGCCGGGACCGTGTTTCTCTGGAGTGCAGTGTTCAAGGAACGCGGCGGCGGCCTGCACGGCTACGATTACAGCTCGATGATTTATTACTATTTGCTCACGATCCTGGTGAGCAACCTGGTCGTGCCAACAGAGGATGAATGGCAAATCGCCGCTGACATTCGCGAAGGCCAGATCAATGCACTGCTCACCAAGCCAATGAGCTATCTCGCATACCGATTCAGCATTTTTTTGAGCGGCCGGCTCGTCTACAGCTTTGTCACACTTCCGCCGATCGCGTTGATCTTCTTTTATTTCCGCGACTACATCGTGCTGCCAGCCGATCCCCTCACCTACGTGCTTACGACGGTGTCGATATTGATGGCGGCATTCATTCAATTCTTCATCACCTACAGCCTGGCGATGTTCGCGTTCTGGATTTTGGAGATCACCACCATCGTGTTCATCGTGTATTCGTTCGAATATTTCCTGGGTGGCCAGATGTTTCCCATCGACATCATGCCGTCGGCCGTCCAGGCCGTGATGAAGTGGCTACCGTTTTACTATGAGTTGTTTTGCCCAGTCGCGATCTTTCTCGGCCGATTAAAAGGAGCCGAGCTTGTGCAGGCATTGGCAATCCAAACCGGCTGGCTACTGCTCACGTGCGCCGCGGCAAAAGCCATGTGGAGACGCGGGCTTGGCCATTACCAGGCTGTCGGCGGATAGCTGCGAAATGCAGCTGTGCGAAAATTTCGATTAGCAACCGAAGCAAATGCAAAAGACGGAGAACTTGGAAAGATCGCGATCGGCACAACATTGCTGCCCCGTTGTGGAGCTCAGGCAATATACTCTCCATCCCGGTATGCGAGATACCCTGATCGAGCTATTCGACCGAGAATTTGTCGAAAGCCAGGAAGCATTAGGAATGAAAATCATCGGGCAATTCCGGGATGCGGATAACCCGAACCGATTCGTCTGGCTCAGAGGTTTCCGCGACATGCCCTCGCGCTCGGAGGCGTTGAAGTCCTTCTACGGTGGACCAGTTTGGAAAGCCCACAGTAAGGCAGCCAACGCCACGATGATCGACTCCGATAACGTTCTGCTGCTGCGCCCGGCGCGCCCAACTTCTGGATTCCCGCCCGAAAACAGCGAACGTCCCGCGCCTGGCGCAAGCGAAATCCCAAGGGGGTTAATAGTTGCGACGATTTACTATTTTAACGCACCTATCGACGTCGGCTTCGTGGACTCGTTCGAGCGCTCGATGAAACCCATGCTGACAGACTCGGGCGCCTCGATCCTGGCCTATTTCATTACCGAGAGTAGCGCGAACACCTTTCCCGCGTTGCCGGTACGAGAGGGCGAGCATGTTTTTGTCTGGTTCTCGCGTTTTCCGGATGAGGCCGCATGCGAAGATCACGCCGCTGCGCTTGCGCGGTCTCCCGGATGGCGCGGAGCAGTTTCAGAAGCACTGGCGGACCGGCTTAAAGGTTCTCCAGAAGTATTAAAGCTGTCTCCGACGGCGCGGTCGCTGTTGCGCGGTTGATGGCAAAATTACACAATCACCAATCGAAAAGAGAAGTATGCGGAAATTGATCGTCTTCAATCAGGTGTCCATCGATGGTTATTTTACAGACGCCGACGGCGACATGAGCTGGGCCCACAAGCAGGATGCGGAGTGGAATGCATTTGTTGCAGAGAATGCCAAGTCTGGAGGCGAGCTATTGTTCGTGGCTGAACAAATGAATAATCTGCCGAAGATCGTATTTTCGAGAACACTCGACAAGGCATCATGGAACAATACCAAGCTGGTGGGAGGCGACTTGGCGGCCGAAATACGAAAGATGAAGAACGAGCCCGGAGAACAAATGGTCATAATGGGAAGCGGCACCATTGTTTCGCAATTGACGGCAGAGGGTTTGATCGATGAATACCAGATCGTGGTGAATCCCATCGTTCTTGCCAAGGGACGGACAATGTTCGAAGGCATCAAAAGGAAGCTGAACCTGAAGCGGACAAAGACGCGGAGCTTCGGTAACGGGAATGTCTTACTATGCTACGAGCCGATAAC
>WNES01001329.1_pt1 | contig 21615 bp, 21 predicted proteins | sample 5399931 | NCBI WGS metagenome assembly WNES01 (sample SAMN13153332, study PRJNA577476) | soil metagenome | isolation source: 20 cm grassland meadow soil 2 days after 3rd rain plot 5 | place: USA:California | collected 2015-11-11
CCCCCTGCGTGATGTGCGCGAAGCTGATCATCAACTCGGGCGTGACGCACGCCTTCTACCGGAAGGCGTACCGCGATCCCTCCGGCATCGAAGTGCTCCAGCAGGGAGGCGTCGTGCCGGTGTTGTACGACAAGTGGGTTCGGGACTGGCGCTAGACAATTTCGGAATGCGGATTGCGGAATGCGGAATTGCCGTGAAAGGTCGTTCCCACACTAGGAGATCCCCATGAAGCATGTCTCGTTGGCTGTTCTCGTTGTTGCCGTCGCATCGGCCACCGCGCCGCTCGGCGCCCAGTCGCTGCTCGACCGCTCGCCCAACATGGGTGGCACATGGGTGCCGGACGCTGGCGTGGTGCAGTTCAACTTCCTCCACCGGTTTTACGTGACACCGCGTCCCAACAGTGCCGTGATCAACTACCCGACATTTACGCTCGCAGTAGGCGTGCCGGCTCACGTCGGCCTCGGGATGCGGTACGCGACGAAGGGCACCGATGCGAACGAGACTGAGATTTACGCACGGTTGCGTCGCCAGATCGGACCATGGGCCATCTCGGCCACGCCGGCGTACAACATCACGCTTCGGAGCGCCGACGGTGAGGTAGGCGTGGATTGGACGAGGGGCGCGCTCACGCTCTTGGGAGCTGTTCGGGGCATGTCCCAGGCGTTTGGCCAGGACCGCGCCAGGGCGGCCGCCGCGGGCGGGGCCGTTGTTCGCCTCAACAACTATGTGGCGATCACCGGAGACTTCGCCTCGATGCTTAGCACCGATCCGGGGGAGGACCCCGCTTGGAGTGCCGGTCTCCTCTTCGTGATCCCGGGCTCCCCACACACATTCTCGCTCCACGCAAGCAACGTGGGCGGAAACACCATTCAGGGCAGCTCGCGCGCCGATCCGGGGGTCAAGTTGAACACGAGCAAGCCACTCTACGGCTTCGAGTTCACCATTCCGCTGCACCTGAAGCGCTTCAGTCCGTGGTTCCACCGCTCGCCCAAACCGGTTGCGCTCGGTGCGGCGACGGGGGCTACGGTCGCTGCGGACGTCGACATGGCCGCGGTCAAGTACGCCCGAGACACGGTCACCATCTCTGCGGGACAGGCAGTGCGCTGGATCAACCGCGACCCCGTCGAGCACACGGTCACGTTCGACGGCGCCGCCGAACCGGGCTCCCCGGTCATCCCCCCGAACGGCAGCTACGTCCACCGCTTCGAAAAAGCGGGGACGTACACCTACCATTGCACGCCGCATCCGTTCATGAAGGGGGTCGTGATCGTGAAGTAGCTGGAAACGGGAAAGGGGAACGGGACGCTGGTGGACGATCTCGATCGGTTGTTCGAGCGTTTGGTGAGTGTCCTGGCCAGCGACGCGCCGGGGCGGCTCGCGGTGCCGTTCCCCGCCGCGGAAGTGTACGAGCGGCTCGTGCCCTACCGCTCGAACCGCTCGATCTTGAAGGTCGCGACGCATCAGGACTACGAGATGGCGGTGCTGCGGCTGCTGGCGGGCGAGCGGGGCTACGCGTCGCTCGAGCCGGCCGAGGTGCGGGACGCGCTGCGGCGCGAAGCGGGGGAATCGAATCCCGACGCCGCGCTGTTCCGTCAGTTCCCCGACGCGCTCCTGAGCCTCAACCGGCTCGCCGCCGAACGCTCCTTGCGGGGCGACCGGGCGTACGCGCCGCCGGCGGCCCCCCCGCTGGTGCCACCGCCCGAATCGGGCGAGGTCGCCGATCGGGAGGACGATCGGCCGGAGAAGCCGCCGCTCGCCGGCGCGGCGTTCGAGCTCGCCGAGCAGAGCGAGACGCCACGCCAGTGTCCCTACTGCGGCGAGACACTCCCCGGCAGCCGCAAGGTGAACTTCTGCCCCCAGTGCGGGCAGCCGCCGTCGGGAGAGCTGCGCTGTCCGGCGTGCGGCGGTGAAGTGGACGTGGGCTGGCGCTACTGTGTGAGCTGCGGCCGCGCGACGGGGTTCGAGTGAGACGTTGCAGAGTCGCCGTGATCCCCGGGGACGGGATCGGGCCTGAAGTTATCAGTGCAGCCCTCGATCCCATCGAGCAGGCCGCCGCGAAGCACGGCGTCACCCTCGAGCTCGAGCGTCTACCGTACGGCGCCGATCACTACCTCAAGACCGGAGAAACGCTCCCGGACCGGGCGTTCGACCACCTGCGCGACGACGCGGACGCCATCTTGCTCGGTGCGATCGGGGACCCGCGGGTACCGGGCAACGAACACGCGCGAGACATCCTCCTGGGGCTCCGGTTCCGGCTCGATCTGTACGTCAACTTTCGTCCCGTGACGCTGCTCCATCCCGACCTCACCCCGCTGCGGGGGAACGCCCGGCGTATCGACTTCGTGATCTTCCGCGAGAACACCGAAGGGGTGTATCTCGGCCGGGGGCGCATCGGCGACGATGAGTACGTCGCCGAAGAAATCAACACCGCGAAGGGCGTGGACCGCATCATCCGCGCCGCCTTCGAGTGGGCGCAGGATCACGGCAAGACCCGCGTTACGATGAGCGACAAGGCGAACGCCGTCCCAGCTCACAAGATCTGGCAGGAGACGTTCAGGCGCGTCGCCGCCGAGTTCGGCAGGATCGACGCCGAGCACCGCTACGTGGACGCATTGGCGATGGAGCTGGTACGCGAGCCGGAGCGCTTCCAGGTCATCGTGACCAACAACCTGTACGGCGACATCCTGTCCGACTTGGGCGCCGCGCTCGTCGGCGGGCTGGGGCTCGCCGCGAGCGCAAATATCCACCCCGGCCGGGGGGGAGCCGGGCTGTTCGAGCCGGTGCACGGCTCGGCTCCGCCGCTCGCCGGCAAAGCGATCGCCAACCCCATGGCGGCCGTGCTCGCCGGCGCGCTGATGCTCGAGCAGCTTGGCGCTCCCGAGGCGGCCCGCGACCTCGAGCGGGCGGTGAAGGAGACGCTCGCGGCGGGAGTGCGCACGCCCGATATCGGCGGGAAGGCCACCACCGGGGATGTGGCCCGAGCGATTGGGCGCGCGCTCTAGCGTGAGGGGGCACCGGGCATGGCTGGGCGCGGCGGCCGCGCTCGCGACCGGTAGTGCGGCACCGGCCGCGAGCCAGTCCCCCCACGCCGCGAACCCCGAACGCCCCACCTTCGCCACGCACGCCTACGCGGTGGCCCCGGGCTACGCGGAGGTCGAGCAGGGACTCGCGGCGCGCGGCACCGGCTCGCTGCGCGAGGCGACGAGCTGGGACGTCAATCTCAAGGTCGGCCTCTCGCGCCACGTGCAGCTCGGGCTGTTCGGGCCCCTGTATGCCCGCACGTCCGCCGGCTCGGGGGTGGGAGATCTGGGCGCGGCGCTCAAGGTGCGGACGGACCTGTCATCCCGCGCGGCGGTGGCGCTGGTGCCGTCGGTGACGGCGCCCACGGGCAGCGAGGCCCGCGGGCTGGGAGCGGGCCGTGCGCTCGGCGGACTCGTGGGGGTGGTCAGCGCCGATCTGCCGGGCGTGCACGTCGACATGAACGCCGGACCGCAGGGAATCGGCGCAGGTACGCCCCAGTGGTTCGTGTCCCTGGGCGGTTCGCGGACGTTCGGTCGAGCCGGCCTCGCCGTCGAGCTGTTCGAATTTACGCCCGGCGGGGCGGGCCCGCGGCTCGCGGGAGTCCTGGGCGCGGCGACGATCCGCCTGGCGGAGTGGGCCGTGGTCGATGCGGGCGGGGCGGTGGGGGCGACCGGCGGGACGCCGGACCAGCTGTTCCTGGGCATCACGACCAACCTGGGGCGGCTGTTCTGATCCGGCTCCCGCGGTGACCGTCCCGCGGGAGCTCGCCCGCGTCCTCACGCTGCGCGACCTCGTGCTGATCGTGGTCGGGACCACGATCGGGTCGGGGATCTTCACGGTGCCGGGCGCGGTGCTGCGGCAGTCGGGGGGCGACCTGGGAGTCGCGCTTGTGGTGTGGGTGGTGGGCAGTGTGCTCGCGCTGCTCGGGGCCCTTACGTTCGGCGAGCTCGGCGCCATGCTGCCCGACGCCGGCGGCAGCTACGTCTACGTGCGCGAGGCGTTCGGCTCCCTCCCCGCTTTCCTCCTCGGCTGGGCGCTCTTCCTCGCGATCAACACCGGCTCGACCGCAACCCTCGCCGTCGCGTTCGCGAACTATCTGGGCGAGCTCGTCCCGCTCCCGCCGGCGGCGCACGACTTCGCCGCGGTCGCCATGATCGCCGCCGTGGCCGCCGTGAACATTCGGGGCGTCCGCCACGCGGCTTCTGTTCAGAACTGGAGCACGGGGCTGAAGGTGGCAGCGATCCTCGCGCTCGCCGCGGCCGGTTTCGCGCTCGGCGACGGCTTTCACGGCACGGGCACGCGCGCCTTCATAACGCCCCTCTCGCTCGCGTCGCTCTCGGCCGCCGGCGTGGCGCTGCTCGGCGTGCTGTGGGCGTACGAAGGGTGGCAAAACGTGACCAATTCCGCGGGGGAGGCTCGAGACCCGCAGCGCACGTTCGCGCGCGGGATTGGGCTGGGCACGGCGGCGCTCGTGGCGATCTACCTGACAGCGAACGCGGGCTACGTCGCGGCGCTCGGAGCTGCCGGAGTGGCTGCGACAGACCGGGTCGCGGCCGACGTGGTGCGCACCCTGTTCGGCTCCGATGCCGCGAGGGTCGTCACGCTCGTCATTCTCGTCTCGATTTTCAGCGCCGCGAACGGGCTCGCGCTCACAGGTCCGCGCATGTACTTCGCGATGGCGCGCGATGGGGTGTTCTTCCGGTCGCTCGCCGACGTGCATCCCCGGTTCGGTACGCCGGCCCTCGCGGTCGCTGTGAGCGCCCTGTGGGCGATGCTGCTCGCCGTGAGCGGCACGTTCGAACAGCTCTTCACGTACGTCGTGTTCGCGAGCTGGATATTCGCCGCTCTCGCCGCGGCGAGCGTCTTCGTGCTGCGGCGGCGCCGTCCCGACGCACCGCGGCCGTTTCGCGTCCCCGGCTATCCCGTGACGCCTGCTCTGTTCATCGCCGCCGCGGCGGCGATCGTGGGGAATACGATCGTGGCGCGGCCGGCGCAGGCGCTGATCGGCCTCGGCATCGTAGCCACGGGCGTGCCGGCGTATTTCACGTGGATGTGGCATCGTCGTCGTAGGCGCGAGTGAACTCGCGACCGCAGGGAGTCCTTTAGGGCGGCTCGGCGTCTGCCCCTAAATGGGCCTGACGTGGCCGCTTGAGCGGCAGGGCCGAGCCGCGGCTTCAGCCGTGAGTCCCCGACGGGAACAACGTCCATCTCAACGACATCCGGACCCCGCGCCCTACCGCCCTCCCCCGATCTCCCCGATATTCCCCTCGTCTCACGTGGAGCTTCCCCCCAATGAAGACCCAGGGTTCCAATACAGATGTGGTGTTCCTCTCGGGTGTCCGGACCGGCTTCGGCACCTTCGGGGGCACGCTGAAAGACCTCTCGGCGATCGCGCTCGGCGCCGTCGCCGCGAAGCACGCGCTCGAGCGCTCGGGCGTTCCGCCCGCCGAGGTGGGCCACAGCGTCTTCGGCAACGCCCTGCAGACGTCCCCCGACGCGATTTACTGCGCCCGCCACATCGGGCTCAAGGCGGGACTGCCGATCGAGGTCCCCGCGGTGACGGTGAACCGGCTGTGCGGCTCGGGATTCGAGGCGATCACCCAGGGCGCTCAGCTCATCCTGCTGGGTGAGGCGCGAGCAGTGCTCGCCGGCGGCACGGAGTCGATGAGCCAAGCCCCCCATGTGGTGCGCGGCGCACGCTGGGGGCTGCGGCTCGGGCCTTCGGCCCCCCTCGAAGACCTGCTCTGGGAGGCGCTCAAAGACCCGCAATGCGGCCTGTCGATGGCCGAGACCGCCGAAGGTCTCGCCGAGAAATACAAGCTGACCCGAAAGGAAGTCGACGAGGTGGCGCTGGCGTCGCAGCAACGCGCCAAGCAGGCCTGGGACGCGTGTGTGTTCCAGGACGAGGTGGTGCCGGTGGCGGTGAAGGGAAAGAAAGGGGAGCCGACCGAATATCGCGCCGACGAGCACATGCGACCAGGCACGACGCTCGAGGTGCTGCTCTCCCTCAAGCCCTATTTCAAGAAGGACGGGCTGGTCACCGCGGGAAACGCCTCCGGGATCGTGGACGGCGCCGCCGCGACCGTGATCGCGAGCGCGGACTACGCCAAGGCCCACGGCTTGAAGCCACTCGGCCGCCTCATCGCCTGGGCGGTGGTCGGGGTCGAGCCCAAGTACATGGGGATCGGTCCGGCGCCCGCGGCACGCAAGGCGCTCGAGAAGGCGGGGATGAAGCTGGAGCAGATGGATCTGGTGGAAGTGAACGAGGCGTTCGCGCCCCAGTATCTCGCGGTCGAGCGGGAGCTGGGCCTCGACCGCGCCAAGACCAACGTGCACGGCGGCGCGATTGCCATCGGCCACCCGCTCGCCGCGACCGGGACCCGCCTCACGATCCATCTGCTCCACGCCCTGCGCCGCGCGAAGCAGCGCTTCGGGCTCGGCTCCGCCTGCATCGGTGGCGGCCAGGGCGCGGCGGTGATCGTGGAAGCATTCCCGGGTTGAGGAGACCCTCATGGACGTCGTGCTCACCGCGATCCTTGGCGTCGTCGTGCTCTATGTCCTCTCCGGGCTTCGCGTGTTCAAGGAGTATGAGCGCGGGGTGCTGTTCGTGCTCGGCCGCTCGTGGGGCGCGAAGGGACCCGGGCTGAGGTTCCTGCCACCACTGCTCACCAAGATCCAGACGGTCTCGCTCCGCGTCGTCGCGTTGGACGTCCCACCGCAAGACGTGATCACGCGCGACAACATCTCGATCAAGGTGAACGCCGTCCTCTACATGCGCGTCGCCGATCCGGTGAAGGCGGTCATCGGCGTCGAGAACTTTCTCTACGCCACGAGCCAGCTGGCGCAGACCACGCTGCGCTCCGTGCTCGGCGAGACCGAGCTCGACGAGCTGCTGATGAACCGCGAGAAGATCAACAACATCCTGAAGAACATCATCGACAAGCGCGCCGAGGACTGGGGGATCGAAGTCTCCGCGGTGGAAGTGAAGGACGTGGACCTCCCACCCGAGATGAAGCGCGCGATGGCGCGGCAGGCGGAGGCGGAGCGCGAGCGACGGGCCAAGGTCATCAACGCCGAGGGCGAGCTCCAGGCCTCGGAGAAGCTCGCCCAGGCCGCTCACATCATCGGCTCGGAGCCCGCCGCGATCCAGCTGCGCTACTTGCAGACGGTGACGGAGATTTCCTCCGAGAACAACTCGACGACGTTCTTCCCGATCCCGATCGATCTGTTCAAGGGATTCCTCGAGGCGGTGGCCCGGAAGCCGGCGACGCCCGCGCTACCCGAAAAAACGTCAGGGGACACGGTACCGGCCGAGCCGACGAAGGCAAAGGCCAAGGCGTAACGATGGCGGGCGACCTCATCCGCCGAGAGGCGCTCGAGCGCATCATCCAGCGTGCGGCGGAGCTGCAAGCCGGTGAGCAGGACATCGGCGAAGGGCTGACCGAGCCCGAGCTGCTCGCGCTGGGACAGGACGTCGGGATCCCGTCGCGCTACCTGCGCCAGGCGTTGCTCGAAGAGCGGACGCGTCCTCCGGTCGAGGCGCGCGGCGGCCTGCTGGCGTGGCTGGTGGGCCCCGGACGGCTCTCCGCCCAGCGCGTGGTCGCTGGCGAGCCCGCCGCGGTCGATCGCGCGCTCGGCGCCTGGATGCAACAGGAGGAGCTGCTCCAGGTGAAGCGACACTACCCCGACCGCACCACCTGGGAGCCGAAGGTCGGCGCCTTCGCGTCGATTCAACGGGCGCTCGGCGCGGGGGGCCGCCGCTTCGCCCTCGCGCGGGCGGCCGAGGTCGCCGGCCAGGTGACGCCGCTCGAGAGTGGCTTCTGCCACGTCCAGCTGGTCGCGGACGTGCGTAATGGCCGCCGCCAGCGGCTCGGCGGCGCGGGAACGCTGCTGGGCTTGGGCACCGCGGCGACCGGCGCCCTTTGGGCGATGGGGCTGCTCGCGCCTTTCCCGTTCCTGCCGCTCCTGATCCTCAGTCCAGCCGCCGCTGCGATTCTTCGCAGCCACCGCCTACAGCACGAGCACGTCCAGATCGGGCTGGAGCAGGTGTTGGACCGGCTCGAGCGCGGAGAGATCAAGGCCGAGCATGCCCTGCCAGGCCAGAAAATGAGCCCGTTCGTCCGCATCGCGGACGAAATCCGCAAGACGTTCGAAATCAACTGAGCGAGACATGACCGACATCAAACGGGTTGGGGTGCTGGGTTGCGGGCTCATGGGAAGTGGCATCGCCCAGGTGGCGGCCGCGGCGGGATACGACACGACCGTGCGGGACGTGTCCCAGCAGATCTGGGACAAGGCGCGCGCCGGAATCGAGAAATCCCTCGCCAAGTTCGTGGAAAAGGGGAAGCTCCCGGCTGCGGACCGCGACGCGGCCCTCAAGCGCCTGCATTTCACGACCGCCACACCCGACCTGAAGGCGTGCGACGTCGTGGTCGAAGCCGTGACGGAGGACCTGGAGCTCAAGAACGCCCTGTGGAGGGAGCTCGACGGCCTATGCGGCCCCGCCGCCATCTTCGCCTCGAACACCTCGAGCCTCACGATCGCGGCGATGGCGGCGGCCACGAAGCGAGGAGACCGCTTCGTCGGCCTGCATTTCTTCAATCCCGTGCCGCTCATGCCGCTCGTGGAGGTCGTTCGGACCGTAACCACCTCGGCAGAGACCTTTGAACGCACCTTCGCGTTCGCCAGGTCGCTCGGCAAGGAGCCCGTGGCCGCGAAGGACACCTCCGGCTTCATCGTCAATTTGCTGCTCGTCCCGTATCTGCTCGACGCGATCCGGGCGGTCGAGCGCGGCGTGGGGAGCGTGCCGGATATCGACAAGGCGATGCAGCTCGGGTGCGGCTATCCAATGGGGCCGCTCACCCTGCTCGACTTCGTCGGGCTGGATACGACCTACAAGATCGCCGAGATCATGTTCACCGAGTACCGCGAGCAGCGCTACGCCCCGCCGCCGCTCCTCAAACGAATGGTCCTGGCCGGGATGACTGGCCGGAAGAGCGGCAAGGGCTTCTACGACTATTCCGTCGATCCGCCCAAAGTGGTCGCCCTCGGCGTCTGACGCCCGCCCCTTCACCCTCACCCCCAAGGATCGGCATGTTCGGCTACGACTGGCCTCGTTTTCACGCGGCGGTGAACGATCTCCCCACTGCGTTGCTCCTCGTGACGGTGCTGTTCGACCTCGGCGCCTGGCTCACGAAGCGCGATTCGCTCAAATCGGCGGCGTTATGGACGCTCTGGGCTGGGGTGATCGGCGGCTGGGTAGCGGTGCTCGCCGGCCTCCAGGCCGAAGAGGCAATCGAGCATGGCGAGGCGATTCACGAGTTGATGGAGACGCACGAGACCCTCGCGCTCACCACCATGGGCATCTTCACGGCGGTGCTCGCGTGGAAGCTATTCCGCCGTTCCAAGCTCACGGGCGCCGAGGAGGCCGGCCTACGGGTGCTGAGCCTCGCGGGGCTCGTGACCATCGTCTGGACCGCTGTGCTCGGAGGAAAGTTGATGTTCGAGCACGCAGCCGGGATTCCCAACGCCACCATGCAGCGGGAAATGGAGAACCGAGAGGCGGGGCATCACCACGAGGCGGGCGAGGTCGAGGAACATGAGCACGCGGAGCCCGCCGACACGGCCAAGCGCGCCGGGCACACGCATCCCCCCGGCACACCAGCGCATAAACACTGATGCGGAACGCGGAACGCGGAACGCGGAACATAAGGGTAGGAGTCGATGCGCGTGACCTTACTCTACCGTTCCGCGTTCCGACTTCCGCGTTCCGCGTTTGCCTTCTCGTCGCCGCCTGCACGCCGGTTACGACCCGGCCGGACTTCCGGCCCGACCCGGGGGCGCTCGTGGTGACCCTCGATGCACGACCGGAGCGGATCACCGCCGCCCTCGACAGCCTGGTGCCGGCGGAGAGCCTCGAGATCGCGCATGCCAACGTGCGGGACGGCTACGTCGAGACCGCGTGGTACGACACGCAGGCCCATCGCACGCGCCGCCACGAGCGGGACATCACGAATCTGGCCGCCACGGTGAAGATCCGGTTCTGGGCCGATCCGTGGGTGCCGGGCCAGACCCGGCTCACTACCGAGCCGGTGTACCGGCCCCGCTACGATCCGTCACGCCCTGAGCGCTCCCTCGAGGCGATCGTGTCGAAGGAGCTCGAGGGCTACAAGATCGCGCAGCGGTTCGTGGACAAGCTGAAGGAGAGATTCGGCGTCCCCAAGGCCGCCCAGTAGCGGCGGCGGGCTACGCCCCCACCAAGCTCTTCACCCACTGCTCCATCACGTCGAGATCGAGCATCGCGTCGCGGCACGGCCCGTTCGGGAGCCGCATGGTGAGCCCGAGCACCGGCAGACGTCCGGCCACGTCGCGGAGCCCGGTCATCATGTCCCGCTCGCACGCCACCGCGACGACGGCGCGGGGCCGGCGTTCGCGGATGACCCGCCGCGCCAGCTGCCCTCGGGTCGCGACGAATACGGGCACCTCGTAGCGCCCGGCGATCGCCAGCACGCCGTCGAGCGCCTGCTTCGACAGGCAGCGGGGGATGAGGACCAGCAGCTCGCCCGAGCCGACCGTCCGCCCGCGCCGCTCCGCGAGCGTGTTGTATACGTCGATGGCCGCATGCTCCACCCAGTCCCGCTTCCCGAACGCCCGGGAGACGTGGGAGGTGAGGCTCATCAGGCGGAGATAGGGCCCCCGCTCGAGCCAGCCCTCGGGGAGGGCGAGCACGCCAGCATAGAAGGAAAAGACCAGTGTCCCGAACCACAACCACGTTGCCGTGGCCGCCGCCCCCAGCGCGATCCACAGCGTGCGGGGCAGCAGTGGCCACAGGGTGCCGAGTCGCGGGCCAAGCAGGAAGATGAGGGCCGCCCCCAGCGCCATGCCGATGCCGATGGTCAGGGCGGCGAAACGGAAGAAGAGTCCCGGGGGCGCCGAGAAGTCGCCGTTCTCAGGAAGCGGCCGCCCGTCCCACTCGTCCCACTCGTGACCGAGACGGCGGTCGGTCTCGATATGGATGAGTTGGGCGCGTGGAGCGTCAGCGGTCATATGCGGGTCAAGCATCACCCACGCCGCTGGTGGTGTCAAGCGTGAATGGTGCGTGGTGGGTGGTGCGTGGTACCTTCCGTGCACGTGACAAACCACGTACCACGCACCACGCACCCGGGTTGACGCAGCCTCAGCCTGCTCTCCTGACCGATATTCGCAGCCGAGCCGCATACTCGGAAGGCGCCGGGATCTATCGGATCGTCCCGGCAGCGGTCGCCGTGCCGCGGGGCGTGGAGGAGCTGCAGGAGCTCGTGAGGTGGGCGGCAGCGACGGGCACCCGGCTCGTGCCGCGGGGTGCGGGGAGCGGGATGGCGGGCGGGAGCGTCGGGCAGGGCGTCGTCGTGGACCTGAGCCAGGGATTCCACTGGGTCGCGCCCGACTGGCCGCGCCGGAGGCTGTGGGCCGGTGCCTCCGTCACGTGGACCGAGCTGACGGCCGCCGCGCGACCCTTCGGCCTGCGCCTCCCTCCCGACCCGTCCTCCGGCGCGTTCGCGACCTCGGGCGGCATGGTGGCCACCAACGCAGCGGGTCCCGACCAGCAGCGGTTGATCGCGGCTCGATTTCCCAAGACGCGTAAGAATGCCGCCGGTTATGCGCTCGACCGCTATGCCGAATCACGCGACGAGCTCGATCTCCTCGTCGGGTCGGAGGGAACGCTCGCGTTCGTCACCGCGGTCGAGTGGCGGGTCGAGCCGGTCCCCGCCGATGTGGCGGGCGCTGCCCTGGGGTTCGGGGACCTGCGGCACCTGGCCGAGGCCGTCCCCTACCTCGTGGCCCTGAACCCATCGGCCGGACTCCTGCTGATCGAGTTCGAGCGGGAGACTCAGGCGGCGGCTCGGGGTGTGGTCGCGGACGCGGTGCGCGGCCTGCGCGCCGGCACGGTGCACGTCGCGACGGCGGTCGACCGGGTGAGCCTCGAGGAGCTGTGGGCGGTGCGCCGCCTGGCGAGCCCCGCTCTGGCCCGCCTCCCGGAGAGCCGTCGCTCCCTCCAGGTGGTCGAGGACGGGTGCGTGCCGCTCGAGCGCCTGGCCGACTATGTCGCGGGGATCCGTGCGGCGGCGGCGGGGCGCGGCATTCCGGTGGCGATCTTCGGCCACGCGGGCGACGGCCACGTCCACGTGAATGCGCTGCCCGACCTGACGGTCTCCGGCTGGCGGGGTGCGCTGGCGGCGCTCTACGCCGACGCGGCCGAGCTGCTGCTCCGATTGGGCGGGACGCCGAGCGGCGAGCACGGGGTCGGCCGGCTGCGCGCCGGGCTGTTGGAGCGCTTCTACGGCTCCGAAGTGACCGCGCTGTTCCGAGAGCTGAAGCAAGCGTACGACCCGCACAGCACGCTCAACCCGGGTGTTATAATCCCCTCGGCTGATTGGGCGCCCCTCGCCGATCTCAAGGTCGGGCCGGAGGCGACGCCGATTCCCGACGACATTGCCGCCCGGCTGCGCGAGGTGGAGCGGACCGCCGGCTGGGCGACACCAAAGCTCGATCTGACAACCCCGAGCTCCTAACCCTAGCCCCTCGCACCCATGGAAGTCTTCCGCGCCCCTCGCGTCACCCTGATCGCCCGGCCCGAGTTCCTCGAGCCGGAGCACCTCCGGGTGCAATGGCAGGGCAGCGCCTCCGCCGGAGAGCGCCTCGCCGAGTTCGCCGGCCGGATCTGCTACATGAGCCAGCACAACCCGGCAAACCGGTCGACGGCCGATTACCTCGAGAACATCAAGAAGCAGGGCCACGGCTCGGTGCTGGAGCACGCGGTCTACGTGCTGCTGATCGAGGGGATCTCGCGCTCCTGCTCGCACGAGCTGGTGCGACATCGCGCGGGCTTCGGCTATTCCCAGTTGTCGCAGCGCTACGTCGACGAGTCGCACGCCGCGTTTGTCGTCCCGCCGGCGATGCTGGGCGATCCGGCGCTCGAGTCGGAGTGGGAACGAGAGATGGCGGATGCCCAGGCGGCGTACGTGCGCGCGGTCGAGGCGCTGATGCAACGCTATGCGTGGATCGCGGACAAGGTGCACCGGCGCAAGGTGGCGCGCGAGGCGGCACGCAGCGTCCTTCCCAACGCCACCGAGGTGAAGATCGTCGTGTCGGCGAACGCGCGCGCGTGGCGCACGATGCTCGAGCTGCGGACCAGCGAGGGCGCGGAGCTCGAGATCCGGCGGATGGCGATCGCGTGCCTTCGCGTCCTCGAGCGCGAGGCGCCCGCGCTGTTCGCCGATTTCGAGATTTATCGCGCCGACGACAACCACGACGCCGCGCGCGTCGCGTACCACAAAGTCTGAACGAGTGAGAGGTGAGAAGTGAGAGGTGAGATGCGTTGCGCCGACCTCTCACCGCTCACCTCTCACCGCATTTCGCTATTGCGCATCGCTTCGGTGTTCCTTATTGTCTACTCGACCACGCGTTTCGATTCACAGACCGCCCGAGCGGCCTTTTTTGTAGGAGGTTACCCGAGACCACATGCGAATCGGTCTCGCATACAACGAAAAACCCGATTCCGCGCCCGACGCTGAATCCGACGGTACCGGTGACGCGTTCGCCGAGTGGGACGACCCATCTACCATCACGGCGGTGGAGCAGGCGCTCGGTCTCTTCGGCACCGTCATCCGGCTCGAAGCCGATCAGTTCTTTCCTCAAAAGTTGGTCCTCGCACGCCCCGATCTCGTCTTCAACATGGCGGAGGGGCTGCACGGCCAGAGCCGCGAAGCCCTCGTCCCCGCAATCTGCGAGTACCTGAACATCCCGTACACGGGCTCGGACCCGCTCACGCTGGCGCTGTCGCTGCACAAGGGTCGGACCAAGGAGACGCTCGCCTACCGCGGCGTGCCCACGGCTCCGTTCACCTGCATCGAGGCGGTGGAGCAGGTCGAGCCCATGGCGCTGCCCTACCCCGTCTTCGTCAAGCCGGTCGCCGAGGGGTCGGGGAAGGGCGTGTTCGCGACCAACCTGTGCGCGAATGTCGCGGCGCTGCGCCAGCGGGCCCGGTTCCTGCTCGAGCGCTACGCCGAGCCCGTGCTGGTCGAGACCTACCTCCCGGGTCCCGAGTTTACCGTCGCGATCCTCGGGAACGGCCCCCAGGCCTACTGTCTCCCGGTGATCGGGTTCGATTTCTCGGCGCTTCCCGAGGGCGCGGCGCCGGTGTACGGCTACGAGGCGAAGTGGGTGTGGGACCGCCCCGAGGCCCCGCTCGCGATCTTCCAGTGCCCCGCGGCCGTGCCGGTGGCGCTGTGCCGCGAGATCGAGCGCACCGCGCTCGACGCGTACCACGCCCTCGGCTGCCGCGACTGGTGCCGCGTGGACCTTCGGGTGGACCGGTTCGGCGTGCCGAACGTCCTGGAGCTGAACCCCCTGCCGGGCGTTATCCCCGATCCGGCCATGAACTCCTGCTTCCCCAAGGCGGCGCGCGCTGCCGGGTTCGACTACGACGAGCTGATCCAGGAGGTGGTCCGCCTCGCGTGGCGCCGGCTGACCGGACAGGCGCTCGCCGAGCCGGGGAAACGTACGGCGGTAGGGGCGCAGCATGCCGCGCCCCTGCAGACGGCCGCGGCCTCCGCATGAAGATCGCCATCCTGTTCGACCCCGGGGCCGAAGACTGGACGCCGGAGGACATCCGGGGCGTGATGAAGGCCGTGGACGAGATCGGCGCGATCTTCGCGTCGATGGGCCACGAGATCCGCAAGGTCCCGGTGCGCCACGACATGCGCTGGTTCCAGGTGGCCCGCCGGGCGGATCTCGTGTTCAACCTCTGCGAAGGCGTCCACGGGAAGAGCGAGTGGGAAGAGCACGTCGTGGGAACGCTCGAATTCGCCGGGATCCCCCTCACGGGTGCGAGCCTCTGGACCCTCGCGGCGTGCCGTCGCAAACCCATCGCGAACGCCTTGCTCCAACAGGCGGGGCTCCCCGTTCCCCGTTGGACCGTGGCACAGGGCAAAATCGAGGACGACTTCCCGCTGCCCGCCATCGTCAAGCCGGCGGCGGAGGACGCGAGCGCGGGGCTCGACCGCGGCTCCGTCGTGAGCGACCGCAAGTCGCTGCGCGCCCGCGTCGCGGCCATGACGGAGCAGTTCGACGAAGTGCTCGTCCAGGAGTACGTCGGCGGCCGCGAGTTCAACGTCGGCTTCGTCGGGAGCCGCGTGCTGCCGATCGCGGAGATCGACTTCAGCCGCATGCCCGAGGGCGCCTGGCCCATCCTCACGTACGCCGGAAAGTGGGAGATCGGCTCCGCCGACGACCTCGGCTCGGTGCCCGTTTGCCCGGCCGGCATCCCGCAGAAGCTCGGCGACCGCCTCGTCCGGGTCGCCGAGCTCGCCTGGCGGACCATGCAGGGAAAGGGCTACGGCCGCGTCGATCTCCGCGTCGACGACCAGGGGCGGCCCTGGGTGCTCGAGGTCAACCCCAATCCAGATCTGAACGACGACGCCGGGCTCTCCCGCATGGCGAAGGTCGCCGGCTGGGACTATGCGGAGCTGGTGCGCCGGATCGCGGAGGTCGCGCTCCGCGAGGCACAGGGCGCCAAGGCGGCGCGTGAGCTGCTCGCTCCGTCCCGTCGGCCGCGCGCAACGCGGACCGCTTGAGCGGCTCACGGCGGCCACCGGTCTGTTCCGGCCGGACGAGGTCGCCATTGCCGTGGAGCTGCTCGACGACGCGCTCGCGGGCGACGACGACTATCGCTTCCTCGGTGCGTACGCGGGCGATCAGCTCATGGGCTACGCCTGCTGGGGCCCCACACCCGGTACCACCGGGACCTTCGACCTCTACTGGATCGTCGTCGATCCCGCGCGGCAGGGCACCGGATTGGGCACCGCGCTCCTGAGGGCGGTCGAGGAGAGGCTCACGACGGACAACGGACGACTGATCGTCGTTGAGACCTCGTCGCGCGCCGACTACGCCTCCACGCGCGCTTTCTACGAGCGACGCGGGTACACCCGGGCAGCCCGGCTCCCCGGCTACTACGCCCCCGGCGACGACCTGGTGATCTATCTCAAGGATCTGACGCATGGAGCCCTGGCAACAGCTACTGCGTAAGCAGAGCATCGCCTCGCTCGACGCGCTCGTCGCCAAGTTCGGCGCCGAACACGTTCCCGACCTCGCGCGACTGCGACAGGCGGCGGAGAATTTCGAGTTCCGCATCTCCCCCGCGATGGTAGACCTCATCAAGTCGCCGGGCGATCCCATCTGGCGCCAGTACGTGCCCGATCTGCAGGAGCTCGAGGTGCACGACGGCCTCGTGGACTCACTGGCCGAGGATGCCCACTCGCCCGTCCCGAACATCACGCACCGCTATCCCGACCGCGCGCTGTTCCTCGTGTCGCCGGTGTGCGCCGCGTATTGCCGGTTCTGCACGCGCCGACGCAAGGTGGGCGACCCCAAGAAGATCCCCATGGCCGAGCTCGAGTCGGCGTTCCACTACCTCGAGGAGCACGTCGAGATCCGCGACGTAATTATGTCGGGCGGGGATCCCCTGCTCCTCTCAGATCGGCGCATCGACGAGCTCTGCAAGCGCCTGCGGGCCATCCCGCACATCGAGGTCATCCGCATCGGCAGCCGGGTGCCATGTCATCTCCCCGAGCGGATCACACCGGAGTTGTGCGCGCTGCTGAAGCAATACCATCCGCTCTACATCAACACCCACTTCAATCACCCCGACGAGCTCACGCCCGCGGCGGTCGCGGCGCTCGGCCGTCTCGCCGACGCGGGCGTCCCGCTCGGCTGCCAGACGGTGCTGTTGAAGGGCGTGAACGACGATCCGGAGGTGATGAAACGGTTGATGCAGAAGCTGCTCGCCGCGCGCGTGCGGCCGTACTACATCTACATGTGCGACCAGGTGGCGGGGGCGGAGCACTTCCGCACGACGGTCGAGAAGGGCCTGGAGATCATCCGAGCGCTGCGCGGGTGGACCTCGGGGCTCGCCGTGCCGCACTTCGTCATCGATGCGCCTGGCGGCGGCGGGAAGATCCCACTCCTGCCCGAGTACGTGGAGTCGATCAGCGACGACGCCGTGGTGCTCAAGAACTACGCGGGCAAGCGGTACGTCTATCGGCAGCCCGGAGCCCACGAGCCACTGCCGCCGACCGAGTTCGAGCCGGTGCTTGTGGGGTAGCCGTCTAGGGCTCGAGGAGTCCGGTGCGCAGGGCGAAACGCACCAGCTCCGGCCGGCGGGCGAGCCCCAGTCGGTCCTTCAGACGGGCGCGGTATTCGTCCACCGTCCTGGGGCTGACGGAGAGCTTCAGGCCGATCTCCTTGGAGCTATGCCCCAGCGCGAGCAGCGCCAGCACCTGTCGCTCGCGCGCGCTCAACCGCCCCGCCGTCACCTTCTCATCGTCCACCTGGCCGGCCTTGCGATAGCGCTGCAGCACGATCAGCCGGGCCGCGTCTTCGTCGAGGAAGAGCCGGTCGTCCGCCACCGCTCGAATCGCGCGCGTCAGCTCCTCCACCGGAGTGATCTTCTGCATGAAACCGCTCGCGCCTGCCTCCAGCGCGTCGCACAGCTGCAGCTCCTGCGGCAGTGCGGTGAGCACGAGGATCTTCACGCCGAGGCCGAGCCCCACGATGCGACGCGTGGCCTCGATGCCCCCCCTCCCGGGCATGGCGAGGTCCATCAGGACGACGTCGGGTCGCGTGGTCTTGGCCATCGCCACCGCCTCGCTCCCGCTCCCCGCCTCGCCCACCACGACCAGGCCCGGCTCCTTCTCGAGCAGCGCGCGCAGTCCGGCCCGCACGACGACATGATCGTCCGCTAAGAGAACCTTGATCGTGCGTCTTTGACCCGGGCTACCGGTATCGAGCACCAACGCGCCTCACCGCAAGTTCGCCTACTCAGTAGTAGCAAGGTCCGTGCGCGACCGGAAGAGTTGCGCCGCCGCTACAGAGCTGGGCCCGGCGGGTATGTTTCAGCCGCATGCGAGTCATGCCGCTTCACGCCACGCATCGCCTGTTGCGCGTCGCCGACACCCCGACTCCCGAGCCCGAGGCGCTGGAGAACCTGCGGGCTGGAAGGGTCCGGGGGGCGGCGGTGCTTACAATTGCGGATTGCGGATTGCGGATTGAAAAGCAACCCAATCGGCAATCGCAAATCCGCAATCCGCAATTGCTTCACGGCAGCTGCCAGATCTCCACGCGGTTCCCCGAAAAGACCGGGATCAGCACGCGGTGGCGCTTGCCGTCGTATCCGATGTCGGCCGGGCTGGGCACGCCGGCAATCACCTTCACTTCCTGTCCAGTTTCGTAACTTCACTTCCTGTCCAGTTTCGTAACTCGACACGGTCGAGTCGCTCCAGCTCGAGACGAGCACCCTGCTCCCGGCAATCTCGACGCCGTCGAACCCGCCCGGACCTTTGGCGATCACGCTGGGCGCCTTGTCGCCCGGCTTCCACGCCAGTATCGAGCGTCCGCCGAATTGCACGACGATGAACCGCTTGCCCACGGAGTCCAACGTGATCCCGTTCGGCCGGCCCAGCGTGTCGCCCCGCACCGCGACCGTCACCTGCCGGTCCGTGCCGACGCGGAAGATCCGATCGGGCCCCGGATGCAGCACGTTGCCCACATCGTCGAACCGAATGCCGGTGTCGGTGATGTAGAGCGCGCCGGTCTGCGCGATCGCGATGTCGTTCAGGAATACCGCGCCCAGGCTGGCCATGCTCACGCTGTCCCTGGGCGCGCCGGTCTTCGCGTCGAACGCGCGGACGACGTCGATGTCCGCGACCCACAACGTGTCTCCCCGGATTGCCAGCCCCTTCGGCGCGTTGAGCGTCACACCGCCGTGGCCGCCCTCGATGAACTTGAGGTTCTCGACGGCGCCGTCCGGCCGCACGCGGCTGATGAATCCGTTGTTATCCTTGGCCGTGGGACTGCCGTTGATGTTCGAGACGAAGTAGATGTCCTGCACCGGGTCGTGCAGCACGGATTCGGGCGTGAGGAACCCCTCCACCACCGTCAGCTTCGTCGCGCCGGGAGACGGCGGGAGCGTGGGCGCCGCGGCGGGGGCAGGAGCCGCGGGGGTCGCGGTGGAATTGGGTACCGCGGACGTGTCCGACGCGGGCGGTGCACGGTCCGCGCGTTGGAGGCATGCGGCGCCGAGGGCGGCAATCAGCACGCAGAGCAGTGTGGTTTTCATGGGTCCGTTTCTACCCCGTTACGCCTTCGCCTCCTCCAGCTCCTTTTTCCGCACCTCCGCCACCTTCTGCGCCGCGTCGGGCGGGACCTCCTGGTACACGTGGAACTTCGCGCGGTACGTCCCGCGCCCGTGCGTGATCGAGTGCAGGGTCGTGGCGTAGCGGTCCAGCTCGGCCTCGGGCACGAGCGCCTTGACTCTGACCAGGCGGCCGTCGGGCTCGGTGCCGAGAATCTGGCCTCGGCGCGACGACAGATCGCCCATCACGGCGCCCTGGTACTCGTCCGGGGTCGACACGTCGAGCTCGAGGATCGGCTCGAGGAGCACCGGCCGGCAGTTCGGGCTCACGTTCCGAAATGCCAGGATGCCGGCCATCTTGAACGACATTTCGTTCGAGTCCACGTCGTGATAGGAGCCGTCGTACAGCTCCACCTTGAAGTCGACGACCGGATAGCCGGCCACGGGACCGCGCGCCGCCGCTTCCTGGATGCCGCGCTCCACCGCGGGGATGTATTGCCGCGGGATGACGCCGCCCACGATCTCGTCCACGAACTGGAACCCCGACCCCCTAGGCAGCGGCGCGATCCGGATCCAGCAGTCGCCGTACTGGCCCCGGCCGCCCGTCTGCTTCTTGTGCTTCCCCTGCCCCTCCGCGCGCGCCCGGAAGGTCTCGCGGTACGCGATTTTCGGCTTCCCGATCACCGCGTGCACGCCGAACTTGCGGGCCAGCCGGCCGACGATGATCTCGAGGTGGCGCTCCCCCAGCCCCCGGATCAGCGTCTGCCCCAGCTCGCCGTTGTATTCGTGCTGGAACGTCGGATCTTCCTCGTGCAGCTTGTGCAACCCGTTCGAGAGCTTTTCCTCTTCGCCCCGTTGCTTCACCTCGATCGCCTCGGTGATCACCGGCTCGGGGAACGGGATCTTGGGGAGCACGATCGCATGGTCCTTGGTCGAGAGCGTGTCGTTGGTGTGCGTGTCACGCAGCTTCGCCACGACGCCGATGTCGCCCGCGTGCAGCTCGGGGATTTCGACCCGGTCCTTCCCCACCGTCACGCAGAGGTGGTTCAGCTTCTCCACCGCTTCGCGCGGCGCGTTGTAGACGTCCTGCCCGTTCTTGACGCGTCCTGAGTACACCCGAAAAAACGTCACGTCGCCCACGTGCGGCTCGGAGATCGTCTTGAACACCTGCGCCACGAACCGTCCCTCGTCTTCGGGCTTGAGCGTCACGCGCTCCGCGCTCCCCCACCGCTGCGCCTCAACCGGCGGCCGCTCGTGGGGCGCGGGGATCAGCTCCACCAGCTTCGAGAGCAAAGCGCGCGTCCCGTAGGTCAGCTCGGCGGCGCCGCAGAACAACGGGAACAGCTCGCCTTTCAGCATACCCGCCTTCATGGCGGCGATCGCCTCGTCCCGCCCGATCTCCTCGCCTCCCAGATAGCGCTCGAGCAGCGTATCGTCCGTCTCGGCGATGCGCTCGATCAGCTCCTTGGAGTAGCGCTCGAACCGGTCCCGGTACTCGGGCGGTACGTCCACCTCCTCGTACTCGCCGGCCTTCGTCCCCTTCTTGTACAGGTGGCACTGCTTCGAGAAGAGGTTGATGATCCCGTGGAATTCGGGGCCTTCCCCGACGGGGATCTCCACCGGGATCACCTTCGGCGTCAGCCGCTCCTTGACCTGGGTGTAGACTTTCTCGAAGTCGGCGTGCTCCTTGTCCATCAGCGAGACGAAGAACAGGCGCGGGACTTCCCGCTGCTCGCAATAGTCCCACACCTTTTCGGTGCCCACCTCCACGCCGCCGGTGGCGGAGACGACGACCACGGCCCCGTCCGCCGCGTACACGGCCGCGAGCGCCTCCCCCGTGAAGTCGAGATAGCCCGGTGTGTCGATGAGATTGAGCTTCGCGTCCATCCATTCGGCGACCGCGAGAGCGAGATTGATGGAATACTTGCGTTCGATTTCGTCGGGGGTGTAGTCGGTGAGGGCGGTGCCGTCCTTCACGGATCCGTGGCGCTTGCTCGTGCCGGCCACGAACGCGAGGGCGTCGACCAGGGAGGTCTTGCCGCTCGCGCCGTGGCCCACGACCGCCACGTTGCGAATCTCCGGCGTCTTGTACACGCGCATTGCGCAGCAAACTCCAGGAGGGGGACCTGGAGAATATGCGGCACGAAACCGGAAGTAGGCTAGGCATAAACTAGACGCACAGACGCACAGCGGAGAACAGAGGACAGTGGGCAGGAAGTCCTGTTCACTCAACCTGTTCACCCCTGTGCGTCTGCTGCGTCTGTGCGTCTAGCCCTACCGCGTCTGTGCGTCTAGCCTGCCGGTCCTGCCGGCTGTGCGACGGGTTCCTGTCGCGTCTGAGGTACGCGCAGGGTTACCAACCCTCCCAGCGCCATCACCGCCCCCGCGACGAGAAACGCCGTCGGGTGCGACGCATCGTACACTTT
>WNES01001144.1_pt1 | contig 21602 bp, 17 predicted proteins | sample 5399931 | NCBI WGS metagenome assembly WNES01 (sample SAMN13153332, study PRJNA577476) | soil metagenome | isolation source: 20 cm grassland meadow soil 2 days after 3rd rain plot 5 | place: USA:California | collected 2015-11-11
GCCTCCGTACTTCGGGTTGTTGTGGCTGATCTGGACGGGGCATCCGGCGCGCTCCCCGATCTCGATGCATTCCTTCACCGCGTCGACGATCGTCTCCCGCTCCCCGCGGATGTGGGACGCGTAGAATCCGCCGTGGCGAGCGACGACCTTCGCGAGTTCGACGATCTCTTCCGTCGCGGCGAAACAGCCGGGCGGATAGACGAGGCCGGTGCTCATGCCGAACGCGCCCGCGTTCATCGCCTCCGCGACGTGGCCCTTCATGGACTGCATCTCTTCGCGAGTCGGCGCTCGCTCCTCGAATCCCATGACGGCGGTCCGGACGGCCCCGTGGCCAACGAGGCCCGCGATGTTGACGCCGACCCCGCTGGCCGCCATGAAATCGAGGTACTCCGCATACGTCGTCCAATTCCACTCGCGCGCCTGCGCGTAATATTCGAATCGCCGTGTCGCGAGCTCGCGGTACTTCTCGCTGATCGGCGCGGGCGAATCCCCGCAGTTGCCGATCACATGGGTCGTCACGCCTTGGCGGACCGCGCACTCCGCCGTCGGCTCGACGAGGATCCCGATGTCGCTGTGGGTGTGGATGTCGATGAAACCCGGTGCCACAAAGAGGCCCTTCGCATCGATCGTGCGATCCGCGCGAGTTCCCGCCAATTCGCCCACATGGACGATCCGCCCTCCCTGGATCCCAATGTCGGCGGTCCGCGGCGACGAACCGGTGCCATCGAGGACGCTCCCTCCCCGGACGAGGATGTCGTAGGCCATCGCCGTGGAAAGGTTGGCCATCCTATAATCCGCTTCGCGCCGCACGGTCGGGTCTGCCCGCGAATCAACCTTGTTTAAGGTTAAATCCAACATTCGCCGCAAACTTATTTGGACGGCGACTTCGTCCCGCTCGGCGTGATCGAGGTGGAGGGGCTCGTCAAGGTCTACGGCCGGAAAGGAGGAACCCGCGCCCTGAACGGCGTGTCGTTCTCCGTGCCGAAGGGCGACATCTTCGGCTTCCTCGGTCCGAACGGGGCCGGGAAGACGACGACGATCCGGATTCTCTCGACCGTGCTCTCCCCGACCAACGGGACCGTCCGCATCGCGGGTCACGATGTCCACGAGGACCCGATGGCGGTCAAGGAGCGGATCGGCGTGATGCCCGATGAGGTCTCCTTCTATCCGACGCTCACGGGGCTCGCCCATCTCCAGTACTACGCTTCGTTCCACGGGATCCCTCGGGCCGCCGCGAAACGCCGGGCTGTGGATCTCCTCGGCCAGGTCGGGATCGGCGACGTCGCCCGCAAGAAGGTGAAGACCTACAGCCACGGGATGAAGAAGCGACTCGCCCTCGCCCAATCCCTTCTGCACGATCCCGAGTTGCTCATCATGGACGAGCCGGCGAGCGGCCTCGATCCGCAGGGGATGCGCTACTTCCGCGACCTGATCCGATTCCTCAACGGGAAAGGCAAGACGGTCTTCCTGTCCTCGCACCTCCTCTCCGAAGTCGAGCAACTGTGCGAGCATGTCGGCATCATCGACCGCGGACGGATCGTCGCGGCCGATTCGATCGCGAACCTCTCCTCGAAAATGTCCGCGGGGGCACCGATCGTCCTCCATGTGACTGCCGAGGGGATCACGGATGAAGCGATCGCCGCGGTCACCTCCCTCCCGGGCGTCACCGGCGCGACCCGGACCGCGAATGGCCTGGACGTCACGGTCCAATCGGGGACCGACGCGGGTCCGGATGTGAGCAAGGCGCTCGTCCTGGCCGGCGCCCGTCTCAAGGAACTGAAGGCGTCGGAACGCTCCTTGGAGGATTTGTTCTTCGCCCTCACGAAAGGCGGACGCGTATGAAGGCCCCCGCGTTTCTCCGGGGACTGGTCCCCGTCGGCTGGCACGAGTTTTACGTCAACCTGCGCAGCGTCCGCATGCTGATCATGATCATCGTCCTCGCCCTGATCATGGTCGGGGGCGCCTACGGAATCGGCCGCGGGTCGAGCGGCGGGGGTCCCTCGATCGCACCCCTCGTGGCATGGCCGCACCCCGCGATTGCGCCCTCCGGAGAGCACCTCGTGGTCGTGTGGACCTCCGATCCCTTCGGCGTAGCGCTGCCGGGCGCCACCGTGTCGTTTTCAGATATCTCGGTCCAACCCGCGGTATCGCTCGGAACCGTGTCGGCGGACGGGGACGGATTTGCACGCCTTGCCGTCGGAAACCGAACCGCCATCAGCGTCTCCGTTCGCACCGGGAACGCGGAATACGGGACGGGCGTGTTCTTCCATGACCCGGTGGAGAACTTCACCGTGGAGAATCGGCCAGAGGCGTTGGACACGGACGGCCTTCCCAACGACCTCGGACTGCACGTCCTGGGTCGGTCCGGCGTGCCGGTCGTCGCACGCCTCTACCTCAACGACACGTACGTCAAGGACGTCGATTCGCACGGGTACGGTCGCCTCGAACTCCCCTTGGGTCCGTCCAACGTCACGATCCAGGTGGCGGGCGAGAACCAGACGCGCGCGTTCTTCACCTCCAAACCGCCTCCTTCGCCCTTCTTCACCGTGGGGCCCGACTTCGTCCTCCTGATCATGGCCGCCGGCTTCGCGACGTTCGTCATCCCGATCTTCGCCGTCGTCGTGACCTTCGACGCAATCAGCAAGGAGCGGGTCCAAGGCACCTTGGACCTCCTCCTCTCCCGTCCGGCGAGCCGCGTCGGGACCTTGCTGGGGAAGTTCCTCGGGACCTTCACTGCCGTCGCGGTCCCCGTCACGCTCGTCAACCTGGTCGGCATCGCCGTCCTCACCGCCGTCTCAGGGAAGGGGCCGACGGGGGGCTTCGCCCTCGCCTTCCTCGGTCTGAGCTTGCTGCTGATCGCGTTCTATATCCCGCTGCAGCTGATCTTCTCCACCCTCGCCAAGACGAGCGGCACGGCGATCCTCTTCGGCTTCCTCGTGTGGCTCGCGTTCAACATCCTCTATCCGGTCATCACCTTCGTCCTCTCGTCCATCCTCTTCCCGAACAGTTTCCAGGCCCAGTTCCGATTCTCGCAGGTCGTGGGCCTCGGCAACCCGAGCTCGATCTACACGCAACTCGTTACCTTCGCGGCGCCCGAGGCGATTCGGTTCTCGTTCGGTGGCGGGTCCACGCTCAGCCTGACCGCAGTCGCGTCGGCGGCGGTCGTCTGGTTCGTCGGCATGCTGGCCCTCGCCATGTGGACGTTCCAACGCAAGGCGGCGGAGTGACCAAATCGCTTTCGCGGTTTCTTGCGGGAAACCGTTTATAGTATGCGGGCGTTCGAGCGGCCACCTATACGATATCATGCTTACCTGGGAGGAAGAACTCCAAGCCTATCGCCGGAGGACGAAGAAGTCCGCGCGGGCCTGGGAGGCCGCGAAACGTCGCATTCCGTCCGGCGTGAATAGCAACTATCGGCTCGTGGACCCGTATCCGTTGTACGTCCGAAACGCGCGCGGCTCCCGGATGTGGGACGCGGACGGGAACGAGTACGTCGATTTCAACATGGCCTTCGGCGCGCTCGTCGCGGGCCACAGCCATCCGATCCTCGCGAAGGCGATGCGGGAGCGGGTGTCGAACGGCACGATCTTCGGATACGAGTCCGTGGACGCCGGGCCTCTCGCGGACCACATGTGCCACCGATACCAGGTCGACCGCCTCAAGTTCTCGATGACCGGGCTCGACGCGACCTTGTTCGCCGTCCGCCTCGCCCGGGCCGTGACGGGACGCCGGCGGATCCTGAAGTTCGAAGGCTGCTACCACGGTTCCCACGATGCGCTGATGGTCTCCATCAAACCGCGGAAAGAGGTCTCGGGAGATCCGAAGCACCCGAACCCGGTCCCGTCGTCGAAGGGCCTCCTCAAGGAACTCGTCGAGGCCTCGGTCATCGCTCCCTTCAACGATGCCGACGCAACGGAGTCGCTCGCCCTCGCCCACCGCGACGACCTCGCGGCGATCATCCTGGAACCGGTCCCGATGAACATGGGCTACGTCCTCCCGGAGCCCGGATTCCTCGAGGGCCTGCGCGCGATCGCGGACGAGGTCGGCGCCCTCCTGATCTTCGACGAGGTCAAGACCTGCGGCAAGTGGTACGGCGGCGCGGAGGAGGCATTCGGGGTCGCGGCCGACGTGAAGGTGTTCGGCAAGGCGATCGGGGGTGGCTTCCCGCTCGCGGCGGTCGGCGGGAAAGCCTCGGTCCTGGATCAGGTCGTCCCCGGCCAGATCGCCCACGCCGGGACCTTCAACGCGAACCCGCTCAGCATCTCCGCCGGGCTCGTGACCCTCACGAAGATCCTGACGCGTCCGCGCGTGAAACAGGCGCAACGCATTGGAGACGAACTGGCCAAGGGCTATGTCGACATCATCGAGGACCATCGCCTCCCCATGCGGGTCCAGGCCGGCGGCATCAGCGGGACGGTCCACTTCACCCGCGGCGCGGTCCGGGACTGGCGGTCCTTCCAAGACGTCGATGTCGGGCACTGGTGGGGCTACTACACCGCGATGCTGAACCGAGGCGTGATTCCGATGGCGACCGGCCCCGACGAGCAATGGACGACCTCGGTCGCGCACACGAAAGCCGACGTGGCCCGGCATCTCGATGCATTCGAGGATGTCGCGGAGGCCCTCAAAAAAGGCAAGGCGGAGATGTCCCTCGTGGAGGCCGTCTGAGGGAGGGACCGTGCCGCGGCGGAAGTATGGCCGGATGATCAAGCCGCTTCCGGTGATGAAACCCGAGAAGTGTCGTTTCTGCAAGGCGGGAAAGCCGTGTCCGATTCACAAGAAGGACGGCTCTCCGTCGACGCGCTGAAGCGCGCTGGCCGTTGTCGCGGTCACGGCACCGCCTTTTCCGCGAGGACGAGGCACGCGGCCCAATTGAGCCGCTCATATCGAACGGGGCGTAGCCCCGCGGCCTCGAGGATCCGTCGGTACTCGTCCGACCGGTAGATGCGGACGAAGGGCGCCAGGAGGCGCGTCGCAGGGGAAAGGAGGATCATGCGACCTCCCGGTCGAAGGAGGCGCGCCGCGATCCGAGCGCCGGCGTCTGCATCCGGCAGGTAGTAGAAGGAACCCGCGAAGAGGATCGTGTCGAACGATCCGGTTTTGAAGGGCGGACGCGTGAAGTCGGCCCGGAGCAGATCACCGCGGTATCGGGCTCGCTTCAGCATTTCCTGCGAGAGGTCGATCCCGACCGCGGTCGGGAGCTCTCCCGTGCTGAAGCCGGTGCCGACGCCGACGTCCAAGATCCGAGTCCCGCGAAATTCCGATCGAACCCGGTTCAACCACTCCCGCTTGTAGATCCGCGCGTTGATCCGGTCGTACCACGGGGCGATTCGGTCGAAGAACCGCCGGGTCTTTGCGGGTCCCTGGACGATGGGCACCATCTCCGCACCGCGCCTTCCCACTTGAAATCGCGGGCCGAGCCGGCGAAGAGTATTTCGAGGGGCGATCGATGGCGAGAGGAACGCATGGCGAAGGTGGAGGCCAAGCGCACGGCCGCGCGGGCTCGGACAAAGTCCTCGAAGGCGTATTCGGATCGTGCCCGGCGATCCCTACCCGGCGGTGTCACGGCGAATGTGAAATACTTCGACCCGTACCCGATCGCGATGCGACGGGCCCGAGGGTGCCGCCTCTGGGATCTGGACGGCAACGAGTACATCGACTACTGCCTGTCCTTCGGACCGCTGATCCTGGGACATGGACATCCGCGGGTGGTGAAGGCGCTACGAGACGTCCTGGATTCCACCGGCACGACGATGCTCGGGACGCCGCACGAACTGGAGGCGGCCTACGCCGAGCGGCTGCTCCGAATCTTCAAGCCGGAAGGATTGATGCGCTTCACCGTCTCCGGGACCGAGGCGACCCTCCACGCGGTCCGCATCGCCCGCGCCTACCGACGCCGACCGATGATCGGAAAATTCGAGGGGCACTACCACGGGGGCGTCGACGAGTTCCTCGTCAGTCACGCGCCGTCGGCCGCGGAGGCGAAGCGAGGCCTCGCGGCCACCTCCGGCTCCCGGGGAACGCCCGCGCATGTCTTGGAGAACACCCTCGTCCTGCCGTTCAATGACCTCGCGGCCACGGAGGCCCGCATCCGCGAGCACGCGGATCGCCTCGCCTGCATCATCCTCGAGCCGATCGAACGTTCGTTCATCGCCCCCGATCGGGACTTCCTCGAAGGACTCCGAGAGGTGACCGCGCGGTTCGACATCCCTTTGATTTTCGACGAGGTCATGAGCGGCTTTCGCGTGACGTACGGAGGCGCCCAACATGCGTATGGAGTCGTCCCGGACCTCCTGTGCCTCGGCAAGGTGATCGGAGGAGGCCTGCCGTGCGGCGCGTTCTTGGGCCGGTCGGATATCCTCGAGCTTGCGGACCCGACGAAAGACGAGTTCTTCCACAGCAGCACGTTCGCGGGATACCCTCCGGCGATGGCCGCGGGAATGGCCACCTTGGACGAGCTCGAGAAGCCGGGCACCTTCGAGGGCCTCCTCGAGACGAGTCGCACGGTCGCGAGCGGCATTGAGAGACGGTTGTCCGATGAGCCGGCGCCTGTCCAGGTGCTCCGAGTGGGATCCGTCTTCTCGATCCTGTTCACCGATCGAAAGGTCCGGACCACCCGCGACACGCTCGCCGCGGACGGAGGGAAGAGAGCGGCCTTGGACGCGGCGGTCCTGGACCGAGGCATCTTCGTGAAACCCGGCAAGCCGCTGTACCTGTCCACCGCCCATGACGAAGGGGCGGTCCGCCAGACGTTGGACGCCTTCGGCGAAGCGATCTCAGACGTGGCCGGCTGATGCGGAAGGGAGGTCCATGATTTTGCGGGCCTCCTGCGGCGTCGCGACCTCCCTCTGCAAATCGTCCGCCAGATGACGGGCCCGGGCGACGAGCTCTTCGTTGCGGGCGAGGACGCCTTTCTTGAGGAACAGGTTGTCCTCGAGGCCGACGCGCACGTGGCCTCCCGTGAGGATCGCCAGGGTCGTCATCGGGAGCTGCATCCGCGCCATGCCCGCGACGACGTAGGTCGCGGTTGAAGGCAGCTGGTTCCGCATGTGGAGCAGATTCTCCGGCGTCGCGGGGATCCCGCCGTCCACGCCCATCACCAGCTGGAAGTGAGCGGGTTCCTTCACGAGCCCGCCCTCGATGAGCTTCTTCCCCTGCTGGATGAATCCGACGTCGAACGCCTCGATCTCCGGTTTGATGTTCAGATCCCGCATCGTCTTCGCGAGGAACTGGACCGTCTCGACGGAGTTGACGTAGACGACGGAGGGCGTGCGGCCGGCGAAGTTCAGCGTGCCGGTCGTCAGGCTGCCCATCTCCGGGGCCGTCTTGAGCGGCAGGGCCCGATCGGGGTCCGTCGCCCCCGCGATGCCGCTCGTGGAGGTCATGACGATGAGCTTCGTCCTCTTTCGGATCTTGTCCACGGTCTCCTTGAAGATCTCGAACCGCGAGGTCGGTCGCTCGTCCTCGTCGCGGCAGTGCACGTGGATGACCGCCGCCCCGGCCTGCTCGCAGAGGTAGGCGGTCTCGGCGATCTCGTCGGGAGTCACGGGCACGTGGGGCGTGTCCTTCTTCCGCGGGACTGATCCGGTCGGAGCGACCGTGATGATGAGTTTCTCCATGACCGGCGACGGAAAACGGCCTCGGTAGGTAAGCATTGCGGCCTCCGATCTCGTCACGGATGACGCGAGGAGGATCTGATGCGAACCGGTGACACGAGACCCTGGCGTCTCCAGTAACGCCTTTCATATCCGACTCGGCGAACGGACATAGGACGCTCCGCACGAACCGGGTCGATCGCGTTTCCCTTCAAGAAAGGCGTGCGTCCGCACGGGTATAATATCCCCTCGGGTTTCGGTCCGCACGAGGCATGCTCCCCCCGGAAGCGGCCGCCCGCGTCCGCCGATTCTACCTCTACCAGGTCGCCTCCTCGTTCGCGATCTGGATCCCGTTCTGGGCCCTGTGGATCCGCGGGAACCTCGCCTCGGACTTCGAGTTCACCCTCGTGGACGTCGCGTTCTGGGTCGGCCTCCTCGTGTTCCAATTGCCCGTCGGCGTGATCGCGGACCGGTACGGACGGAAGCGGACGATCGTCCTCAGCGAGGCTTTCCGGTCTGCGGGCATCCTCGGATACGGCCTGGCGACGACGTTCCCACTGTTCGTCGCGGCGAACATCGTGTGGTCCCTCGGGGCCGCGTTCTCGATCGGGACGTCGTCCTATCTGTACGAGACGCTCCTCGCGGCGGGACACGAGTCGGAGTTCCCGCGGTACATCGGTCGGAACACGATGATCCAGCTCCTGTCGAACGCCTCCGGCTCGTTCGCGGGAGGCCTCTTCGTCCAAGCGGTGCACGACCTGCGGCTCACCCTCTTCGTGGGCGCCGGCCTCAACGTGCTCGCGGTCCTCGTCGCCCTCAGCTTCTCGGAGCCGCGCATCGAGCGGATGACGGAGCCCACGTATGCGCAGCAATTGTTGCAAGGATTGCGGGTCGTTCGGCGGCGGGAGGGCGTGGCGCTCCTCATCGGCCTCGAAGTCTTCCTCGGCGTCACGCTGTACGTGATGGCGATCTATCGGCCCCTCTACCTCCGGTTCCTCGGCCTCACGGACGCGCAGATCGCCTTGTCCATCTCCGGCTTCCTCGTGGTCGCGGCGGCCTGGTCCGCGTTTGCGGGCCGGATCTCGCGGGTCCTCGGCGAGTTCGGGACGATCGCCCTGATGGTCGTCATGGCCTCAGCCTCGTTCTTCGGGCTCTACGGGGTGGGCTCGTTCCCCGGAGCGGTCCTGTTCCAAGTCCCCATCTATGTCGTCTGGAGCCTGCAGCCCGCGCTGACGACCGCGTATCTGAATCGTCGCCTCGAACCCGGCCAGCGGGCGACCGTGCTCTCGATGGGGGCCTTCGCGTACACGCTCGCCCTCGTGATCTTGGAGCCGACCGCGGGATTGCTGACGACGGCGACGGGCCTCCTCAACCTCGGGCTCTTCCTCGGCGTCCTGACGTTTCTGCCGTGTGCCTACATCCTCGCCCGTTGGCGCACGACGGTCGCGCCGTGGCCTGAGGTGACGCCGCTCCCCTCCCGACTCATCGCGAGCGGCCGCGTGTCGCGGTTCCACCGGCTCCTGGAACGGATGAGCCGTCTCAGGCCGTGACGGACGGCCCGATTGGGGCCGGTTGGGTAACCAGGTGGCAAGCCACGAAGTTCCCTGGCTCGATTTCGAGTTCGCGGCCCGAACCTCCGCGATTCCCTTTAGCGGGAGATAAGCGTCGCGGCGTTCCGATAGGAGGGCGTTGAGTTCCATTACGAGCGCATCGGCGCTCAGCGATCCGACCGAGACGCGAACGGTTCCCGCTTCCGAAACTTCGAAATCGCCCGCACCAGCAAGAAGTCCGTCGGCCTTCAGGGAGCGCAGTTGATCCGCGACCTCCTCCGCAGCCCAACCGCAGCGCTCGAAGGCGAGGGGACATCGTGGATGGAATCGGCAACCGGACGGGATGTCCACAGGATCGGGTCGCTCGCCCTTCAGGATGATTCGCTCAACCTTGTGGCGGGGATCGGGGCTCGGGACGACGGAGATCAGGGCCTTCGTGTACGGATGCATCGGGTGGCCGATCACCTGTTCAGTCGTTCCTAGCTCCACGATCTTGCCGAGGTACATGACCGCGATTCGATCGGCGATGACCCAGGCCAGCGATAGGTCGTGCGTGATGAACAAATACGTGAGATCGCGGCGGGAGCGGAGTTCCATCATCACATCCAGGATCTCGGTCCGGATGGAGACGTCGAGCATGGACACTGGTTCGTCCGCGACGATAAAATCGGGCTGAAGGACGAGGGCCGCTGCGATGGAGACGCGCTGGCGCTGACCGCCGCTGAGTTCGTGGGGGAACCGAAAGATGAATTCCTCCGGAGGACGGAGGCCCACATCAGAGAGGGCCTCCCTCACCGACGCGGACGTCTCTTCGGGATTCCTGGATATCCGGTTCACGGCGAGCGGTTCCGAGATGATCTCGTAGACGGACTGTTTCGGGTTCAGCGACTCATAAGGATCTTGGAAGATGAGTTGAAGTCGCCGCCGAATTGAACGCATGCGGATACCAGTCAGTCCCTCGGACCGTTCCCGCCAATCGAGGAGCAGAGCGCATGCTCCTCCTGCGGCGGATACGGCGAGGCCTAGGCCCAGGATCATCGCTGCGGGATCTTCCGCCCAGGGGCTCGCCATCGCCGCACCGACTTCGAAGCGCGAGGTGTCGCCTGTCAGCGCACGATGGATGAAGAGGACGGCAACCGGGGCGATCACGACGGACCCGAGGGTCAGGAGCGCGACGATGACGCGCGTCCGCCGTGAAATCCGGGTCGGAGGCAACGAGCCGACACTTCCCAGAATGAGCCCGATAGACAGGCAGAAGCCAATAATCGGCCACGGACTTGCGAACGGGTCCCTCAAGACCCCGAGGGCCAGCGAGGGGACGAAGATCGCGAGGAAGGTGGCGGCGAGAATCGCGAGGACGAAAATCAGGATCTGTCCGGCGGCCCACGGTAGGTTCTCCTTCCAGGTCACGGAATATTTGCGACGAACTCCGTCGAGTGCCTCTCGGGACCTCGGGTCGTCCGGTCGCGTTCGGGCCTCGTCGTACGTCCTTGCGTCCTCCTGGGGCATCTCGAGCAGGATGTCTCCATCGGTGGCCTCGACGAGTTTCAGAATCGCCTTTCCGGTAGAGGTCTTCCCGCAACCGCTTTCTCCCACAAGACAGAACACCTCGCCCCGTCGGATGTCGAGGTCCACGCCGTCGACGGCACGAACCCACAGCGGTTTGCCGCCGACCAGCTCGCGAAGGAGGCCTTTTCGGAGAGGGAACCAGACCTTCAGGTTCCGGATCCGAATCAGCGGGTTGCGATCGGCATCGACCGTCCGGGCACCTCCGTAACCTCCGGATAGAGGAAGCAGGCGGCCCGACGTCCGGGTGCGAGTTCCGAGAGCTCTGGCTCTGCGTTCGAGCAGCGGTCGAACGCGAACTTGCACCGCGGATGGAAAACGCAACCGCTCGGAGGGGAGATGAGACTGGGGACGTCCCCGGGGATCGCCTCAGGCATGTTCCTTGGCCCTCTGATGTCCGGAAAGGCGCCGACAAGACCCTGCGTGTACGGATGCTTGGGATCCGTGAAGAGGTCCATCGTCTTGCCCGACTCCATCGTCTTTCCGGCGTACATGATCGTGACCTGCTCGCATGTGTCCGCGAGGACGGAGAGGTCGTGGGAGATCAGGATCATCGCCAGATCCAGCTCCCGCCTGAGTCGTTCGAGGAGGTCGAGGATTTGGGCCTGGATCATCACGTCGAGGGCCGTCACGGGCTCATCCGCGATCACGAGTTTCGGGTCGCACGCTAGAGCCATGGCGATCATCACGCGTTGCCGCATCCCGCCGGAGAATTCGTGCGGGTAGTCGTTCAACCGATTGCGCGAAATGCCGACGAGTTCAAGGAGATCGCCCGCGCGTTTCAACGCGACGTCCGAATCGGCATCCTCGTGCAGGATGATCGGCTCCGCAATCTGACGTCCTACCCGCTGCACTGGATTCAAGGAGTTCATCGCACCCTGGAAGACGATCGACATCTCCTTCCACCGGATCGCTCGCATCGAAGCCTCTTCCAACGGAACCAGACTCCGGCCGGCGAAGGAGATCGAGCCGCGAACGATTCGTCCATTGTAAGGTAGGAGGCGCATCAACGCGAGAGCCGTCGTGGTCTTCCCGCAGCCGCTCTCTCCGGCAAGGCCCAGCGCCTCCCCCCGTTCGACGTCGAAGGAGGCGCCCTCGACGGCGTGCACGATGCCGGCCTTGGTCGTGAATTCGATCGTGAGGTCTCGGACTTCTAGGAGGGCCGCCACCTCAGCGCCTCCGAAGCCGCGGGTTCAGTATCTCGTCCAGTGCGTATCCGAACAGGTAGAACCCGAACACGAGGAACACGATGCAGAGTCCAGGCACGATGAGCCATTCTGCCATCCCGATGGTGAGGGCATCGTGTTGGTATGCCTCCGCGATGATGCGTCCCCAGCTCACGTTGCTCTTCACGGACAGATTGAGGAAGGCGAGGACGCTCTCCGAGAGGATGGAGACCGCGACAGTCAAGATTGTGTTCGCGAAGATCAGGGGGAACGCGTTCGGGAAGATGTGACGGAGGAGGATGTGGGTGTTCGACGAACCAATCATTCGGCCCCGCTCGACGAACATCCGTTCCTTCAGGCTGAGCACCTGGCTCCGGACGACCCTCGCCGTGACCGACCAACCGGTCAGGCCGATCACGAGGATGATGCCGACCAGATCGAGGTAGTTCAACCGGGCTGCGATCACAATCATTAGGACGAGCCAAGGGATCGACAGGACGACGTCGTTGAAGCGCATGATGACCTCGTCGATCCAACCGCCGACGAATCCGGAGACGAGGCCTACTGCGGTGCCGATCACGCTCGCGACCGCGGCGGCTAGCACGCCGACGAGAAGCGAGATTTGGGTACCCCAGATTACCTGCGAATAGATGTCGTACCCGAACTGGTTCGTCCCGAACGGATGGCCGGGGGCTGGCAGCGTGAGGGGGCCGACGTCGGGGACCGCGCTCAGGGGGCCGTATGGGGCGATCAGCGGGGCGGCGACGGCGAGGACGGTGAAGAATATGAGGATGATCAGACCCGCCATCGCGGTCTTGTTGTGGAATACCTGCAGCCCGATGTCCTGCATCCGTCGCCCGACGACGATCGCTCGGGCCCGGAAGGGCGAGATCACGCCGCCAACCTTCACCACCTCCACGGTTCCCATGTCGACACCCTAGGAGATCTTGATTCGCGGATCGAGCCAGAGGAGGAGGAAATCGGCCAGGAGGTTCGCGATGACGACGGCGGCTCCACCGATTACGATGATGAACTGGAGGAGCGGATAATCGAGGCTCCCGATTGCTTCGATTGTCCGAAACCCGATTCCCTGGTATCGGAAAATGACCTCAACCTGGTACGCCCCGCCCAGGATGAAGGCGATGTCAAGCGCGATCAACGAGACCATAGGCGGCATGCCGTTCGGCAAGATGTGGCGCCGCAGAACCTGGCGAGGACTGAGGCCTTTGGCCCGAGCCGTCGTCACGAAATCTTCCGTCATGACGTCGATCAGGGAATTCCGCATGACGAGGGAGATTCCCGCGAGGGTCCCCAGCGAGAGCGTGAGTGCTGGGAGCAGAAGATGGAGGAACGCATCAGCCACGTGGAGGATATCCCAGTTCCAGGGGATCAGTCGGTCATCGTAATATCCGGACGTCGGGAGAGCGGGCCACCAAGGAATCCAACCCTGGAACACAGAGTTCTTCCGGAACGCGCTCTGCAGGACCAGGCCGAGCCAGAAGATCGGCATCCCGTACAGAAAAATCCCGATCCCGGTCGATACGAAATCAAAGGGTTTGCCACGACGGATTGCGGAGTATGCTCCGATTGCGATGCCGATCAGCACCGTGAGGATCGTTGACGTCCCGACGAGCAGGAGCGTCCATCCCAGATCGTGCAGGAGGATGTCCGCAACCGGCCGATGATCCTGGTACGAGAGGCCCCAGTCGAGGGTGAAGAGTCTCTGAAGATAGATTACGAACTGTTCCCATTGCGGGCGGTCGAGGCCGAAGAACGAGATCATGTAGTCTCGAAGGCCGCGGAACTTGGGATCCCTCGGGATAATAGAGAGGGACGGATCCCCGGGCATCAGCCGGATCAGGAGATAGTTCAGGCAGATGATCCCGAAGATCGTGATGCCGGCGTTCACGAGCCGTCGGGCTACGATCCTCAGGAGTTTGCTCGTCGAGGTCCACTCTCCGACATGCCCGACTCCCGGCTCCCGGCGGCCTCAGGGCGGACGCGACCCTCGTGTTCGGAGTCCCTCGCCCGACTCTTTCGAATCGAGGCGGTCCCGCTGCAGGGCGATTTCGGTGCTTCCAATTAGGAAGACGGTGATCGCGACAACAATCGCCCACGGGACGAGGAACAACACGGCGCCGCTGCGGGAGTCAGGGACGATCTGGACGGTCTTCGAGGCGCCGAAGTCGGTCGCCAGGGCGGCGACCCCTCCGGGACGGATCGTGGCGGTCGTGGTTGCGCACGTGGGCCATTCCGCATCCTTGACCCGGACCTTCACCGTGTAGTTACCGGCCGTCGCGAACGTGTGTGAGACCGAGTTCGTCGATGTCGTCTGAACCGTGGTGCCGTCCCCGAAGTCCCATGTGTAGCTTAGCGTGGCGTCGTTCGGATCCGAGGCGGTGACACTGATCGAGGTCGGACTCCCGGGCGCAGCGGTGACCGGCGCAAACGAGCTGATTGTCGGCGGCGGGTTGTCATGTGGATAGATCTGCAACCACAAGGCCGGATTGTCACTGTCCGGGACGAGGCCCGGTTGCGCCGTCCAGTCGCCCCAATTCTCCCACCCGTATCCAAACCCGGTGGTGCTCGTCGTCGCGTACAGGTCCTGCGCGTAGTACGGGAGGATGTACGCGGCGTATTCGTAGAGCATGCGTTGCATCTGGTCCGTGATCGCGCGACGGGCAGCGGGGTCGATTGTCACGAGCGACTGGTTATAGAGGTCATCGTACGTCGCATTGGAGTACCAACTGTCGCTCGTATCCGGGATCGAGTCCGTCGTCTGAACGGACAGAACGTCGGTCGACGGGTCGGAGATCGGGCTGAACACCCAGTCCCACAGCCACATGTCGAAGTCGGAGGCCTTCCAGACGTCGTTCATCGTGTTGAGAGGTCGAACATCATAGCCAGGAGAGGCGCTGCCCGCGTGATCGACCGTTTGGATCCCGGCCTGTCGTAGCCACGTCGTGATGTTCGCGGCCGCCACGGCAAACTCCGGGTGCGAGTCCGGGGTGTAGAACCGGAAGCGCAAGGGGTCCAGCCCGCCCGCGCGCGCGAGCGGCGTCGTCGTCGCCGTCGCGGGCGCCCCGGTCGTATCGAAGGCCCATCCGGCATTGTTCAACAAGCGTCGGGCGGCCCCGGGGTCGAATGGGAATCGGTCGGCGGCAGGTATGGTGTAGTGCCACGGGTTGCTCGCCGGGACGAGCGTGTCAGCCACCGTGGCTAGTCCCAGGTAGGCATACTTGACGATTGACGCCTTGTCGATACTCATTGCGACGGCTCGGCGGACGGTTTCATTCAGGAGGAGCGGGCTGCTCGTACCATTCTGGTAGTCGGAAAACTTGTTCCGGATCTCAGGAGTGATTTGATTGAGAACGATTTCGCCCACGAATCCCCCGGCGACGGCGCGCTTCTCAATGATCTGACCGTTCCCCGGATTCAGACCACTGAGATACACGGGTGCGGGGATGTTGTAGATGATGTCCAGGTCGTCGGACCCCGACGTGAAGCTGCTCGCCATCGCACCCGCGCTCGAGAAGAAAATGAATCGGATCTCATCCGGCCGGACGAGGTGGCAATATTGGGCGTCGCCAAAGTAGTTTGGGTTCCGACGCAGGATGATTGGACCGCTTGCGAGATTGCTGTTCGTGTCATAGTATAACGGGCCGGAACCGACGATTACGGGCGGGGAGTTCGCGATGGGGTCTGCGATGTTCTCCCATAGGTACTTCGGGAAGATTGTGACCGCCGTCAACATCGAATCGATCGCGGCAAAGGGCTCAGAGGTCACAATTTGGACGGTGTAGGCATCGATTTTCGAGAGGTGATCGATCTCACTGACGTAGCTGTTCAGGACGCTTCCGTTGTGGACGGTCACCATGTTGTACGAGAACACGACGTCGTCGGCGGTGACTGGGTGGCTCCTATCCCCCGGATTCGCCGGGTCGGTGAAGTACGCGTTCTTGACGAGGTGGAACGTCCACGTGACGTTGTCGGGAGCGACCTCCCATGCGTACGCCAGGTCCCCGACCACATGGTACGCCCCGTCGCGGGTGGCGAGCGTGCTATAGATGTTGTAAACAACGACGAACTCGAGGGTCAAGGTGAAAACGTTCGGGTTCAGGCTCTTCGCCGTTTGACCGGACAGCCCGATCCGAAGAGACCGCGTTGTCGGCTGAGGCCGGCCCGACAACAGGACGTACGCGGTCGTGGCGAGGACCGCCACTACGATAATCGCGACTAGAATGTACGCGATTAATCGCCGTTGTTTCCTTCGCCGGCCGGGCTCACTCGGAGGCTCCATTGGAGCAGTCGGTGCCGCATCTGCCATAGTCGATCCACCCTCCCCGCATGCAGCTCGGAAGGTTCTTCCGTGCTACGGAGTGACGGGATGCCGCGAGCGTATATAAGGACTCCCGGGACTGGGTTCGAATTCGTTCGATAAGCGCATTCGGGCTCGGTCAGCCCGCATACTCGGACTGGCTTTGCTCGCGCATGAACTGCGGCAGGTAGTAGTGGCCTCCCGCAGACTTCCCTGACGTCCCGGACATCTTCCATCCGCCGAACGGTTGGACCCCGACGACGGCCCCGGTCGTCGCACCGGCGGCTCGGTTCGCATACAGGACGCCGGCTTCGACCTCGGAGAAGAAGCGGCGCACCTCCGCGGGTTCGCGGGAGAAGATCCCTGCGGTGAGCCCATAGTCGACGTCGTTCGCGACGTCGATTGCATCGTCGAGTCCGTCCACCTCGATGACGGAGAGGATCGGGACGAACAACTCCTCCTTGTTGATTCGATGGTTTCGCGGGAGCCCCGCCACGATCGTCGGATCGACGAAATGCCCGATCTTGGGATCCGTTTTCCCGCCGAACAGGATTTTCCCCTTGGACCGTCGGATGTCCGAGATCGCCTTCTCGTAGGTGGACACCGCAGCGTCGTTGATCAATGGTCCCAGGTAAACGTCCCGGTGGGTCGGGTCGCCGACCTTGATCTTCGAGGTCTCCGCGACGAGTCGCTCGAGGAAGGCCTCGCTCACGGACCCGTCAACGAGGACCCGCGAGCACGCGGAGCATTTCTGCCCGCCGTACCCGAACGCCGCGCGCATGACGCCGAGGGCCGCCTTCTCCAGGTCCGCACTCCCGGTGACGATCGTCGGGTTCTTGCCGCCCATCTCCGTGATGATCGGCTTCGGTCGGCTCTGGGTGAAGGTCTTGAACGCCGCAAGTCCGACCGCTCGCGATCCGGTGAACACGAAGCCGTCCACCCCCGGATTGTCCACGAGTTCCTGGCCGACGGTCGCGCCCGCTCCAGTCACGTAGTTGAAGACGCCCGGGGGAAGGCCCGCTTCATGGAGGAGCTCCGCGAGCTTCAGGCCCATGTACGGGGTGTCGCTCGCGGGTTTGAACACGACGGTGTTGCCGGTGATCAGCGCACCCGTCGACATCCCGCCGGCGATCGCGAAGGGAAAGTTGAACGGAGCGACGACGGCCCAGACGCCGTAGGGCTTGAGCATCGCTCGGGCCGTTTCCCCGGGGAGGAACTGCCCCATGGCGTGCTCGTATCCGCGATTCCGGTTCATCTCCGCCGCGTACCATCGCATGAGATCGGCGGCCTCGTCGACGTCGGCCATCGCCTCGTAGCGGTTCTTGCCGTTTTCGAAAGACAGGAGGGCCGCGTATCGGTACTTCCTCTCGCTGACCAGGTCCGCCGCCCGCTGGACGATCCGCACCCGTTCCGCCCACGGCGTCGCGGACCACGTCCGGAAGGCCGCTCGGGCCGCCTTGATCGCGCGCTTCGCATGGGCCTTCGTCCCGTGCTGGAACAGTCCCAGGACCACCCGGATGTCGGCGGGGCTCACGTCGGGGAAAGTCGCCGTCGAGCGGACCTCCTTGCCGTCGATGATCATCGGGAGCGTCTGGCCAAACTCCGATCGGACCTTGTCCACAGCGGTCTCGTAGCTGACGTGGAACTCCTCGGTCTTCCCGAGCTCGACGGCGTTCTGCCACGTCCGCTCGTTCCGAAATTCCATGAGTGCAATCCCTCGCGGTCACGGATGACGGGACCGCGAATAAGGTTTCGCCCTCCGGGGCTTCGAGCCCAGAGCGGACGACGGGACGACGGACCGACGGAGGCCGATCAGACGATGTACGTATCGGGGGAGCCCTCGTACTTCGTGTACTGGGCCAGCGCTCCGATCGCAGCCAGAAGTTCCCGCGCCCATTCCCGCGTGTACGAGTTCGGCGGGATTTCCGTCGTGGTCCCGAGCCAGTCGAAGACCTCCTTGAACGCCGTCCGCTGCTCGTCCTTCGTGAGGACCTCGTCGATCTTGCCGATCCGCTGCTCGAGGCGGTTCATCCCGAGGACGAACTCTTTGCACTGGGCCAAGAACTTCGCGTGTTCCTCGCGCGTCATGGAGAGACCCGCCCTCCAAGGCCCTTTGGCTCCTTTAAAACTTCGCAACCTTCAAAGGAGGCCGCGGGCTCCTCGAGATGGATGACCGTCTACGTCCGGGTCGCGAAGGCCACCGAGGTTCCGCCCGGGACGACGCGGGTGGTCGTCGTGCAAGGCTTCCCCGTCGCCTTGTTCAACGTCGGCGGACGCTTCTACGCGACCTCGAACGTGTGCTTGCACCGAGGAGGACCCGTGGGGGAGGGGCAGCTCGATGGGACAATTGTCACGTGCCCGATGCATGGATGGGAGTACGATGTGAGGACCGGGGAGAATACGATCAATCCCTCCGCGCGGTTGAAGACCTACGAAGTCCGCTTGGAAGGAGACGATGTCCTCGTCGGCGCGTGAGGACCAAGCTTTATTCGGACTCCGCAGGTTCGCCGCCGGATGGCCGTCGATCTCGTCTGGACGGTCCTGACGATCCTCGCCGTCCTCTCGCTCGTGCCAAATGCGGCCAGCCTCGCGCAGGGGGTTCGCCTCCGCGGTCACGTCGGGCGTGCCATGCGGCTCGCCTTCGGGGCGTACCTGCCTCCCGTGGTCGTGATCCTTCCCGTCCGCGGGCTGGACGAGGGATTCGATGACAACGTGCGCGCGATCTTGTCGCAGGCGTATCCTCGGTTCCGCATCCTGGTCGTGGCGGATGATCCGGCGGAACCTGCCGCTGTGAGAGCCCACGATCTCGCGCGAGAGTTCCCGAGAATTCCCGTGACCCTTATCCTGTCGGAACCGGCCACCGTGCCCGGGAAGGTGAACGCGCTGCGGTCCGCCCTGTCCCACGTCTCTCCCGAGGACGAGGTCGTGGTCTTCGCGGATTCGGACATCCGGCCGGCCCCGGATTGGCTCCGGCAGCTCGTGCAACCGCTCGCGGACTCGACGGTCGGCGTGGCCACCGGCTTCCGCTGGTACGTCCCTCCCCGTCCGACGTTCTGGTCGCTCGTCCGGGCGGAGTGGAACGCGGTCAGCGCGAACGTCCTGTTCGATCCGCGACGCGCGTTTGCCTGGGGCGGTTCCTGCGCGGTGCGTCGGGAGACCGTCTCGCGAATCAGTCTGTCGCAACGGTGGCGAGAGGTGCTGAGCGACGACCTCGTCCTCACGCACGGTGTGCGGGAATCAGGACTCAAAATCGCATATGCCCCCGCTGCACTGGTCCCCACGTTCGAGGGTGCGAACCGTACCACATGTCTCGAATGGTGTCTGCGACAGATGACGATGGCCACCCTCTACCTTCCCATCGTACGCCGCTACGCGGCAACGGCCTTCGCCGTGTTCAACGGATCCGTGGTCCTCGGAATCGTGTCCGCGGTCCTGGTTGTCCCACTCGGGCCCTCCTATCTGATCCCCGCCGCCTTGTTCCTCGTCCCGCTCCCCACGACGATTGCGAAGTCGTTTCTCCGGCGTCGCGCTTTCTTCTCGGCTGCGCCCGCCCTCGCTTCGAACTGGAAGGTCTCGGGACGGCGGACCGCCATCGCAGCTCTCGCGGTCCCTTGGGTCATGGCGTTCGGCCTCCTTCGGACCCGTCATCCGAGAACCGTGCGGTGGAGGGGTCGCACCTACGACGTCACGGACCCGGCGCGCGTTCGCACGATGTGAACGGCCCCGGGTGCTCCGTCGCTACTGGCGATCGGCGGAGGATTCCATCCGTTCTCGAAGGTGTTCCTGGAACTTCGCCAGGTCCGAAAGGATCTCGTTGCGTCGTTCGCTCTGGCGGAGCGTCCGCGCCATGGAGATGGCGGGCGGGAGGAAGGCCAGGAGGAGGACGAGGCCGATGACGGAGGGCGTGAACGAAATCCCCGCCCATTGAAAAGCCAGGAGGAGGACGATGACCACCGAGGGAGGCAGAAAGAAGGCCGTGAAGACTCCCTCGATCCTCAACAGGGGCTCCCGCGCTCGGCTCTGCATCGCAAGCACTTCGGCGTCCGAGAAGCTCTTCGACGTCGTGACCATCCGTTCGCCACGTCTTGTGAAGCGGTCCCGGATCACCGCCATTGCCTCAAGGTAGCCCTCGGTTTCGGCGCGGAAGGCCCGGATCGATCCCGGAGTGAATTTCAGGAGGATTCGCCGGCCCTCCCTCGTCTCGATGCCGATCCCCGTATGCACGAGCGTCCCCGCCGAGGAAGCGAACGGTGACAGGAAGGAACCGGCGACCTCGTAGGCCCTCGGATAGATGTCCCGGATCTCCGACCACGAGACATACCGCCGGCTCGCGGCGAGCCGACGCCACAGGGGGAGCGACACCTCGATGCCGTCTTCGAAGACCCGCGTGGCGCTCGGCTTGAACAAGGCGACCGCGAGCAGGACGACGGCGAGCGGCAGGAAACAGAATCCCCCGAGCGGCCACAGACCTTCCGGCGCCGCCACGATTGGCCCGATGATCAGTGTGACGACCGAGACGAGCAGCAGGACCGCGACGGTCATGGGGTTCGCCGGGATTGGCCGGTACGCGTAGAGCAGAGGACCTGGGCCGTCGGATTCCATGCCGCGAATCGAAATGCGGACTCGGCTAAAAGGGCTCCCCACGTGCGAAGCAAGTCCTTTTGGAATGGCGCCTTCCGGGATGCCGTTGCTCGCGCTCGGCATCGAGGGGACGGCCCATACGGTGGGCGTCGGGATCGTCGATGAGAAGTGCCGGGTCCTGGCGAATGTCTATGACATGGTCCGCCCGGAGAAAGGCGGCATCCATCCGCGGGAGGCTGCGAATCACCACGCGGAAGCGGTCGTCCCACTGATTCGAAAGGCGGCGGACATCGCAGGGATCGAATTGCAGGATCTCGATCTCGTCGCCTTCTCGCGAGGACCGGGCCTCGGGCCCTGCCTTCGAACGGTCGCGACCGCCGCGCGCGCTCTTTCCCTCGCACTCGACATCCCAATCATCGGCGTCAACCACTGCGTGGCGCACCTAGAGATTGGCCGCGGCGTCACGGCGGCAAGAGATCCCGTCCTCCTGTACGTGAGCGGGGGCAACACGCAGGTGATCGCGTTCGCCCGCGGTCGGTACCGCGTGTTTGGCGAAACCCTCGACATCGGCATTGGGAACATGCTGGACAAATACGCGAGGGAGTGCGGACTTCCTTTTCCCGGAGGGCCGATCCTCGAGAAACTCGCCCGGGACGGGAAGACGTTGCTGCCGCTGCCCTACAGCGTGAAGGGAATGGACGTCGCGTTTAGCGGCATGCTCACCGCCGCTTTTAATCTCCGGAAGCAAGGCGCCTCGATGGAAGATCTCGCGTTCTCGATTCAGGAAGTCGCGTTCGCGATGCTCACGGAAGTGACGGAACGGGCG
>WNES01000447.1_pt1 | contig 21452 bp, 19 predicted proteins | sample 5399931 | NCBI WGS metagenome assembly WNES01 (sample SAMN13153332, study PRJNA577476) | soil metagenome | isolation source: 20 cm grassland meadow soil 2 days after 3rd rain plot 5 | place: USA:California | collected 2015-11-11
CTTGTATGTCGGGATCGCAACGGGTCCGCCATCGGGGCGCGTCCTTCCCGCAGGGCCGATCCTGTCGACTCTGGTTCGCATGGTCCTCGGTGTGATACGCGTCGTACCGTCGGCGAGCTGGCGGCAGCGTGTGACTAGGCGGGTGCGGCGCTTCGAGCACCTGGCCGTGGCGCGTGCAGTACCACGTGAGCTGCGTGCCGCCGGCTTCGCTCGAGTTCAGGCGTACTATATCGACCCCTCGTTTCAACAGCCGTGGAACATTATTCCGGCAGGGCGCCGCGCGGTCATGGCCTATGAACGCCTGCAAATGACTCGTGGCGTGCTGCGGCCCTGGCTTGCGTGGCTCTCCCTGCACCCCGTCCTGTTCGACTGCCACGCGTTCCTCGCCTACGTATGAAGCGCAAGCTCCGTGAGCTCTTAACGGCGGCGGGTCTCGATGGGGATCCGGTCGGAGAGATCCGCGATGGGGGCTTCTTGATTCTGCAAAACTATGGCGCCATCCCTCCCGCCGTTCGCAAGAGCGGTTACTACGTATGGAACCGCGGGTTCAACGTCCTGCTGCTCGGACCGGACAATGCGCCGCGCTACTTCTGCAAATGTCGCCCGATCGCCGATGCGAACCTGGAGCGCGAAACGACGGTCCTGCAGGCGTTCAATCGCGATCCCGACCTGCGTACCGTGGTGCCACGGACCAGCGGCGTGCGAGACGGCGAGGTTCAGCTCCAGGTCGGCGAGTTCATCCGTGGTCGGCCCTACGAGTACACGGTAGCGCGACTGACCGAGAGAGCATGGGTAGCGTCGATGGGACAGATACTCGACGTGGCGCGCACGGTCTCCACGAGAGCAGGAAGCCTGCTGCCCGGCCTCCTGAGCGCGCCTGCGCCGGCCACCCTGCGCGCCGCTGCCACCGACGCCCTCACGGAGCTCGGGGCCGCAGGCCTTGCCGAGGACGCCCTGCAGGTCCTCGACCGGGCGCTGGCTCGGGCTGGCTCCGTGCCGCCGCTGCTGCAGCACGGTGACCTGTGGCCTGCCAACGTGCTTGGGCACCATGAGACGTGGTGGCTCCTGGACTTCGAGACATTCGGGATCGTGCAGGTGCCGCTCTACGACGTGTATCACTTCGTGCGTAACTGCTGGACCCTGCGGGAGCCCGATGCCGCCGCGTCGACTGCCTGGGTCACCCGCTTGGCCTCGGACGCGCCGGACGCGGAACTCTGCCGCCGCACCATTCTGTATCAGGCGCGCCAACTCGGACTGGGGCCGACAGAGGCGGCGGGAGTACTCGCGTATCACGTGGTGGACGTCACCGCACAGTTCATGAGGCGTGGAGCGCGGCGGACGATCTGGGAGCCCTTGATGCGGGAAGTGCGGGCCGCCGCGGACTTGCTCCGAGGTGGCGCGGCCCTCCACGACGCGATGTTCGGACGGGGCTAGTCCGTCCCGGTCCTCAACCCGTCCTCTCCATCCCGTGTAGGGACCGCGCCACAACGCCGGTCCGCTCGACACGACGGAACTGCGGGCACAGCCGTTGCGCTGGTAGGTCACCCCGCACGAAGTGCGACTGCGACGACGCTTATTGTCGACGCGCTGATCCGCGACGAGCGGATCGCGCGAGGTGTGTGGGGTGGGGGGACGACGGCGGCGCTGGTCCTCGGCTAGCGGGACGCGGTGCCTACCACGCGCCCCGGCGACGCAGCATCACCGGGAGCGTGCGGGCCATGATCCGGAGGTCTTCGAGCGCCGACTGGCGGCGGATGTACTCGAGGTCGTACCGCACCTTGCGGCGCACGTCATCCACCGACGTGTCATAGCCCTGGTTGATCTGCGCCCAGCCCGTGATGCCGGGCCGAACGCGCTGGCGCCGCTGGTAGCCTTCGATCTGCTCCCGCAGATACACGAAGATGGTCGGCTGCTCGGGCCGCGGACCTACGATGTTCATGTCGCCCTTCAGCACGTTGAAGAGCTGCGGCAGCTCGTCCAGCCGAAACTTGCGCAGCACCTGCCCGAGCGCCGTGACGCGCCCGTCCTCGGGCTGGGCCCACGTTTCCGACATCGTCTCGTCGGCTGGGCGCATCGTGCGGAACTTGTACATCGTAAACGGCGTACCGCCCAAGTCGGTGTGGCGCCGCGTGTTCCCGCCGGCGCCCGAGAGCGCCCGCCGGTCCAGACCGACGCGCGTCTGCGTGAACAGGACGGGTCCGCGCGACGTCAGCTTGATCAATGCGGCGATCAGCAGCATCAGCGGGAAGGCCACGACCAGGCCGACCGTGGCGACGAGGATGTTGAGGGCCCGGCGTGCGACGTGCTCGCGGTCGATCGCACCGAACGGGGCTCGGTGCGCCAACGCGATCCTCGCGCGACGGGGGGGTCGGATTTCGAGAGTCGTACTCATGACCCCAAGCATTCGCAAAGTCCGTGCGCGGACGCGCCACGGCGATTTTGTGTGTCTCGGTGCGTGCGTCATATGGCGATCCGGCGTCGTGTGTGGAGCGGGTGCCACGGCGCGCGGCGACGTCAAGCGGCCGCGCTGCCCACTGGGGCGTCCACTTCGAAGTAGAAGCGGGTGCCCCACTGCGGGCGGGTCTCGATTTGCAATTCCGAGCCCATCGCCCGTACTAGCTTGCGGCAGATGGTGAGCCCGAGCCCCGAGCCGGAGAAATGCTCGCGCTGGGCGGCCGGGGGCCGCCGCACGGGCTGATACAGCGTGCGCAACCGCCCAGCGTCGATGCCGTTTCCGGTATCTCGCACCGAGAACTCGAGGCGCTGGGCACCGACCGGGAACGCCGCGATCTCCACAAACCCGGAGTCGGTGAACTTGACCGCGTTGGTCGCCAGGTTGAGCAGCACGCGCGATAGCGCGCGCTCGTGCCCGGTCCGCCGCTCCGGTACCGGATGCACCAGGCGGACCTCGAGACGCTTCTCCTCCGCGATGGGCAGGATCATGCTCCGGACCGACCCGAACACCTCGGCGATGGAGAAGGGCGCCGGAGCGCGGTCCACCAGCCGCTGCCCGCCGCGGGCGAGCTCGAGCACGTCGCTCGCCGTGGCGCACAGGCACAGCGCGGCACTGTAGATCAGGCCCAGCTGTCTGGTCTGCTCCGGCGTGACCGGCCCCCCCTGGCCCTGTTGCAGCGCCTCCGCCAGAAAGAGGATCGACGTGAGGGGCGAGCGCAGGTCGTGCGCCAGCTCGACCACGAGATCCAATCCATGCGGGCCCGTCAGACACGCCGCGAGATCGGGCGGCTCGGGCTCGGGCGTGACCTGCTCGACCTCGGGCAACCCGTCTGTGACGGCTGTAATCGCCGTCGCCGCGGCGGGCCAATCCAGCCGTTCGGCGGTACTCGTTCTCATGGGGTCGCCGCCTTGTGGGCGGTCGCGTCGGCCGTCACCGCGTCCATCGGTTCCGTCACCGCTTCCGAGGCGTCCCCGGCCGCGGTGGGCTCCCGCTCGACCACCCAGCCGGCCGTCGGACTGCGCTGCAGGCCGTGACGTTCCATCAGCCGGTACAGCGTGGTGCGATCGACTCCGGCGATCCGTGCGGCCTTGGACATGTTGCCGCTCGCCCGGTTGACCAGCCACGTCAGGTACTGGCGCTCGAATTGGGCGATCACGCGATCGCGGGCGGCGTGATAGCTCTCCTCGAGCAGCGTGGAGATGAGCGACGCCGGGTTCGAGCCCGCGGCGGGCGACGGCTCACCGGTGAGCTGCAGGTCCTCGGGGCGGATCTCCGCGCCCGGCTCCACCACGACGGCGACGTGCTCGATCACGTTCTGCAGCTCGCGCACGTTGCCCCGCCAAGGATGGCTGCACAGGGTGCGCAGCGCCGCGTCCGTGAGGCGCGGGAACGGGGCGCCCTTGCGGCGATGCCGCACCCAGTACGTCGACAGGAAGTAGTCGGCGAGCAGAGGGATGTCCTCCGGGCGCTCCCGCAGCGCCGGGACGTGAATCGGGACGACGCGCAGGCGATAGTAGAGGTCCTCCCGCATGCCGTTCGCCTCGACAGCCGCCTCGGGATCGCCGTTGGTCGCGGCGATGAAGCGCACGTTCACGACGGCGTCCGTCGTCTCGCTGCCCACGCGCCGCACGACGCCGTCCTGGATCACGCGCAACAGCTTCGCCTGGATCGGCTTCGGCATCTCGATCAACTCGTCGAGGAACAGCGTGCCGCCGTTGGCCGCCTCGAGCAGGCCGGGTTTGTCGCGCACCGCACCGGTGAACGCGCCTTTGCGATGGCCGAACATCTCGGACTCGAGCAGGCCCTCCGGCAGGGCGGCGCAGTTCACGGCGATGAACGGCCGGCTGGAGCGGCGGCTGTGGTGGTGGATGAACTGCGCGATCATTTCCTTGCCACTGCCGCTTTCGCCCGTGATGAACACGGACGCGTCGGTCGGCGCCACCTTGCGCGCCAGCTCGATCGCGCGTCGGAACGACGGCGCCGTGCCCAGCAGCGTGATCTTGTCCGAATGGACCTGTAGCTGATCCAGTGTATCGCGCTGCTCGCGCGTTTCGCGCGCGATCAGCAGGGTGTGCACCGCTCGCCCGATCAACACCTGCAGGTGCGAGGCGGAAAACGGCTTGGGGAGGTAGTCGAATGCTCCCTGACGCAGCGCTTCGACGCTCGACTCGACGCTGGGGTTACCCGTCATCACGATGACCATCGTGTCGTGATTGGTCCCCAGGGCGGTGCGCAGCAGGGTGAGTCCATCGACTTGCGACATGTACAGGTCTACGAGCACGAGGTCGAATGCGCGGCGCTTCAGCAGGTCGAGGGCTTCCTGCCCGCGGCTGCAAACGGTCACGTCGTAGCCTTCGTGGCGCAGCACCGCCGCGCAGCTCTCGCGCAGCGTGTGTTCGTCATCGACCACGAGAATCCGGACGCGCGCCTTGGCCTCCGGCCCGATGGCGAGCATGGCCGACGGCTCACGGCCCTCGGCTGAAGGGCTCACGCCATCCTGAGGAAGCGGTATCGACATCGGGATCGTCCTCGATTTCCGGTTGACGTCCCCCTACGCAGGGTTCGGGCCAATCTGTCGCGAGGTCGCAGCGCCACCGATTCTCCGCACAACGACAAGGAGTTCGGCCCATTGCGCCGTTACCGCGGCGGCCCGACCCGCACCAAGGTGCATCCGGCCAGGGGATGCGGTGCACCGATTTGCGGCATCGGGACGATGGGGGCTCCGTGCCGCGCGGTATCGGACTTGCCACAGGGAAGACGCGACGCCGTGCCACCGGGTGCGGCCCTGCCAACACAGGTGGAGGTACGCGTTTCCATGAGCACCAGTCCCCTACCGCTGCACGCCGGCTCGACGGTGCCCGCCGTGGCCCCTACGGCCCCCCTGCCCACGGGCGCCGACATGGGATTCGGCCAGGGATTCGGCCAGCCGGAGACCAGCGTCGACTGGCGCCGCGTGTTGAGCGCCGTCGCGCGTTTCAAGTGGCTGATCGCGGTGGTGACCATCGTGGGCACGGTCGGCGGCCTGGCGGCCACCCGGTTCATCAAGCCCCAATACATGGTGCAGGCGACGCTGTGGATCGACCAGCCCGATCAGCGCGGCGGACAGGAGCGCGGCCCGATTCGCGCCGGGCAGCCGCTCGAGCCCGAGGCGTGGCTCGATCTCCTCAAGTCCTATCGCGTGCTCGACCAGGTGGTGCGCGACCAGCGTCTGTTCCTGACGCCCAAGGCGCGCGAGGACGCGCCCCTGTTCGAGGCGTTCCGCGTGGCGGAGCAGTATCGACCGGGCGTGTATCGCCTCGCCGTGGATGGCAACGGCAAGACCTTTACGTTGTCGACGGACAAGGGCGTCGAGGTGGAGCACGGCGCGGTGGGAGATTCCATCGGCGCACGTTTGGGCTTCACCTGGGCACCGCCCGCCGGCACGATCCCCGCCGGCCGCGCCATCGAGTTCTCCGTCGCGACCGTGCGCGACTCGGCGCGCGCGCTCAGCGAGGATCTCGAGGTCGCCACGGATCCCGCGGGCAACTTCCTGCGGATGCATCTGAAGGGCGAAGACGCCGCGCGCATTACCTCCACGATCAACGGGATCGCCGAGCGGTTCGTGCAGGTCGCCGCGGACCTGCGCCGCCAGAAACTCACCGAGCTGACGAAGATTCTGGACCAGCAGCTGGCGGCCGCGCACCAGAACCTGCTCGACGCCGAGAAGGCGCTCGAGCGGTTTCAGGTGAAGACGATCACGCTCCCGTCCACCGCGGCGGGGGGCTCGCGCGGCGCGGGCGTCACCACGGGGGGCGCCAGCGCCGACGATCCAGCGTTCAAGAATTACTTCGCGATGCAGGTTGACCGCCAGCAGGTGCAGCAGGACCGGGATGCGCTCGAGCGCGTGCTCAAGCAAGCGGGTGACTCGGGTGTGTCGCCGGAAGCCCTGGCGATCGTCGGGTCGGTGCAGCAGAACGTGCAGTTGAAGCAGGCACTCGACGAGCTGACCACGAAGCAGGCGGAGCTGCGGGCGCTGCGCTACAAGTACAACGATGCCTACCCACTGGTGCAGCGGCGCTTGACCGAGGTGGCCACGCTCCAGCGGCAAACGATCCCGACCCTGGCGCGCCAGCTGATGGCCGAGCTCTCTGGGCGAGACGCCGAGCTGGGGCGTCGCGTGGCGCAGGATACGCGGAGCATACAGGCCGTGCCGCCCCGCGCTATCGACGAGGCCCGGCTGCAGCGGCAGGTGACGCTGGCGGAGAACCTCTTCACCAGTCTGCAGAAGAACTACGACGAGGCGCGTCTCGCGGAGGAGAGTGCTGTACCGGACGCGCGCATCCTCGATCACGCGGTCGTGCCGCAGGATCCCGTGCGGAACACGGCGCCCCGCGTCGTTTTCCTGGGATTCGCCGCCAGCCTGGCGCTGGGGCTGTGCGGGGCGGTGGTGCTTGATCGGATCGACCCCAAGCTCCGCTATCCCGACCAGGTGTCGCGCGGATTGGGGATTCCGATCCTTGGAGCGGTACCCCATCTCCGCAACCTGCCGCGGGGCGGACGGGGAGGCGGCGCGCGGGTGCCCGACGACGTCAACGAGGTGGTGGAGGCCCTGCGCGGCGTGTGCTTGAACCTCGTCTACGCCCACGGCGGCCGCGCCCCGCTGCTGGTGACGATCACGAGCCCGGGGGCCGGGGACGGAAAGTCGTTCATCTCGGCGAACCTGGCACACACCTTCGCCGACGGTGGGCACCGCACCCTGCTGATCGACGCGGACATCCGGCGCGGAGTGCTCCATCGCCGGCTCAGCGTGCGGCGCCGGCCGGGCTTGAGCGACTTCCTCCGCGGTGAAGCTCAGCTGGACGCCATCGTGCAGGCGACGCAGTTCCCGGCTCTCTCGCTGATCGGGTGCGGGACGCGCGCCTACAACGCGCCCGAGCTGCTCGGCTCGCCGGCGATGACGTCACTGGTCAACGGGCTGCGAGGGGGGTACGACGTGGTATTGATCGACAGCCCCCCGCTCGCGGCAGGAGTGGATCCCCTCATCCTCAGCACGCTGACCGGCACGATGGCGCTGGTGCTGCGCACCGGCTACAGCCACCGCGACGTGGCGGCGGCCAAACTGGAGGTCCTGCAGCGGCTGCCGGTGCGGATGCTCGGCGCGGTGCTGAACGACGTGCCCGCAGGCGGAGCCTACCGGTACTATTCCTATTATCTGCCGGGGTACGAAGCGATGGATGAGAACAGCGGGACGCCGCGGGTGCCGGTCTAAGGAGCGGCGGTACCGATCCCTTCGTCGAAGCGCCGCAGCCAACTGCCGGAGTCGGTCTTCCCGGTACGGACGGCGGCGGCCGCTCGGACCAGCAAGTCGACCGGCTCGATCGGCGCGTACCCCACGTTCGCCACGGCTTCGTAGCCGCAGCGGACCCGGGGCGAGGGCGTGGCGGCCGACCCGGCCGCCGCCGGCTCGCCGATGGCGGGCGTCGACACGGAACTGGCCAGCCGCTCCGCCAGGCGGCGTGCACCGGCCGCGTCGGTTCCCGGCGCCAGCACCGCGAACTCCGTCGGGCTCAGGCGCCCGATCACGTCCGACAGCCGGGCGGAGGCCTTCAACGCCTGCACGCACCGTCCCACGATGCCGCTCCCTTGTTGACCTGCGGCCAGCTCCTGGGGCTCGAGGTCGACGGCGAGCACGACGCAGGCGAGCGGCCCGTGCTCGCGGAACGCCTGCGACCCGAGCTCGCGCGCGCGACGGGCGAGTCCTTGTCGGTTGTACAACCCGGTGACGGAGTCGAGCAACCCCTCGGCCCGCGCGCGATCCGCATCGAGCTTGGCGCGCACGTAGGACCCGAGCTTGAGGAGAATCTCATCGGCGTCGTGCGGCGGCGTGATGCATTCCCACGCGCCGGCGCGCAGCGCGGCGAGCCGCTGGGCCCGGCTGGCGGGTTCACGCACGGCGAGCAGGATCGGTGTGCTGCTCGAAACCCGCGGGTCCGTGCGGAGCGTGCGACACAGATCGGCGCCCGGCATGTCGGGGAGCTCCGCATCGACGATGATCATGTCCGGCTCGGTACTGCGCGCGCGTTCGAGCACGTGCTGAGCCGAGCGCTCCTGGAGCACGGCATAACCGCCGCCCTCCAGCAGGCTCTTCAGCCACCGTGTGGCTTCCTGACCGTCGCCGCCCAGTAGGACCAGCGGCAACCCGCCTTGTGGCATTCGCTCGCTCATACGTCGCTCCCCGCGGATCGCGTGTCGGGATGACCGCATCCGCCCTCGCTAACTGCAAACGCGGGGCCGCGGTCCGTGGGTCGTGCGGCGCCTCAGGCACCCGGCAGGTCGCGGCCACGGCGCGGCGGGGCTGCCGCGCGAGCGCAACGCAAGAGAGGTCACGTTGGGGCGCGCGCGAGCCAGGTGCAGCGTCGCTAACCCATTGTGCGGGTGATCGGTAGCAACGTGGCCGGGCACCGCAACGCGGCCGGGCCCCAAAATTGAAGGGAGCGATGCACGTGAATCGAACCAGCGTGCAGAGCCTGCAGTTGAAGACCACGAGCACGCGCGCCTGTCGGCAACCGCGCCGGCGGCGCGCGCGGCCCAGCATCATTCGCTGGACGGGCGACGGCAGTGCCGCCGCGAACAGGCTCGCGCAGCTCGCCCGGTTCGGCCTTGCGATCACCGGGAAGCCACTGCTCGAACTCAAGCCAGAGGATGCGTGAGCGATGTGTGGAATCGTTGGGTACGTCGGGCCGCGAGAAGCGGCGCCGGTTCTGGTGGAGGGCTTGGGCCGGCTCGAGTATCGCGGCTACGACTCCGCCGGGGTCGCGGTCTTGAACGGTGGCGGCCTCGAGACCCGCAAGCTTGCGGGACGCATCGCGGGCCTGCGGGGCCTTCTGGCGGAGACGCCGGTGCACGGCAGCTGCGGCATCGGCCACACGCGCTGGGCGACGCATGGGGCTCCGACGGAGCGTAACGCGCATCCGCACACCGACTGTGATGGCACGCTGGCCCTGGTTCACAACGGGATCATCGAGAACGCGGACGTCTTGCGCACCCGGCTCGAGCGAGCCGGTCACCGCTTCACGACGGAGACCGACACCGAAACGCTGGCGCACCTGATCGAAGACTCCGCGGGCGAGACGCTCGAGGAGCGTGTGATGGGCGCCCTCGGCCACGTCGAGGGGACGTACGGGATCGCGGTGGTGTCCGAGATGGACCCCGGGAAGATCGTCGTCGCCCGGCGCGGCTCACCGGTGCTGCTCGGGGTGGGGGACGGTGAGTTTCTGGTGGCCTCCGACGCGAGCGCCGTGCTCGCTCATACACGATCGGTGGTCTATCTCAACGATGGCGATGTCGCGGTGGTGACGCGGGCCGGTTATCGCGTGCTCGACAGTCACGCCCAGGAGCAGGACCGGGCGGTGGACGACATCGAATGGGATCTCGACGCCATCGCACTGGGCGGCTACCCGCACTTCATGCTGAAGGAGATCTGCGAGCAGGCGGAGACGGTGCGCAGCACCCTGCGGGGGCGGTTGCTCGCCGAAGAAGGGACGGCCCGGCTCAACGGTCTGAACCTGACGCCCGCGCAATGCAGCCGGATTCGACGCATCGTGATCGTGGCCTGCGGCACGTCGTGGCACGCCGGATTGGTGGGTCGTCAGGTCCTGGAAGAGCTCGTCGAGATCCCGGTGTCGGTCGAATACGCGTCGGAGTACCGCTACCGGCGCGAGCTCCGGATTCCGGGAACGCTGACGATCGCGATTTCGCAGTCGGGCGAGACGGCCGACACGCTGGAGGCGCTGCGCGCCGCCAAAGCGGCGGGCTCGACGGTGATCGGTCTGGTCAACGTGGTGGGGTCCACGATCGCGCGGGAGGCCGACGGCGGGATCTACCTTCACGCCGGCCCGGAGATCGGCGTCGCGTCCACCAAGGCGTTCACCGCCCAGGTCGTGGCGCTGCTGCTCTTGGGCTTGTGGCTGGGACGGCAGCGCGGCATGTCCGTGGACGACGGACGTGCGATGGTCACTGAGCTGTTGGGCCTGCCGGACCTCGTGGCGCGGACCCTCCAGGTGGAGTCGCAGATCCGGGCACTCGCGGAGCGTTACGCCGAGGCCCGCAACGCGCTGTATCTGGGCCGGGGCGTCAACTTCCCCGTGGCGCTCGAGGGCGCGCTCAAGCTGAAGGAGATCTCGTACATCCACGCCGAGGGGTACCCCGCCGCCGAGATGAAGCACGGACCCATCGCCCTGATCGACGAGAACATGCCGGTCGTCTGCCTCGCGCCGAAGGACTCGGTTTACGCCAAGGTCGTGTCCAACATGCAGGAAGTAAAGGCACGGGGCGGGAGGATCATCGCGATCACAAGCGAGGGGAACGGCGATCTGGGGCGGCTCGTGGACCATCAGATCGCGGTGCCGGCGAGCTCACCGTTGCTGGCGCCGGTGCTGACGGTGATTCCCTTGCAGCTGCTGGCATACCATATCGCCGTGCTGCGCGGCTGCGACGTGGATCGGCCGCGCAACCTGGCGAAAAGCGTAACAGTCGAGTGATCCCATGACAGCCAAGACGCTCGGGCGCCTCGCGGCGCTCATGCTGCTGGCGGGTCCCGCCGTCGCCCAGACCGCGACGGGGGCCGCGACCAGCGACTTTCAGCTCAACGACCAGATCCTCCTCGAGGTGGAGGGGGACAGCCAGTTCACCAAGGCCTTCACGGTGGGCCCGGGGCCGGCCCTGATGCTGCCGGTGATCGGTGCCATCCCGCTCGCGGGTGTGCGGCGCGCCCAGGTCGAGACCTATCTCACGCAGCAGCTGAAGCGCTACATGAAAGATCCGGTGGTCCACGCCAAGGTGCTGGTGCGGCTGTCGATACTGGGCGAAGTGGAGCACCCGGGGTTCTACCCGGTCCGGGCGGATGCCCCGGTGTCGGATGCGTTGATGGCGGCCGGGGGGCCGACGAAGGACGCGAAATTCACCGGCACACACATCGACCGTATCGGCAGGGACGGTGTGGCCGGCAGTGACCTGCAGGAGGCGATCGCGCGGGGCGCGACCGTGGACGGGATGGGGCTGCGCTCGGGCGATCAGATCATCGTCCCGCGGCGGTCGGACCCCGAATCCAGATGGCGGATCTTGGGGATCGTGGCGGGAACCGCCACGGCGATTTTCGTGGCGACTCGCATCCATTGAGTCGCATGCGCGTCCTCTCGGTCGTCGGCGCCCGGCCCAATTTCATGAAGTTGGCGCCCGTCGATCGCGAGCTGGTGAAGCGGGGCGTCGAGCACGTGATCGTGCACACCGGGCAGCACTACGATCACGGCATGTCGACCGCCTTTTTCGAGCAGTTGTGGATTCCCGCGCCCGATTTTCACCTGGGCGTCGGGTCCGGCTCCCACGCGCAACAGACCGCCGCGGTGATGCAGCGCCTCGAATCGATCGTCGTCGAGCTCGCCCCCGACCTGATGCTGGTCTACGGCAGCACGAACTCCACGCTCGCGGCGGCGCTCGTGGCCGCGAAGCTGCAGGTACGCGTCGGGCACGTGGAGGCCGGGTTGCGCAGCGGCGACTCGACGAGCGCGGGGGAGATCAACGACGTTCTGACGGATCGGCTCTCGGAGCTGCTGTTCCTACCGTCGCGCGACGCCGCCGAGCACCTGGCCGCGGAGGGCGTCGCGGCCGACCGCATGCATTTCGTCGGCAACGTCATGATCGACACGCTCAGCTGGGCGCTGCCGCAGGCGCTCGCCCTCGACGCGGCCACGCGCTACGGTGTCCAGGGCGCCCCGTATGCCGTGGTGACGCTGCACCAACCCGGCAACGTCGACGACCGGGCCGTGCTGGGCGAGCTGCTCGACGCGCTCGAGCGGCTGGCCCGCACGGTCGCCGTGGTATTTCCCGTGCACCCCCGCACCCGGCAGCGTATCCGAACGCACGGCCTGCGGCTGCCGGACGACGGACGCATGCGGTTGCTCGAGCCGCTCGCCTACCTCGAGATGCTCGGTCTGGTGGCGGGCGCGGCGCTCGTCGTGACCGATTCGGGCGGCCTTCAGGACGAGACGTCGTTCCTGGGGGTGCCGTGTCTCACCGTACGATCCAGCACCGAACGGCCCATCACCTGCACCCACGGCACGAACCGTCTGGTCGTGCCGAAGCGCGACGCCGTCCTCGCGGCCGCTGAGCGGGCGTTCGCGCGCCGCTCGCCGGCGCGACCGGTGATCGAGCGGTGGGACGGCCGTGCCGCCGAACGCATCGCCCGCGTCGTGTGCGAGAACGAGCGGTTCGAACTCGACAGCCCACTGGCGGCAGGGTTGCCCCACGCGCCCCGGCGCGCGGTCGCGATTCCGCAGCCGCTCGGCGCAGGCTGAACGTCTCGCGCGGATGAGCCGTCGCAACAGTGTGCCTAACCCGGAGGTCAGCGAATGACCGATGCAGAGCCCGGCGGGGAGCGGACCGCACGCCGCTCCCCGCAGCGCTCTCCGATCCGTGGCGGCGGTGCGACCGCGTCGTCCAGTCGATGCCGCATGATGCTGCATTTCGACCACAGCGGACTCTCCACCTTGCGCCCGAAGCTGTGCAGATTGATGCGGGGCGCGCGGCATCGCTTTTGCGAAGACACATCGAGTAGCGTGGGTGCCGCGACGCGGTGCGCCACGACGTCATGCCAGGACATGCACGCGGGGAAGCGGGCCAACTGAGCTGACCATTCGCGGATTGTGTCCACCGGATCGCTGCAAGCGGCCCTGTGGGCCCCGATGGTGGCTCGCTCCCCTGCGCCTTTTTTTTGTGCATAATGCCGCACGCGCGCGCCTCGAAGTGTTGCACTGACGCTTTCCACGCACCACGAGTATATTTGTAACGCTTTTCATCGTCATCAGTTACAGTCGTAAAGCCGATCTAACAAAGTTGGCACCAGCCTTGCTGTTGCGCCGCGGCAACATTCGACCGGGCGAGGAGCGCCAGCCATGGCCACCAAAGGAAAAGACGCACAGTCGCCGCTGCCCGACCCCCAAGCGCAGACCGAATCCACCGCGGCGCTGTTGCGCGAGCTGGTGGCGCACCTCCGGCAGAATCGAACCCAGCTGCGCGAGGAATGGGCGCGGCGCATCACCCGCGCGCAGCTGCTCACGGCGATGACCGAGGAGGAAATCTTCGCCGAAGCGACCTCCGTGTACGACAACTACGTCGAAGCGCTGGAGACGGGAACGTTCGAGGCCCTGCAGGCCTACGCGCGCAACCTGTCCGAGCGCATCATCCCGCGAGGGGTCGAGACGCACGAAGTCGTCGGCATCGTGCTGTTGCTGCGCGACGTGCTGGCCCGCTCGCTGTTCGGCAAGTACCACGAAGACTTCGATAAGCTCAACCGCATTCTCGACGCCTACGAGCCGGCCGCCAACCGCATCGCGAACACGGTGGCGGTGGGTTTCGTGCAGGAGCGCGAGCGCATCATCCGGCAGCAACAGGAGGCAATCCGGGAGCTGTCGACGCCGGTGCTGCAGGTACGCGAGCGACTGCTCATCCTGCCGATCATCGGCGTGATCGATCCACAGCGCGCGCGCCAGCTCACCGAGCAGCTGTTGCGGGCGATCCGGACCAACCGCGCCAAGGTGGTCGTCATCGACATCACGGGCGTCGCGGCGATGGACTCGAACGTGGCGAACCACCTGGTGCAGACGGTCGAAGCGTCGCGCCTGCTGGGTGCCACGGTGATCGTGACGGGTCTCTCGCCCGAAATCGCGCAGACGCTGGTGACGATCGGGGTCGACTTGAGCGAGATGGCGACGGTGGGCGATCTCCAGGGAGGCATCGAGGAAGCAGAGCGGCTGCTGGGGTACAAGGTGCTGCCGCTGGAAGAGCTGACCCCGAAGGCGTGAGCCGGCACCCCACTCCGTCGACGGAGGGCGCGTGGAAGTTCCCATTCTGAAGCAGGGTCACTACCTGATCGCGTCCATCCAATCGGCGCTCACCGACGCCGATCTGTCGCAGCTGCGCGAAGCGTTGATCGAGCGCGTGGGGCGGTTTCGAGCGCGCGGGGTCATCGTGGACGTCACGGCGCTGGACGTGATGGATTCGTTTGCCGTCCGCACGCTGCGGGACATCGCACACATGGCCCGATTGCGCGGTGCCGAGACGGTGATCGTGGGGATCCAGCCCGAGGTCGCATTCGCGATGGTGCAGCTCGGGCTCACCCTCAAGGGCGTCTCGACGGCCCTCGACCTGGAAGAAGGCCTCGCGTTCCTCAACATCCAGACCCAGCTCCGCATCGACCGCGGACCGGGACGTCTCGACCGTGGCTGACCAGTTGCTCATCCCCATCACCGCCGACGTCGATGTCGTGACGGCGCGGCAGCGGGGACGCGACCTGGCCGCCGAGGCGGGATTCTCGAGCGGCGACCAGACGGTGATCGCGGCCGCCATCTCCGAGATCGCACGCAACATCCTGATGTACGCCAAGCGCGGCGAAATTGCCCTCAGCCTCGTCGCGAACGGCGACCGTCAGGGCGTCGTGGTGGTGGCGCGCGACCAGGGGCCCGGGATCCGCGACGTGCCCCGCGCCCTGCAGGACGGCTACTCCACGTCCGGGGGCCTCGGTCTCGGGCTGCCCGGGGCCCGGCGCCTCATGGACGACTTCGACGTGGTTTCCGATGCGGGGAAGGGAACCACCGTGACGATGAAAAAATGGCGGCGCATGAATGCGTGAGGCATCCGTGGACGCCTCGCCTCTGATCGACTGGGGCGTCGCGGCGTCTGCGCTCGCGGGCCAGACGGAGTCGGGGGACCTGTCCCTGGTCAAACCCGTGCCCACCGGTGTGCTCATCGCGGTCGTAGATGGGCTGGGCCACGGTGCCGAAGCGGCCACCGCGGCGCGCACGGCCGTGGCCACGCTCGACCAGCACGCCTCCGAATCGGTGTCGGCGCTGCTGGAGCGCTGCCACTGGGCGCTCAAGGGCTCGCGCGGCGTCGTGATGAGTCTGGCGTTCGTCGAGCGGCGACAGAACACGCTCACGTGGATCGGGGTCGGCAACGTGGAGTGCATGCTGTTCCACGCCGCCGGGGCGCCGTCGTCCAATCCGGCGCGCGCCAGCCTGGTCACCCGCGGCGGCATCGTCGGCTCCGAGCTGCCGCAGGTCCGTGCCCAGGTGCTGCCGCTCGCCGCCGGCGACCTGCTCATCTTCGCCACCGACGGGATCCGGGACGGGTTCAGTGACGGGCTGCAGCTCGAGGGACCCCCGCAACAACTCGCCGAGCTCATCTTGAGCCAGCACGGCAAGGGCACAGATGATGCGCTCGTGCTGGTCGCTCGCTATCGCGGCGGCACCCGGACGATCGGATGACGCCTCCGATCCGGATGGAGCCTTCACCTCTGCCCGCCGTGTTGCGGAAGGGGGACGCAGGGCGCTTGCGGATTCTGGTCGTGGCCGGCGAGGGCACGGGGAGCGGGGCCCTGCTGCAGAGTCTCCGCCAGTGGGCGGACGACGGCCGGCTCGAGGTGGACGCGGCGCCGGATCTGCCGCGAGCGGTGCGTCTCCTGGCGGGTCAGCGATGGGACGTTGTACTGGCGGCCCTGGGCGAGCGGCCGGACGAGGAGCTGGCGTGGTGGGTCGACGCCCTGCGGGCCGCCACGGGCGGCCCGCGACTGATCGCGGCCGCGCAGACACCGTCGATGGGACTGGCGCTCCGCGCCGAGAAGCTCGGAGTGCTCGACGTGCTGGCCTTGCCGTTGCGCCGCGACGACCTGACCCGCGCACTGGAGCGACTGCGCTCTGCGGCGAGCGAAGCGGCCATCCCGCTCCCGGAAGTCGCGCATCACGCCGTCGGCCAGTATGCGCTGGTGGGGCAGAGTCCCGCGATGCTCGAGGTGTACAAGCTCCTGGCGCGCGTCGCCGCCAGCACCGCCACCGTGCTGATTCAGGGCGAATCGGGCACGGGGAAAGAGGTGGTCGCCCGCGCGGTGCACCTGCACGGTCCGAAGGCCTCCGGCGCGTTCGTGGCCGTGAACTGCGCCGCCATCCCCGAAAACCTGCTCGAGAGCGAGCTGTTCGGCCACGAGAAGGGCGCGTTTACGGGCGCCGTCACGCGCAAGGTCGGGCGCTTCGAACACGCCGCGGGCGGGACCCTGTTCCTCGACGAAATCGCCGACATGAGCCTGGCCCTGCAGGCGAAGATCCTGCGGGCGGTCCAGGAGCGGGAGATCGAGCGCCTGGGCGGCACCGACACGATCCCGGTCGACGTGCGCCTCATCGCGGCCACGAACCGCGATCTCAAAGAGGCGATCAAGCAGGGGCGGTTCCGGGAGGATCTGTATTACCGCCTCGCCGTGGTGACGATCCGCCTCCCGAAACTGGCCGAGCGGGGCGACGATCTGCTGCTGCTCACCGCCTACTTCATCCGCCAGTTCGCCGAGCGCTACGGCAAGCGGATCACGGCGATCTCGGACCGGGCCCTCGATCTGCTGCGCGGCCACGGGTGGGTCGGCAACGTGCGGGAGCTGCGCAACGTGATCGAGCGGGGCGTGATCGTCGCGAACGACGACACGCTGCGCGCCGAGCACCTGCCGGACGAGATGCGGGGCGAAGAGACCGCGCTGGCCGACCGGCCGCAGGGCGGCTTGCTCACGCTGGCGGAAGTCGAGGCCCGCTACATCGCGCGGGTGCTCGCCCACACCAACGGACAGATCGGAGCGGCGGCGGAGATCCTGGGCATCCATCGCAACACGCTCACCCGGAAGATGAAGGAGTACGGGTTGTGAGCTCGCCGCTTCCTCCGGTGCGCGTCGAAAAGGCGCTGGAGCTCATGCCCGAGCTCGAGGCGCTCGCCCCGCTGCGCGCCCTGTTGATCTCCATCGCGCGCCCGGACGAGCGCGCGTTGTGGTCCAGCTCCGGTCCGTATCTCACCCTGGGCAAGCGCGGCGTGGACCCCGACGAGCTGCGGCGCCGGCTGCCGCAGGCGTTGCATCGCATCGCCGAGCACGTGCACGTGCTCTGCAAGACCTACGTGGAGGCGCTCGAAGCCCGGCAACGCGGCGATGCCGCGGGCGTCGTCGCCGCGCTCGTCCGGGGCGGTCGGCTCGAGGAGGACGTGGGCCGGCTGCCCCAGGGGCGTGCCTGGTACGAGCTGGCGCTCAGCGTGGCGGAAGCGCTGCAGGACCGCCGTCCCGAAGTCGAGTCGTTGCGCGCGCTCGGGTATCTGTGTCTCCGGCTCGGTCAGCATGGCGAAGGCGCCCGTCAGTTTCAGCGCGCGTTCGCGCTGGCCGAAGCGGAGTTCGATCAAGCGGGCACGATCGCCGCGTGCGAGGGGTTGGGGGACGTGGCCCTGGCCCAGGGCGAGTGGGCGGGGGCCCAGGCATGGTACGGGCGCGGGCTGCGGCTCGCCGAGGCGTCGGGTGACGACGGGCAGATGGGACGGCTGGAGCGCCGGCTCGGCGTGCTGGCCCGGAAACAGGGCGATCTCGCGACCGCCGGTGACTATCTGCGCCGCGCGCGGGAGCGGTTCGAAGCGGCGGGGCGGGCGGACGAGATGGCGCGCGTGCTGGATGCCCAAGGGCAGCTCGACGCCCAGCTGGGGCGGAACACGGCCGCCGCCGCCGCGTTCCGGGAGGCGCTCGCCTGGGCGCAGCGAGCCCCGCGGGCCCCCGGGCTCGAGTTGTCGATCCGCCGGAACCTCGCAGAGCTCGATCTCGAAATGGGGCGCTGGCTCGAAGCCGAAGCAGAGCTGCGGCGGGCGGAACAGGTGGCGATCGCGGCGAATCTGGCCGGCCGGCTGGCCCAGATCTATACGCTGATGGGGAAGCTGCGCGGCGCCCAGCAGGACGAGACCGGGTTCGTGTTCTTCGAGCAGGCGATCGAACTCGCCCGCGCGGTGGAGCGCTCACCCGCCGCGGAAGCGCAGGTCTACCACGCCTACGGGCTGTTCCGCAGCCGGCTCGGCCAGCAGGAGGAAGCGCGCGCGTACCTCGAGCGCGCCCGCGAGCTGTTCGACTCGCTGGGGGAAGCGGTCGAGCGGGAGCGCGTCGACGCCGAGCTGCGGGCGATGTCCGCCTGAGCGGGGCCGGCTAGCGGTTGGTGAGGGGGTTCCGCTGCGTGGTGGTGTCGCGCCTGGCGGGAGCCTTGTGCTTCTGCGAGGTCTCCCTGGTCGCGGTCCTGGGCGGCGTCGCCGCCTTCGTCTTCGTCGCCTGGTGGCGGTTGCCGCCGCCACAGGCGGCCAACCCGATCAACCCTACGGCTGCCAGGATGGTCCTCGTCATGCGGGCCTCCAAGAGCTGGGTTGTGCCAATATAAGGCCCGGCGGCCCGCGGCGTGGGTCACTTGGCCTCCCGCGCCAGCGGCCGCGTAAGGCAGGTGGGCCCGCCGCCCCCCTTGAGGCAGATCTCCCGTCCGGCAAACTCGTGCACCGTCACACCGGCCTGCTCCAACCGGGCCCGGGTCACCGGGTTCCCCGCCACCATCAGGACCTCGCGCCCGGCGATCGCGAGCGCGTTGCAGCCCAGGGTCTCGAACTCAGGCGTCGGCACCTCGACCAGCTCGATACCCCGCGCGAGCAGAGCCTCGCGGAACGGTACCGGGAGCAGGGGCGCGTAGACGAGGAAGAGATCGCGGTCGATGGGACTCACGATCGACATCAGGTGAAACACGTCCTCCGGCCCGTGCCAGTGGGGCAGGGCAACCACGATCACCTCATCCACGTACCCCGTCAGCAGGTCCCGCAACTGGCGAATCCCCGCATCGTTGGTCCGGTACCCCCGGCCCACCGCCAGCGTCCGCCCGTCGACCCAGCAGACATCTCCCCCCTCGAGGCGACCGTCGCCGGTGATGCGGCCGCAAATCGGCACGCCGGCGCGGCGGAGTGTCACTTCCTGGGCGGCGGGCTCCGTACGACGTTGCGGCTTTCCCATGTTGCAGAGGATCACGCCGGCGTCGCACACGATTGACGCATCGCGGGCGTACAATGAATCGAGACCGACGGTCTCGTCTCGCGGGAGGCACAGGACGTCGACGCCCGCCGTCGTGAGCAGGGCGAGAAACCGCTGGTACTCGAGCGTCGCGGCGGCGAGCTCGGGCCGCGCGGTATAGGCCAAGTCGCGCCACTGGCGGTCGATCTCGGCCTCGCTCCCGAACGCGTCGCCCGCGCGCTTCACCGCCACCGAGAGGAGCCTCCCGGTTTCCGACTGTCCTCCCGCCCGCATCGTGGCTGGCCGTCCCGTAAGGGTGGCAGCAAGTTTAGCCGCCTGCGAACCTCCTGTCATTCACCTGGCACCGAAAGAGGACCCATGAGCCGACCGACGATCGATCGCCGGACGTTTCTGGAGTACACCGGGGTGAGCGGGGCCCTCGGCCAGATGCTTCCTAGGATCCCCGGGCTTGCGCCCGGGGTCAGTCGGCCCGCCGCCCCGTCCGAGCTGGAAGAAGCGACCATCGCGGAGCTGCAGGCAGGGATGGCGTCGGGGAAGTACACGTCTCGCGCGATCACGGCGGTGTACCTGCAGCGCATCGAGGCGCTGGACAAGAAGGGACCGGGGCTGCGTTCGGTGCTCGAGACCAACCCCGACGCGCTCGCGCAGGCGGCGGCGTTCGACGCGGAGCGCAAGGCCAAGGGACCACGCGGGCCGTTGCATGGCATCCCCATCCTGGTGAAGGACAACGTGGCGACGCGGGACCGCATGCAGAGCACGGCCGGCTCGCTCGCGCTCGTGGGCGTGTCCCCGCCGCGCGACGCGTTTCTGGTCGAGCGGCTGCGCGCGGCGGGCGCGGTGCTGCTCGGCAAGGCGAATCTCTCCGAGTGGGCCAATTTCCGCTCCAGCCACTCGTCGAGCGGTTGGAGTGGACGAGGGGGCCAGTGCCGCAATCCCTACGCGCTCGATCGCACACCGTCCGGGTCGAGCTCAGGCTCCGGTGTGGCCGTGGCGGCGAGCCTGTGCGCGGCCGCCATCGGGACGGAGACCGACGGGTCCATCGTCTCACCCTCCACCTGCTGCTCGATCGTGGGGATCAAGCCCACGCTGGGTCTGGTGAGCCGGGCCGGCGTGATCCCCATCGCCCACAATCAGGACACGGCGGGTCCCATGGCCCGCACCGTCGCCGACGCGGCGACGCTGCTGGGGGCGCTCACCGGCGTGGATCCACACGATGAGGCGACGGCGGCAAGCGCTGGTCACTCCGCGTCGGATTATTCCCCATCGCTCGACCCCGCCGGGCTCAAGGGCGCCCGCCTCGGCGTGTGCCGCTCGCACTTCATGGGCTACAGCGCCGGCACCGACGCCCTGATGGAGAGCGCCATCGAGGCGCTCAAGCGGCTCGGGGCGGTGATCGTCGATCCGGCCGACATCGCTACCGCCGGCCAGTTCGACGACAGCGAATTCCTCGTGCTGCTGTACGAGTTCAAGGCGGACCTGAACCGCTACCTGGCCGAGTGGGCGCCGGGCGCGACCGCGAAGACGCTGGCGGACCTGATCGGGTTCAACGACCGCAACAGGGGACAGGAGATGCCTTACTTCGGGCAGGAGATCTTCACGCAGGCGCAGGCCAAAGGCCCGCTCACCGATCAGGACTACCTGCGCGCGCTCGACAAGAACCACCTGTTGGCGCGCACCCAGGGGATCGACGTCGCGCTGGCGGAGCATCAACTCGACGCCCTGGTTGCGCCCACCGGTGGTCCTCCGTCATTGATCGACCTGGTCAACGGCGACCCGGGCGGAGGCGGGAGTTTCTCGAGCCCCGCGGCGGTTGCCGGATACCCGCACGTGACCGTGCCGATGGGCTACGTGGCAGGATTGCCCGTGGGACTGTCGTTCGTGGGGCGCCCGTGGAGCGAGGCGGCGCTGATCAAGTTCGCCTTCGCGTTCGAGCAGGCGACGAAGGCTCGGCGGTCTCCGCGATTCCTGCCTACCGCGCCGATCGGCTGAGCCGCTCGACCTCGGCGTGGCGGAAGCAGGTCACGAGGTGGTCGTTCACCATCCCGACCGCCTGCATGAACGCGTAGCAGATGGTCGGCCCGACGAAGCGGAACCCACGGTCGACCAGAGCGTCGCTCATGGCGT
>WNES01000476.1_pt1 | contig 20709 bp, 14 predicted proteins | sample 5399931 | NCBI WGS metagenome assembly WNES01 (sample SAMN13153332, study PRJNA577476) | soil metagenome | isolation source: 20 cm grassland meadow soil 2 days after 3rd rain plot 5 | place: USA:California | collected 2015-11-11
GAGGAAGCGAGGGCGCGGAAGCTAAAAACGATCGCGCTTCTCGGGCGTGACGGCGGATCGACTATCGGCATGGCCGATGTTGATCTTCTGGCGGGCAGCAATTCAACTGCGCGGATTCAGGAAGCGCACAAGCTTCTGCTCCACGTTTTGTGCCAGATCATCGAATCGCGATTAACCTGAGAACCGAAAAACTGTAGAGGCAGGCGTGCCGCCTGCGTGTCAAGAAATAAGTGCAGCCGACACGGCTGTCACTACAGGGATCACTCCGATTTTTTGAGCAGTCGCTCGCGCTCGCGATTCAATTGCCGGCGCTCGCTCGCGGTCAAGCTTCCCATCCCGAATTTTGAAATCTTATCGAGAATCGGATCAATCGATGCATAAACGTCGTCCGAGTCCGCAGGACGTGTCGTTCCCGTTTTGGGGAGAACGCGAAACTTCGGCTTGGGAGCAAAGCGCGTTTTCAGGGCATCCCACCAGGCAAGCTCCGGCCCCGCGCCGCTGAACTCGATAAACAGGAACGCTGCGCCGATGCTTGTCCATACAACGACCAGATCGGTCCACTTCTGGTAGGCGAGTAGCTGGAACGTGTAAACGGCAGCAAGAATCACTACGATCCATTTCGCTGTAATCCGCAGGAACAACTCCGCGCGCGGATAGATGGTCGCGAAAGCAACGAAGATTCCAAAATGTATTGCAGTCGAACCCCAGAGAATGGAGGGCTGCCAGAGGGCACAGATAGTAAGCAGTAATGCAGGCGCGAACAGCAAGATCACGTACAGCCCGATGTAAGTGCGCCGCCCAATGAAGCGTTCTACCTCGCGTCCGAAAACGAACAGCATGTACATCTCGACGGCGAACCAGAGGAGCGCCGACGGCGCGTGAACGAACGCGTAAGTGAAAAGGCGCCAAACCTGACCGGACCAAACTGCCGCGCTGTCGAATTGTAAATACGCCAAAATGGGAGCTACACCGATCGCATAGAGAATCGCGGTGAAAATCGCGACCGCGACGTGCAGCCCTACCAGCATCGTGGTCACGTCCACCGGATAGCGCCCCATCCACGCAACCGGCCGATAATCATCGGAGGTGGTGACCCCGAACATGTTTTCAATTAATGCCGCGCATTGCCTCTACGCAAGCGTGATTCGTGATTCGCTAAATCGTTACACCGCTCGCTCGCGAAGGCTTTCGGAGTTACACCAGGAAACGCTTCAATCCATCAACGATTCAACGTGGCGAAGCCCTCCATTTATGGTTAAGATGAACATTCTTCTTCCATGAAAAATCTCGCGCCAGCCATATTCCCGCCGAGTGGAATCGGTGACGCAAAGCCAGCCAATCAAGCGGTACTCGATTGGGTACATGAAATTGCCACCCTCACAGAACCGGAAAATATTTTCTGGTGCGACGGCTTGGATCGGGAAAACGAGTTCCTGATCGCTGAATCGCTCAAACAAAATGTTCTGATCAAGCTAAACCAGAAGAAAGTTCCGCACTCGTATTTGCATCGCTCCGATCCAAACGACGTGGCGCGGGTAGAGCAATTCACGTTCGTCTGCACGCCGACGAAAAAAGAAGCAGGTCCAACCAACAATTGGTCTGAGCCGGGCGAAACGTACACGAAACTTCGCGGTCTGTTGAAAGGCGCGATGGGCGGACGCACGATGTTTGTCATTCCCTATATCATGGGGCCGCCGGATTCGCCGCTGACCAAGGTCGGCTTCGAGATTACCGATTCGAAATATGTCGTTCTGAATATGCGGATCATGACACGCATGGGTGAGATTGCTGTGAAACGGCTCGGGAACGATCCAAACGCGGAGTGGAACCGCGGCGTGCATTCGCTACTGGACGTCAATCCTGAGCGCCGATTCATCTGTCATTTTCCACAGGACAACACGATCATTTCCGTCGGTTCCGGTTACGGCGGTAACGTTCTGCTGAGCAAGAAATGTCTTGCTTTGCGTATAGGCTCTTATCTGGCGCGCAAACAAGGCTGGCTCGCCGAGCATATGCTGATCCTCGGCGTGGAATCCCCGGAAGGAAAAAAACATTATGTGGCCGCGGCGTTCCCCAGCGCGTGCGGCAAAACCAATTTCGCCATGCTCATTCCACCCGAACATTTCAAAGGCTGGAAGGTGACGACTGTTGGCGATGACATCGCGTGGATGCAGGTTCGAGATGGCCGGCTGTACGCCATTAATCCCGAGAACGGCTATTTCGGCGTGGTGCCGGGTACAAGCTATAAATCAAATCCAAACGCGATGCGATCGATCGCGCACGACACACTCTACACCAATGTCGCGCTTACTGATGACGGTGACGTATGGTGGGAGGGCAAAGACGCCGACCCACCAGCCCATGCCATCGATTGGCGCGGAAATGACTGGACGCCAAAGTCAAAAGAAAAAGCTGCGCATCCGAACAGCCGGTTCACCACGCCGATGCGCAACAATCCGGCGCTCGATCCTGATGTTGAGAAAGGCGGAGGCGTCCCAATTAGCGCGATCATTTTCGGCGGTCGCCGTAGCGATACAGTGCCGCTGGTTTATCAGGCGTTCGATTGGACCAACGGCGTTTATCTGGGCGCGACCATGGCCTCGGAAACAACCGCCGCCGCTACCGGGGCTGTGGGTAAGGTGCGACGCGATCCGATGGCGATGCTGCCTTTCTGCGGATATAACATCGGCGATTATTTCCAGCACTGGCTCGACATTCGAAAGCGGCTGACTAATCCACCGCGCATTTTTAGCGTGAACTGGTTTCGCAAGGGGGCAGACGGAAAATTTCTGTGGCCCGGGTTTGGTGAAAATATGCGTGTGCTGAAGTGGATCATCGATCGTTGCGAAGAAAGCGGCGGTGCGCTGAAATCGCCCATCGGCTGGTTGCCCGGTCCGCACGACCTCGATGTGGCCGAACTGGATATTGATCACAAATGCGTTGCCGAACTGCTCTGCATTGACCACGAGGAGTGGCAAAAAGAAATCGCCGAGCACAAACAGTTTTTCGATTCGCTGGGAGGCGTGTTGCCGGAAGAATTGCTGGAACAGCGCGAAGGACTCGTCGCACGTTTTAAGCAATAAGAACTCTATCAACCCGAGTGGAGGGAGGGACCTCTCACAGGGGAGATTGTTCACGCTTGCTACCCAGCATGTCGCAACCTTCGTAGGCGAGGTCCGTCACGTTGTTCGGATGACGCGTGTTTTGTGCTGCGGAAATTTGCGAACCGCTTGACTGGCAGCGAATATTTCCAGTGGATTCAGAGATTGGGACAACAGACCACCTTATCGCGCCAGCGCAGACTGATTGCGTCGAAATCCGCGGGGCGCGGCAGAACAATCTCAAAGGAATCGATGTTGATCTTCCGCTCGGAAAACTGACGGTTGTAACGGGGCCGAGCGGCTCTGGAAAATCGAGCCTGGCCTTCGAAACAATTTACGCAGAGGGCCAGCGCCGTTACGTCGAGACGTTCAGCCCGTATATGCGGCAGTTCCTCGACCGCATGGATAAGCCGCGCGTCGACGACATCCGTGGCATCCCGCCCGCCATCGCCATCGAACAATCCAGCCCGGTTAAGACATCACGCTCGACAGTCGGGACAATGACCGAGATCAACGATTATTTGAAGTTGCTCTGGCCGCGCGTCGCTCGCGCTTTCTGTCCGAATTGCAATCGCGAAATTCGGCCAGAAACTGCGCAGTCGATCGCAGAACAGATTCTGCGCGATTGCGTCGGCAGAAATATTCTCATTACATTTTGGGTCGCAGTTCCCGCGAAGACGGCTCCGCGCGCATTCTTCGATTTCCTCCAGCAACAGGGTTATCTGCGCGTTTGGATTGATAACCAAATCGTTCGCGTAGATGCCGATCAAAAGATCAAGCGGCTCGGCGCGCGCGTGCAAGTCATTCAGGATCGCATCGCTATCGGTGAAGAAAATCGTACACGATTAGTTGAGGCAATCGAAACGGCGCTCCGTTTCGGAAAAGGTCAAACCAACATCATTCCGATACCGGAAACCGGAAACCGGAAACCGGAACGCACTGAGGATAAAGGTCAAAAACTATCCGGTATCCGCTATCCGGTATCCGCAATTCCCTTTTCCACCAGTTGGCACTGCGCCTATTGCGACCTCGATATTCGCCCGCCCACACCGGGCCTTTTCAGTTTCAATAACCCGCTCGGTGCGTGTCCGAAGTGCCGCGGCTTTGGTCGCACGATTTCCATTGACCTAAACAAGGCAATTCCAAATCGCAGGCTGAATATCAAACAAGGTGTCGTGCGCGTTTTCCGCGGCGAAGAATTTGGTGAATCGCAAAAGGATCTTCTTCGAGTGTGCGCGCGCAGGGACATCGATATCAATGTTGCGTTCGAGCAATTGCCGAAAGTCGATCAGGATTTTGTCATTAACGGAGAAAAGCGCTCCGGCGAATACGCCGACGACGATTACGAAAACGATCGTTGGTACGGCGTGCGCGGCTTTTTTCGCTGGCTCGAGAGCAAGACGTACAAGATGCATGTGCGCGTCCTGCTCAGCCGATATCGCGCTTATGTCACATGTCCAAGTTGCAACGGCGGCCGATATCAACCCGAAGCGCTGAATTACAAACTTTCCCCAATCCGCAATCTGCAATCCGCAATTCTTCTTGCTCTTCCTGACTTCCAAGCGCTTTCGATTTCGCATGCGCGGGACTTTCTCGGCAAAATCGACATCACTGCCGGTGACAAAGCCGCTCAGATGCTGCGTGACGAAATCTGCGCGCGCCTGAACTACCTCTGCGAGGTTGGCGTCGGCTATCTCACGCTAGATCGGTCGACGCGCACGTTGAGCGGCGGCGAAGTCCAGCGCGTGAACCTCACGACATGCCTCGGGGCGTCGCTCGTGAACACACTATTTGTGATGGACGAGCCCAGCATTGGATTGCACCCGCGCGATGTCGGCCAATTGGTGCGCTTAATGCACAATTTGCGCGACAAAGGCAACACGCTTCTGGTGGTCGAGCATGAGGAACAAATCATTCGCGCCGCAGATAGTTTGATCGATCTCGGTCCAGGCCGCGGCGAACGCGGCGGCGAATTGGTTTGGAACGGATCGCTCGATGATTTTTTCGCGAACGCTCCTCACCCATCACTCACCCGCGACTATCTCACCGGCCAAAAATCAATTCCGATTCCGAAATCGCGACGCAACTCGACATCATCAATCAAGATCGTTGGCGCGCGGGAGCACAACCTCAAAGACATCGATGTTGATCTGCCGCTTGGCGTGTTTGCGTGCGTGACCGGTGTTTCCGGGTCCGGCAAATCCACACTCGTCCATGATGTGCTTTATCGGAATCTGCTGCGTGCGAAAGCTCAGACCACGGATCAAGAACCGGGGGCGTGCAAATCGGTGATCGGCGCGCACCGGGTTCGCGAGGTAGTGATGGTCGATCAGGCGCCGCTGGCGCGCACACCGCGTTCCACCGCGATTCTTTATCTGGGTCTGTTTGATCGCGTCCGCGAATTGTTTGCCGCGCAACCGGAAGCGATGGCCCAAGGACTCACCGCAAGCGCCTTCTCGTTTAATTCCGGCAACGGCCGCTGCGAACGTTGCTCGGGCACAGGTTTTGAAAAGATTGAGATGCAATTTTTGAGCGATCTTTTCGTGCGCTGCGCAGAATGCGAGGGCAAACGTTTCCAGCCGCACATCCTAAAAGTGCGCCTGCATGACAAATCGATTCACGACGTCCTGGAGTTAACTGTCAGTGAAGCGATTCAATTCTTTGCACAGCTCGGGGATGAGCGAGGGCTTCAAATTTCGCACGGGCTCAAAGTACTTGACGAAGTAGGACTTGGTTATCTCCGACTTGGTCAACCCCTCAACACGCTTTCTGGCGGCGAATCGCAGCGGCTGAAATTGGTCGGGCACTTACGAGAGGCAGAAAACGCCCAACGCTCAGTGTCCGACGCTCAAAACTCAACGGGGGAAGCAATTGGCAATTTGTTCATCTTCGATGAGCCGACCACCGGACTGCATTTCGATGATGTGGCGATGCTGCTGCAGTTGTTTCAGCGGCTGGTCGATAATGGACATTCTATCGTGGTGATCGAGCACAACTTGGAGGTGATCAAGTGCGCTGATTGGATCATCGATCTCGGTCCAGAAGCGGGCGATGCTGGAGGCGAACTCGTGGCAGTAGGCACTCCCGAGCAGATCGCTGAGACAGAGAACTCGCACACCGGACAATTCTTGCGACACGTTCTTTCGAAATCTAGAAAAGCGCTGCCCATTATTGCGACCCAGCTACTTTCAACGCATGAATTTCACCGCGGCGAAAGACTCGACCAAGTAGCTGGGGAGGGACTTCAAAAAATCGCGTACGACTTCGAGAGATCCGGCGCTTACGCTCAGGATGACAGCATCGAGTTCGCGCGAGCGGCGGAAGCGGCTCCACGATTTCGCGCGAGTAGCCGGAACGGCGCCATCCACGTTCACGGCGCGCGAGAGCACAATCTCAAGAACATCGACGTTAAGATTCCGCGGGAGCAGCTAGTGGTGATTACCGGTTTGAGCGGTTCCGGTAAATCAACCCTCGCATTCGACATTTTGTTCGCCGAAGGGCAGCGGCGCTTTCTCGACAGCATGTCGCCGTACGCGCGGCAATTCGTCGAGCAACTTGAAAAGCCCGACGTCGATCTGGTTAGCGGATTGCCGCCCACTGTTGCGATTGAACAAAGGGTCACGCGCGGTGGGGGCAAATCCACTGTGGCGACGGTGACCGAAATTTACCATTTCCTTCGGCTTTTGTTTGCCAAAACCGGAACGCAATTTTGTCCCGACTGTGATTTACCGGTGGCAAAGCAGAGCGCGGCGTCGATCGTAAAGCAGATTGAAGGAGCCGCGAAACGCGGGCCGCTGAAGGTGCTCGCGCCGCTCGTGAAAGCGCGCAAAGGTTTTCATACCGATGTGGCGCGCTGGGCGGACCGCCAGGGATTCGACACGCTTTACGTTGATGGACGACTGGTCCCGGTCTCGCATTTTCGGAAACTTGAGCGTTTCAAGGAACACACGATCGACGTGGTCGTGGGCGCGATCGATCGCAAGCGAATCACGAAAGCGCGCGATGTTGTCCGGCGCGCACTGGAAATAGGACGCGGTACAGCGCGCCTGCTCGATTCAAAAAATCGGCTGAGCGTGATGAGTACCGAGATGAGCTGCCCAAGCTGTGGCCGTGCATTTGAAGAACTCGATCCGCGTTTGTTTTCGTTCAACTCGCCTCATGGCGCCTGCGAAGAATGCGGCGGCTTCGGCGAAATCTGGGACCAGGATGTACAAACAGGCGCGAGCGCTGACGGCGAATCTGTGCTGGAAAACGAGCTTGCCGCAGAACGGGAATCGGAGTGGATCGAGGAAGACGAAGCGCGCGAATGCCCGAGATGTCACGGCTCGCGGATAAACGCGGTGGCGCGCCATGTTCGTGTGCAAGGCCACACCATCGATCAATTCACCAACCTCTCGGCCAGCGAAGCAATGCGCAGAATTGATAGATTGAAATTCACAGACACCCATCAAGCGATCGCAGCAGGTCTTGTCCCAGAAATCCAACAGCGATTGCGTTTCATGGAAAAGGTTGGACTCGGTTACCTGGCGCTCGGGCGTTCGGCGAAAACATTGAGTGGCGGCGAATCGCAGCGAATCCGCTTGGCCGCGCAGCTTGGCTCAAATTTGCGCGGAGTCCTTTACGTGCTGGACGAACCGACCATCGGTCTCCACCCGCGCGACAACCTGCGCTTACTCGAAACGCTCACCGCGTTGCGAAACAAGGGTAATTCGCTGGTCGTGGTCGAGCACGATGACGAAACAATGCGGCACGCCGATCACATCATTGATCTCGGACCGAGCGCGGGTATCCATGGCGGCGAAGTGGTGACCACTGGCGCGCTGCGCGACATCGAGAAGAATCCGAATTCCGAGACCGCCCGTTGCCTCAGCACGCCGCTGTGTCATCCGATCCGCGGATCGCGCCGCTCCCTGCGGGACGTTGAAAACTGGATCGAAGTCCATGGTGCGCGCGCCAACAATTTGAAAGAAATCGATGTTCGTTTCCCAGTCGGGAGGCTCTCGGTGATCACGGGAATTTCGGGCAGCGGCAAATCCACGTTGATGCACGACGTAATCTGGCCAGCCGTGCGCGAGCAGCTAAACCAAAGGAAACGTGCGGGAAACGGCGATCTCTTCAAACTCATCAGCGGCGCGCAAGAGATTGAAGCGGTTTATGAAGTCGATCAGTCGCCGATTGGTAAAACGTCGCGCTCCACGCCGGGCACCTACGTGAAAGTTTTTGACGAGATTCGGAATCTGTACGCGCAACTGCCGGTTTCGCGCGTGCGCGGCTATTCTGCAAGCCGATTCTCGTTCAACGCCGAAGGCGGCCGTTGCGAGACATGCAAAGGTCAGGGCGTGATCAAACTGGAAATGAATTTTCTGCCGAGCAGTTATGTGCCCTGTGAAGACTGCCGCGGCCGCCGTTACAATCCGCAGACGCTCGAAGTTTGCTACAACGGAAAATCAATCGGCGACGTGATGGAGATGACGATTGAAGAAGCGGCGCAATTTTTTTCGGCGCATCCGAAAATTGCGCGGCCGCTTTCGCTGCTTGTCGATACCGGCCTCGGCTATCTCAAGCTGGGGCAACCAAGCCCGACCTTGAGCGGAGGCGAAGCGCAGCGGCTCAAGCTCGTGACACAATTAAAACGCGGAGTCAGCCGCGCAGCGGATGAGCGGATCCGGAAAATGCGCAAGCCGGGCTCGACATTGTATTTGCTCGAGGAACCCACCATTGGCCTGCACATGGCTGACATCGAGCTGCTCCTCAAGGTGCTGCACCGCCTGGTGGATGAGGGAAACACCGTCATCGTGATCGAACATAACGTGAGCGTGATCGCGGAAGCCGATTACATTGTTGATCTTGGGCCGGAAGCAGGTGACGCTGGCGGCGAAGTCGTGGCGTGTGGAACGCCGGAACGGGTCGCAAAAAATCGAGTGAGCCGTACCGCACCATTTCTGCGGAAAGTGTTGAACACATCACTCGCGAAAAAAGTACTGTCATTCTGAGTCGCGCAGACGGCGAAGGATCTCACGTTTGCCGACACGTCACTCGACGATTGCTTGCGTGACGATTCCAGCTTTGTGGAGGTCCCTCACTTCGTTCGGGATGACTTGCGTTTTAATTGCGGGTACCAGCGACATCAGTGACAATCGCGAAGCAAATGCTGGCTTATTATCTGCACAGTCTCAATCCGATCATTTTTCGGATCTACGATAACGTCGGGCCGCGGTGGTATGGCCTCGCGTATGTGCTCGCATTCGTCTCGAGCTATGTCCTTTTTCTCTGGTTGGCCAAACGCGGGTACGCCGATCTGCCTCCGCAACGAGTAGGCGATTTTATCACCGGCTGCGCGCTCTTCGGCGTGATCATAGGCGGACGGCTGGGCTACGTTTTCTTCTACAAACCAGAGATGTTGCGTGAGCCGTTATCCATCTTGCGCGTCTGGGAAGGGGGTATGTCGAGCCATGGCGGAATGTTTGGCCTTTTAGCGTTCACTTTTTACTACGCGCATCGACACAAAATTTCGTGGACGAATCTCGGCGACAATCTGGTCGTCACTGCGCCGATTGGATTGTTTTTTGGACGGTGCGCCAATTTCGTCAACGGCGAGCTGTACGGGCGCATCACAAATGTGCCGTGGGCAATGCAATTTCCAAAGGAACTGCTTGATCATCCTCAGGAGGCGGATCGAGCGGTGGCGGCGTGCGCATCGATTGATCCGTCGTTAACTACACCGGATGCAGTCATCGCCTCGGTGCACAGCCATCCGGAAGTAGCAGCCGCGTTGCGCTCCATTCTTTCACCGCGCCATCCGTCGCAGATTTACGAGGCGTTCTTCGAGGGAATCGTTCTGTTCGCGATTCTGTGGTTTGTGCGGGCGTGCACTCGCCAGCCCAATGGAGTTTTGACAGGCCTCTTTTTTATTTGCTACGCGATCTTTCGAAGCATCATAGAAAATTTCCGCGAACCCGACGCGGAGCTGATCGGTCCCTTCACGCGTGGCCAATTTTTTTCGTTCTTCCTGATCGTCATTGGCATTGCATTCGTGGTCGTAGCGAAAAACCGACCAACGTATTCAAAGAGAATGACCTCGTAGGGTTGTGATGTCGAACGAAGCGAGACATCTCGGGCCTTATTTTTAGACAGTGAGAGATTTCTCCACTCCGCTGCGGTCGAAATGACAAGTAGCGTTTCCGCAAAACGGCGTTATTACTTATCGCGGTGACGCGGAAATGCTCTTTGCGACGCTGCTAGCCGCCGGCGGTCTCCTCTTTGCGTTCGATCACGCAACGATCGCAGGAAAACTCGTTCTCACTCTTCTGGCCGTCGCGTCGATTTTCAGTTGGTCGATCATGATCACGAAACTGCGCGTGATCCGCTTCGCTCGAAAACAGAACGTGCGGTTCATTGCTGCTTTTCGACAAGATCGACAACCGCTGCGCTTGTTTGAGAAGCACGCGCGCTTTCCGGGATCGCCGCTGTTCAATGTGTATCGCGCCGGTTCTGAAGAAATGACGTTTCACTTGCTCGGTTCACCCGAAGTGGACGACACGTTTCGCGCGCGACTTGAGATTGCCGACAAAATTTCAGCTGCGCAAATGGGCGCGGTCAACGCGGCGATGGAACGCGCCGTGGGCGAAACAGCGCTTTCGCTAGAATCACAGATGATCTTGCTCGCGACCGCCGTGAGCGGCTCGCCATTTCTTGGCTTGCTCGGCACAGTTTGGGGTGTCATGGACGCCTTCACCGGCGTGGCCGAAGCCGGATCGCCCAGTCTCGTCTCGATGGCGCCGGGCGTATCCGGCGCACTAATTACAACAGTGACCGCTCTGTGCGTAGCCATTCCGGCGATGTTCGGATACAACTTTCTCGTTACCAGCATTCGCGGGATGATCGTGGAGATGGACAACTTTGCGGCCGAACTGGCGTCCGAGTTCGAGCACAAGTATGTCGATCACGGCGCACGCGAGTCGGCCTTTCGGAGATGAGCACTGTTTCATTGAGCCTTGAGCGTTGGACGTTGAGCGTTGGGCGTTTTTCAATCGCAGCAGGCAACGCTCAGCTTCCAACTTCCAGCCTCCAACACCCAATTCAGAAATCGCGATGAGACGTTACTCACAACGCCAGAATCTCTCGACGCTGAGCGAGATCAATGTCACGCCGCTGCTCGATCTAGCGTTTGTGCTGCTCATCATTTTCATGATCACAACACCGCTGCTCGAAAGCAGCATGAACCTGGTGATCCCATCCAGCGGCGCGAAGAATCCGCCGATCAAGAGGTCGCAGGTGCAAACCGTATCCATCGATCGCACCGATATGATCCGGTTCAACAATCAGGTAGTCGATTTGGAAACGCTTCCCGCGCAACTGATCCAGTTGAAACAGACCAATCCGGATGTCGCAGTCGTGATTCGACCCGATCGCGAATTGCCCGTGCAAAAATTGATTGCGCTAATGGACGCCGTGCAACGGGCGGGCATCACCAAAGTCGGCATCGCCACCAGAGCGGAATCAAAATAAATGCCGAAGGATGGCCGGTTCTGGCGAAACATTGTCCTGATTGCGCTTGCGCATATTGCGCTCATCGCGGGACTCATTCGCTGGAGTCTGGCGGCGCGAGCATCAAACCCTGACAGCATCGTTTGGTTAGGTGCCGCTGGTGAACCGGAAACCGAGGCATCACCCCCAGCAGAGCGTGTGACTCCGCTCGTTTCACCGAAGCCACAAAACGATGACAAAACGGAAGAAGAAAAACCGATGGTAACGACGGCAAAGAGCGAAATCGAATTGCCACCACCAACCCCCAAGCCAACAGCCACGGCCACACCCAGGCCAAAGCCGACGGCAACTGCCGCGCCAAAACCGAAGGCAACGCCAAAACCAATCCCAAAGCCAACACCTAAGAAAATTCTGCTAACGAAAGCTTCTTCCAAACCATCGCCAAAAGAGAAGTCGAACTCGACAAAATCCGACGAGAAGTCAGTGAAGAATGAAAAAAACCCTACGGCGAAAACCTCATCTGCGTCTCAGAAGGGCAGTGGGAAAACAGATTCAACAGGGAAAGGCGGCAGCGCGGGGGGCCGAAGCAGCGCGTCGGAGTTCGGCTGGTATGGCAATATGCTGCACGATCGCTTTTATAGTGCATGGATCCAGCCAACGACCAGCGTCCCTTCCGGCAGCAAGATCTCGACCGTGGTCAAAGTCCGAATCGAAAAGGATGGGCGCGTCTCCAAATTCGAAATCATCAAAGCATCTGCCAACGTCGTCGTGAACGAATCTGTCGCGACCATCGCCAAGCGAGTGACTGAAGTTGACGCGCCGCCGACTGGACTCATCAAAGGCGATCATTACGACGTAAAAATCACTTTCGAATTAAACAATGAACAGCAGTGAAACCAATCACCCGAAAATGATGCGATGGTGGCCTCATGGCGAATGGATTCCTGGCGATCGGATGGAATTCATCACCGGTTCCGGCAGGCTGTGACGAAGCCATCCGCGAACACGCATTCGTTGACTGAGTTGCTGGAATTTCCGTTTTCGCGCGAGAAAAATTACGAAATTAGCTACACCGGAATCATCCTATTAACGCGCACTAAGGGGTAAAATCCTCTTTTGAGGCCGAAGGTTAATATCCGTAGTAGTACGCTCCGCCGTAATAGCTGTAATACGGATAGTACGGATAATAATCCGGGCCGTAATAGGTGTTGTACCGCGACTCCGGCGTATAGTTAGTCTCCGTGTAATATACTTCGGCGCATCCGCCGAGTGAAAGGGCAAAAAGGCCTGCACACAGCAACGAGAGGATCGTTGCCACGAGATGGGATGTCTTTGCAGCTGCTCTCATTAAACCCTCTTCTCCATTGGTTTAATGCAACGACTTAAACAAACAAAGCCAAATAAAATAAATTTTGTAGCCACGCCTCTGTGAGGCGTCTGACTCGCTAGAGCCTCCGAGCGACTTGGGCGCATCGGCGCGCACTTTGTGCACCGATGCGTCAACCAAGCGCGCATCACAAATTATTACCAGTCGCCGTAAACTGTCCTGTCGTAATAGCGCGGCCCGTAAGCATCATTGTAGCGCACACCGGAGCGAACGATCGTACCATCGTAGGTCGGCCCGTAATAGTACGAAGCCGGGTAACCGTAATAATAGTCCGGCGTATAATACGTGGTCCGGTAGTAGCCGGTGTCATACGCAGTCGCGTAAGGCCCCTCTGCACATCCGCCTAGGAAAGTTGCAACGACCCCTGCGCAAAGGATCGACAACAGTAATGCTCGATTGCGGCGCTTGGATTTCATTTTCGTTTTCATCAGATATTCCCCTTTCTCCAAAATATGATTCGCACCACGTGGTCCCATCGGTCGCCCTTGCCGCTTAACGTTGTCTGTGGAGAAGTTGATCCACTTTTCGTTAAGTGCTGAAACGCAATTTCGCGACAGGTTTTTGCGCGAATATCGGTGTTCGATACCATCAGTCGAGACAATGAAGCAAAATTTCCTTTGGGCCGTCGCGTTCCTGACAATTGTGCTTGCAATGTTGGCTCAGGAGCGGTCCCAGTCGCCGGCACCGGCAGATTTTGACGTTATTATTCGGGGCGGGACGGTTTACGATGGCACGGGTGCCGCGCCGCGGCAGGCCGATGTTGCAATTCGCGGCGATCGCATAGCCGCTATCGGCGATCTCAACACGGCGAGAGCAAGAACAATTGTCGATGCGAAGGGGCTCGCCGTCGCGCCCGGGTTTATCAACATGCTTTCCTGGTCAACCGAGTCGCTGATTCAAGATGGCCGGTCGCAAAGCGAAATTCGGCAGGGCGTCACGACAGAGATCATGGGCGAAGGCGAATCCATGGGGCCGGTGAACGACCGCGTGCGTGAGCACATGCTGCGCGCCCAAACAGATATCAAATACGACATCAAGTGGAACACGCTCGCGGAGTATCTGCAATACCTCGAAAAACGCGGCATCTCGTGCAACGTGGCGTCGTTCTTGGGCGCAACTACCGTTCGCGAATATGTGATTGGGTTCGAGGACAAGGCGCCCACGCCTGAACAGCTCGATCAAATGCGCGAGCTGGTACGCAAGGAAATGGAAGCAGGCGCGCTGGGCATTGGCACTTCCCTGATCTATCCGCCTGCGTTTTATGCGAGCACCGATGAGTTGATTGAGCTTTGCAAGGTCGCCGCAAAATATCAGGGCAAATACATCTCACACATGCGCAGCGAAGGTAATCAATTGATCGAAGCGCTCGATGAGCTGCTGCGGATCGCGCGCGAAGCGAACATTCCGGCAGAGCTTTATCACATCAAAGCTGCCGGCCAAAAAAATTGGTCGAAAGAAGACGAACTGCTCCCGCGAATCGAACGCGCGCAAAAGGAAGGACTGAACGTCCGCGCCAACATGTATACCTACACCGCCGCCGGCACCGGGCTCGATGCGTGTCTGCCGCCGTGGTCTGAAGACGGTGGCTATCCTGCCTTGTTCAAGCGGCTGCGCGACCCGGCGACGCGGGAGAAGATCAAAGCCGAGGTGAAGATCGACAGCGACAAATGGGAAAATCTATACCTCGCAGCCGGTTCGCCAGATAAAATCCTGTTGGTCGGATTTAAGTCCGACAAACTCAAACCGCTCACCGGCAAAACGCTCGCCGAAGTCGCGAAGATGCGCGGCAAAGATCCAATCGACACGATGATGGATTTGATTGCCGAGGACGAATCACGCATCGGCACGATTTATTTCGTCATGTCCGAAGACAACGTGAAGAAAGAAGTCGCGAAAGCGTGGATCTCATTTGGGTCCGATGAAGCTTCGCAAGCGCCGGAGCCGCCGTTCACGAAATCGAATCCGCATCCGCGCGCCTATGGAAATTTCGCGCGGGTGCTCGGCAAATATGTCCGCGATGAGAAAGTTATTCCGATGAAGGAAGCCATTCACAGGCTCAGCGGATTGCCTGCTACCAATCTCGGTCTTGATCACCGTGGATTTGTGAAGGAGGGAATGTTCGCCGACGTGGTTGTGTTCGATCCTGCCACGATCACCGATCGCGCCACCTTTGAAAAACCGCATCAATACGCCGTCGGTGTAAAGCACGTCTTTGTGAATGGCGTGCAAGTCATCAAAGACGGCGAGCATACCGGCGCAAAACCCGGTCGCGCCTTGTGGGGACAAGGGAAAGTGAAGTGATGAAACCCGCGATCTATCCCTTGTGTTAACCGGCAGGACGCGAGGTTTGTGTTTAGCGCCAAAGGCGCGTTGTTACTGTTAGCCTGGGATATCGCCCTAGGACATTTGATTAACCGAAACAGGAGCGCTGAAGGCGCGTTTCATCAGCGCTGACGCTTGGCTGAAGTTGAGTCGCGCTTTCAGCGCTGGCGTTTCTGCTTTCATCAATCCTGGAGCGGTGCCCCAGGCTCGAGATTGAATGCAGCGCCGTTGGCGCGAAACATCCGCATATTCATCGCGCCTGACGGATTAGGCTCTTCCCTCGAAAGAGAGACGCGCGAATACGCTGTTTACGATGTATCTTCCGCTACAGATTGAAAACGTAGCGTACGCACCGAGATTTCTAGTTCGATCGATATCCCATGGATCCAATTAGGAACATCAAATTACGCTGGCTGCATGGTGCATTGCACGATGTCACCCGTGAACTATCACGTTCGCAGTTTTCGAGATTTGCACATGCGTGGGAGCCAGCCATCAATGCTTACCGTTGCGAAACATGCATTCGTATCTGCGTCGATCTGGCGGGAGTCGATCGCTCCGTCATTGACCTCACTGTTGCACCGCGGCGCGTGGTGATACGCGGCACACGCGAGCTGCCGGAGCCGACACATGCGGAGGGACACGCCGTAAAATTGCTGGCGATGGAGATTGATTACGGCCCGTTCATACGCGAGGTGCCATTGCCGGCCGAAGTGGAAGTCGACCAGGCGCACGCGGAACAGCGGAACGGTCTGCTCTGGATTTCGCTGCCATTAAAAGAATCATGAGTGAAAACGAAATCAGCGCATTACGCGCAGGCGGCGAATTCAAACCGGGCGCACAAAGCACGATCGTGGCGCCCACGGATGAAACTCAAATGCCGCATATCCCGGAGGAACTACCGATCTTGCCGATGCGCGGGTTCGTCGTTTTTCCCCGCACGGTTGTTCCGCTCAACGTTCAGCGTGCGGCGTCGCTGAAGCTGCTCGATGAGACGTTGCCGCGAACGAAAGTGATCGGGTTGGTTACTCAGCGCGATGAAACGAAGGAAGATCCCGCACCACAAGACCTCTACCCTATCGGCACAGCCGCGCTTGTGCTCAAGCTGCTGCGCCAGTCGGACGACCATGTCGTAGTCATCACGCAAGGACTGCGACGTTTTTCTCTCCGCAAAATTGTCGCGACTTCTCCGTTCCTGCGCGCGGAAGTGGATCTGCCGAAGTCGATTTCGCCGCCAGAAAGCAAGGAATGGGAAGCGACCTTTCGTAATCTGCGGGACTCGGCTACAAAACTTTTCGAACTGACACCCGACGCGCCAGAGCAAGTGCGTTTGATGATCCTGAACATCGACAACGCCGAGCAGCTCGCTGATTTTCTGGCGCCGAACCTGAACATCGACGTTGGAGAAAAACAGGCGCTTCTCGAAGAGCTCGATGTGGAAAAGCGTGTTCGTGCGGTGCAAAAGCACATCTCAGCGCAGCTCGAGATCGCTGAGATTCAGCAGCGGCTGCAAAAAGATGTGGCCTCGCAATTTTCCGATGCGCAGCGGCGCGCGTATCTGCGTTCGCAGATTAAGGCGATCCAGCGCGAATTAGGCGAGGCCGAGGCCGGCAGTGAAGAACAGGCGCAGCAATTGCGCAAGCGGCTCGAAGAAGCTAACCCGCCGGAGGAGGTAATGAAACAGGCGGAGCGCGAATTGAATCGGCTCGATTTCATTCCTCCTGCCAGTCCGGAATTCTCGGTCATTGTGAGCTACATCGAGATCATCGCCGATCTTCCGTGGAACAAACTAAGCAAAGACAACCTTGATCTCGATCAGGCGCAGCGAATTCTGGATCGCGATCACTACGATCTGGAAAAAGTTAAGAAGCGGCTGATCGAATATCTGGCCGTGCGCAAACTCAATCCACAAGGGCACGGCGCGATCCTCTGTTTTCTAGGACCGCCCGGTGTAGGCAAGACGAGCCTCGGCCAATCGATTGCCGACGCGCTAGGCCGCAAATTTGTGCGGATCAGTCTCGGCGGTATGCGCGACGAAGCGGAAATCCGTGGTCATCGCCGCACCTATATCGGGTCGATGCCGGGACGCATCATTCAGGAGCTGCGCCGCTGCGGGACGCGCAATCCCGTGTTCATGCTCGATGAGATCGACAAGATCGGCGCGGATTTTCGCGGCGACCCGGCCAGCGCGTTGCTCGAAGTGCTCGACCCACGGCAAAATCATGCGTTTGTCGATCGCTACCTCGATGTGCCGTTCGATCTTTCACAGGTCATCTTCATCGGCACCGCTAATTACATCGAGGGCATACCGGAGCCGTTGCGCGACCGGATCGAAGTGATCTCAATCCCCGGCTACACCGAGCGCGAGAAGCTGGAGATCGCCAAGAGGTACCTCGTGCCGCGGCAACTCGAAGAGAACGGATTAAAACCCGAGCAATGTGTGTGGGAAGACGACGCGCTTCGACGTGTTATCAACGACTACACACATGAGGCCGGTGTGCGTGAGCTCGAACGACAGATCGGCGCGATTTGTCGCGGTATTGCATCGCAAGTTGCGCGCGGCAAAACCGAGCACGTCACTGTCACGCCCGACGTCGTCCGAGAAATGCTTGGCCCGGCAAAATATGTTCGCGAAACAAAACTCAAGACCAGCAAACCCGGTGTAGTCACCGGCCTGGCTTACACGCCGCAAGGCGGCGAGGTATTGCACATCGAAGCGACCCGCTATCCCGGCAAAGGGAACATTACGCTCACCGGACACATTGGCGAAGTGATGAAGGAATCGGTCCAGGCCGCCTTGAGTCTCCTTCGCAGCCGCGACGGGCAACTGGGCGTGAATTCAGAGGATTTTCGCAAGATGGACATTCATGTGCACGTTCCGGCCGGTGCTGTGCCGAAAGACGGGCCATCGGCCGGCATTGCCATGTTCACCGCGCTCGCCTCGCTTTTTACCAACAAGCCAGTTCGACCCGATGTGGCCATGACGGGCGAAATCACTTTGCGCGGACTGGTTCTGCCCATTGGTGGATTAAAGGAAAAAAGCTTGGCAGCGATGCGCGCTGGCATTTCCACGGTCATCATCCCGAAGCTGAACGAAAAAGATCTGGTCGATGTTCCGGAGGAAGTGAAACAGAAAATCAAATTCGTCCCCGTTGAAAACGTCGACGAAGTGTTAGCCGTAGCGCTGGAGAGGAACGGGGCTCCGTCCGCTCCAGAAAACAAATCGGCCTGAGTGCTCCAAAACTTGCAGATTCCCTAACCAGACGGCGATAAGCCACGGCAGCGATGCATATGTGCTTTGTGATGCAAACGCTGCCCCGGCCGGAATAACCGATCCCTACGGGAGGTGCCGCAGGATCTCAACCCCTTTCGCGGCAGGCTGAGATCCGACCTGGTTCGTGCCGATGAAGATGGCCGCGTCCTTGGTTGGATTAATCGCGATCACAGTGCCAAACCCTGACGTTCCTCCGTTCTTCACTATCACCGGATCCAGGTTCGGATTGCCTCGGCCCATATTGTTCACCCAGGCCATCGCCTGCTTGTTGCCGTTCGGAATCAGGTGGATCGGCTTTTGCGCCAGCTGCATCGCCGCGATCAATTCAGCGGAAACCGGTTTCCCATTCACTTCTTTATGGCCAAGATTGGCCTCGCCAAAGCTCATCATGTCCTGTGCGGTCGAGCGCAGTCCGCCGGCAGCGTACCAGGCGAAGACCGGCCAGCGCGGCGCATCCTGGCCTGCACGGCTATGTCCTTGTGCCAGGCGCTTCTGCTGTTCAGGCGTAGGCCGTAGCATCGTATCGGCCATGCCCAGCGGCTGGAGAATCTCGGAATTCACCTGATCTTCCCAGGTTTTGCCGGTCGCGGTCGCGACTAGGTAGCTCAGCAGCCCGATTCCGGCGTTGGAGTACCGATAGGGCGCAGGCAATCGGGTCGTCGGTTCGTAGTTCGAAGCCCAGGTGAGAAAGTCGTTCACCGTATAGTGCTCAATGCTTCGCTGTTCGAGCCCGCGCGGCAGGTTGGTCGGATCGTCCGGCATTCCCGAGGTGACGTCCCCTAGCTCCAGCGGTCAACTGTTGCGCCCTGAGCCTGTAGCCTTTGGGCATGTACTTCTGAGCGGAAGCGGCAGGGACGATTTCGTTGCGGTCGATCGCCAGCGCGAACAGCGTGGTGGTGAACGTCTTAGTGCAGGAGCCGATTCCACTAGGGTTTCGGGCGTGAACGGAGCACCCGCGTCGGTAGCTTTTCCATATGGGAAGAAGTAGCGATGGCCGTGCAGTGAAATCGCGACGATCGCTCCCAGATCAGGAGATCGCCTCCATAGCTGGCCACGGGGGGCCCTACGTTGTCCCTGGGCCAAGTACGGCTGCATGATGCCGTCGACCACTCGCTTGACTGCCGCTGCCTGGCCGCCCGCATCGGGTTGTAAATGCGGACCGGCGGCGGAGGGCGCTCGCTGCGCGGCGACCGTCGCCGCCGCCAAAAGCGCGACTGTGACGATCAAGCCAAAACGAGTGGCGGTGCGATGCATTATCTCTTTTCCGGGCAATTATCTGAGCGATTATTTCCCACTCGGTCACGCATGTCTCTGCGTGCTACAAGCGCCGTTTCATGTGGTGTCTGGCTTTGGGTCTAACGAGACACAAGATCAGCGACCGCGAGCCCGAGAAAGCGCGACTCGCAGCCAAAGGGTGGATGGCAAACACTCATGAAGTGGATCGTACGCTATCTCGCGGTTCGCTGCAGCGCCTGGTTAGGCTCCGTTGTCGGCATACGTCCTGATGATCGTCGCCTCCCCTCGAGAAATCTCCAGTACAAAATGTTGCGAGACATCCTCACCCGCATATTCAGTCTCGGAAACAATCTCGACTTGATTCGCGTTGAGCCATCGGAGGGCACGCATGCTCTCGAACGAGAAATGCCCTATGCGTGCCTTGGCGGCCGCCGAGAGATAGTATGCGGCGTCCATCTTTGGAGGAAGCGCAATCTCGGAAATCTTCCCGTGCTCTATCCGAAATAGCTTAGTTTCGCCGCGATATTTGGTTCGGTCCGCGTTGAGTGCGATGTAATGGCTGTCGGGACTCCACACCGAAGATAGGCTTCGAGCGCCCCCGGGGTAAATCACAGCCGTGCGATCCGTGACTGTGTGAACAAAAATCCTCTGACCATCTTGCCCTCGCCGTAGAATGTTTCCTTGATTGCGTGTTTGCCGTTTGGTGAGGGCCAGGTTTCGGGCTCGTTGTTCCTCAGCGCTGGAGCAGCCGATGCCATTAACAAATAGATACCGATTATGGACGGCGCGCGCATAGGAGCCTAACGAGACAGAGATAAGCCACGGGCGGGGTCGGTGGCAAGGTTGCTCGCGTTCACTCGATCAGGGGCCGTTGGCTTCATCGATTGGTTAGATGGTTTCAT
>WNES01000492.1_pt1 | contig 20229 bp, 24 predicted proteins | sample 5399931 | NCBI WGS metagenome assembly WNES01 (sample SAMN13153332, study PRJNA577476) | soil metagenome | isolation source: 20 cm grassland meadow soil 2 days after 3rd rain plot 5 | place: USA:California | collected 2015-11-11
CGGCAATGAAACAGAGAAGACAGCCCCGTCCAAGGGCCATGCGCAAGCGGGGGAGTTATCCCGAGGCTCACTAGAAGTTCATTCAGCCACCGACGAATTCAACGACGGTGATTTGCTTTACTACGCACACAGCTCCTACGCGATCTACACGCTCGACGGAAAACGTTTCAAGAACGTAGAAAATCACATTTCGCGCAGCGACGAGAATCCCGAGACCGTGTCGCTTCCGGTCGGATCTTACACGGTCGTAGCTCGATCGCAGAAAGACGGATATGTCCGTGTCCCCGTCATGATCAAGGACGGGCGGCGAACGATTCTCGCCTTAGATCTCTAAGAAAGAAAGGCGTTCCGATTGTTATGACACATCCATTTGACCTAAAAGCGGCGCTGCTTGCAAAACACGCGCAACATCCAGTGATCATTCACTTCCCGATCGCATTGTTCATCATCAGCGTGACGTTTGATCTCATCGCGATCTGGAGAAGCAATCCCACGATGGCCAGGGCCGCATTCTATAATCTAATTGGTGCGGCGCTGACGGCCCCGGTGGCCATTGCGAGCGGCTTGATCGCATGGCAATGGCAATTGGAAGGGTCGAAGCTTAAAGGAAACTTGCTTCTGCACCTGCTCTTTGCCCTGGCCGCAAGCGGGATGATTTGGCTCCTTTCCGCGTGGCGTATTTCCCAGCGGGAACTCCCGCAACGGACGCCAGGACTCACCTATATTCTGCTTGCGCTTGCCACGGTCTTGTTGATCGCAATCGCCGGGCATCTGGGCGGGCTTGTCAGCGGAGTCGAAAGTGGTGCGATTTAATTTCGGGAATAAAACCCGCCGGAATCAGTAAGGACAAGTGGAAACAACATCAAACAAACAAACCTAAAAGGAACCAAACATATGTCCGATTACATTTCTCATGACCACGAACACGACGGGATTGATCGCCGCGGCTTTCTTCAGTGCATGGCTTGGGCTGGGACGGGCCTGCTCTGGACCATCAGCGGCGGCGTCCTCGCGTCAAAAACCCTTGCTCAAATTGCGAAGACTGGAGAGCCATTGCCGGCTACGGACCTTAGCTTTCTACAAATTAGCGACAGCCATATTGGCTTTAACAAAGAGGCTAACAAAGATGTTACCGCAACTTTTAAGATTGCGCTGGATCGAATCAACGCGATGCCTACTCCGCCGTCTTTCCTTATCCATACGGGAGATATCACGCAACTATCAAAGCCGGAAGAGTTCGACACCTTCGACGAGGTTCTCAAGAGCTGCCGGACCAAGGATGTTTTCTACGTTCCTGGGGAGCACGATGTGCTCAACGATGGCGGAAAGCTTTACCGTGAAAGGTACCTGAAGCGAGTCGAAGCGAAAGGCGCCGGTTGGTACAGCTTTAACAAAAACGGCGTCCATTTCATTGCACTGGTCAATGTCCTTGATCTTCAAGCCGGTGGTCTCGGGCAGCTTGGGGACGAGCAGCTCGAGTGGCTCGAGGCCGATGTGAAAGGTCTCGGAACAAGCACACCGATTGTTGTGTTCGCACATATCCCGCTCTGGACAGTTTATCCCGAATGGGGCTGGGGCACGAACGATAGCGAACGCGCTCTGGGCTACTTGAAACGCTTCGGCTCGGTGACAGTACTAAACGGTCACATCCACCAGGTGCTCCAGAAAGTCGAAGGAAATGTCACTTTCCACACAGCGATGTCCACCGCCTTCCCACAGCCCGCACCTGGAACGGCGCCATCTCCTGGTCCTATGAAGGTGCCGGCTGAAAAGCTACGCAGCATGCTCGGCCTAACTAGCGTTCAGTACCTGCAAGGCAAAACAGATCTCGCCGTCGTCGATTCCAACCTCAGCTAACCGAACCATAACTAACTATGACTATACTAACTCCAAGAAACAAAACCATCGCATTACTGTGCGCGTTCAGTTGTCTCAATCTGTCCGCCTTCGCACTCGCTTGCGAGATGAAGGACGCCGATAACACCAGTAGCAAGCAAAACACAATAGAGATCAAAGACTTCGCCTTTAATCCCCAGACCTTAACTGTGAAGTCTGGGGAGAAGATTACCTGGACGAATCGGGACGAAGAACCGCATACCGTTGTGAGCGTCGAGAAGCAGTTTAAGAAATCATCCGCGCTCGACACGGATCAAACCTTCACGATTACAGCTGGTGCTCCTGGCACCTACACCTACTTTTGCTCGGTTCACCCGAAAATGACCGGCACGATTATCGTTGTGAAGTCGTGAGGCGCGATTGACGCCTGAAGAGCTAAAGCTCATTCACTAAAGGCAAAGAATCCCGCACCGACTACCGAAATGGCCGAAGAACATGAACCCGCTTCTTGGTGGAATCCTTAGCGGCGTTGAAGCGCCCGAGTGATAACTAGCTTTTCTCTTCGTCCAGCTTCGCTTTGACCGCGGCCTCAATTTCCCCGTAAAGCGCCTTGTCGTTCTTCAATACTTCTTTTGCGGCGTCGCGGCCCTGGGCTAGCTGCGTGCCCTTGTAATTCAACCACGAGCCCCGCTTTTCGACGATTTGTTTTTCCAAGGCCAGATCGAGGAGCGCACCGGTCGAGGAGATTCCCTCGTTGTACATGATGTCGAATTCGGCCTCGGTGAACGGCGGCGCCACCTTGTTCTTCACGACCTTGACGCGGGTACGATTCCCTGTGACAACGCCGTCGGTCTGCTTGATTGCGCCGATGCGGCGAATATCGACCCGGACACTGGCATAGAATTTCAAGGCCCTTCCGCCGGGCGTCGTCTCCGGATTTCCAAACATCACGCCAATTTTTTCCCGGATTTGATTGGTAAAAATGCAGCAGGTCCGCGCCTTTGAAATTAACGACGTGAGTTTGCGCAATGCCGCGCTCATAAGTCGCGCTTGCGCGCCGACCGTGGCGTCCCCGATCTCGCCTTCGAGCTCCGCTCTGGTGACCAGCGCCGCGACGGAATCAACCACGATCACGTCCAGAGCGTTGGAGCGGATCAGAGTTTCGCAAATCCGCAGCGCCTCCTCGCCGGAGCTCGGCTGAGAAACGAGCAGATCATCAAGATTAACACCGAGCCGTTTCGCGTAAGCAGGATCAAGCGCGTGTTCCACGTCGATGAAGGCAGCGAGCCCACCGCGCTTTTGCGCCTGAGCAATCACCGTCAGGGTAAGCGTAGTCTTTCCGGACGATTCCGGGCCGAAAACTTCTACCACCCGGCCCCTCGGAAATCCGCCAACCCCGAGCGCCCGATCGATCAAAATGTTGCCGGTAGGAATGACATCGATATCGACAATTTTCTCATCGCCAAGCCGCATGATAGCGCCCTCGCCGTAGTCTTTGGCTATCTGCTGAATCGCCAAATCGAGGTTTTTATTTCGCGCCGCAGTCAATTTATCAACGGCTGTTTTTTCTTCGGTCTTTATCGCCATAGCAGCAGCACTCTAAGTACGATGCATGCAGAGATTCGCCAAGCACAAAAAGGTAAGGGGCGGTTCACCCGAAGCGCCCGCCGCGTGTGCCACGCCGCCGACGAGGGGACGATTGAGGCCAATCGCCCCTACCTGAAAAGAAAGAAAAGAGGCCGCGAACCCTGTCGGGTCGCGGCCATGCCTTTCGACGAAGCTGACCTTATGAAACGGTGATCTTCCGCGGCTTAACGTGCTCCGCCTTGGGCAGAGTCAACGTCACAAGACCTTGGTCGATCTTGGCGCTGATTTTCTCGGCATCGATTGATGGATCGATCTCGAATGTGCGCCGGAAATTTTCCGGACGCGATTCGTGATGAATCAACGCTCCTTCGAATGCGGGCAGCGAACGCCGCCCGATAACATTCAGTTCGTTGTTTTCGACTGAAATATCCAGGCCGTCCTTTTTCACGCCCGGCATTTCGATCTCGAGCATGTAGCCGTCAGCCGATTCCGTCACGCTGGCCGGCGGCGCAATAAACTGTTCTGTTTGCGCGCGGTCACCACCGCGGGTTTCACGGGTTAGAGTATTCATAGTGAAAATCGTTTCAGTTGATTTAGCTGACCTGGATTTGTTTTGGTTTTGCTTCTTCAGCCTTCGGCAACGTCACCTTGAGGATTCCGTCCTTATACGTGGCGCTCACCTTACTTGCGTCCACGCGGGTCGGAAGCGCGATGCTGCGGCGGAACGCGCCAACATAGCGTTCGGTGCGCTCAGCTTTCTCGCCGCCCCTGCTTTCTCGCTTGCGCTCGCCGCTGATCGTCAGTGTCCCGTCATGCAAAGAAATGTCGATGTCTTCCTTACGCATTCCAGGCAATTCGACTACAGCGATTACGTTGTCGCTGCTCTGGTGAGATCGAGCGCAGGCGACCAACCGGTAAAGAGTTGCCCGCCGCGTCCGAAGCTCGACCACAAAGGCATTTCGAACAACGAGTTCAGTTCGTTCCCCAGATTGCTCCAGCGATCCAAGGCGGACCAAGGTGCCAGTTCCGGAGGTTGATAACGGATTAGATCCATAATTTTGAAGTCTCCTTTCTTGGATGAAGAATTTTTCGTTCAGCGCTTTGTAGTAGCTCGCATCATGCCACAAGGAAATTCAATGAGCGGATAAGAATAAAATCCGTAAAATCAGTTTCTTATCGGACCAGACAGCTGGTCTTTCGGATTAGTGCGTTGGTTTAATGTGACACATCCGGACAAGCGGCTCCCGCGGGAAGGCGAGACAAAATTGCGCTAATTGCTCAACATATTTCCGATCATCGGCTCCCGTAGCATCTTGACAGTTTAATCATCGAGCGGTTACGAGTCGGCTCGTGACTGCGCCAACTGATGGCCGCCGCGAGCTCGACTCGGTCGTGATTAACATCGAGTTGACTCTTGTGAGCATAATCCAGGGCGTTGCACTCTTTTTCCTGACGGACAATGCCCGTGGGTTGCTGGTGACGAACCACATGAGCGCGTCTCTCTACGTCGCGGCCGGCTTGTGTGTGATCTTCATCTTTTGGTCGCGTTCCGTCATTCACACCCTCACGTTAATTCGATGGCCACTGGAGTTCGGTCACAACTTTTTCTACATCGCTTGCGCGCTTGGCGAAGCGATCCTTTTCAGCCGCTTGGATAATCCTTTGGCGTGGTTTCAACTAAGCACCGCGTACGCAGGGATTGTTTGGCTGCTGTTTATTTACGACATGCGGCTGATTCGTGCGCGCATCGCTGAATCACGTGCCGATTCCGAGCGCGCCCTTTACGCGTTCGCCAGGTCGGATCAGTTGCTAAATATTCGTCTGCTTGCCCCTCTGCTAATTGCGCTCAACCTACTCTCTGCGTTCGTCATTTGGCGGTGGCCTCAATTCTTCATCGCTCGTGCCGGTCATATTTGGTTGATTAGCATCCAACTGCTTTCTTTCATCGGTTATCTTTTTTATACCAGCCGTTACTTCAGCGCGATCGCGCCACTTGTCCTGCGAAGCCGACAGATAAATTAGCCGACGTGGATAGGGATGCGGCGGTCCCGAGTTCTTCGTCGCGACTATCGTTCGAGGTGAATTTTGCTGTCGAGATAGAGCACAACGAACGCAATTCCGAGCAACGGTTGAAGAATTTTTTGCACGAGATTCAAGACGAAAGCGGAAACATCAAAGCCCCGAGCTTGTTGAGCTTCAGTCAATCGTTGCAGGAGTGCCTGGGGGTCCTGTGTGGTCATCAATTGATCAAAATAGTGGTGAAGCGTCGTCCATTCGGAAACAAGCGTGACTGCCAGCACAAAGGCGAACCAAAGCGACGCAATGAACGCTCCGCGCCACAAGGGGCGTTTAAACCAAGGAAGATCGCGTCCGCTATGAGCGAGATTTCTGCTATCGCGCAATGAATCGATGAAGGCGGCGTTTTCCAGAACGGCAAACTGCTGCCAAAACAGAACGTTGACAAAGAAACGGCCGAACATCCAAACCTGGAGAAAGAGCAAACCCAGCGCGAAAAGGATCAACAACAACGAAGACCCACCGGCAAGAGCCATGGCTGCGATAACCAACCCGAATACGATCAGCAGGAAGAACACGCCGTAGACAAAGATGCAAAGCGCAGCGACACGCGGCCAAAATCTGACAGCTTCATTTAGCGCCGCGACCAAACCGGAGCGGCGTCCGCCGGCAATCTCAGCAGTGACAATTTGGATACCCGCGATATAGACCGGCCACATTACGGTCGACAGGACGAACATCAAAAGAGCAAAAGCCCCCGCGGCGAGGACACGCACATCGGCATCTGAACTGCGCCCGGTCTGTGCTACTGCGGTCATTGCCTGACTGACTAGCGACGGCAATAATACCAGCAAGGTAAGCCCAAGAAATCGAAAGAAGCCTTTGCGGTAAATCTGAAGCGTCTCCACCAAAATCTGACCGAAGCTGCGATGTCGCGTTTGTAGCGGCGGCTGTGTCGGCCGCGGGACGCTCGCCGACGCGATCGGCCCTACATTAAACAAGCCCGGAATCGCCGCCGCTGCGCTCCAAAGATCGGCACCCGCTTTTCGCGCTTCGTTTTCAGGAAGGAGCCTCCCCTCCCTCTTCCATTCACGCAGCGTCTCGATATCCGCTGGCCCATACTCCTTTCCCTCGACGCGCACGATCCATTCTTCCGCCATGTCTTGATCATCCAGCATCATGCATTCAGAATCCAGCATCAGCCTTTCCCAATGAAACTGTTGCTTATCGATGGTCATTACTACGTTTACCGATCGTTTTTCGCCATTCCGAATCTCTCCAATTCCCGAGGCGAACCGACCAACGCCATTTTCGGCTTTACGAAAACGCTGCGGCTAATGCTGAAACATTTGCAACCCGATTTAGGCGCAGTTGTATGGGACGAAGGCGTGCCACAGAAGCGAGTGGAGCTGCAACCGGCGTACAAGGAGACGCGCAAAGAGATGCCCAAGCCCATGATCCCGCAGCTCGATTTCATTCAGCAACTCACACCCTTGCTCGGTTTTCGAAACATTTCTCTCCCCGATACTGAAGCCGACGACTTGATGGGCTGTTACACCATCACCGCGTGCGAGCGGCCCGGGATGGAAGTCGTTCTCGCAACCAACGACAAGGACCTTTATCAATTGGTCGGGCCTTGCGTGAAAGTTTATACCACCGCGAAAGCTGACCTCGCGTCGCCGAAGGATGCATTCGCCTTGCTGGGTGAAGACCAGGTTACTGCAAAATGGGAGGTTCCACCGGGGCTGATCGGCGATGTCCTCGCCTTGACCGGCGATTCGGTCGATAACATCCCCGGGATCGGCCTGGGTCGCAAAACCGCCGCCGGATTGATTCGCGAGTTTGGCGGGTTAGAACCCTTGCTGAACAACATCGAAAAGGTGAAAAGCGCGAAAACGAGAGAGAAGCTCGCCAACGCTCGTGAGCAAGTTTTGCAAAACCGAAAAATGGTCGAGCTCGATTGTCGTATTGAATTGCCTGTGCCGATCGATAAGCTCGAAATCGAACCCGATTATCCTGCCCTGATCGCGGCGTTGGAGAAGTGCGAGTTTAAGTCGCTGCTTCAGGAGGTGCGTGACGAAGCGGCGCGAATCGGATCTGGCCGACAGGAGAACCTGCTGTAGTTCCAGGCGCGGCGATCTCTAGTCCGCGTGTGCGTGCATAATCCATTGAGGGCCAGGAATTACGGTCAGACACGAATTTTTCGTAAAAAATTCGAACGAACTCCGGGACCGGCTGTCAAAAGTAACAGGTTAAGGCGATTCGGGTGGTAGCACGATTTTCTTAGATTCGTTGTTTCTCCTTAGCGTGCTCTGCCCGAATCTTTTTTTTGTCCTTTGCGGGACAGGGCGGTGGGGTTACGACTCCAGCGTATTTGATACGTGGGTGTCAAATAGACCCGCTCGCATTTCGCAATTATCGTGGGCATCGCTGCTGAGCTCATGAAGCCAAGACAATACGACCCCATTGCCGCCGCTCTCAAGGAAGACATCGGCGACGGCGATGTCACGACTGACTTTTTCGTGCCTGAGACGCTGCACGCAACCGGACGCATTATTGTGCGTGAAAAGGCGATCGTTGCCGGCATCGGATCAGCCGCAGAAGCTTTTCGGCAGGTCGATCCTTTGACAGACATCCAGACAAATTGTCGTGATGGCGATGACGTTGCGGCTGGTGACGTCATCATCGAGGTGCGTGGCCTGGCTCGTTCAATTCTAAAGGCGGAACGCGTCGCGTTGAATTTTTTGCAACGTCTGTCCGGCATCGCAACCCTCACGCGCGAATTTGTTAACGCTATCGGCGATCATCCCGCCAAAATACTGGATACGCGCAAAACCACTCCTGGGTTACGTGCATTAGAAAAGGCTGCAGTAGTTGCCGGGGGAGGCAGTAATCATCGGCTTGGTTTGTACGACATGGTGCTGGTAAAAGACAATCATCTCGCCACCATCAGAGGACTTTCCAGTTTTGCCGATCAAATTCGTCAGCTTCGGCATGAGCGACCAAACATCCGCATTGAAGTAGAGGCTGATGGCCTTGAACAAGCCCGCGCTTTTGTCGAGACGCCCGGCATCGACGTTATCCTGCTCGACAACATGACACCGGCGCAAATTCGAGAAGCCGTGGCGCTGCGAAGGAACAATATCCAGTTCGAGGCGAGCGGAGGCATCACACTGAAAAACGTGAAGCGCGTGGCAGCCACGGGCGTCGATTACATTTCCATCGGTGCCTTAACCAACGCCGCGCGCGCGATCGATATCGCGCTCGAAATGACGCATGTTCCCAGCTGAGATATTGGATCGGCTGGTCGCGGAAGAACTGGAAGGCCACTTCCCCTGTGCCACGATCGGCCGGCGCATCATTGTGCTCGAGCAAACGACCTCAACAAACGACGCGATCTTACAGGTCCCGACGGCAAACTCGGATGCAGGTCTGGTTCTTTTTGCCGAGCATCAAACTGCCGGCCGCGGTCAGCGCGGCAACCGGTGGGAAGCGGCTGCAGGCAAAGGCCTTTGGTTTTCAATTCTTTTGCGTCCAAAAATCCAGATAAACGACTCTGGACGGCTTACCATTTGGGCTATCGAAGCTATTTCGGACGTCATTCGAATGGAGTTTTCTCTCGAACCGGCGATCAAGTTGCCCAACGACATTCAGCTTTACGGACGCAAAGTAGCCGGCGTGCTGGTGGAGATGCGTGCGCAAGAGAAGGCGCCGCACCTGGCTGTTGTGGGAGTCGGAATTAATGTGAACCAGTCGGTAGAAGATTTTCCACCAGAACTGCAAAATCGGGCAATCTCGCTAGCGATGGCACTGCATCGATCAATTAATCGCCAGCAGTTCGCGACCGCCGTGTTGCGGCATTTAGATCGGACTTATTGTGAGCAATTCGTGCGCGCTGACTGTAGCCGAGGGCGCTGACCTCGGCCAATCGCAAGCTCGCACATGCAGTTGCCGCGCGTTCAGCACCCGCGGCTACAACTTCACGACTCGTTTAACTTTTCGCCTGCTGTGCCAACCATTCGCGATAAACATGCGGCGAAATCTCCGATGGCTTGATCTCGCTGCGTCCGCCCCAGAAAACATTTGTGTACGAAACCGGGATATCCCTCGCTTGCAGATGCCGATCCATGGCGGCCTTATGATCGAGGAGCAGTTGCTTATCCGTGCCATGCGCCACAGCCATGATATTGACGTTCTTAAATTCCGGTCCCGCTTCGCGCCAATAGCAATGCGTTAGAATGTGATGACGGCCCACCTGCCCACCCGCTTCAATTTCACGACCGGCCGGCACAGCCCAGTGGAACAAGGCATTGAACCTCGTGACACGGACACCGCCGGCCGATGGTTTCACATGCTCGAGAAAAGTTGAGAAACGGCCGATGATTTTTCGGGCACTCAGCTCCTCAGCAACCTGACAGAATTCTTCAAATGATACATCAGCTTCGTTCGCGCGCGCAGCCCACGGCGTTGGCGTGATCTCTTCCGGACTGAATTCGCGCTTAAGCGCAAGCAGAACATTCCATTCCTGCGAGGTGAGATCCACAATTTGCACCGGAATCATTTTTGCCGGCTCCTCCGCCTTACTGCCAGGCTCGATCGTCTTGCGGCGAACATGCCCCACCCCGAGCGTGAAAATTCCTTTTGCCGGCATGAGGCGAAAACGCTCCGCGCCGATCTTCTTGGCCAGCAATTCGCAATGCGCTTCCAACGAAAATCCCCGAGGAACCTTTAGAGTTGTCCAAAGTTTGTAGTCCGAGCCAGCGCTGACCGTGTCGGTTGAGCGTAGCACGACGTGGCCAGAAAAAGGATCGCGCTGAAACATCCAATCGAACGCGCTATCGATTTTATCCTCGGGCACTTTCCATGCGACCAGCGCGCCCTCAGCCAGATTCGTTGCAAGCAAAGTTTGACGAACGCGCCTGATTGTTCCCGCGCGCAACATGGCGGCGATCCGCGCCATAACTACATCCAGGTCTACACCTGATCGCCGCGCAATCTCCTCAAAGGGCTCGCGCACGAATCCTTCGATTTTGTCCTCTGAAATCGCCAGAATTTTGGCGTTGATGGGATCGTTGTGCTCAACCGACAGCATGCCAATTAATCCGCCGCGCGGCCAAACTTGTCCAACCTTACGCGCCCTGCTTTTCAGTTTGCGCAAATGAACACGGCCGCAAAGTGACAGCTAGTGCCGGCGAGCACGAACAAATGCCAGACAAAATGGGCATAGCGCAGTCGCTCGTTCGCGAAAAATAAAGTGCCTGCGGTGTAAGCAATGCCGCCGGCGATTAACCACAACACTGCCGACCACGGAACCGCCAGCGCAAGGGGACGTATCAGGACGAGTCCAAGCCACCCCGTCCCTAGATAGAGCGTCATCGCAACTTTCCGATGACGCAGCGGGCCGCGTGTTGTTTTCATGACGACACCGAAAAGCGCGAGGGTCCACACGATACCGAGCATGGTTAAGCCGCCAGCGCCACGCAACGGACCCAGGGCAAATGGCGTATACGTTCCCGCGATTAACAAAAAAATCGCTGAGTGATCTACTACTTGGAGAAGAGACTTCGCGCGCGTCTGGGGCCAGGCGTGATAGAGCGTCGAACCCAAGTACACGAGCAACATCGTCGCGGTAAAAATGATCGTACCGATGAGAAAAGAGATGCTGCCATGGTGGAAGGCTGCCAGAAGCAGAATCGGCGTGCCGATCATCGCACCCGCGAGCCCCAGCCCGTGGCTGATACTATTGGCTAGTTCCTCACCAGCTGATTGCGGTCGCCTCGGCAAGGCCAGCGACTGGTCAACAACGTTCATTGCACGGCACATGCAACGCGCATCGAGCGCTTTTGCCAAGCAAAAATGATGGCTTGGTGTTGCACAATGAACGTTAGGCGCTTGCTCGCGATTTTTTTGAAGTGGAACATTGGCTTCTCATGATCAAAGCGATTTTCTTCGACGCAGTCGGCACGCTCTTCAGGTTAACAAACACTGTAGGCGATCATTACGCCTATGTCGGTCGTGAGGTCGGATTAGATCTTGATGCACGATCTCTGGAGCGCGCATTTCACGCCGCCTGGAAGCAAATGCCGCCGCGCTCTGCTATCGACGGACCGCGCGAGAACGATGACAAACGCTGGTGGCGGGAACTGGTCGATCTTGTCCTCGATCAGGTCACGACTTCTTTGAGCGAGCTCGATCGCGATAATTTTTTTGAAATCGCTTACGAACATTTTGCCGAAGCAGGCGTTTGGGAACTTTACCCGGAAGTTCCCGGGATCTTGGAACAATTACAGCCGCGTTTCCAACTCGCTGTAGTTTCAAATTTCGACGGACGTTTGCGGCTCATTCTCCAGCACCTCGGTATCTCGAAATTTTTCCCGAACGTTTTTGTCTCGAGCGAGCTCGGAGCAGATAAGCCCGACCCCGAAATTTATCGGCGGGCACTCAGGTTAATGAAGCTAAAGCCCAACGAAGCTCTGCATGTTGGCAACGACCCGAAACGTGATTGGGAAGCTGCGAGTGCCGCTGGTTTGTCGATCTTTCGATTAGAACGACCACGGAATTCGCTGCGAGATTTGCTCACGTTTCTAACATCCTGAGTGACCGCCCCCTGAAGCGCGCACCACAGTGTGTTGCAGTGTGGTTTGATCTGGATTAGAAAACTTTTCGACGCGGGTCGGTAGCTCAATCGGTAGAGCAGCGCCCTTTTAAGGCGTTGGTTCCGGGTTCGAGTCCCGGCCGACCCAGGCTTGTCTATGGCTTGGGTTTACATTTTGCGCGGCGCGCGGCGATATTACATCGGTGCGACCGAACACCTTCAGCGCCGCCTAGCCGAGCATAAGCGGGGAAGTAATCATACCACACGCCGTTTTGGCGCAGAGGTGGTCCTCGCAGCAGCGAAACAAGTACCTTCGATGGTCGAAGCGCGTGCTCTTGAACGCCAACTCAAACTTAAAAAGAATCCGCAACTGGCGATTTTCGCGTTGAATGAAACAGAGAAGCGGGCTGAATAAGAGCAGCCCCGAAAGCTTTCGGGGTTGGTTCCGGGTTCGAGTCCCGGCCGACCCAGTGCTCCATTGCTTCGCCACTCCGTTGCTCCCATACTCCATCGCCACTGCACGTGATCTCTCACAAGAATAAATGCATTTTTGTTGAAGTGCCCAAGACAGGCTCAACTAGCGTGAGGGCCATTCTGGGCAAAGCATGGAAACCACATCTGAATTTATGGCAGATCAAAAACCAGATGGAGATGTATTGGACGCGGTACGGCGGAAGAAAGAACCGGATAATGGCGGCTCTCTATTTGTTTCTTCCGGAAGAGCAGCGGAGAGAAATCGGGCGCAAACAATTCGAGACGTACTTCAAGTTCGGATTTGTGCGCAACCCATGGGATCGCGTTGTCTCGCTCTATGAGCGCACCGAAGCGCTGCAGGTCAGGAACGAGATGACCTTCGAACAGTTTGTCGATTGGATCGAGTACAGCAGTGCTACCTGCGTTCACTCGTCTCCGCACCGTTACCAATTGGATTGGTTTGTTGATCCCAACGGAAATGTGCTCGCCGATTTCATCGGAAAATTCGAGCGGCTGGAGGAGGACTGGGCTTTTGTCGCGCAAAAGCTCGGTTTGAGCGAAAAGTTGCCGCATCGCCGCGCCAACCCTCGCGACCGTCACTACACTGAATATTACAATTCACGGACACGCGACGTGATTGCAAACAAGTTCAGAGTGGATATTGAGCGCTTCGGTTATGAGTTTTCCGAATAAAATAAAAGCCATCGTCCTAAGTTGTGATCGATATCGAGCGATCACCCGCCATCTCATTTATCAGTACGACAGGCTTTGGCCGGATCATCCGTTTGTTTTCCACATTCCTTATCAGGAGCTTGGTGGAACCGATACCAAGCGGGTCAGATATTTCCCTTCCCCTTCGGATATAAAGGGGACCGTACTGCATTTGTTGGCGGACATCGATGATGAAGAATGGATCTACTGGTGTGTGGACGACAAATACCCGATTCAGCTTCCCACAGACAAGGTCGCCAGTCTCATTTCTCATGCCATGCGTTTGCCAGAGATAGATGGTCTCTTGTTTTGCAGATGCAGGGCGACACTGAGCAGCCCGTGGTTTACTCTTCATCCTCACAAAATTAAAAATCTATTTGGCGACGTTTACCTGGAGCGAAAGACTTGGTCCCAAATATGGATTCATCAGATCCTACGCGCCAAAGTGCTCAGGCACCTGTTCATTCACTTGCCCGACCACATTCCGAGCGCAAAAGCAATGGACGACCTGAAAGATGACGTGCCGAAGCTGCCTGAACACCGGCTGTTTGTGACGGAGAAAAATTTCGCAGTTTTTGGAGAGAGCACTCGAAAGGGCGATATCACGCAAAACTGTTACGAGAGTATGGTGGCCGCGGGCATTGAGTTGCCGGAATGGTTTCAGCAGCCGACCGGCGAATACGTGACGCTCGGAAAACTCTAATCCCTATCGCTCTTCGAACGTGTATCCAAAGCGCTCGATCTCGGCAGCAAACTGCGTGCGTACTAATTCGCGAAGCTCATCATCGTAGTACTTCGAGTAATGCTCGCGGTTTGAGCGATTATATCGCGGTAGCGTTGCCGCTGAAATGCCAACTTTCCCGCAGACGGTTCGAAAATCCTCGGCAAGATTCTCGAAGCGCATGATGTAGTCGACGTTCGTGAACGGGTCCTCGTCGTCCTGATCTAGTCGCAGGTAGTCTGCAACCGAAACAATTTTGGAAATCATTTTCCGGAATTTCTTCCGGTCCCACGTTTCCGGACTTTGCGTCGGCGTGAAATAATACGACACCATCCGGTCCCAGGGATTCCGTACGCAGCTGAATTTATACAGACTGCGAAACTGCTCGTTTTCTAGCGCGTCGCGATATTCCGCAAGCGTAGAGTGCTTCTTAATGTTGTATTTTGGATTCCGCAGTCCAAAACGCTCGATCCCGTCCTGCTCCTTACGTAAGGCAACAAGTTGATCCTCCGAATAATCGCGCAGGGCGGTCTGAATCGAATTACCAGCCGTTTTTGGTATGTGAACGAATAGAAAATGCTTTTGTAATGAGATCATTCGCGACGTCTGAATGTACGACGCGTTGTTCGGTCATGCGAGTACTAGCCAGCATCTAGCGAGCGTGCGAGTGGTTCCCCGCGGGCGAAAATGATCCTTTCCCACAAATACAAATTCATCTTTATCAAGACGGCAAAGACCGCAGGCACCAGCATTGAGGTGTTTCTGTCAAAGCACTGTGGCCCTAAGGACGTTGTGACGCCGATCGCGCCACCGGTCCAAGGACATCAACCGCGCAATTACGAGGGATTCATTAATCCGATTCCTGAAATGCTCCAACGCCCTGGCAAGGTTTTGCCGCTGCTACAACATACAATCACAAGTCGCGAGAAATTTTATAACCACATGCCGGCATCTGAGGTTAAGAACCAAGTTCCCACCGGTGTCTGGAACGGTTACTTCAAGTTCTGCGTGGAACGAAATCCATGGGACAAAGTTCTGTCTCACTATCACATGCACGCCGCTCGCGAAGACGGCTCGCTTTCATTGGATGAATATCTCGCGCGCGGCAGGCTTCCCGTTAATTATTTCCGATACACCGACCGCTCCGGCACGAAAATCATCGTCGATCGCATTCTCCGCTATGAAAACTTACTTCCCGAGTTAGGGGAAGTATTCTCGCAATTAAACATTCCGTTTGACGGAACCCTCGGTACCGCAGCGAAATCGGAGTACCGAAGTGATCGAAGACCGTACCAGGAGATTTTCAATGAGGAACAACGGAAAGTTGTAGAAGAAGCATTCGCGAAAGAAATCGAATTGCATGGCTACCGGTTTGAGCCCTAGCCGTCGCGTGCGTTTGATTTAAATTTGCACAGCGCGACACAGACTTGATTTTCGCGTGACTCTTTGCTTGGATGGCAATGTGCCTGTCCAGGATCAGGCCTCGGGGAATGGGATGGCCCCAAGCACACAAAGTGGCTGCGGGCCCAATTCTAACTGAGAATCTTTGGCGCCTTCTGTAGGAATTCGAAATTTCCGCGTGCTGCATCGTGTTTGATACTAACACCGGGACTCAGCGCCGTGGCTACAGCCTGAGCTTGTCGTTTGTGGATCTCTGCCAGCGGTGAACCTCACCGGCAAGCCGAGAAATTACTGAGGCATATTGTCGATCAGAGTACAAATTGCCTGTCTCAAACGGATCGTTCTTTAGGTTGTATAGCTCGTTTGAATCCTTGTCGCGTAAACAAAGCTTCCACCCGTCGGGAGAAACGAGTGTCCGCGTGGATTCCTCTACCGCACGCTTGACCATCCGTCGCCGAGCCAATCGTGTTCCCTTTTTTATTTTCGTGCGGTTTGGAGCCCACTCCAGAAATACGTTACCTGCCGCTGCATCTTCGTTGATTACCGGCAGCAAACTTTTGCCGGCGCACTGTGGATGATTCGGCTGGCCGAGGAGATCGAGCAGTGTCGGTACGAAATCGATGTGACTGACTGGTTGCTGAATGGTTTTGCTCCGTGTTTGACCTGGCAGCCGGACCAAGAACGGAACGCGCGCGGCCTCTTCGAACATTGTTTCTTTCCCAAAGAGATGATGCGCGCCCAGGCTGTCGCCGTGGTCGCTCGTGTGCACGATAATCGTGTTCTCAGCCAAACCGAATCGCTCAAGGCAGGCGAGGATGGCGCCGATGCTTTGATCAACCAGCGTAACGAGCCCGAGGTAGCGTTGTTTGATGCTGCGATATTCTTCCGGCGTGATCCCAAAGAATAATTGAGTGGGCAAGCGCTCCCGGTCCAAAATCGCTTCGGCTTGCTGCCATTCTCGCATCAAACGATAACGCAGCGGAATATGTTCGCTTTCAGGAAGCGTCGCCGTCACATCGAGGTCCACATCATCCAGCGGATGCTCATTGTTGAGCGGACCGTTGTACGGTGAGTGCGGTTCTACAAAACCAACCACGAGGATGAAAGGATCGCGATGATGTTTTTCGATGAATTCGCAGGCGCGTTTCTCGAGAAACCTTGGCCGTGACAGATCGACGGGCAGATTGCTAATAACTAATTCTGAGAATCGTCCATTTGGTTTGTCCGGCATGGTGCCCTTTGAAGCGAGGAAATTTGTGTAGTCGCCGTGATCATCAGTGGAAATGCATTGTTGAAATCCACGTCCTGCCGGTCCTTCCTCGCCGAGATGCCACTTCCCCATGTATGCGGTGTGATAGTCCTTGTCTTCCATTAGCTCAGGAAAAACGCGAAACCGTCGATCGAGCGGCACGCTGTTCCGCGTGCATCCGTTGATGTGCGGCCAGGTGCCTGTCATCAGTGACGAACGCGAAGGCGTGCAAACCGGATGAGTGACGTAGGTTCGCTCGAATACCACGGATTCAGAGGCAAGCTTGTTGAGGTTTGGCGCGTGAACTTTGACCCCTCCGTAGCAAGCGAGCGTATCCGCTCTCTGCTGGTCAGGCAGAAAAAGAATTAAGTTCGGTTTGCGGTTTGCGGCCATGCTTTTTCCAGGTCACGCACTAAATCAGCGCTGATCAATATCCGCAATCGGCAGCTGTGTTCGCCTCTCCCTTCCCAAGGGTGAGGGTTAGGGTAAGGGTTGGCATCTGCAACTCGGATCCCCTCACCTTGATCCTCTCCCCTTTTTGAAGGGGAGAGGCGGATAATCTGCGGCTGCGCAAACGATCCCGGGGAGAGGAAAATCTTTCCCGTCGCAAGGCTTTCAATTCCGGTGTTTCATCATCCAAATGAAACGGTTTTTGATCTTGCACGTATTCGGCGCGTTACTCGTTGCGATGGCGCATGGTGCGACAAACTTTGAGCTGGCAGCAAAAGCGACAAACGAGCTCGCGGTCGATCTTCACCGTCAGCTCGCAACAGGAGATGAGAACCTTTGCATCTCACCGTACTCGATTGAAAGCGCTCTCGCCATGACGTTCGCCGGCGCCGACGGCGAGACACGCACGGAGATGGCGCGTGTTCTGCATCTCACAAACGATAGCACGGTGCCCGCCTCGTTCGCCGCGCTCCAGCATTCCCTGGAACAGATGAGCACGAAGACAGCTGAGCTTGCAAAACAATCTAAGAAATTTGGTGGTCCTAGTGAACCGATCACATTGAACATCGCCAATCGCCTCTTTGCGCAAAAGGGCTATGCGTTTCGCGAGGCTTTCCTTTCATTGGTGAAACAAAATTTCGGCGGGGCATTTGAACCTCTCGATTTCATTGCCAATCCTGCAGCCGCTACGCAGCACATCAACAAATGGGTCGCAGACCAGACGCATGATCGAATTCGCGATCTGATTCCCGGAGGCGCGCTCGACAAGACAACGCGTCTTGTCCTGACGAACGCGCTGTATTTAAAGGCACCATGGGCTAACGACTTCTCTGAGAATGCAACACAGTCAGAGACATTCCTGGTGCACGGCAACGCACCTGCAGATGTTCCAATGATGCGAAAGACCGATAAGCGCTTCGGCTACGCAAAGCGCGAAGGATTTACCGCCGTGAGTCTTCCCTACGCCGGTGACGACCTCCAGTTCCTGGTTCTTCTTCCGGACGACGTCAACGGCCTGCATGCGCTCGAATCAAAGCTGACAGCCGACATGCTGGCCGGGTGCGTAAACCTCGAAAAACGCGACGTCGATCTGCATCTCCCAAGATTCAAACTCCAGCCGCCAACAATTACGTTGGCCGAGAAGTTCGAAGCGCTCGGAATGAAGACTGCATTCGATCAACCAAAGGGCAGCGCGAATTTCGACAAGATTGCGCCACGCACCCCGACGGACTACCTCTACATTTCGCAGATATTCCACAAGACTTTTATCGCGGTAGATGAAAAGGGAACTGAAGCAGCAGCGGCAACCGCCGTGGCCATGCTGGCAGGGAGCACTCTAAGGTCCCCTCCTCCACCGCCGATCGAAGTGAAAGTCGATCGGCCATTCTTGTATGCAATTCAGCACATCCCGAGTGGCGTCTGCCTCTTTCTTGGGCGCGTCACCGATCCTCGTTGAAATGGATCTCTCGACTCTGGCAAATCTAATTAACGCGTTTGCGGTGACAGCCGCTCTCATCTTCACAGCCGCGCAAATCGGTTATTACCGTCAACGGAGACGCAGGGAAGCCATGCTTGAGCTGGTGCGGTCATTCCAAAGCCCGGCCTTCACCAGTGCTCTGCGTCGTGTGTTGTCGCTGCCGGATGGGGCGGATACACGGAAAATACGCGAAGTGCTCGGGCCTGATGGCGAAGATGCGGTGTACCTGGTTTCGCTCACTTGGGAGAGTATCGGTGTATTGCTGTTTCGCCGCGAACTCACACTTGATCTGGTGGATGATTTCTTTAGCGGTCCGATTCTTCTCTCGTGGAAGAAGCTTCAGGTTTGGGCCGAGGAATGGCGTCGCGAGCTAAACCGCGAGACGGGCTCCGAATGGTTCCACTGGTTGGCTGAAAGAATGATGGAGCGGGAGAAACTTGTGCCACCGGTACCGGCATACATCGCACATCGGGATTGGCGTGAACCGCGCCGGCGTTTAGCCAGGGATGGATCAACCGCGTCCGATTCCGATTAAATCAAACGATCTTCCTCGTTCGCGTAACTTAGCGTGCCGTTGATGATGCGCGCCGCGGACGTGAATGGATGCGGCTCAGCTTTGTTTGTATCGAGAATGTGCATCACCTCAATGCCGCGCGCCTTCAGATAATCTGAGATCAACGAACGATGACACCGCCACCAGACTGCTTCCGCACACATGATCGCGGTATCACCAACTTCGTTCGCAAGATCGAGAAGCCGCTCGATCCCTTTGCGGAACTCCTCTGTCTCCATGTAATCGGCGTAGCCGCGAAATGATGCATTGCGCCAGGCGGTGTTGCGCGAGTCAGGCTTCGGTTTTCGTCTTCCGCCCAGCTCAGGGAGATGTTGATAGCGTATTCGCGGCGCGTTCAGCGATTCCGCGAGTGCTTCCTTATTGAATTGCGGATAACGCTTCGACCCCGGAAAGGTCCGCACATCGACAAGCAACCTGATTCCGTGTCTATCCAGTGCCGCAATGAAATCCTCGATCGGACGTGTTGAATGTCCGATTGTCCAGATGCGTGGGATCAATGTGGCGTTTTTGGTGGAGCAGATGCTTCAGCCATTGACTTCAGCAATCGGCCGAGATCGCTGTTGGTGGAGATTACAGCGGTCGTGTCTTTCTCAAACGCAGCGCGCATCACATCGAGGCTGCGAAGAAACGAATAAAGCTCTTGCGCATCAGGTGGATTGAATGCGGCGGCATAGATTGAAGCCGCTTCGGCGTCGGCTTTCCCTTCAATCTCGAGCGCGTTCTTCGTCGCGGTGGAACTGATCGAGGCAACATCGCTTTCCTTTTGACCGCTGATGTTCGCCGCCTCACCGCGTCCCTCGGAACGGAACCGCGCAGCGATTTGATGTCGCTCGCTCGACATGCGCTCAATAATCTTTTCCGCAACCGCTGGATTGTATTTGCTGCGCTTGAAACGTTCGTCGAGCAATTCGATTCCGAAATCGGCGATTTTTTGCCGGGTGCGTTCCGTAATCTGTTTCTCAATTTCGCCGCGCCCGAATTCAATGTCGGGAATTGTGCTGGGTAGAAGCGTGCCGCTTTTTTCCAGCTCCTCGTCCCGTAACGGCTTTCGCCCTTTTGTTACCCGAATGATTTCCACAAGATCATGCGTGGCGACGGCGGTGCGGGTCTCGCTGCCGAGGATGTCATCGAGGCGCGA
>WNES01000633.1_pt1 | contig 20066 bp, 19 predicted proteins | sample 5399931 | NCBI WGS metagenome assembly WNES01 (sample SAMN13153332, study PRJNA577476) | soil metagenome | isolation source: 20 cm grassland meadow soil 2 days after 3rd rain plot 5 | place: USA:California | collected 2015-11-11
CCCCGGGATGTACGGGCCGTAGTCTCTTAGCTGCCATGGTATCTACTCGCTCCTGAAGTGCGCTCAATGATAATCAACGATCTCGACATCGAACGCGTCTCCGTCCCTCCACTTGAAGCATACGCGCCATTGCTTATTATTTGACGGCAAGCGTTAAGATGTGGGGCGTGACGGAATCGAACGGTGCAGCCAACTTGTTGAGCGCACGGGCTTTTGATTCCCCGCGAGTGAACAGTTACCCGTACAGTTATCCACACTATCGTTGACCACCGATGATACCTCGTGATCTCCGACGATCAGAAGTTCGGAAGGTAAGGGTCGCAGCTTTGAATCCTGGCCCCCATGTACCGAAAAGCTTTCCATAGTGACCCGACGCAGCCAGTCACGAACGGCAGCTTTCGGGTAGGCAACTGACCAGGCTTCGTAACGCCGCTACTCGGGAAGCTTCATCTTGCGCAGGAACGCCTTGTAGCGAGGATCAGACTCAAGTTTCTCGAGCAGCCGGTCCCCCTTGACGAGATAAAGGTTCGAATCCTTCTGCGCGTAGGCGCGATCGAGCCATCGGAGCGCCTCATCAATCTCGCCCCTGTAGGCATGTGTTTCAACAATCTCAAATGCATCGTCGTTCGCGTGCTCGCGCGTGAGCGTGGCGAGCTGCGCATCGGAGTCCGCCTTGCGTCCGAGAGCGTAGTAAATTAGTGCGAGTCCTTGAGCTCGATCATCCGGTTCCGTTGACTGCTGTATTACCTTCAGGGCTTCATCACGCCGGCCACGTGCAAGTAAGACGAGCGCCAAGTTGGAGGGCGCGCTCGCATAAGTGGGACTGATCTCGAGCACCCTGCGCTCCGTCGCTTCCGCCTCGGCCAACCTTCCCGCCCGGGCATAAACCCCCGAGAGCACATTGAGTGCTCCTGCAAAGAGCGGGTCTCGCGCAATCGCAGAATCTAAAAGGCGGATGGCTTCGTCCCAATGACCGAGTGCCTCGGACAACCTCGCGGCGCAGGCCAGCACCGTGGGGACACGCGGCGACAACCGCAGCGCTTCCTTCAGCTCGGCGTCGGCGGCCGCCCAGTCCCAGTCGTAGGCGGTGTGAAGCCGGCCGAGCCATGCATGCGCCTCACCCGATTTTGGGTCGAGCCGGATTGCAGTCTCAAGACTGCGGCGCGCTCGCTCGTAGGTCTCAACCACGGGGGCAAATCCAAACTCCGCTTGCACGGCCAGCGTCCGGCCGAGTCCCACTGCCGCTGCCGCAAAACTCGGGTCGAGGTCAAGCGCTTGTTGGAAATGGTTGGCCGCAGCTTCGAAGCCCTCCCTGTTGTAGCGATCGTGAGCATGCAGTCCATGCAGGTAGAGGTCGTATGCCTCCGGATTAATCGAAGCGTTGTGCGATTGAAGGGTGTCAGTGCGGACGGTGATTTCCAACGCTCGAGCGACGCCCGCCGCAAGCTCGCCTTGGAGTCTGAGGACATCCCCAAAAGGTCGATCGTACGAATTTGACCAACGATGGACGCCGTCGTGTGTACCGACAAGCTGGGCAATAACGCGCACGCGGTCAGCGGACCTACGAACGCTGCCTTCGAGCACGTAGGCGGCGCCGAGCTTTGCGCCAATGGCGCGCAGGTCATCATTCTTTCCCTTGAACTGAAATGAGGAGGTACGCCCAATCACGCTGAGCGTTGGAATACCTGCCAGCAGATTGAGTATTTCCTCGGAGAGGCCGTCGGCGAAGTACTCCTGGTCCTTTTTCTCGCTCATGTCCGTGAACGGTAGGACGGCGACCGAGTTTTCTGAGATCGTGGGCTGAGCTGGAACACCGGCCGCAGGAGCAAGTGAAGTCGTAGCGACTGGTTTCTCCTGCACTACGTGGCTAGAGATCCAGAACTTGTTCACCAACAGCGCGGCGAGCGCCGCCACGACGAAGACGGTTCCGGCTGCAAACAGAATCCAGTTAGAACGTAACTTGGGATGTACCGCCCCCGCTGTGGAGTCTGACACTTCAAGACGCACAGCAGGATCGTTCCGCGGCGCGGTTCGCACGGGATCGCGAATCGCGTTGATCAGCTTGGCGTACGCGGCCTCCATGCTCCCCGTTTGAGCCTCGATCCACTGCGATTCACTGAGGAAGTACTCGAGGGCAGGGGTCAGTGGGGCCGCATCGATGCGCAATGCAATAATCGGGCGCTTCTTGGACGAAGCACGCTCGATCTCTCTGCTGACGTGTGAGGACCCGATGGCGCCTTCCGACAACACCAGCACGATGAGCTTGGCACTGCTGATGCCGCGAATTATCGCGTCCGCGTACTGGGCTCCGGCTTTTACGTCGCGCGGCGCGATCCAGCACTGAACTCCGTGTCGCTCCAGCGCCTCCACCAAGGCACCTGCGACGGCCGCGTCCCGCGATGCGTAGCTGATGAAGACGTGGATGTATGCGTTGGGAATCTGCATTGCCGCCGACGGGTCAGTCGGCGGCGGGCCCATTCCGGATCCGGGTGCTTCTCGGGACACTCCCCGCCCCCCATATGATATTGCTTCTTTCCGACAGGATGCGCCGGAGGCATCGGGCCCGCAACTTGCGGCCTGGCGCCGGCCTACTTTTTGCGAATCGACGCTATTTAGCCGCAGCAGCGTGTGGGGAATGGCCGCTTTCCGGCACACATTTCAGCAAGCCGTACTTCCGCTTTTGGCCGGACTCGGCCAAATCGTGCTGCGGCGAGCGATGAGAGAAACGGGGCTGAGGCGACGAGCCCTTAGCAGGTACGCCGATCACTCAGATCCGGCCGTGTTAAGGGCTGGATGGCGCGCTCAACCTTCTTGCCGATCCTTTTGCTGGCGATTTCCAAGTCGTACTGCGTCTGTAGGTTCTGCCAGAGTTGCGCACTCGTTCCGAAGTACCGCGACAACCGCAGTGCCATCTCCGCCGTAATCGCCCGTCGCCGTCGCACTATTTCATTGACCGTTGGCGCGGCCACACCGAGTTCCTTCGCCACCTTGTAAGAGCTCAATTTCAGAGGCCGCATGAAATCGTGGAGCAAGATATCCCCGGGATGTACGGGCCGTAGTCTCTTAGCTGCCATGGTATCTACTCGCTCCTGAAGTGCGCTCAATGATAATCAACGATCTCGACATCGAACGCGTCTCCGTCCCTCCACTTGAAGCATACGCGCCATTGCTTATTACTTGGCGGTCGCCTTTCAACGCTTCCAACTGATTCGACGGTGGAATCATGAGTGTCCTTGTTCCTGAAGGTCCGGATCACCTGATAACCATAACGCTATGCGTTATTAACGTCAAGCGTTAATATTGGGGCGTGACGGAATCGAACCGTCGACCAGCGGATTAAAAGTCCGATGCTCTACCGACTGAGCTAACGCCCCATCGAGGGTGAACCGAGCGCCCGGCGCGCCTGCCGGGGCCGGCAGCGCGGGGCGTCATGATACTACAGCGACGGTCCGCCGGGAGCCGCGTTGACGCGGGGTGAGTGCGCGGCCTACCTTGCGCAAGCGCAGAGCGCTCCTCTACAGCGGGCGCCGACAACATCGCGACCGGTATCACCATGAGCTTCAAACTCACCTATGCGACGATGTTCGATCCGCCGCCGGAGCTGCACGCGCGTTTCGAGTCCGCGGTCGAGCGGGCGCGCGAGCGCCTCGGCGGCCGCCAGCCGCTCTTCATCGCCGGTCGGGATCGCCCGGCCCAACGGCACTTCGTCAAGACGAACCCGGCGGACTCTGCCCAGGTGCTGGGGGAATTCCCGGCGGCCAGCGCACAGGATGCGGCGGACGCCATGCAGGCCGCCTCGAGCGCCTGGCCGAGCTGGCGGGGCACCCCGCCCGCTGAGCGCGCCGAGCTTCTGCGCCGGGTGTCGCGTCTCATCGAGGAGCGCGTGTACGACATCGCGGCGGCTCTCGCGCTCGAGGTCGGCAAGAACCGCTTAGAGGCGCTGGCCGAGACTCAGGAAACCGCCGACTTCTTCAGCCTGTACGCCGCGGATTTCGAGCGCAGCGGCGCCTTCGACCGCCCGCTCCCCGACGACCCGCTCACCACGCACGCCTCGCACAACCGTAGCGTGCTCAAGCCCTACGGGGTGTGGGTGGTCATCGCGCCGTTCAACTTTCCGCTCGCGCTCGCGGGCGGCCCGACCGCCGCGGCGCTCGTGACCGGCAACACCGTCGTGCTGAAGGGCGCCACCGCTACCCCTTGGGCGGGGCGCCTGCTCGCCGACTGCATCCGCGATGCGGGGCTGCCACCCGGGGTGTTCAACTATCTCAGCGGCCAGGGCGCCGAAGTCGGAGCCGCTCTGATTTCCCACCCGCTCACCGCCGGGGCGACCTTCACCGGCTCGCACGAGGTCGGCATGCGCATCGTGCAAGCGCTGCAGGCGCCGCCGGTTCCGCGCCCGTGCATCGCCGAGATGGGTGGCAAGAATGCCTGCATCGTCACCCCGGGCGCCGATCTCGAGCGCGCGGCGAGCGGTATCGTGCGCTCCGCCTTCGGCATGGGCGGCCAGAAGTGCTCGGCGCTCTCGCGTCTCTATGTGCACGAGAAGGTAGCTGACGCGCTGATCGACAGGCTGCTCACGCAGACTGAGTCGATCCGCATCGGCGACCCGACGCGCCGCGAGCACTGGCTCGGCCCCGTGACCACACGCGCCGCCTACGACAACTACGCGCGCTATGTCTCAATGCTGCGCGACGGGGATGCGCGGCTCCTGACCGGCGGCGAGGAGCTGGAGGACGGCGCGCACGGCCGCGGATTCTTCGTGAGGCCCACGATCGCCGAAGCCCCGCTCGGGCATGCCCTGTGGAGCGAGGAGATGTTCCTGCCCATCCTGATGGTGCACCGGGTCTCCTCGAACGACGAGGCCATGGCGCTCATGAACCGCTCGGCGCTCGGGCTCACCGCCGGCTTTTATGGTGGCACGGGCGAAATCGACTGGTTCCTCGATAACGCCGAGGCCGGTGTCACGTACGTCAACCGCCCGCAGGGCGCGACCACGGGAGCGTGGCCGGGCTACCAGGCCTTCGGCGGCTGGAAAGGCTCGGGCAGTACCGGCAAGGCCATCGGCTCCTTCTACTACCTGCCGCAGTACATGCGCGAGCAGTCGCAGACCGTCGTCGAGTGAGGTGAGCCGTGCCGCTGCTGCCGCTCAGCGAGTCGATTGCGACGCACGTGCTCGACGGCGCGAGCGTGGCGCTCGAGGGCTTCACGCACCTGATCCCGTTTGCCGCCGGCCACGAGATCATCCGCCAGCGGCGGCGCGGCCTGCACCTCATCCGCATGACGCCCGATCTGATCCACGATCAGATGATCGGCATGGGATGTGCCGACCGGCTGACCTTCTCGTGGGGAGGCAACCCCGGGGTGGGGTCGCTCCACCGCCTGCGCGATGCGATCGAGCGCCAGTGGCCGCAGCCTCTCGCCATCACCGAGCATACTCACGCCGAGATCGGCGCGGCGTACCAGGCCGGCGCGAGCGGTCTGCCCTGCGCGCTCATGCGCCATTACGCCGACACCGATCTCGATCGGGCGCGCGGCGCGCAGATGCGGACCGTCACCTGCCCTTTCAGCGGCGAGCGGCTCCTCGCGGTCCCTGCCATCACGCCCGACGTCACGATCCTGCACGCGCAGCAGGTGGACCGGAAGGGCAACGTTCTGATCCGCGGCATTATCGGCGCGGCGCGCGAGGCGGCGCTGGCCGCGCGGCGCCTCGTGGTGACGGTCGAAGAGGAGGTCAAGCGGCTCGACGCGCCGCTGAATGCGATCGTGCTGCCCCACTGGCTCGTCACCGCGGTGAGCGTCGTGCCGGGCGGAGCTCACCCCTCGTACGCCGCCGGCTTCTACGAGCGCGACAATCGTTTCTACCTCGAGTGGGACCAGATCGCCCGGGACCGCGGGCGCTTCCAGCAATGGATGCAGGAGCACGTGCTCTCGAGCCGCGATCATGCCGAGCTGCTCGCGCGGCTGCGAGTCGCCGCATGAGCGGCGGCGTACAGGCCTCCGGCGCCTACACCGCCGACGAGATGATGACCGTGACCGCCGCCCGGCAGCTCACGAACGGCGCCGTGTGCTTCGTGGGCATCGGACTGCCGAGTGCCGCCTGCAATCTGGCGCGCCGCACCCACGCTCCCGAGCTGGTGCTGATCTACGAATCCGGCACGGTGGGCGCGCGCCCGGAAGTTTTACCGCTCTCGATCGGGGACGGGGAGCTCGCCGATACCGCCGACTGCGTCGTATCTCTTCCGGAGGTGTTCACGCACTATCTGCAGCGCGGCCGGGTGGATGTCGGGTTCCTCGGTGCCGCGCAGATCGACCGCTACGGAAACCTCAACACGACCGTGATCGGCAGCTACTCGCATCCGACGGTGCGCCTTCCCGGCTCGGGAGGCGCTCCCGAGATCGCCGCCCACGCCCGCGCGGTGCTCGTGATCATGAAGCAGTCCCCGCGCAGCTTCGTTCCGCGTCTCGATTTCCTGACGAGCTGCGGTTTCCTCGGCGGCTCGGGCGAGCGCGATCGGGCAGGCTTTCCGGGGCGCGGCCCGCAGGCGGTGATCACCGACCTAGGTGTCCTGCGCCCCGATGCCCGCACCGGAGAGCTCAAGCTCACCGCCCTCTACCCCGGCGTGTCGGTGCAGGATGCGCGCGGCGCGACCGGCTGGACCCTCGCGGTGGCCGACGATCTCGAGACCCTGCCGCCGCCCGAGGCCGGGGACCTGCGCGTGCTGCGCGAGTTGCATGCGCGCACCGAGGCGGCCCATGCGACTCCCGTGCGGATCAGACTGACCGCTCCCGAACGACACTGAGGATTTCTCCATGCGTCCGCCCCACATCCGCACCGAGCTCCCGGGACCCAACGCCCGCGCCCTGTTGGCGCGCGATCGCGTCGTGAGCTCGCCCTCCTATCCGCGCGACTACCCCTTCGTGATGGCGCGCGGGCGCGGCGTCGAGGTCTGGGACGTCGATGGCAATCGCTTCCTGGACTTCGCCGCCGGCATTGCCGTGTGCAGCACCGGGCATGCGCACCCGGCGGTCGCCCAGGCGATCAAGAGCGCCGCCGACGACTTTCTGCACATCTCGAGCGACTACTGGCACGAGCGCATGACGCGTCTCGCCGAGCGCATCAACGAGCTCGACCCGATGCGCGAGCCGGTGCAGGTATTCATGTGCCAGAGCGGCACCGAATCGGTCGAGGGAGCGCTCAAGCTCGCGCGCTACGTGACCGGCCGGCCGCGCTTCATCGCATTCCTCGGGGGCTTTCACGGCCGCTCGATGGGATCGCTGGCTTTCACCGCGAGCAAGTACACGCAGCAGGCCGGCTTCTTTCCCGCGATGCCGGGCGTCACGCACGTGCCCTACCCGAACGCGTATCGGCCGCTCTTTGCCGGCCCCGATCAGGGGCGCGCGACGCTCGACTATATCGAGAACGTCCTGTTCCAGAGCAACGTGCCCGCGACCGAAGTGGCCGCGATCGTGGTCGAGCCGATCCAGGGCGAGGGTGGGTACCTCGTGCCCCCCGACGGTTTCCTTCAGGGCCTGCGCGCGCTCTGCGATCGCTACGGGATCCTGCTGGTGTTCGATGAGGTGCAGAGCGGCGTCGGACGCACCGGCAGGATGTTCGCCTGCGAGCATTGGGGCGTATCACCCGACATCATGACACTCGCCAAGGGCCTTGCCTCGGGGCTGCCCATCGGACTCGTGATCGCGCGCAAGGGCCACATGGAGAAATGGCGTCGCGGCGCCCACGGCAACACCTTCGGCGGCAACCCGATCTGCTGCGCGGCGGCGCTCGCCACGCTCGATCTGGTTCAGAAAGAGTATGCCGCCAATGCCGCCGAGGTCGGCAACTACTGCATCGGCCGCCTGCGTGCGCTGCAGTCGCAGTTCGAGTGCATCGGAGAGGTGCGCGGCAAGGGCCTCATGATCGGCGTGGAGCTGATCGCCGACCGCGCGAGCCGCAAGCCCGCCACCGCGCTCTGTCAGAGGCTCCTGACGCGCGCCTTCCACAACGGCCTGCTGCTGCTGTCGTGCGGGGTGAGCACGCTGCGCATCATTCCGCCCCTCATGGTGAGTCGCGCCAACATCGATGAGGCGCTCGGCCTGCTGCAGGTGGCGCTGCAGGAGGCCCTGGCGGAGCCGTCCTGACACTCAGCGCTGCTGGTAGCGCGTCGGGTCCGGCAGCCCCGCGGCCGCAAAACCCATCCGCCGCAGCCGGCAGGCGTCGCACCGGCCGCAGGCGCGTCCCTCCCCGTCCGCCTGATAGCACGACACGGTCTGCCCGTAGTCGACGCCGAGACGCATCCCCTCGCGGATGATCTCGGCCTTGGTGAGGCTGATCAGCGGCGCGTGCACGCGGCAGGGGCTTCCCTCGACGCCCGCTTTCGTGGCGAGCGCCGCCAGCGCCCCGAATGCCTGGAGAAACTCCGGTCGGCAGTCCGGATAGCCGCTCGAGTCCAGCACGTTGACGCCGATGAACACATCGCGCGAGCGCAGGACCTCGGCCCAGGCGAGCGCCAGTGACAGCATCACGGTGTTGCGCGCCGGCACGTAGGTGATCGGTATGCCGGTGGTGGGCGCTTCGGGAACCGCGAGGCCTGGATCGGTGAGCGCCGAGCCGCCGATGCCCGCGAAATCGACGCGCATGACGCGATGCTCGCGCGCGCCGCCGGCGTGCGCCACGCGCCGCGCCGCATCGAGCTCCGCGGCATGGCGCTGGGCGTAGTCGACCGACAGCGCGTAACAGGTGAATCCTTCCTCGCGGGCGATCGCCAGCACCGTGGCCGAGTCGAGCCCCCCGGACAGCAGCACCACCGCGGCGGGTCCGTCCACGCTACTTCCCGGGCACGTCGCCCCAGAGATACTTATGAAGCTGGATCTGCATCCGCACCGGCAGCCGGTCCTCCAGGATCCAGTCGGCGAGCTCGCGCGCCGCGAGCTGCTCGTGACTCGGCGAGAAGAGGACGGTGCAGCCGGCCGGCACGGCGAGCTCCCCGAGCTTCGCGCGGCTCCATTCGTAGTCGGTGCGGCTGCAGATCACGAACTTCACCAGGTCGTGCGGCGTGAGCCGCGGCAGCTCCTCGTAGCGGTTGCGGCGCTCCTCTCCGGAGCCCGGAGTCTTGACGTCCACGACCTTGGATACCCGCGCATCGACCTCTCCGAGCGGCATCGCGCCGCTGGTTTCCAGCGACACCCGCAAGCCCGCGTCGCAGAGCCTCGTCAGGAGCTCCGCGCAGCCCTTCTGCGCGAGAGGCTCGCCCCCGGTCACGCACACGAACGGCGTGCCGAACTCGCGCACGCGCGCGACGATCGCCTCGAGCTCCCACCACTCTCCGCCGTGGAACGCATACGTGGTGTCGCAGTACTGGCAGCGCAGCGGGCAACCGGTGAGCCGCACGAACACCGTGGGCCACCCCGCGGTGTCCGCTTCGCCCTGCAGGGAGTGGAAGATCTCGGTGACCTTGAGGCGCGTCACGCGCTCAGCCGCCACGATGCCCTTAGTGCGAGCCTGCCCCGGAAGACCGGCGCAGGCGCTCCGCGGCGTGCTTCGCAGACTCGCTCCCCGGGTACTTGCGCAACACCTCGCTCAGCGTGGCGCGCGCCGCGGGATATTGCTTCTGCGCGTATTGCGTGTAGCCGAGCTTGAGCAACGCATCGGGAGCTTTGCGCGAGTCGGGCCACTTCTTCAGCACCGCGCGGAACGCGCCGGCTGCCGACTCGTAATCATGATTCACGTAATAGGCTTCTCCCAGCCAGTACTGCGCGTTCTCGGCGAGCGGGCTCGAGGGATAGCTGGCGAGGAAGTCCTTGAACCCCGTGATCGCGACCGAGTAGCTGCCGGCCTTCAGGGCATCGAACGCCTGGGCGTACACCGCCTGCTCGGTGGAGGACGCGGCGCCCGGGGCCGCCGCGCCCGCGCCTCCCGCGCCCATGGCCGGCGCCGTGCCGCCGCCTTCCGGCGCCGCGCCCGCGCCGCTGCCGGCCGTCGGCCCGCCCGCCGTCGCGCCGGCTGTGGCCGCTCCGTCCCCGGCCGCCCCAGGGGCCGCCGAGCGCGCGGCACTCGCCGCCGCGAGACGCTTCTCGAGATCCGCGTAGAGGTCCCGCTGCTGCTTCGCCAGGGCCTCGTTGTTGTGCTCGAGCTCCTCGATGCGCCCGCGTAGCTCCCGCATCCGCGCCTGCACCTCATCCATGCGTTGCGCGGCTTCGACCTGATTCGCCTCGATACGGGCGATGCGCGCATCGAGATCGTTCAGTTTCAGCTGCACCGGGTCCGGCTCCGGGGGGGTGCTGGCGCACGCCGCTGCGAGCAGCGCGAGCGGCACGGCGAGCACGATCAGGCGCATGGACGGTCCTCTCGCACTCACGACTCGGGCACTCATGGGCCGGGCACTCACGGCTTCGCCGGCAGCGGCTGTGTCAGGTACACGATCTCGACCCGTCTGTTCTTCGCCCAGGCCGCCTCGTCGTGCCCCGGCGCTGCCGGGCGCTCCTCGCCGTAGCTCACGGTGGAAATCTGGGTGTCCGTGGCGCCCTGCAGGAGCAGCGCGCGGCGCACCGACTGGGCGCGCCGCTCGCCGAGGCCGATGTTGTATTCGCGCGAGCCGCGCTCGTCGGTGTGTCCCTCGAGACGCACGCGGGTCGCCGCGTGCGCGCCCAGGTATTTCGCGTGCGCGGCCACGACGTCTGTGCCCGCGCCCTTGATCTCGGCGCTGTCGAAGTCGAAATACACCAGACGCGTCGCGAGCAGCCCGGCCTGCGGACCCATCGCTTCATCGTCCGGATTGGCCGCGGCGGCGCTGGCCGTGCCGGCACCGGCCCCCTGTGCGGGCTCGCTCGTCTCGCCGGGTGCCGGCGGCGCCGGCTTGGGCTGCTTTGCGGCGCAACCGCCGAGCGTGAGCGCTGCGGCAGCCACCAGCACGATGATCACTCGTCGCATCGAGGCATTCTCCGCCATTCCAACCTCCCTAAACTTCGAGCCGGCCGCTCAGGGACTGAACGGCCCCCACGCGGGCTCACGGACCTCGCCCTGCGGGGCCTTGAGGCGCAGCCCCGTGAGGCCGTCGATCGACACCGTCGCCAGCGCCCCTCGCTCGCCTTCGCGCTCCGAATAGATAAGTGTAGCCCCATTGGGCGCGAAACTCGGCGATTCGTCGAGTCGCCCGTGGGACAGCACCCGCACGGCTCCACTCGAGAGATCCTGCACCGCGATCCGGTAGGCGGCGTTGTCGAGCGTCACCATCGCCAGCTGCGTGCCATCGGACGACACCCGCGGCCGGGCGTTGTAGGTGCCGCCGAAGGTGATGCGCTTCGGGTGCGCGCCGGGCTGCGCGTTGATCTGGTAGACCTGCGGCGAGCCGGCGCGGTCGGAGGTGAAGTAGAGCGAGCGTCCGTCCGGCGCCCACACCGGCTCGGTGTCGATCGCCGGGTCGTCGGTGATGCGCGTCAGGTCCTGCGTGGTGAGATCGAGGATGTAGATGTCGGGATTGCCGCCGCCGCCGCCGAGTGTCAGCGCGAGCTTGCGCCCATCGGGGGACCACTCGGGGGCGCCGTTGACGCCGGCGCGCGCCGACACCTGCCGCCGCTCCCCGCTCTTCACCCGCTGCACGTACACCCCCGAGTGCTTGGTCTCGAAGGAGACATAGGCAAGATACTGTCCGTCCGGCGACCACGCGGGCGACATGAGCGGGAAGCGCGACTCGAGCACCAGGTGCTGGTTCGCCCCGTCGGCATCCGCAACGATCAGCTGGAAGCGCTGCTCGGGCACGGCGCCCTCGACCGCAACGTACGCGATGCGGGTCGCGAATGCCCCACGGACCCCGAGGATCTTCTGATAAACGACGTCGCTCACCCGATGCGCCGCGTTGCGCAGCGCGCTCGGCGCTCCGACGAAGCGCTGCGTGGCGAGCCGCGCACCGGTGAGCGCGTTCACCAGGTCGAAGTCGACCGCAAGCTCGCCGCTGCCGAGCGCGCTCACGCGCCCGACCACCACGTAATCGCTCCCCGCGCCCTTCCAGCTCCCCGCCGCGATCTCATCCGCGCGCGTCGGCTTGGCCGGCATCCGCGCGCGCGCCAGCGCGCGAAAGCGTCCGCTGCCTTCGAGATCGTGCTGCACCACGGCGGCGACGTCCAGGCCGCCGTCGGCCGGTGCGGAGGGCGCGAAGGGCACAATCGCGATCGGTACCGGATCGCGCACCCCGGAGGTGACCTCGATCTCGAGCGCGGCGCTCGCGGGGCGCGGCGCCCCGGGCCCCACCGCGAGCAGCGCGAGCAGCGCGACGGCGCGGGCAGTGCCGCGCGGCAGCCGCCATGGAACCGAGTCAGGGACGGGCCGCACGCTCATCAGTCCGGCCTGAAGTTGATGCGCAGGTTGCGATCGAAGAGCGCCGGGTCGGGCGGCGGCGGCAGCGGGGAAGCGCGGTACACCGCGGCCTCGATCGATTCGCGCACCGCCTGATCTCCGTTGCATTCGCCGATGCTGACCTGGGTCACTTCTCCTCCCGGCACCTGGGTCACATTCAACACACATGATATCCCGGCTCGCGCCGTGGGCGGCCGCAGCCACGCACGGTTGATCTTGGCGGCGATCTGTGCCTCCCAGCTCGCCAGCGCCGCGCTCGAGCGTTCGACGCTGGCCTTCTCCTCCGTGGCGAGACTGCGCTTCAAGTCGGCCTCGCGCTCGCTGGTGTCCTGTGCCTCCGCGAGGCGCTGGCGCTCCTCGGCGGCGCGCTTGCGAGCCGCGGCGGCCTCGCGCACCTTCTTCTCCGCCGCGGCGCGCTGCTCCTCGCGGCGCTTGTCTTCCGCGGCTCTCTCCTCCGCGACACGACGCTCTTCGGCCGCCGCGGCTTCGGCCTCGTGGCGCTGCTCCTCGCGACGCGCCAGCTCCTCGGGTGTCGGGGGCGGCGGACCGAGCGGCTCCTGCGGCGGCGGCGGCGTTGGTGGCGGCGGCGGGGACGGCTCCGGCGCCGCGGGGGGCCGAGGCTCCGGCGGCGGGCGCACCGCGCCTCGCAGCGCGCGCGCATCCACCACCGTCGCCTCGATCGCCAGTGTCGGTTTCGGCGGTGGCCGCCGGAACATCATCCATCCGTACACCAACGCAGCCAGCAGCGCTCCGTGCAACAGCACCGACAGCGCGATCGACACCCAGCGGTCACTTGCTCGCTGCATCGCTCGCGTGCATCAGCTCCCGCGGCGCGCGCGCTCGGGCAGCGCATCGGTGATGAAACCGACCTTGCGCGCGCCGGCGCGCTGCAGGATGACCATGGCCTGCACGACGCGGCCGTAGGCCACCGCGGTGTCCGCCTTCACCAGCACCTGAGTCTCCGGTTCGCGCTGCAGCGCCGCGGTCGCCCGCGCCGCCACCGTGTCGTCATCCAGCGGCGCCTGCGGATTGGCGCCCAGGTTGAGATACAGGCGTCCCTGCCGATCGACCGACAGCACCAGGGGTTGGAGCCGTTGCGCCTCGAGAGGTTCCGCGCCCGCCTTGGGCAGATCCACCTTCACACCTTGTGTCAGAAGCGGCGCGGTGATCATGAAGATGATGAGCAGCACCAACATCACGTCGATGTAGGGCACGACGTTGATCTCGCCCATCAGCCGCCGCCCGCGGGAAGTCTGTGCCATGGCCTTCAGCGCTCCGGATTGGGCGGCGCGCCGGCGCCGCGCGCCGCGTGCCGCTGCAGGATGGTGGAGAACTCCTCGATGAAGGCGTCGAAGCGCACCTCGAGCCGGTTCACCTGGTCGGCGAAGCGGTTGTAGGCTACGACCGCGGGAATCGCCGCGAACAGCCCGATGGCGGTCGCGACCAGCGCTTCCGATATTCCGGGCGCGACCATCGCCAGCGTCGCCTGTTGTACGTTACCGAGCGAGGAGAAGGCGCTCATGATTCCCCACACCGTGCCGAAGAGCCCCACGTAGGGGCTCGTGCTGCCGACGCTGGCAAGCGTCGCGAGACTGTGCTCGAGGCGGTCGATCTCCTTCAGCTGCGCGACGCGCATCGCGCGCCGCGAGCCTTCCAGCAGCTGGTCGGCGGCGGCGGCACTTTGTCTCAGACGCGCAAATTCGCGGAACCCGAACTCGAAGATGCCGGCCAACCCGGTTGCGCCGCCGCGTGACTCGATCGCCCGATACAGCTGCGCCAGGTCGTCGCCCGACCAGAAGCGGCTCTCGAAGCGGTCGGCGTCGCGCCGCGCCCGCCCGATCACGCGGCGCTTGCGGAAGATGATCGCCCAGGAGCCCAAGGAGGCCAGCAGCAACAGTCCGATGACGATCTGCACCGGCACGCTCGCCTGGACGATGAGCCGGAGGATGGAAAGCTGGTCACCCACCGGCGGCGCTCTCCCGGGCGATGACCTCGGTGAGGAACGACGGCAGGCGCTGCGGTCGCAGCGTACGCGCGTCCACGCAAGCGACGCGCACGTTCGCTTCGAGGAGCGGCGCGGCCTTGCCGCCGCCCGGGGTCCCGCCGCCGGGGCCGATGCGGTAGATGCGCTGCGCGAAGCCGATCGACGCCGACCCGAGCGGCTCGGGCTCGCAGGTGACCTCGAGCTCGTCATCGAGGCGCGCGGGCGAGCGGTACTCGACCGTGAGGCTCGCCACCGCGAACACAATGCCGCGCTCGCGCGAGAGCTCCTGCTGCGAGTGTCCGCGCGAGCGCAGCCACTCGGTGCGGGCGCGCTCGAGGAAGCGCAGGTAGCTCGCGTAGTAGACGATGCCGGCGCCGTCGGTGTCCTCCCAGTAGACGCGCACCGGCCAGCGGAAGGCGCTCACCGCGGGTCCTCGAACAGCGGCAGCGTGGCGGCGGCGCGCTCCGGGGGCTTGAGCCCGAGGTGCAGGTACGAGGCGCGCGTCACCATGCGTCCGCGCGCAGTGCGCACCAGAAAGCCCTGCTGGATCAGGAACGGCTCGGTGACGTCCTCGAGCGTGCCGCGCTCCTCGCCGAGCGTCGCGGCTAGACTATCGATGCCGACCGGTCCGCCGTCGAAGCGCTCGATGATCGCGGTGAGGAGTTTGCGGTCGAGCGTGTCGAATCCCTGGCGGTCCACCTCGAGCAGGTCGAGCGCCGCGTCGGCGACGCCCTCGTCGATGCGGCCGTCGCCGCGCATCTGGGCGTAGTCGCGCACGCGCCGGAGCAGCCGGTTGGCGATGCGCGGAGTGCCGCGCGAGCGCTGCGCGATGCGCGCCGCGCCCCCCTCGTCGACGCTGACACCGAGGATCGCCGCCGAGCGCCCGACGATGCGCTCGAGATCGGAGACCGTGTAGAAATCCAGCCGCTGCACGATGCCGAACCGATCGCGCAGAGGCGACGTGAGGAGTCCCGCGCGCGTGGTCGCCCCCACCAGGGTGAAGGGCGGGAGGTTCAGCTTGATCGAGCGCGCCGCCGGTCCCTCGCCGATCATGAGGTCGAGCTGATAGTCCTCCATCGCCGGGTACAGCACTTCCTCGACCACCGGCGCGAGGCGGTGAATCTCGTCGACGAACAGCACGTCACGAGCCTGGAGGTTGGTGAGCAGCGCCGCGAGATCCCCGGGGCGCTCGAGCACCGGACCCGAGGTCTGGCGCAGGTTGACGCCGAGCTCGGCCGCCACGATGTGCGCCAGCGTGGTCTTGCCGAGCCCCGGCGGACCGAAGATCAGCACGTGGTCGAGCGCCTCGCCGCGTTGCCGCGCGGCGCCGATGAAGATCTCGAGTTGCATTTTGACCCGCGCCTGGCCGACATACTCCTCGAGTCGCCGCGGGCGGATGGCCCGCTCGACCGCCTCCTCCTCGGCGCCGGCTGTTCCACTGATGATGCGCTCTGCCGTCATGGCTTCCGAGACCTACTCCCGCGCCGCGCCCTGGAGCGCGCGGCGGATCAGCTCTTCGGTCGAATGTGTACCGGGACCGGCCGCTTTGAGCAAGCGCGTGGCCTCCGCCGGGCGGTAGCCGAGGGCGACCAGGGCGCCGTAGGCCTCGTCCTCGGCACTGGCGGCGCCCGTCGTGGCCGGCGTTTCGTGAGTGGGATGCGGGGCGGCGAGCCGATCGCGCATCTCGACGATCAGCCGCTCGGCGGTCTTGCGGCCCACACCCGGCACGCGGGTCAGTGCGGCGATATCTTCGTTCCGGACGCACTGGATGAAGGCGCTCACGCTGATGCCCGAGAGCAGCGCGAGGGCGATCTTGGGTCCCACGCCCGAGACCCTGATGAGGCTGCGGAACAGCCGCCGCTCCTCCTCGGTGGCAAACGCGTACAGCACGTGCGCATCCTCGCGCACCACCAGGTGCGTGAGGAGCCGCACCTCCTCGCCCACCGCCGGCAGATGGAAGAACGTCGACATCGGCGCCTCGAGCTCGTAGCCGAGTCCGCCGACTTCGACCGTCAGTTGCGGGGGCGTCTTGGAAGCGATTCTGCCGCGCAGCGAGCCGATCATCGCGCGCAGTGCCCCAGGCGTGCGCCGAGGAGCTGCGCGGGCACGCCGTTGAGGCGCGAGTGGGCGTGGCATACGGCGACCGCGAGCGCATCCGCGGCGTCCGCGCCGGGACGCTCGGCGAGCGAGAGCAGCTCGCGGATCATGTGCGCCACCTGGAACTTCTCCGCGCCACCGGATCCGACGACCGCGAGCTTCACGGCGCGCGGGGCGTACTCGAACACCGGCACGGCCGCGGGAACCGCGCACAGCGCGGCGCCGCGCGCCTGCCCGAGCTTGAGCGCACTGTCGGCGTTGCGACTGACGAACACGCGCTCCACCGCCACCTCCGTCGGATGGTGCTCCGAGACGAGCGCCTGCAGGCCCTCGAAGAGGATCCGCAGCCGCGCCGTCGGGGCCGCGGCGGCAACATTCAGGCAGCCGTGCGCCACGACGGTGAGTTTGCCGCCGCAGCAGTCGATCACTCCGAAGCCGGTGCGGCGCGAGCCGGGATCGAGCCCCAGCACGCGCACGCTGAGCTCCGCCGCGCTCCGCGCGGCGGCCGGCTCAAACGCGCGCCAGGACCTCGTCCGATATCTCGACATTCGAGTAAACGTCCCGTACCTCGTCCAGCCCCTCGAGCGCATCCAGCAGCTGCACCATCGACACGGCCTCCTCGCCCGACAACACGACCGTCGTCGCGGCGCGCTGCGTGACCTCGGCGGTCGCGGGCTCGAAGCCGCCGTCCGTGAGGACCGCCCGCACGGCGTCGAACTCGAGAGGATCCGCCAGCACTTCCACCGAGCCGTCGCCGTTCGGCACGACGTCCTCGGCGCCGGCCTCGAGCGCCGCCTTCATGAGCCGCTCCTCGTCCGTGCCGGGCGGGTAGGTCATCAGGCCCACGGTATTGAACAGATAGCTCACCGAGCCGTCGGCTCCGAGCCGTCCGCCGTGCTGCAGGAATGCGCGGCGCACCGTTGCGCCCGTACCGCCGCGATCTTCCGTCACGCACTCGACCATCACCGCGGCGCCGCCGGGGCCGTACCCCTCGTAGCGCACGCTCTGCGACCCCGCCCGCGCCTCCGCCACCGCCCCCCGGTCGCGCCGCCGCGCCTGGGCCGCGAGACGGCGCCGGATATTCGCCCACTTGCTGTGTCCTGCCATGCGTGGGGAGACCCGTGGTGCGTGGCCAAGCTCGCGCGCCGCCTGGAAAAACAAACCGGGTATCATAACGGTAAACCTGCGCCGACGACACGCTGACCGCTTCCGGCGCGGTCGCCTCGCTCGAGAGCCCGTACCCGTGGAGACGAGCCAAATCTGCCCGCCGAGGGTTCGCGACGCCATCATCGGCGCGCGCGCGGCGTTGGAGCGCGCCGATGCCCGCGCCCCGGCCGATCTCGCATTGGCCACGGAGGCCGCCGAGGTAATGGGCAGCCTCACCGAGAGCACCGAGCTCGCGCAGGCGCTGCTCGCGCGACCGGTGCTGGCGCGCGCGGCGCTCACCCCCGAGCAGACCGCCGGCATCGTCGGCCAGGGTGCGACCGAGATTGCCGGGGCATTGCTGCGACTCGGGACGCTCGGGCTGCCGCGCGACTGGTCTCCGGCTCAGGGACTCGGCCCGCGTCAGGCCGAGACGCTGCGCAAGATGCTGCTCGCGGTCGTGAGCGACCCGCGACTGGTGCTGGCGCGGCTCGCCGAGGAGCTGGTCATGCTGCGCCACGCGCGCGAGCTCCCGGCCGCGGAGCGCGAGCGGCGCGCGCTCGAGGCGCGCGCCATCTACGCGCCCCTCGCCAATCGCCTCGGCGTGTGGCAGCTGAAATGGGAGCTCGAGGATCTCGCCTTCCGCTATCTCGAGCCCGAGGAATACAAGAGGGTCGCGGCCGCGCTCAACGAGCGCCGCGCCGACCGCGAGCGTTATATCGAGACGCTCTGCGCCGAGCTGCGGGAGGGGCTCGCGGCCGCGGGCATCGCCGCCGAGGTCTACGGACGCCCGAAACACATCTACAGCATCTACCGCAAGATGCAGCGCAAGCAGCTCGCCTTCGAGCAGCTGTTCGACGTGCGCGCCGTGCGCCTGGTGGTCGCCTCAATCCCCGAGTGCTACGCCGCGCTCGGCATCGTGCATGGCCTCTGGCCGTACATTCCGGGCGAGTTCGACGACTACGTCGCCACCCCCAAGGGCAACGGCTATCGCTCCATCCACACGGCCGTGATCGGGCCGCACGGGCGCAGCGTCGAGGTGCAGATCCGCACCGCCGAGATGCACGAGCACGCCGAGCTCGGCGTCGCGGCGCACTGGACCTACAAGGAAGGCGGGATCCGCGACGCGCAATACCAACGCAAGATCGAATGGGTGCGCCGGCTCCTCGAGCCGCAGGAGGGTCTTGATGCCGGCGCGAGCGCCGATGGCGACCTGATCGAGGGCATGCGCACCGAGCTGTTCGCCGATCGTGTCTACGTGCTCACCCCGAAGGGCGAGGTGATCGACGTGCCGCGCGGCGCGACGCCGCTCGACTTCGCCTACAGCGTGCACACCTCGCTCGGCCACCGCTGCCGCGGCGCCAAGGCGAACGGCCGCATCGTGCCGCTCACGCACACGCTCGCCAACGGCGAGGTCGTCGAGATCATCACCGGCAAGCACGACGCTCCGAGCCGCGACTGGCTCGCGCCCGAGCAGGGCTACCTGGTCTCGGCGCGCAATCGCAGCAAGGTGCGCGCCTGGTTCCGCAAGCAGGACGTCGGCGGCAATCGCAGCGCCGGGCGCGCCATCGCCGAGCGCGAGCTCGCGCGCATCGGCGTGCGCCCCGAGCAGCTCGGCGCGCTCACCGCGGAGCTCAAGGCGCCCGACACCGATCATCTCTACCAGCTGCTCGGCGAGGGCGAGATCACGGTGACGCAGCTGGTGCAGGCGGCGATGCGGCTCACGGAGCCGCCCCGCCCGCCGCTGCGCCCCGCGCGCCCGGCGGCGACGCGCCGCCGCGCCTCGCCGGTCGAGATCGAGGGGGTGGGCGATCTGCCGACCACCCTCGCACGGTGCTGCGCGCCGCTGCGCCCGCAGCCCATCAACGGCTACGTGACCCTCGGCCGCGGCGTGACCGTGCATCGCAGCGACTGCGCGGGCTTCCAGCGCATGAGCGCGCTCAAGCCCGATCGCGTGCTGAAGGTCGAATGGTCGAGCGCCGAGAGCGGCGCGCTCGCCGTCGAGCTCGCGGTCAGCGCCTATGACCGCCGGGGACTGCTGCGCGACCTCACCGACGTGCTGGCCGTCGAGCGCCTCAGCATCGATGCGGCGAGCTCGCGCACGGACCACGACGCCGGCATTGCCTATTTCGATCTCAGCGTCGCGGTCGACGACCTCGAGCAGCTGGCGCGGGTGCTGCGCCGGCTCGCGGGCGTGCCGAACGTGATCGAGGCGCGGCGCCGGCGCTGAGCGGCATCCCGCGGAGCGGCATCCCGCGCGAGGTGCGCGGGTGCGCCTTCAGCGGTTGATCGCGTCGATCGAGCGCTTGTCGGTGGCGAGTGCCGCCTCGTGCACCGCCTCCGCGAGCGTCGGGTGCGCGTGGATGGTGCGCTGCAGATCCTCGCTGCTCGCGGCGTATTCCATGGCGAGCACCGCCTCCGCGATCAGCTCCCCCGCCATGGGACCCACGATGTGCACACCGAGGATCTCGTCGTCATCGCGCGCCGCCACGA
>WNES01000502.1_pt1 | contig 19690 bp, 16 predicted proteins | sample 5399931 | NCBI WGS metagenome assembly WNES01 (sample SAMN13153332, study PRJNA577476) | soil metagenome | isolation source: 20 cm grassland meadow soil 2 days after 3rd rain plot 5 | place: USA:California | collected 2015-11-11
GTTCGCGCTCAATACCGACGCGGGTGGCGGCGTGCTCCGCGACGGCCGTCGCGTGATGTTCACCGTGCAGGCGAGCGAGAAGGTGTACGCCACGTACGCCCTCGAAGCGACCGACAAGGGTGGGCACAGCTCGCTTCCTCGGCCCGCCGACAACCCGATCTACCGGCTGGCGGGCGTGCTGGAGCGGCTGGCGGCGTATCACTTTCCGGTGCAGCTGAACGAGGTGTCGCGCGCCTTCTTCGAGCGCTCCGCGGCGATCGACACCGGCCGGTTGGCGGACGACGAGCGTGGCGTCCTGAAGGACCCTCCGGATTCCGCTGCGGTAGCGCGCCTCTCGGGCATACCCTTCTATAATTCGAAGCTCCGAACCACGTGCGTGGCGACCATGTTCGCCGCCGGACACGCCGAGAACGCGCTGCCGCAGGCGGCTCGGGCGACCGTCAACTGCCGCATCCTTCCGGGTGAGCCGGCGGCGGGTGTCGAGGCGACGCTCGGTCGCCTCGCGGCCGACGACCGCGTCAGCGTGAGGACGGTGTACACGCCCATCCCCAGCCCGCCCTCGCCCCTCACCCCCGCCATCATGGGTACGCTCGAGCGGCTCGTGGCGGAGCAGTTTCCCGGCGTGCCCATCGTGCCGGTGATGGAGGCCGGGGCCACCGACGGGTTATTCCTGCGCAACGCGGGGATCCCGACCTACGGCGTGTCGGCGGTGTTCGAGGATCCCAACGACATCCGGGCGCACGGGCGGGATGAGCGGATTGCTGTGGAGAGCTTCTACGACGCGCTGGAGTTCTGGCATCGCATGCTGCGGGCGTTCGCGTCGCAACAGTAGATTGTCGGGATTACGGGGGCGGATCGGGCCTGGTGGCTCGAGCGGTCTTCAAAACCGTCTAGGGCTCGATTGAGCCTTGGTAGGTTCGATTCCTACACGCTCCCGCCACACACCGCGCTGCATCCGCGCCACGCGCTCCGCACCATCCTGGAAACCTCTCCGTCTCTTTCTCGCCCCGACTTGAGGCAGCGCCCCCGTCGCATCTCTCGCGCCGCGCGGCATGCCGGTTGCCCGGACCGCCCCCCGTACAAGAAAACGGAGGGTATCCCCATGCGGTACTCGATTCGCAACGGAACGGCCCGTCTCGGGACGGCCGCGGCCGTCCTCGGTCTCTCGCTGCTCGCATGCGACCGTCCGCGTTTGTTCGAACCCGGTCGCACCGAGGCTGCGCGTTACGCCGCAGCCCGAATTGTCGGCTCGTACGCCGGCACGGCTGTCGCGACGGTCGCCAGTTGGGCCAAGACGTCGTCGCTGACCTGCCCGGGTATCTTGACCATCGCGACACAGGCGGGCAACGATTTCTCCGGCAGCTTTGCCATCCCGTCCGCGCACGGCTGCGACGCCCAGCAGGGCACCATCGCCGGCACCGTGCAGGACGACGGCACTCTCTCGTTCACCGCCGACACACCGGGTGGCGGAGCGAACGTGTGGGAAGACGCCGCCCAGCGCAATCATTGCCGCTTCGTGAGCGGCTCCACGTTCGACGGGACCGGGTCGGGCAGCGCCCTGGCCGCAACGGGACGCGGCGTCTACGACTGCCCGCTGGTGGGCACGGTGCGCGTGTCGGTGAGCTTCCAGGTTTCGGCCACGCAGGGCTAGCCCGGGCAGTTCGAGCACGTCGCGCAGAACCGTTCGACCCGGTATCTTGGGCCGTCTCTCGTGCGGAGATCCCGGCGTGCTCGTCGACTCGTTCATGGTGACGTTGATCGTCGCCCTCACAGGCCCGGGGCTCGGCTCGCTGCCGCTGGCCACCGTGCTGCTCGATCAGGCCGAGCATCGCCTGGTCGTCGAGCTTCCGGCCGTCGACGTGCCGGCCGCGACCCGCGGCGAGATCATGGTCAGCCTGCCACTGTGCCGGGTGCTCGTGCCCGTCAGCGCCTCCCTGCACAGCGCGCGCGTCGAGCTCCTGGACGGCTCGGGGCAGGAGCTGCCGCGCGCCATGCTGCATCATTTCAACTTGACCGATCCCGAGCACCGGGAGCTCTTCCTTCCCATCGGCATGCATCTGCTGGCGGCGAGCAAGGAAACACCGGCGATCACGGTCCCGCGCCTGCTCTTCGGCCTGCCGCTCGCGCGCGGCCAGCGTCTCATCGCCGGCGCGATGCTCGCCAACGCGACGCCGCAGGCCTACCACGGCGTGCGCGTGCGCCTCGTGCTCCACTACACTCCGGGGGGACGGCCCTGGCCATTGTATCGCACTTACCCGTGGGACATCGACGTCCAGTACCCCCTCGGCCGCCCGGGAACGGGCAGCAAAGCGTTCGATCTGCCGCCCGGGCGGACCGAGCGTTCGTGGGAGGGGAGCCCGTCGATCTCCGGTACCATCCTCGGGCTGGGGGGTCACCTGCACGACTATGGCGTCAGACTCGCGCTGCGTGACGTGACGACGGGGGAGTTGCTGTGGAGTGGCGCGCCGACGACAGACCGCGCCGGGCGCGTCACCTCGTTCCCCCTGGCCCGCTTCTACAAGTGGTATCGCCTCGGGCTGCATGTGGTGTCAACGCACCGCTACCGCCTCACCGCCATATACGACAATCCCACCGGGCACGTGATCCGCGACGGCGGCATGGGCGCGGTCGCGGGTCTGTTCGTGCCTGACCGCGGGGCGGTGTGGCCCGAAGTGGACACCACCGATACGCTGTATCAGCGGGACTTGGCGGCCACCATACGGGCCGGCACCAGCGACATGATGGCCGACATGATGGCCGGACACCACGCCGATCCGTGATCGGATGGCGGATTGCCGCGCGTCCTGTGCGGTGCGTCACGTTGCGTGGGAGGGGGCGGCGCTAATTTCCCCGCGTGACAGGAATGAAGTGGGGACGTCTCGTAGTGAACGTCAACTGCGCGCTGCGCCGGGGAGCTTGGTACCGGGTGGCGCGTCTCCGCTCCCTCGAAGCCATCCTCGACGTTAACCGCAAGCCGCTCGTCGTCCCTCACTACCTCGTCCAGATCGTCACCCAGCCCCCACGGCGTTGGAGCGTGGTGCCCCGGCCCAAGCGAGCCCGTGAGCTGCCCCCGGAGTGGGGCGCCCACTATGCCGTGTGCCCCAGCTGCCGCGAGCGGGCCGCGCTGCTGGGCCGTCCCCGCCGCCTCGAGTGCGTGCGGTGCCACGGGGAGTTCGACGTGGCCTGGGACGAAGGCTATCTCGTCGAAGCCTGACCTCCCCAGCCTACTTGACACTGCTCCGCACCTCGCGTAGCGTCCCGTCCATGCAACTGGCCTTCACGCTTCCGCGTCTGCTGCTGGACCTGCTGCTGGTCCTGCTCCTGGTCCTGATTGGACGACCCGGGGATCGCGGCGTGCTGGCCAGTATCGACTTGCGAAGCTGAACCGAGTAGGACACGCAAGCAGACGCCGCGGATCCCGAGATCCGCGGCGTTTTGTTTTCTCACTCCAGGAGAGCTCATGGTCCGAGACGTCGTCATCTTCGACACCACGCTGCGCGATGGGGAGCAGGCGCCCGGCAATACCATGACCCCCGAGGAGAAGATGCAGGTGGCGCGTCAGCTCGACGCGCTCAACGTCGACGTCATCGAGGCGGGCTTCCCGGCCGCCTCGGCCGGCGATTACCGCGGCGTCCAGGAGATCGCGGCGCAGGTGCGGCGTCCGGTGCTGGCCGCACTGGCGCGCTGCACCGACAAGGACATCGATCTCGCGGGCGAGGCGCTGCGTCCGGCCGCGCGCGGGCGCATCCATGTCTTCATCTCGACCTCCGACATCCACCTGCAGCACAAGCTCAAAATCGGCCGGGACGATTGCCTCGAGCTGGCGCGCGCCGCCGTGCGCCGGGCCCGTGGCTACACCGACGACGTCGAGTTCTCGGCGGAAGACGCCAGCCGCACCGACCTCGAGTACCTGTGCCGCGTCGTCGAGGCGGCGATCGCGGAGGGTGCCACGACCGTGAACCTGCCGGATACCGTGGGGTTCGCGCTCCCGGCGGAGTACGGGGAGATCTTCCGCGCCATCCGGGAGCGCGTCCCCGGTGCCTCCGGGATCACGCTCTCGGCGCACTGTCATGACGATCTGGGCCTCGCCGTCGCCAACTCGCTCGCCGCCATCGCGGCCGGGGCGGGTCAGGTGGAGTGTACGGTGAACGGGATCGGCGAGCGGGCCGGGAACGCCGCGCTCGAGGAGATCGTGATGGCGAGCCACGTCCGGCCGCAGGTCGCCGCGTTCCGCTGCAACGTCGAGACGCGCGAGCTGTACCGCACGAGCCGGCTGCTGTCGCACGTGACCGGCGTGTTCCCGCAGCCCAACAAGGCGATCGTCGGGCGCAACGCCTTCGCCCACGAAGCGGGCATCCACCAGCACGGCGTCATGCAGAACGGCCTCACCTACGAGATCATGCGACCCGAGTTGGTGGGCGTCCCCGCCTCGCGTCTGGTGCTCGGGAAGCACTCGGGCCGGCACGCGCTGGAGCGGCGCTTTCACGATCTGGGGTACGAGCTCGGCGAGGGCGCGCTCGAGCGGCTGTACCACAACTTCATCGCGCTCGCCGACAAGAAGCGCGAGATTCTGGACGAGGACTTGCTCGCCCTGTTGCACGACGGCTTCCAGGACGCCCCCGAGCAGTTCCAGCTCACGCACCTACGCGTGGTGTGCGGCACGGAGGGCGGCGCCGCGGCCGTCCGGATGACGGGGCCGTGGACCGGTGAGCGCGAGGCCGAGGCGAAGGGTGATGGCCCGATCGCCGCCACGTTCGCGGCGGTGAGCGAGATCGTCGGGCAGCCGATCGAGGTGGGCAACCTCGCCGTCCAATCCGTCACGCCGGGCCGCGATAGCCTGGGGCAGGTATCGCTCCAGGCACGGGTGAACGGCAAATCGCTGTCGGGGCACGGTGCCTCGACCGATATCGTCGAGGCCTGCGCCCGCGCGCTCGTCAATGCGCTCAACAAGGCGCACTTCGCCGAACGGCTCGAGGCCGATTCGCTCAACTCCGTCTACCTCTGGGGGGTGTGACGTGACCGAGCTCCTGTCCGGCGCGCAGATCCTCTGCCGCGTCCTGGTGGAGGAAGGCGTGGACACCATCTGGGGCTACCCCGGAGGCGCCATCATGCCGTTCTACCACGCGCTCGGCGACGCCCCCGAGATCCGTCATATCCTGGTGCGGCACGAGCAGGCGGCGGCGCACGCGGCGGACGGTTACGCGCGCGCCAGCGGGCGCATCGGCGTCTGCGTCGCCACGTCGGGTCCCGGCGCCACCAACCTGGTCACCGGCCTCGCCACCGCGCAGATGGACTCGTCCCCGGTGGTCGCCATCACGGGACAGGTGCCGCGCGCCATGCTGGGCCGCGATGCCTTCCAGGAAACCGACGTGGTGGGAATCACCCTGCCCATCACCAAGCACAGCTGTCTCGTCGCCGACGTCACCGAGCTGGCCGACCGCATGCGCGAGGCGATCGCGATCGCGCGCGAGGGCCGGCCCGGGCCGGTGGTGATCGACGTGCCGAAGGACGTGCAGAACCAGAAGACGGAGTATCGGGACTCGGGGCTCGGGAATCGGGCCTCGAAGGCTCGAGCCCCGAACCCCGAGCCCCGAGCCCCAGACCAGGGGCCTGGGGAGGACGCCGTGGGCGCCGCGGCCCGCCTCATCGCCGCCGCCGAGCGGCCGCTCCTCATGGTCGGCCACGGGGTGGTGTTGAGCGGTGCCTACGATGCCGTGCGCCAGCTCGCGGAGAAGACCGGGATGCCGGTGATCACCACGCTGCTCGGCATCAGCGCGTTGCCGGCCTCGCATCCACTCCACCTCGGCATGCCGGGGATGCACGGCGAGGTGCACGTCAACCGCGCCATCCAGCGCGCCGACGTGATCGTCGCCATCGGGCTGCGGTTCGACGATCGCGTGACCGGCAATACGAAGGGCTTTGCGCCGCGGGCCAAGATCGTGCACGTGGACCTGGACGCGTCGGAGATCGGCAAGAACGTGCCGGTCGCGCTCGCGCTGGTCGGCGATGCCCGCGGCGTGACCGAGCGGCTGGTGGCCGCGGTCGCGCCGCGCAGCTGCGAGGCGTGGCTCGCCGAGATCCGCGGCTGGACCCGCCCGCCCGCCGACAGCTACCGCGGCGACCTCTCCCCCGACGCCATCGTCGCGGGAATCCACGCGGCCGCCCACGACCGCTGCACCATCGTCACCGACGTGGGCCAGCACCAGATGTGGGTGGCGAAGCTCTATCCCTACGGGCGGCCCAACACGCACATCACGTCGGGCGGGCTCGGCACTATGGGGTTCGCCGTGCCGGCCGCGATGGGCGTCAAGCTCGCGCGGCCGCGCGAAGACGTCTGGGCCATCTCCGGCGACGGCGGGTTCCAGATGAACATGCAGGAGATCGCGACCATGGTGCAGGAGCGCATCCCGGTGAAGCTGGCCGTGTTCAACAACGGCTACCTCGGTATGGTGCGGCAGTGGCAGCAGTTCTTCCACGGGAAGCGCTACTCGGCCACCCCTATCTGGAGCCCCGACTACGTGAAGCTGGCGGCGGCCTACGGCATCCCGGGGTGGCGCGTCGAGCGGGCCCGCGAGCTCGAGCCGGTCCTGGCGCGCGCCAGCGTGGCCGAGGGGCCAGTGCTGGTGGAATTCGTGATCGAGCAGGAAGCGAACGTGTTCCCGATGATTCCGCCCGGCGCCACGCTCTCCGAGCCGATCGAGGCGGAGCCGGCGGTCGGCGTGCGAGACTGAGCGTCGCGATGGCGTACGCCTTGTCGCTCCACGTGGATCAGGACCTGCTGGCGCTGGGCCGAGCGGTCGGCGAGCTGCGGCGCCGCAACCTCAAAGTGTCGGCCATCACGCTCGGCCCCGGGGCCGACGCCGGCGAGGCGCGGCTCACGGTGATCGTGGACGCGGACGAAGGCACGGTGGAGATGGCGATGCGCAAGCTGTTGAAGGTGTCGGGCGTGCGCGGCGCGACGCGCGAGCTACAATAACCTCAAACAACTCGAGAGCGACCAATGCCTGGAACCTCCTCCCTGCGGGTGTACTACGACGCCGACGCCGACCTCGGACGCCTACGCGGACGCACCGTCGCGATCATCGGTTACGGCAGCCAGGGACACGCCCACGCGCTCAACCTGCGCGAGAGCGGCGTCTCAGTCATCGTCGGGCTGCGCCCGGGCGGGGGGTCGTGGGCCCGCGCCGCGGCCGAGGGGCTCGACGTGCGCCCGGTGGCGGACGCGGCCCGGGCGGCGAACGTCGTGATGATGCTCGTCCCCGACCAGCACGGGCGCGCGGTGTACGAGCAGGACGTCGCGGCGGCGATCGTCCCCGGCAAAACTCTCATGTTCGCCCACGGCTTCAACGTCCACTTCAAGCAGATCGTACCGCCGGCGGGCGTGGACGTCTCGATGGTGGCGCCCAAGTCGCCCGGGCATCTGGTGCGCAGCGAATTCCAGGCGGGGCGGGGCGTGCCGGCGCTCGTCGCCGTCGAGCGCGACGCGAGCGGCCAGGCGCTCGCCGACGCACTCGCGTATGCCGTGGGGATCGGCTGCACCCGCGCCGGCGTGCTGCCCACCACGTTCCGCGAGGAGACCGAAAGCGACCTGTTCGGCGAGCAGGTGGTGCTGTGCGGGGGAGTCACGGCGCTCATCAAGGCCGGCTTCGAGACCCTCGTCGCCGCGGGCTACGCCCCCGAGCTCGCGTACTTCGAGTGCCTGCACGAGCTCAAGCTCATCGTGGATCTGATGTACCGCGGGGGCATGAAGTTCATGCGCTACTCGATCTCGGACACCGCGGAATACGGCGATTACACGCGCGGGCCGACGCTCATCACCCCCGCCGTCCGCGCCCGGATGCAGCAGATCCTGGCCGATATCCAGAGCGGGGCCTTCGCCCGGGAATGGATCGAGGAGAGCCGCCAGGGCGGTCCCAACTTCCAGCGCATGCGCCGGGAGCAGAACGACCATCTGATCGAGCAGGTGGGCGCGACGCTGCGCGCGATGATGCCGTGGTCGGAAGAGGGGAAGGCGGGACTCGGGGTTCGGGACTCGGGACTCGGGAAAGACGCCCGGGTGCCGAGTTCCGAGTCCCGAGCCCCTAATCCCGAACCCCTTCGCGCATGAAGCCTCGAACGCTGTTCGACAAAGTCTGGGCCTCCCACGTCGTCCACGGGCTCCCCGATGGACCGGAGCTCCTGTATGTGGACCTGCACCTGGTTCACGAGGTGACGTCGCCCCAGGCGTTCGAGGGGCTGCGGCTCGCGGGACGCCGGGTGCGGCGGCCCGAGCTGACGGTCGCGACCGTGGACCACAACGTGCCCACCGACGATCGTACGCTCCCGATCGCCGACGCCCTGGCCGCGCGCCAGGTCGGAGCGCTCGCGGCGAATGCCCGCGAGTTCGGCATCGAGCTGTTCGATCTCGCGTCTCCCCGCCAGGGCATCGTGCACGTGATCGGCCCCGAGCTGGGCCTGACGCAGCCCGGGATGGTGATCGTATGCGGCGATTCGCATACGTCCACGCACGGCGCGTTCGGGGCGCTCGCCTTCGGCATCGGGACGAGCGAGGTCGAGCACGTGCTCGCGACGCAGTGCCTCGTCGCCATGCGACCCAGGACCATGGAGGCGCGGTTCGAGGGAGCGCCGGCCCCGGGCGTCACGGCCAAGGACCTGGTCCTCGCGTTGATCGGGCGCATCGGGACGGCGGGGGCGACCGGTCATGTGATCGAGTACACCGGTTCCGGCGTCCGCGGGCTCTCGATGGAGGGCCGCATGACCGTGTGCAACATGTCGATCGAGGCGGGCGCGCGGGCCGGGATGATCGCGCCCGACGATACGACGTTCGGCTATCTGCACGGGCGCCCGCGCGCGCCCGCGGGCGAGCGGTTCACGCGCGCGGTCGCGCGCTGGCGCCGGCTGTGCACCGACGACGGCGCCACGTACGACTCGCGCATCACGCTCGACACGGCGAGCCTCGCCCCCCAGGTGACCTGGGGGACGAATCCCGGCATGGTGGCGGACATCACGGCGCGCGTCCCCGACCCGGCGGGCTTCGCCGTCGCCGCAGAGCGGGAGGCGGTCGAGCGCGCCCTCGCGTACATGGACCTGCGGCCCGGCACTCCGCTCGAGGGCCTCGCGATCGACCGCGTGTTTGTCGGCTCCTGCACGAACGCCCGGATCGAGGATCTGCGGAGTGCGGCCCGGGTGGTGCGCGGTCGCCGCGTGGCGGCGGGCGTTCGCGCCCTGGTCGTGCCGGGCTCCCAGCAGGTCAAGGCGGAGGCCGAAGCCGAGGGATTGGACCGCGTGTTCCGCGAGGCTGGGTTCGAGTGGCGCAATTCGGGCTGCTCGATGTGCCTTGGCATGAACCCTGACATTCTGGCGAGCGGCGAGCGCTGCGCGGCGACATCGAACCGCAACTTCGAAGGCCGCCAGGGGCGCGGCGGCCGCACCCACCTGATGAGTCCCGCCATGGCCGCCGCCGCCGGGATCGCCGGCCAGCTGGTCGACATCCGGAGGTGGGCGTGACGCCCTTCGTCCGACACGAGGGCCGGGTCGCAGCCCTACCGCGCGTCAACGTCGACACCGACCAGATCGTGCCCAAACAATTTCTCAAGCGCATCGAGCGCACCGGGTTCGCGCCGGTGCTGTTCCACGATTGGCGCTACCGCGCCGACGGCTCGCCCGACCCCGCGTTCGAGCTTAACCACCCGGCGGCCGCGGGAGCGAGCATCCTCGTCGCCGGTGCGAATTTCGGCTGCGGCTCGTCGCGCGAGCACGCCGTGTGGGCGGTGCGCGAGTACGGCTTCCGCGCCGTCGTCGCGGAGTCGTTCGCCGACATCTTCTACGCGAACTGCTGCCAGAACGGGCTGCTCGCGGTGCGCCTGGCGCCCGGAGAGGTTCGTGAGCTGTTCACGCGCCATACGCGCGCCGCGGGCCGCTACGATGTGGTCGTCGATCTCGAGGCACAGACCGTCGTCGACGACGCCGGCTTCCGCGCCGCGTTCAGCATCGCCCCCTATCATCGCGAAATGCTGCTCGCGGGCCTCGACGAGATCGGGCGCACGCTGCTGGAGGAGGAGCGGATCGGGGCTTACGAAAGAACCCGGGAAACGGGAAACGGGAAAGGGGAAACGTGGTGAAGGCCTACACCATCGCCGTCCTCGCAGGCGACGGGATCGGACCCGAGGTCACGGGCGAGGCGGTGCGGGTGCTGCAGGCCGCGGGTGAGCGATTCGGACTGGAGTTCGCTCTGGGTCAGTACGCCGTGGGGGCGGCGGGCGTCGCCGCGGCGGGCGATCCGCTGCCCGAGGAGACCCGGGCGGCGGTCGTGAAGGCCGACGCCGTGCTGCTGGGCGCCGTGGGCGATCCGTCGCTCGATCATGCGCCGCGCCAGCTGCGGCCCGAATCCGGTCTGCTGGCGCTACGCAGCCTGCTCGGCGTCTACGCCAATCTGCGACCCGTGACGACCAACCCGGCGCTGGCCTTCTGCTCCCCCTTGAAGCCGGAGCACCTGGCCGGGGTGGACATCCTCATCGTGCGCGAGCTGGTCGGAGGGCTGTACTACGGTGAGCCGCGCGGCAAGGAGACCGGGGCCGCGGTGAACACGTTGCGCTACACCGAGGCCGAGGTCGAGCGCGTGGCACGCGTGGCGTTCGGCGCGGCGCGGCGCCGCCGCCGGCGCCTCCTCTCGGTGGACAAGGCCAACGTGCTCGAGACGTCGCAGCTGTGGCGCGAAACGGTGACACGCATGGCCCCGGACTACCCCGAGGTCACGCTGGAGCACGCCTACGTGGATTACGCCGCGATGCGGCTCGTCACCGACTCCGCCGGCATCGACGTCCTGCTCACGGAGAACATGTTCGGGGACATCCTGAGCGATGAGGCCGCGGTGCTCGCGGGATCGCTCGGGCTCTTGCCGTCCGCGTCGCTGGGCGACGGCCCGGGGCTGTTCGAGCCGATCCACGGCTCGGCGCCGGCGTTGGCCGGCAAAGACGTCGCTAACCCGATCGGGGCGATCGCCTCGGCGGCCATGCTGCTGCGCTACGGGCTCGCGCTGGCGGAGCCGGCCGCGGCCGTGGAGCAGGCGATCGCCGCGGCGCTCGAGCAAGGCGCGCGCACGCGCGACATCGCCCGGCCCAGCGACCGCATGATCGGCACGCGCGAGATGGGTGCCTGGATCGCCGAGCTGGTGCGGTCGCCGGCGAAACGGCCGCTTTCGCTGGTGCGCTAAGAGTCGGTCACGGCGCCGAGGCTCGCGCTCGACACCAGCTTCGCATACTTCGCCAGCACGCCCGTCGTGTAGCGCGGCACGGGGGCCTTCCACGCCGCGCGCCGCCGGGCGATCTCGGCCTCGGGGAGCTCCAGCTCGAGCCGCCGCCGCTCGGCGTCGATCGTGATCGTGTCGCCGTCCCGCACCAGGGCGATTGCCCCCCCGACAGCCGCCTCCGGTGCCACGTGTCCCACCACGAGGCCGTATGTCCCGCCCGAGAAGCGCCCGTCGGTGATGAGCCCGACCTTGTCGCCCAGCCCGGCGCCGATGATCGCCGAGGTGGGGGAAAGCATCTCGCGCATGCCTGGTCCCCCCTTGGGACCCTCGTACCGGATCACGACGATGTCCCCCGGCTTGATGCGGCCCGCCAGGATCGCGGCGAGCGAGTCTTCTTCGCAGTCGAATACCCGCGCCGGGCCGGTCATCTTCACGTGTTTGATCCCGGTGATCTTCGCGACGGCGCCCTCGGACGCCAGGTTGCCGCGCAGCACCGCGAGGTGTCCCTGCGCATACAGCGGCCGACCCCACGGCCGGATCACCTCCTGATCGCTCCGCGGCTCCTCCGGCACGTCCCGCAGCACCTCGGCCACGCTCTGGCCGGAGACCGTCGCCGCGTCGCCGTGCAGCGCCCCATGAGCCAGCAGGATCTTCATCACCTGCGGCACGCCTCCCGCCCGGTGCAGATCGGTGGTCACGAATCGGCCCGAGGGCTTCAGGTCGCACAGCACCGGCACGCGCTCCCGCACGGTTTCGAAATCGTCGAGCGTGAGCGGCACACCCGCGGCCCGCGCGATGGCGAGCAGGTGCAGCACGGCGTTGGTCGAGCCGCCCAGCGCCATGACGACGGCGATGGCGTTCTCGAACGCGGCGCGGGTGAGAATGCCGCGCGGCCGTCGGTCGCGGCGCACCGCGTCCACGAGCACTTCGGCGGAGCGGGCCGCGCTGTCGACCTTCTCGCCGTCCTCTGCGGCCATGGTCGAGGAGTACGGCAGGCTCATGCCCATCGCTTCGATGGCCGACGACATCGTGTTCGCGGTAAACATCCCGCCGCAGGCTCCCGCGCCGGGGCAGGCCCGGCGCTCCACCTCGAGCAGGTCCGCCTCTGAGAGCTTGCGCGCGCTGTACTGACCGACCGCCTCGAACGCGCTCACGACGGTCAGATCCTGTCCTTTGTAATGTCCCGGCTTGATGGTGCCGCCGTACACGAACACCGCCGGGATGTTCATCCGCGCGATGGCGATCAGCGCGCCCGGCATGTTCTTGTCGCACCCGCCCACGGCCAGCACGCCATCGACGCACTGCGCATTGCACACCGTTTCGATCGAGTCGGCGATCACCTCGCGCGAGACCAGGGAGTATTTCATCCCCTCGGTGCCCATCGAAATGCCGTCGCTCACCGTGATCGTGCCGAAGGTCTGGGGCATGCCGCCGGCGGCGCGCACGGCGGCTTCGGCGCGCAGCGCGAGATCGTTGAGCTTGGCGTTGCAGGGCGTGATCGTGCTGTGCGCGTTTGCGATGCCGATGATCGGCTTCGTGAAGTCCTGATCGCCGAACCCGACGGCGCGCAGCATCGCACGGTTGGGCGTGCGCTCCACGCCGGCGGTGATCGTCCGGCTCCGGAGGGGGCTCATCGGCTCATCACTCGCTCCACCTCTTCCAGGTGCGGGTCGATCTCGATCGGTCGGTTGGCGTGCAGGGGCGCCGGATCGCGCTCCTGGTGATAGTGCGTCACACTCGCCGGATCCTTGAGGACGTGCCCGGTGAGGATCGCCACGACCCGCTCCGCGCTCTTGATCACGCCGTCGCGCGCCAGGCGTCGCGTGCCCGCGATCGCGGCCGCGCTGGCGGGCTCGCAGCCGATGCCGGCTCGATCGACCACCGCCTTCGCCTCGAGAATCTCATCGTCCGTCACCGCGATGACCACGCCATTGGTGTCGCGCACGGCACGGACGGCGCGATCGTACGACACGGGGTTGCCGATTTGGATCGCCGTGGCGACCGTGTGCGCCTCCACGCGGTGACGCCGCGCGAATCCCTCCCGGAAGCTCAACGCGAACGGCGCCGCGCCCTCCGCCTGTACCGCGGCGAGACGGGGAAGGCGGTCGATCAACCCCCACTCACACGCCTCCGCCAGCGCCTTGCCGAAGGCGGCCGTGTTTCCGAGGTTGCCGGCGGGCACCACGATCCACTCGGGCGGCTGCCAGGCGAGCTGCTGCAGCAGCTCGAGCACGATCGTCTTCTGGCCCTCGAGACGGAACGGGTTCACCGAATTGAGAAGGTACACGCCCAGCCGCTCGCTCGCCTCGTCGGCCAGCTCGAGGCACTGGTCGAAGCTGCCGCGCACCAGCAGCGTGCGCGCCCCGTAGGCGAGCGCCTGCGCCAGCTTCCCCAGGGCGACGTGGCCCTTGGGAACGAGCACCAGCGCCGGCAGGCCGCCCAGGGCGGCGTAGGCGGCGAGCGCGGCGGCCGTGTTGCCGGTCGACGCGCACGCCACCGCGCGCGCGCCAATGCGCCGGGCCTGGGTCACGCCCACCGTCATGCCGCGGTCCTTGAACGACCCCGTGGGGTTCTGGCCCTCGTGCTTGAGCAGCAGGGTCGGAACCCCCGCCCAGCGTGCTACCGCCGCGCCCGTCATGAGTGGAGTGTTGCCCTCGGGGTAGCAAAGCACATCTTCCGTCGCCGCGCTCGGGAGCACCGCCTCGCGGTAGCGCCACACGCCCGATGCCAGCACACCCCGCCGCACGCCCCAGCGCGCGTCGAACGTCGCCCGCAGCGCACCCCCGCCCGCGGGAGGCTGGTGGCGCACCTCGAGCAGGCCGTGGCACTGCGGGCAGCGAGTGTGGGGGTCGGTCTCGGGAATCTCGCTGCCACAGCTCGTGCAGAGCTGCCAGGTGTCGCTCATGCGCCGGCGATTTTCAACACGTCGTTCAGAATGCCGCCCGCCGTCACCGCGGGCCCAGCGCCCGGTCCGGTGATGACGAGCGGATTCTTCTTGTAGCGCATGGTCGTGAAGATAAACTGATTGTCGGTTCCGTTGAGCGAAGCCATCGGGCTCGACGCGTCGACCACCACCAGGCCGACGCGGATGCGGCGCGGCGTCACGATCGCCCGGTAGCGCAGCACGCCGCCGCGCGCGGCCGCCGCGGCCACGCGCTTCTCCCATGGCGCGTCGTATTCCTCCAGGCGCCGCAGGAACTCCTCCCGCGACAGGCGCTCCGCGCCGTCGGGGACGAGCGACTCGACGGCGATGTCCCCGAGCTCTCCCGCAAAGCCCAGCAGCCGTCCGAGTATGAGCGCCTTGCGCGCCACGTCGAGCCCTGAGAGGTCTTCGCGCGGGTCGGGCTCGGGATACCCCTTGGCGATCGCGCCGCGCAGCGCCGCCGAGAACCGCGTGCCCCGGCCCAGCTCGCCGAACAGGTAGCCGAGCGTGCCGGAAGGGCAACCCTCGATCTTCGCGACGCGGTCGCCCGACTCGACGAGCTTCTGGTAGGTGTCGATGATCGGCAGGCCCGCACCCACGGTCGCCTCGTGCAGCAGGCGACGGCCGTGCGTCTGGGCGGCCGCGCGCAGGGCGTCGTAGCGCCGCTTGTCGGCGGTGACGGGACGCTTGTTGGCCAGCACCACGTGCATCCCCGCGCCCAGCGCCGTCTTGATCGTGTCGGTCGTGTCGTCGGCCGTGAGGTCCACGAGCACGGGGTTCGAGAGCGCGTGCCGCGCCACGAATCCGACCGCCTCGGCTGCGGCCGCCCGCCGCCCGCCGGTGGCCTTGGCGAGCGGCGTGCCCTTGGCCTTCGCGGCGGCGAGCGTCGCCAGCCGCCGCGGCGAGAGGCCGCGCGCGTCGAACACGAGACCGCTCCGGTCGATCAGTCCCACGATGCGGAGCGTGAGTCCATCCTGCTTCACCTTTGCGATCATCGGGGCGAGCGTGCGCCCGATCTGTCCGAACCCCAGCAGCACCACGTCGGTCCGGTCGGGGTGCGCCACCGCGCCGCCGCCGATCTTCGAGAGCTGGAACGCCGCGTGCACGGCGCGCTGGGCCCGCGGCGCGTCCTTGGCGTCGACCACGAGCGAGAGGTTTAGCTCGGACGAGCCCTGCGCCGTGGCGATCACGTTGATCCGCGCCTCCGCCAGCGCCGAGAACACGCGCGCGGCGATGCCGGGCGTGCCCGCCATCCCGAGTCCGACCACCACCAGCGTCGCGAGACCGGTCTGCACCTCCACGCCGTCGATCTCCTGGCGCCCGATCTCCGGTCGGAACGTCTCCTCCAGACTCTTGCGGGCGCGCTCGGCGCTCTCGGCCGGCACACTGAAGCAGATCGAGTGCTCCGACGACGCCTGGGTGATGAGCGAGACGGAGATGCCCTGGTGATGCACCGCGGCGAAGGTGCGGGCCGCGATGCCCGGGACGCCCAGCATGCCGCTGCCGGCAACCGTCAACAGGGCTTGCTGCGGGATTGCCGACAGCGCCTTCACCGGGTACTGGTGCAGCGTGCGGCGGCGCGAGATCTCCGTGCCGAGCGACGTGGGATCGGCGAAGGGGCGGATCCGGATCGCCACATTGCGCTTGATCACCGGAATCAGCGCCCGGGGGTGCAGCACCTTGGCGCCGTAGTAGGCGAGCTCGGCCGCCTCCCGCACGTGCAGCTGCGGCACCACCCGCGCGTCGGGGACGATGCGCGGATCGGCGGTCAAGAGGCCCGGCACATCCTTCCACAGCGACACCTCGCGCGCGCCCAGCACCCGCGCCAGCAGCGTCGCGGTGAGATCCGAGCCCCCCCGCCCGAGCGTCGCCACCTGACCGTCCGGCGCGGCGCCGAGAAAGCCGGGCACGACGGGGACCACGCCGCGGGCCAGGAGCGGCCGCAGCACCGTGCGGGCGCTCCGCTCCGTCCGCCGCAGGTCGGGCGACGCGTTGCCGAACGTGCCGTCGGTCTGCACGATCTCGGCGGCGTCGACGTACGCCGCCCGGCAGCCGGCGGCGTCCAGGGCCGCCGCGAACAGCCGGGCCGACAGCCGCTCCCCCCGCGCGGCGAGGTAGTCGGTGGTGCGGGGCGTGAGCTCGCCCAGAACACCGAGGCCGCCCGCCACCTGCTCCAGCTCGGCGAACGCCGCGTCGATCAGGCGCAGCAACTCCTCCAGCCGCGCGCCCGCGGGCACCAACGCCCGTGCCGCGGCGGCGTGCTGAGCGCGCAGCGCCTCGGCGGCGGCGCGCACCTGACTCGCGTCGCCGCGCGCCGCGCGGGCCGCGCCGTCGAGGAGCGCGTCGGTCACTCCGCCCATCGCCGACACGACCACCACCAGCGCGTCCGGGCGCTGGGCCCGCACGATGCCGACGGCATGCCGGATCGCCGCGGCGTCCGCGAGCGATGCGCCGCCGAACTTGTGGATGTGGGGAGGACGCGTGGAGCGGGCCCGAGCCATGGATCCTCAGTCGATCTCGTAACCGCCGGCCGGGCGATCGGCGTGGAACGCCTGCGCCACGATGCCACGGCCTTTCCAGGCCCGCACCATGGCGTCGCCCACCGCGCGCGCGCGGTCGGCCGCGACCACCGCGACGACGGTCGGTCCCGAGCCGGAGAGCGTGGCGCCGGGCGCGCCCGCCTGCCGCGCCGCGCTCGTCACCTCGTCGTACCCCGGGACGAGGGCGCGGCGGAACGGCACGTGCAGCACGTCATCGAGCCCCGCGGCCAGCAGGCGCAGGTCGGCGTGCGCCAGGCCGTGAACCAGTGCGGCACTCTTCGCGGCCGCCCGCGCCGCGTCCGCGTGCGGCAGCGTGGCCGGCAGCGCGGCGCGCGCGCGCTTCGTCTCCACCGTGAACTCCGGCACGGCGAACACCAGCGCGAGCGACGGGTGCATTGGCAACGGCGTCACGACCAGGCCGTCGGGCTCGCGCAGCACGAGGTTGGCGCCACCGAACACGGCGGGCGCGACGTTGTCCGGATGGCCTTCGAGCTCGCTCGCGAGCTCGGCCAGGGCGGGGGCATCGAGCTTGAGCCCCAGCAGCCCCACAGCGGCCGCGGCTCCCGCCACTGTCGCGGCCGCCGAAGAGCCAAGGCCCCGGGCGACCGGAATGTCGGACTCGGCCGTCAGCGCGAGGCCGGCGGGCGGCTCCTGCCGGGCGCGCCGGCAGGCGGCGACAAAGCCGCGGTATAGCAGGTCCGCTTCGGGCGCGGTGTCGAGCATACGGAGCGTTCCCGCGCGCTCGATCGCAACGGGCCGCCCGGCCGCGGCAGGGGCCACCCGGGCAGTGACGCGGAGCCAGCGCCCGACGGCTACCCCTACGCAGTCGAACCCGGCGCCCAGGTTGGACGTCGAGCCGGCCACCCGCACGGTCACGCTCGCTCGCATCGCCTGCTCTTTCGGGAAACAGAAAAGCCCGGGCATGCCACGCCGCGGGCCGTCGCTTTTTAGCACCTTGTTTAACGTGGCGGCAATACGCGGCAAATCACCACGAGCACTACGGTTATATGTATGTTCAATACTCGCCGCAGGCATCCGATGCGTCAAGGAGCAGCGATGGAGAAGATCCGGGTCGGCATTCTCGGGGCGACGGGGACCGTCGGGCAGCGCTTCCTGCAGCTGCTCGAGCGGCACCCGCAGTTCACCGTCACCGCGCTGGCGGCGTCCGACCGGTCCCAGGGCAGGCCCTACGCCGAGGCGTGCGCCTGGAGACTGCCGGGCGACGTGCCGGTTGCCGTGCGGGGCCTCGTGGTCCAGCCGCCTGAGCCGCCGCTCGACTGCGACCTGGTATTCTCGAGCCTCCCCTCGGACGTGGCGGGGCTGGTCGAGACGCGCTTTGCCCGCGCGGGGTACCCGGTCCTGACCAATTCGTCGCCGCACCGCATGGACGACGCGGTGCCCTTGCTCATTCCCGAGGTGAACCCCGACCATCTGGCGTTGCTCGACGCCTGCAAACAGACGGGCGGTGGCTTCATCGTCGCGAACCCCAACTGCTCGACGGTGATGATCGCGCTCGCCCTGGCGCCGCTCGCCGCCCGCTTCGGCGTCGTGGCCGTCGTCGCTACCACCCTGCAGGCCATCTCCGGCGCGGGATACCCGGGTGTGGCGTCGCTTGACATCACCGACAACGTTGTCCCCTTCATCGCCGAAGAAGAGGAGAAGATCGAGCGCGAAACGCGGCGCATTCTGGGCTCCTTGAATGCCGGTCGCGTGACGCCCGCGGCGTTCGCGGTGAGCGCGCAGTGCCATCGGGTGAACGTCGTCGATGGGCACCTGGCGGCGGTGCGGGTCGAGCTCGGCAGACCGGCGGAGCCGACCGAGCTGCGCGAGGCGTGGGCGTCCTTCACGGGCCTGCCGCAGGCGCTCCGCCTGCCCACCGCCCCCGAGCAGCCCATCGTCGTGCGCGACGAGCCGGACCGCCCCCAGCCGCGGCTCGACCGCGAGGCGGGGGGGGGGATGAGCGTCACCGTCGGCCGGATCGCCCGGGACGCGGTGCTGGGGCACCGTTTCGTGGTGCTGAGCCACAACACGATCCGCGGGGCCGCGGGTGCGGCCATTCTCAACGCCGAGCTGCTGCTCGCGAAGGGGTACCTGGCGGCGCGCTGAGGGTCCCCGTGTGACCCGGGTCACGTGTGACCAGCGGCCCGGCTCTGCAGTCTTTAGGTCGGAAGCGCTGCCGCAGTGTTGTTCACATCCGAAACCGTCGGAGGATTGTCGCATGCGCCGTGTCACCCCGAGTGCCGCGCGGGTCGTCGCCGCCACGATCGTCGTCGCGCTGTTCGCTGCCTGCTCCACTTCACCCGTGACGTCTCCCCAGAATCCCGTTCTCACACAACCGCAAGCCAATGCCGTCGCCGAAGTCGTCGCAACCGATGCGGCCTCGCTCGTCGGTGGGGCGACGCTCGACGAGGCGACCGGCATGCCGTTCGCCATGTCCCCGATGCCCGGTGCGCCGGCGATGGCCCCGTCGTCAGCGACCTGCAGTCCCACTCGCACCCCGTCTCCGGTGACGAACTCGGACGGCGACCCCGTGCCCGATTCGGTGCGCGTCGATTTCACCGGTTGCACGTTCAGCGGCGAGGGAAACACCGTCACGCTGAGCGGCTCGATCGACATCGTCGACCCGACGCCCACTACGACGGATCGCGCGTTCCGGACGCGCTCCAACGCCTTCACCCGCAGCGTGACCAGCTCGGCGGCGGGGACCACGCGCTCCGTGGTCGAAAACGGCGTCCGCTCGGTGGTGGGCACCGCCGATCAGATTCAGCTCCTGGATACGACGCGGACGGACTACACGTACGGCAGCGGCGCCACCGCGTCGCACGCCCGCAAGTGGCTGGCGACCTTCGCGGCGGACCAGGCTGGATCCATCCAGATGGCGATGCGCCTCCCGAGCGGGAGCTGGACCATCTCCGGGTCGTCCACATATACGTCCAGCACCAACAGCTACTCGCTGTCCGTGACGACGAGCGATCCGCT
>WNES01000505.1_pt1 | contig 19642 bp, 17 predicted proteins | sample 5399931 | NCBI WGS metagenome assembly WNES01 (sample SAMN13153332, study PRJNA577476) | soil metagenome | isolation source: 20 cm grassland meadow soil 2 days after 3rd rain plot 5 | place: USA:California | collected 2015-11-11
CGTCCCCAGACGAGCAAGCCGCTGGTTCGTTTCGAAGGCTTGCCGGGGGAATTCAGTCAACACGACTTTGGGCAGGTGGACGCAAAGTTTCTCGATGGTTCCATCAAGCGGGTGCATTTCTTCGCCTCTCGCCTGAAGTACTCGCGATATATCCGGGTCAGTTTGGTCGAGGACGAGAAGGTGGAAAGTTTGGTGCGAACTCTGGCGCAGCATCTTCAGGATTGGGGTGGACGTCCGTTGTTGTGCGTGTTCGACCGGCCGAAGACCATCGCTGTGGAATGGGAGAAGAACGGGAAAGTGACGAAATGGAATTCGGTCTTTGCCTGCGCCACGCTGGAGATCGGCATCGGTGTGGAGCTGTGCTGGCCCTATCAACCGCGGCAAAAAGGAAGCGTCGAAAACTTGGTGGGCTTCGTGAAGTCTTCTTTCTTCAAGGTCCGCAAGTTTTACGATGAAGAAGATCTTCGCCAGCAACTCGTCGAGTGGCATCACGAGGTGAATGAAGAACGACCCTGCCGAGCGAACGGAATCATTCCGGCCGCGCGTTTGGCGGAAGAGGCCCCTCGGCTGCGGCCCCTGAAAGTGCGGCCGGAAGAGTTGGCCCTGCGCATCCCGATCTATGTGGGCCCCACGGGAACGGTGCTGTACGAAGGGCATGCCTACTCGATGCCTCCGGAGGCCATCAGCATGCCCGCCACGCTCTACCTCTATGCCGATCGCGTGCGGATCGTGGCAGGTCGCTACAAGGCCGAGCACCCGAGGAAATTTGTGCCGCAGGAGAGCTCCTGGCTGGCAGAGCACCGTGCGGCCTTGGTGGCTTCGGTGTCGGGTAAGCGGGGGAAGCGCTACCTGAAACGACAGCAGCTATTGGAGTTAGGGGAACCGGCGATTCGCTATCTCACCGAGCTGGTCCATCGCCGGCCCCGGGGGTGGTGGGTGGACGTGGATCGACTCCACAACCTTCTGCAGAGCCACGGGCCGGAGGTTCTCGGCGAGGCCATGGAAGAAGGTTTGAACGAACAGCGGTTCGATGTCTCCTTTGTGGAGGAGTTTCTGCAAGGGAAGCTGAATTTCTCGGAGGAGGTGAGTACGTGAACAGTAAGTCGAGGAGGCTCTTCTCTTCTGGACCTTCCCTCCCTGGCGGAGCAGATTCCCAGCGGCCCGCAGCAGTCAAGGGCGCGGGGGAGCCGCGGCGCAGCGAACCCTTGACGGCGAGGACCGCGGGGAAAGAATCGCGGAGGGAGGGAAGAGCCACAGAAATGGTCAAAGAATTTCGCGATACGGAGCACTCCGCAGAGCGATTTTTTCAAAGTGGCATCCAGGCAAAACTGTCCACCGAGCAGCTCCGACCGAAAATCCCAAAGCTCACCGCAGGCGAGCTCGAGACCTTGATGCGACGCCTGAATCTGGCCCAAACGCGCCGCATCTACCAAGAGGTCGCCGACCGAGCCGAGAAGGAAGAGTGGTCCTATCGCGACTTTCTCACTTTTCTGCTGGCGGAGGAGGTAGCGCATCGTCAGCAAACTCGGCTGGTGCGCTTTACCCGTAAAGCTCACTTCCCGTTCTTCAAGACCATCGAGGAGTTTGATTTCAGCTTACAGTCAACTTTGCGAAAGACGGTGCTGGGCTCCTATCTTGGGCCGGACTTCGTCAATGAGGGGCGCTCGTTGATCTTGCACGGGAAGGAGGGCCGGGGAAAAACACATTTGGCGGTGGCCATCGGCTATCGGGCTATCCAGAATGGCTTTGAGACCTTGTGCACCACCGCTGCGAAACTCATTGAGGACCTTTCCAACGCCAGCCAGAAAGGACAGCTGCAGGACGCGTTGCTCACCTACACTCATCCTCACGTTTTGGTCTGCGACGAAGTTGGCTATCTATCTTACGGACCCGATGCCGCCAATGTGCTGTACCATGTGGTGAACCATCGCTACCTCAAGAAGCGGCCGATGATTTTCACCACGAACAAGCCGCTCCGCGCGTGGGGAAAGGTGCTGCACGACGAGGATCTGGCGGCCGCCATTCTGGATCGAGTCCTGGAGCGTGGACGCTTCATCCACCTCGATGGACCCTCCGGGCGGACGGGTCATCTGAATTTGGAGGAGACATTGCCGGGAACGGCAGACCGTGCCAGAATTTCCGGAATTGGCCCGCCACAATTTCCGGAACCCACAACCACACCTGTAAATACCGTAACTAAAGAGCTTAGCGCGGGACGTTAGGACGCACAAAACCCCCTCAGCGAGGGGGCTTTTGCGCAAGGAAATGGTTTAAGCGGCAAAAGCTCTCTCTAAAAAAGACAAAGAAGTACTTGACAAAATATACTGTGTGAGATACAGTGTGTATCGTACACTATATGGTACATGGTACAAGCAACCACGAATTGTTCGAAAACCTGCGGCTGGAGCTGCGGCGGGGCTCCCTGGTCCTGGCGTGCCTCGCGGCTCTCCGCCAGGAGCGGTACGGCTACACGCTACGCAAGACTCTGGAGGAACAGGGCATGGCGATTGACGAAGGCACGCTGTACCCGCTGCTGAGGCGCCTAGAGAGCCAAGGCCTGCTGCTAAGCGAATGGCGCGAAGAAGAGAAGCGCAACAAAAGGTTCTACCGTCTCTCCGCGGACGGCAAGCTAATTTTGAAACAACTCCTCGGGGAGTGGCAGAGCATCAGTTCTTCTCTGAATGGAATGCTGTGACGAACCTACGGAGCGCGTTATGGCAGGAGAGCTGGGCCGACCGCTCACGGAATCGGAACAGCAGGCGCTGCTCAAGAGGCGCGGGAACCCGCTGGTGCTGGCCGGTCGTTACCGCCAGGACTATCGCACACTGGCGTTTGGCCGCCAATTAATCGGGCCCGTACTATTTCCCTTCTACGTAAGGGTGTTGTCTTTCAACCTGGGCCTGACCTTTGCGGTCATCGCCATCATTTTCATCGCGCTGGGCGTGAGCGGCCAGAAAGTCGGGGTCAATGACGTCCTTTCCTCTTGCCTACTGCAACTCTTTATTCAATTGGGCGCGGTGACGCTGATTTTTTCGCTGATCGAGCGCCACCTGACGAAAAATCCGGACCGCTGGGACCTCAGTGGCACATGCGGCGGTTTGCGGCTGGACTTGAAGAACGGGAAGAACAGCAGCCTGCCCATCGAGCGCGGCCAGTGGATTTCAAGGTTCGAGTCCGTGTCCATCATTATCGCTTCGACGGTTGCGTTGATCTGGGTTACCGGAGTGCAGCGCTATCCCTTCCTGATCCTCGGTCCCGCGGCGAGTTTTTTGAAGCTCGCTCCCATCTGGTATCAGGTGTATTTCCCGATCGTGTTGCTCACGGTTGCCGAAATCGTGCGGGCGACCATTAACCTTGTCCGCCCAGACTGGACGCGTTTTCGCGCGGTCTACAACATCGTTTCGCATTCGGGGGGACTGGTCGTTGTGTACTACCTGATTAGGTCCGGCAGTTGGGTCGCGGCTGTCGGTCCCGCCACGGAAATCACTGAACAGTACGCCCACTCTATCGCGGTCGTTAACCAATGGACTTACTTCGCGTTGCTTGTGTTCGCTCACTGCGCCGTGGGGCGGGATCGCCCAGCGTGACCGCACCCGCCAAAGAAGGAGATTAGGCTAAGGAGCAAACATGTTGCGTCTTTTATTGTTACTGCACTCTTTCTTCACTGACTACCGAATCATTCCTGAGATCGCTCACTGTGCCCTTACAGGAGGTCTCGGGACCGTGAGTATCCTCAGCTGTATAAGCGTCGGCGTCGCAATTCGCTACTGGCTTGCAAGCCGCGGTCAAGCCTTTTTCCCAGTGTCACGCGCTCAATAACGGCGGGCGCTTTATGTGCTATGTGCCGGCGATTTAGTTCGCGGCATGAGACTGAACGAGAGTTCGGTCACCTACCACTGGCTCCCGAACGAGCCCGAACACCCTTCTCCCGCGCTGTTCACTCCGGCGAGAAACCCGTCGGAGCCTTCTGCGAGCGACGCGGGGTGGTAGCTCTGATCATAAAATCCCGTCTGGGGGTTGTCGTGAACGTATGCAGCAGGGTTATCTTTCCTGCTTCGGTGATTTTGAAAATGCGTTGCTATAATCGAGCGGGCCATCGCCCTTTCTCTGGAAGGCAGTCTGGAAGTTGAGGATAGTCGCAAAACACTGCCCGAAGGCGGTGAGTGAACGGCTGTCTCGACTTGGCGCCCTGGCCTCAAACCATCGCAGGAGAATCGCATGCGACTTTGCCAGTGTATTCTCGCTTTCCTGGCGGCCCTCTTCCTCTTTGGCCGTGGGGCATGGCGCCCGCAGTCGCCACAGGAGCACCGGAGCCAGACGATTTCGTGTTCTTCCGAAGACGGTGAGAAGCATTACTGCGAGGCGGACACGAGGTATGGCGCGAGACTGGTGCGGCAGCGCAGCGAGACGCCGTGCAAAGAGGGTGAGTCGTGGGGCTACGACGAAGAGGGAATCTGGGTGGACAAGGGATGCGGCGGTGAGTTTGCTTTGGGACGCGGTGAAAACAGCGGCAATGCTGGCGGCGAAAGTGCTGCCAGGACGATAACGTGCGCGTCAGAAGATGGCCGGCGAAAGGTTTGCCAGGCGGATACCAGCAACGGCGTGAAGCTCGTGAGGCAGCGGAGCGATGCGAAGTGCAAAGAAGGCTCCTCGTGGGGACACGATGCCCGGGGGATATGGGTTGATAAAGGATGCGGGGCGGATTTTGTAGTGGGAGTACCGGGGCATCCGGCCAGCTCGGGGACAGCCGCGCCCAAGGCCCAGACGATCAGCTGCGCCTCCTACGACGGAAGAAGGAATTATTGCGACGCGGATACTCAGGGGGCCAAGGTACAACTGACAAGACAAATTGGCACAGCGACATGCACGGAAGGTGCGACGTGGGGGTACGATCGCGCTGGCATCTGGGTGGATCGAGGTTGCAGCGGGGAGTTCCTGGTACAGGCAGGAAGCGAGCTCGTCGCGGGCGATGCCTCGGGGAAGGGTTGCGCCAAGAGCGTGGGGAAGCAGGTAGCGAATGAGTTAGTGAGACAGTGCCTGCTCGTGTCGCCGGCACCGCATGCGGCGTGCAATGCGCAAAACTCGTGCAAGATGATGCAGGACGAAATTCAGCGCAGGTGCGAATCGCTGGGCGCTAATGCGCCAGCATTTTGCGGTGAGAACAAATGAGAGATCCCACCCATTTTGGGGGCGTGTGGAAGCCTCGGAGCGGAGTGTCGGGTTGCGCGGCACGTGATGGGGCGGCCGGGAGCGCAGACAGAGGTCGCGCCTGCTACGGGACTAGTCCGCCAAGGGGCGCTTCGAACTTCGGCTGGAGCCTCCGAACGAACTACTGCCGTGGCTGCTTTGACATCCTCCCCGCCCTCAAAAAAGGGCGAGGATTCCTACGAAGCCTGGTTTGGTTTCAACCAGAGCACTTTCGGCGGGTTCCTGTTTCATCGATCGGCCTTACTGCGCCGCATCTCTGAAGGCTTCCCATCGGGCCTGCCCGGCCCTAGGTCTTGCGACAAAAGAACGATACACCAAAATCTGCGCCTTATATCCCCGTTCTCAAGAACGGAGCCTTACGGCGCATCTGGTATGTGTTGCTCTCCCAACAGTGTTAAACGACTGGGGAGAGCAATCGTCGCTGACTTCCCACGGATCCGCGCACCCGGCCATGCGCTTCATTCCGCCCTCGGATGCGAACAAATTTCAGCAAGGGCCTCGTGACTCGATGAAAGCGCTACTGCACGACGAGCTGCACCGTCGAGCTATGGGTCGCGCTGCCGCTAGTTGCCCTGATCCGCAATGTGAACGTCCCGGTGGATGTCAACGTGTTGGTACTTACCGTCATGGTGGATGTTCCCTGTCCGGTCACCGAGGGAGGGTTGAAACTGGCGCTCGAATTGGTCGGCAGCCCGCGAACGCGGAAACTCACCGCTCCGTTGAAGCCGTTGATCGCCGCCACGGTCACCGTGTAGGTAGTGTTGTTGCCTCGCGTGACCGTTCGTGAAGACGGAGAGGCAGATACGGAGAAAGAGTTCACAACCAAAGCTACGGTCGCAGACCTGATGAGGCTTCCGCTGGTTCCGTTGATCGTGAGCGTATAGCTTCCGGCCGGCGTGCTAGAACTTGTGGTAATGCTTAGGGTGCTGGTCCCTGAGCCGCCGCTGATGGGATTTGTGCTGAACGTGGCGTTGGCGCCCGAGGGGAGTCCGCTCACGCTCAAACTCACACTGCCGGTAAAACCTCCCGATGGAGTCACCGTTGCAGTGTAACTAGTTCGGTTGCCCGCCGTGACCGTTTGCGAAGACGGAGACGTCGAAATGGAAAAACTCTGCGAACCCGCGGAGTTCACGAGCAAAGTAACCGTCGTCGTGTGCGAGAGGCTCGGGCTGGTGCTGCTGGCGGCTATGGTGATCGTGTACGTTCCGGTCGGCGTGGATGTTGACGTCGTCAAAGTCATGGTCGAAGTTCCTGAGCCGGTCACCGCAGTCGGATTGAAAGTGGCGCCGGCACCGGACGGCACACCGGATGCGGCAAAGCTAACTGTTCCCGCGAAGCCGTTCTGAGCGGTGATGGTGATACCGCTTGTAGCGCTGGTTCCCTGCGTGACGGTCACGTTGGATGGAGAGGCCGAGACGTTGAAGTTCGGCTGGGACGTGGCATTCACGGTTAGCGTGACGGCGGTCGTTTTGGTGGTGTTGCCGGAGGTTCCTCTCACCGTAATGCTGTACGTGCCGGCAGCAACGGACGCAGCGACCGTAAACGTCATAGTCGAGGTCCCAGCACCCGTAATCGAGGTTGGACTGAAGCCTACCATCACGCCGGTCGGCTGTCCCGTCGCGCTCAAGGAAATGCCAGAGTTAAATCCGCCCATGACCGAACTGGTAATGGTGGACGTTCCCGAACTGCCTTGCGTCACGGTAACCGAAGACGGCGAGGCGGATAAGCCGAAGCTGGGATTCGACGAGCTTCCGGCGAGCGCATTAATCAGGCCAGCACCGTTCGGGCTGCCCCAACCGGTTGCCAAGTCGTACCCGTTTGTTGCCGAATAGCCGTTGCTCCCGCCGTTAATGTCATGAAAACTGCTGCTGTAGCTTGATCCGCCACCAATGGCATAAAGACTGGGGTTGATGAAGCCCGCCGTTTTATTGCCGTTGGCAACTGACTGCTGATTGACAAGAGCGAGGTAGCCGGCCCACATCGGCGCAGCGAAACTCGTTCCGCCATAGTAGTTAGCCGTGCAGCCGGACTGGTCGGCGCAGACATAAAACGTAAAATTCGCGTTTGCCGATACGTCCGGACCGTTTCGATAGGCCATTGAACAGCCCGAGCAACTGCTCGCCGCGGTTGTCTGCCAGGAAGGAATCGCATAGCGATCCGGAGAAATGCCTCCTCCCCCATCCACCCAGGCGGTCTCCGAACTCCGCGCTCCGCCAGCCCCATTGGTCGTTAAGTCTGTTCCGCCGACCGACGTGACGTACGGGTCATCCGCCGGGTAAATCGCCGAACCGGACCCCCACGCCCCGCTGTCGCCAGACGCTTGAAACAAACTCTGCCCCTGCGCCGCAAACTCTTGGAAGTACGGGTTGTCAACATTGGGATCGGGCGGAGTCCAGGTCCATGAAGAGCTCAACTGTGCGTCGAGCGGGCTCGCCGTAGCCATGGCGTTAAAAATGGCGGCATCGCTCGAGCCCACATACACCACCAGGTTGGACAGGCCCGGGGCCATCCCGAGCGCCTGAGTCATGTCGAGAGTCTGCTCGGTATCGTCACAGACGGGATAGAAGCAGCTTGTGCTGGTCCGGTCCGTGGATAACAGGGTGACCGGGACGCGGTTCGTTTGGCCGATGTTGCTGAAGTACGTGTTTAAATCCGCCAGATCGGTTCCATAATATTCCACCAGTCCGAGCGACTGGCCGCTGCCAGTGAGAGATGTTCCACCGTAGTAGGCTGCCCTCATGTCACTGCCCAAAAAGGAACTGCCGGGCCGGAGCCCGTGGTAGCGTTCGCGATGGCACTCTGCTTTCGGTGATGCAGCCCTGCCGGATGCGGGATCGCATAGTTGTCGAGCCCCGCGATGCGCCATAACTGGAACGGCAGGTCTAGTGCAGGTTCTCTGTCCGGTGCGTAAAAGATGCGATTTTCGCTAGGGTGCAGATAGGTCCCCATGGTCAGGTGCAAGGCTTTCTCAATGTTCGCTACCGACCCGGTTACGTCCACGTTCATCCGATTGCGCGACGTGCCAACCACGGTAAGACCGTGCGCTTCCGCGAAACGAATTACGGCGTCATAGTCTTCCTGAGTGGGTCCATATTTCGCTGTGAACTCTTCCACGGTCAGATACTGCCGGTAAGACGCGCTTGACGGATTGTAGAGTTCCTTGAGAAAGTTCTCGAGCGCGGTCTGGTCACGCAGCGGCAGAACCAGTACAAGACGGATGGTCTCGATTTGGGAGAGGCGCCCAAGAGGCCGCGCCTGCCCATTCCGAGTAACTTGCCGCACATGACGAGTTAACGAGGATTGGGATTGCGCCTGGCAAACCGTATTCACCACTGACAAAAGCGCCACGATTCTCAGCAAAGACGTACTTAACCTTCGAATCATGAATTCTCCTTTTGTCTCGGGAATTTGCGCTAAAGCCCCCCCCTTCTTTGCGCCGCTATGGGTTTTTGGGCAGAGAAATGGACTTGGGCTTGAAGGGTGGGCTGATTGTACATCCAATTCGCCTACCGGCAAGCTGAAATGCTCCCTCAAGAAGTCGCAACAGTTACGATCATGTCTTCCGCCTGACCGCTCAGGGGACCGCCAGCTTATTTCCTTTGCGTTTCGTGCCCAAGTCTTCAGCGCTAGTCAAAAAGCAATCATTGAATGAGGAACTCCCTCTGCTATTTTTCGCTTTGCTCACGAAAGGCGCAGCTGTGGTAGTAGGCGGGTTACTGACGGGATCTGTACAGGCCATCATCAACCTATACGGACCACTATGAGTTGAAGACGAGGAAAGGAGTTTGTTCGCAGCAGAACTAGCTTTTGCGTTTCCATCCATCCCAAACAGCGGTCAGAGACTCGAAGAATGGCGCGTGAGGAGCAATCGCTCGGGGCGCATGTCATCGCCGCGGAGTTCGCGCAGCGCATAAGTCACGAATTCCGCGGTCACCCGCTTTCTCCAGGTCATGTCGAAATCGGTGTTGTCCAGAGGTTTGGCCATGCGCGCGGCGAGAGTCGCCGCCTTGGCGATAGACTCCTCGTCGAGCGGCCCGCCCACGAGCGATCTCGCGGCTTCGGCGGCGAGGAGCGGGCGGCACGCCACCGAGCCCACCACAATGCGGGCTTCGCGGACGATGTCTTTCGAAGATAACAGCAGGGCTGCCGCAACCGATAAGACCGGGAAATCGAAAGAGCCCCGGCGGCGCAGCTTCCAATACGTGCTCTTCCAGCCATCGCAGGAGTCCAGGAGCACTTCGGTCAAAAGCTCATTGGGCTGGCGTTTGCTGTAGTGGATGCCATCGTTTTGGTAAAGCTCGGTGAGGGGCACTTCACGTTCACCGGCGCGTGAAACCAAGCGAACCCGCGCCCCGAGGGCCATCAACGCGGGCGCGGTATCGGAGGAAGAAACCGCCAGGCATTTTCTGCTGCCCGGAGCAACCCAGCAGATGTCCCCATCCTTTTTCAGGCAGAACCCGATGGACTTTCGCCATTCGTAATTCTGATCGTAATAATTGCAGCGCGTGTCGAGGCAGAGATTTCCGCCAAGCGTGGCCATGTTGCGGATTTGCGGAGTGGCGACAAAGGAGGCTGCCTGTGCCAGGGCCGTCATACCATTACGAAAGCGCGGATCCGCGGCAATCTGAGACAGTGTCAGGCAGGCGCCGAGCCGCGATCCCGAATCGCTCCATTCCACGTGATGTAATTCTTGAATGTGCCCGAGACTCATCAGAGTCTTTGGAACTTGTTGCCGCCGCTTCATGTTCGGCAGCAAGTCCGTGCCACCTGCGAGTGGCATGGCCTTGGGCCCCTCACCGTCGAGAATGCGCACGGCTTCCGCCACCGTCTCGGGTGCGCGAAATGCAAACAGTGGCAGACGCATCATGGCGCGAGCACCTTCTCTTTCGCGGCGCGCGGTTTCTCGCGTTGGACCTCGTTCACGGCGTTGCCGTCGCCGCCCTCCCACGGCGGAGGAACCCGCAGCGCTTCCGGCCAATGGACCTGCGGGAAATGGTCCGGGCCGAAGCGTGGCTCGCGGCCCGCTCTCTTCTCGGCGAGCGCCTTCATGACCTTTTCCGGGGTGATGGGGACTTCGTCAATGCGCACGCCCACCGCGTCGTAAACCGCGTTGGCGACCGCAGGCATGATTGGCAGCAGCGGCCCTTGCCCGACTTCCTTGGCCCCAAAGGGACCGCGAGGATCGGGATCCTCAATGAGCTCGGTCAGCACTTCCGGCATGTCCAGCGAAGTCGGGCTTTTGTATTCGAGCATGGAGGGAAATTTGTGCACCAGCGCATGGGAAAGCCGCTTTGGTAGCCGGCGGAACTCCTGCTCTTCCATCAGCGCTTCGCCGAGCCCCATGTAGACGCTGCCTTCCACCTGCCCGCGCACCAGCGTCGGGTTGAGGGCCCGCCCGATGTCATGGGCCATCCAGACTTTCCTCACATGCACCCAGCCCGTCAGAGGGTTCACTGCCACTTCGACGACCGCGGCGGAATAGGAATAGGTTGGCGACGGCCCGACGCCCCCGCCTTTGTAAAGGGCCGGCGATTTTGGCGGAGTGTACGAGCCCACCGTGCCAATCGTTCCGAAGCGCGCCTCCGCGAGACAAATCGCTTCTGCGAAACTGACGCCTTCGTCGGGCGCGGCGGAATCAAAGACGCGCTTGCCCGCGAAACGCAAGCGCTCTTTCGGCACTTCGAATTTCAGCGCGACCGCTTCGGCGAGGAGCGCCTTCCCGCGCTCGGCCGCCTGTAACGCAGCATTTCCAGCCATTAAGGTCACACGGCTCGAATACGAACCCAAATCCACGGGGCCTAAGTCCGTGTCGCCGGTGAACAGGCGCACATCAAACGGGTCGATGCCAAGAACTTCCGCCACGATGCCCGCAAGAACATCATCGGATCCCTGCCCGATTTCCGTCGCCCCGCAGAAAACACTGACGCCGCCGCCGCGGTCGAATTTCAATTGCACGCCGGAGTGCGGCATCTTGTTCCAATAAATGGGCAAGCCCGCTCCGGTTAAATACGCGGAGCACGCCATGCCCACCCCGCGGCCTTCGGGGAGCTTGCGGAACTTGGTTTTCCAATCGGAAGCCTCCACGACTCGCCGAATGCACTCGCCGAGATTCACGGTGCCCAAGCTCAAGAAATTTGCGGTCACCGTGTTTGGCGTTTCCACGATACGCAAACGCAAATCCGCCGGATCGATGCGAAGTCTCTCCGCGATCTTGTCGAGCTGCACTTCCTGGCCGAAACGCGGCTGCGGCGTGCCGTGTCCCCGCTTGGGCCCGCAAGGGGGTTTGTTGGTAAACGTCCGGCAGCCTTCGTAACGGTAGCGCGGAATATGATAGGTAGTTGTTTGCAGCGCGCCCGCGTAATAAGTGCTGGCGACCCCATAGGAACCATACGCGCCGCCGTCGATGAGCGTCCGCAGGTGCAGGCCGGTGATCGTGCCGTCCTTTTTCACGCCGGTCTTGAATTTCATCAGCACCGGGTGGCGTCCTCGGTGGCAGTAGAAAACTTCTTCGCGCGTGAGGCAGATTTTGACCGGACGATCGAGCAGCAGCGCGGCCTTGGCAACAACGATTTCATGATGAAAAGGATCGCTTTTGCCTCCAAACCCGCCGCCATTCGGCGTGGCCACCACGCGAATGTGCGCGGGCGGCATTGCAAGCACTTTTGCCAGAGCGCGATGCAGGTAATGCGGCGTTTGCGTGCTGGACCAGATCGTCAGTTTCCCATCGGGATCCTTGATGGCCACCGAAGCGTGCTGCTCTATCGGAAGATGCGTGTTTCCCTGATAGAAGAAAGTGTCCTCGAAGATTTCATCCGCCTCGGCAAATCCTTGTTCCACGTCTCCGAATTCGAGCGCCACCAATTTGTGGATGTTTCCTTCCTCGCCGTATTCGTGGATGCGCGGCTCGGGCGTGGCCAGCGCTTCCTCAGGATCGCAGATAGTCGGAAGAATCTCGTAATCCACATCGATGAGATCCAGAGCTTCAAACGCCGTCAGTTCTTCGCGGGCGACAACCGCCGCAACCGGATCACCCACATGCCGGACGTGGTCGAGGCAGAGCGCCTGCTCGTCCTGGCTCACCGGCAAAATCCCGTACTGGACGGGAAGATCTTTCCCGGTGAGAACCAAATAGACGCCCGGATGCGCCAGTGCCCGCGACACATCCATCCTGCGGATGCGCGCGTGAGGATGCGGAGAGCGCAGGAGTTTGCAGTGCGCCATGCGGGGCAAACAAATGTCGTCGGCGAAGCGAGTCTGCCCGGTCACCTTGGCGCGGCCGTCCACTCGGCGCCGGGGCACGCCAATGACGCGAAACCCTTCGCCAGGCGAGCCGGAACCCGCGACCGGCGAGCTGGATTTTTCGTTTTGCTCCGACATCTATCCTCTGGAGGGCACGCCCTTAGGCGTGCCGCTCGATCTTTAATGGGTTTCTTTTTCCTCTTCTGAAGTCTTGACGATCGCAGCCTCCACGGCCTCAAAAATCTGGAGATAGCCGGTGCACCGGCAGAGATTTCCCGAAAGCGCTTCGCGGATCTGATCGCGGTCCGGATGCGGATTCCGATCGAGCAGCGCTTTTGCCGTTACCAGAATCCCCGGCGTGCAATAGCCGCATTGCGCCGCGCCGAGGTCGGCAAAGGCATCCTGCAGGGGGTGCAGCCTTCCATCGGCGCTGAGCCCTTCGATCGTCAAGACTCGTCTTCCCGCGCACTCGAGCGCAAGAACGAGGCAAGAAAGCACCGCCTTGCCATCCAAGAGAACCGCGCAGGCGCCGCATTCTCCCAGCTCGCAGCCATGTTTCGTCCCGGTGTGGAGGAGATCTTCGCGCAGGACCTCCAGCAGGGTTTTGTACGGAGCGAACAAGACGTCGACTTCTTCGCCATTCAGCGTGAACCGGATCTGCGCGGTCTTCTGTGATTCAAGAGGGAGCGTCGCCATTGACCTTCACCTTTCCCTGCCCTACCGTGCCGCTAATCTCATCCGCGTATCTTGCGGAAATCTGCTTCGCCCGGATCCGCTTCATTTCTCCTTCGGGCGCAAATCGTCTGAGCGAGTCGGGCTTTGCGAGCAAGCCGCGAAGGAGATAGTCCGCCAATTGTTCCGCGATTTCCTCAGCGGTCAGTGGCCCATCCGGGCGAAACCATTGCACGCTCCAATTCAAAGCGCCTAGCATCGCGCGGGCCACGAGCGCCGCGTCGCCAGAGACAAATTCCCCGGCCCGCATGCCGGAGGCAATCAGGCTGCGCACGCCCAGTTCGTAGCGGTCGCGTTTCGCAACCAGATAACGTAGCTGGCGCGGCGGCAGAGCGTTGGTCAACAAATGTGCCGCGGAGCCTTCGACTTCGTCGAGCAGGCAGCGTAGATGGGAAACAATGACCAGCCGCACTCGTGCCGCCGCGCTGGTCTTGGCGCGCCGCGCCCTTTCGAGCGCCGCGAGCATGCGATCGAGCGAACTGTCCTGACAGAAAAACAGAATTTCGTGTTTGCCCTGAAAGTAGTTGTAGAGATTCGCCGGGGACAGCTCGGCGGCTTTGGCAATGTCGCGCATCCCCGTTTCCACAAACCCGCGAGAGCGGAACTGGCGTCCGGCCGCGCGCAGAATCTCCAGGCTCCGCGCTTGGTATCGCCGCTGTTGGCGGCCATTCCGGGAAACCTTGGTTCGCTGATCGAGCGGCACGGTTGTTCGCTCCGCGGCCAAAAAGCAGGCACCCTTGGGGGCCCTTGCTCAAAGTGTCTTCCCTTCCTGGGCCTGTGTCAAGGACTCCTGAACAGGTGTTCATAAAACGAACCAGTGTTCACTCTCAGGAACGCCGGCCATAGCAACACGCATTCTTGGCAAGGTGGTCGTGAAATACGCGAGCGCGCCGCGGCTTTCTAGCCCTGGTCCAGCCGCGCGAAGCGGCGAGCCTTCATCTCAAACCGGGCCAGGCTGCCAGCCGGCGCCACCGTCACCGCGGGACGCACAGAGAGCGCGCTATAGATGGCCTGCTCGACACGCGCGCGCACATCCTCGGCATCGTTGCCGGAATGGACTTCGATTTGCACTTCGAGGTGTCCCATTTCTTGCCGCGTCTTGACCCTAACTTGGAATTCGTCAACGGCAGAAAACTGGCGGATGAGGTTTTCAATGGCCGTGGGATAGACATTCACACCGCGAATCGTAAACATGTCATCGGCGCGCCCGAGCAAGCCGCCATCAAAGCGCGCAAACGTCCGTCCGCAAGCACACGGGCTGAGATTCAGCCGTACCAGATCGCCGGTGCGATAACGAATCACCGGGAATCCCGGGCGTCCCAGATTGGTGATGACCAACTCCCCAGTTTCACCAGGCTGGACTTCTTTGCCGGTCTGCGGATCGATCACTTCGGGGATAAACTCGCTCTCGATGACGTGAATTCCCTTGGGCTGAAGTTCGCATTCGAAGCTATGCGCGCCTACTTCCGAAGCGCCCGCGTGGTCGAAGCACTTCGCATGCCACGCCACTTCAATGCGCGCCTTCGTTTGCGCCACGTTCGCGCCCGGCTCTCCCGCGTGGATCAGCGCTCGCACCGGGATGGAACGCAAATCAAAGTTTTGTTCGCGGGCAACTTCCGCCAGCCGCAGCGCATAAGTGGGCGTGCAACAAATCACGGTGGCCCCGAGATCGCGCATCATGTGAAGCCGTTCGAGCGAACCCCATCCGCCACCCGGAATCATCATCGCGCCGAGCTGCCTGACTCCTTCCACCGCCGCCCAGAATCCGATGAAGGGACCAAACGAGAAGGGCAAAAACACGCGATCGCTCCGGGTTACGCCCGCGCCCCGCAAAACGAACCTCCAGCATTGCCCCCACCATGCCCAGCTCTCGGGAGTGTCCACGACGCGCAAGGGCATGCCGGTAGTTCCGGAAGTCTGATGCACGCGCGAGTAAGCTTCGGGAGGAAAAGTCGCATTCGTCCCGAAGGGAGGTGCCTCGTCCTGCGCACGCACGAGCTCGGATTTGTAGGTGAACGGGAGCTTGCGAAGGTCCGCGAGCGAGCGCAGCTCGTCGGGGGCCACGCCCGCTTCACGCCACTTCCCGGTGTAAAAGCGGTTGCGCGCAAAAAGGAGGCGAAGCAACTCCCGGAGCTTTTTCGCCTGCACATCGCGCAGTTTTTCCCTCGGCGCGTTCTCCACGCTCTGTTGTTCGAGGGGCATCACGGCGTGTTCCGATTCTCGCGATCTTCGCGCTCGTCGAAACGGCACGTCTAACCTAACCTACACTCGTTTCCAGTTGTTCGAACGGCGCGAGCGAAATCCGGAGGAAATCCGCTTCACTTCGGGAACAGCCGCGTGGCATTGTCATAAAGAATTTTCCTCTTGGCGGCTTCCGCTATCGGCAGCGCCTTGAATTTCTCGATGTTCCCTTTGATCTCGGGAACCCCGGGGCCCGGCCAGTCGGTGCCCCACAAAACCTTGTCGGCGATCTCCTCGATCCGCGGAAAATATGCCAGCAATTTTTGCGGCGGGATGCCGGAAATGTCCATGTACATGTTTTTGTGACGGCGCACGAGAAAAAACGCCTCGTTCATCCACAGCGGCCTGCCACCGTGCGCCAGAATAACCACCAAATTCGGGTAATCGACCGAGACGTCGTCGCACAGCATCGGCTGCGCATGCAGATTTCGCGCTCCCGGGAAGATCGAAGTTCCGGTGTGGATCATGATCGGCAAGCCATGCGCTTGCGCGCGCTCGTAGACCGCGGCCAACCCGCGATTTCCGTCCAGGTAGTCGTTTGGCGAGAGCGCCTGGTGAGAAGGGTGCATCTTGATGGCGCGAATTCCGAGCTTGGCAAGACGGTCGACTTCGGCCCCGGGATCCCGAACCGTTCCGGGGAGAACTCCGCCGAACGCGATGAGGCGGTCCGGCGCCGCGCTGCAGTATTGCGCGCTCCAGTCGTTCACCTCGGGCGTGAAGCCGATAATTCGCGGAGCGACGTAGTTGATGAGCCCGGCGCGTTCCACACCAAGCGTGTCCAGAAATGCGAGGAAGGCTTTGGGATCGGCGCAATAGCGCTCGACGTCCGCGTAGTCCCTGCGCCCCTTCTTCATCAACTCCATCGCGGAGGGCTTCATCATGCTATACGGCATGATATGAACGTGAATGTCGATGATCGGCTGCACAAAATTCCGCCTTTACCGGGAGACCGCGCGAGCTTTGCTGGCCATCAGTTGAAACGGACGTATTCGAAATGCAGGGGCTGGTTGTTGATGCCGCGGAGCGGCGGCGCAATCCAGTTCGCAAACTTTCCCGGCTCGGTCACCCGGCCGCTCATCAGCGACTGCACGAAGGCGTAGTCTTGCGGACTTGGCAGCCATTCGAATTCATGCTTTTTCCACGCCTCTTCGGTCAGTGCTTCGCCTTCGGGGCTGATGAACAGGCCGGCAAAGTTTCCAATTTCGCGATGAAAGCCTTTGTGCGGCAGGGTCAGGCGGAAGGGAATGCCGGCTTGATCGATCACTCGTTGCCAGCGGCGGACGCCGTCGGCAATCTCGTCGATGTAGTCGTCGCGCAGCCGCTCGTTCAGTGCCGTCAGCGCCGGAACCGTCTTGGTCACGATCTTGCCGCCCACGACCTCCGAGACGGGATAAACAGCACCGCTAAGCACGTGATCGTCCTCGAGCTTCGTCTCGCGGAAGCGTCCTTTCAGGCCGCTGGTGAAGTAATTCGCCGCGTTGGAGGAAACATCGGAGCCGTAAAGGTCCAGCGTGACGCTATAGTGGAAGTTCAGGTATTTCTGGACGGTCTCTAGGTCGATCACTCCCAGCGCGCGCAGGTCGGCAGGATCTTCGACCTTATTCTCCTTCATCACTTCGCAGGTTCGTTGAATAATGCGGCTTACGCCGGTTTCACCCACGAACATGTGATGGGCTTCCTCGGTCAGCATGAAGCGGCAGGTGCGCGCAAGCGGATCGAAGCCCGATTCCGCCAAAGCACAAAGCTGGAATTTTCCGTCGCGGTCGGTAAAAAACGTGAACATGTAAAACGCCAGCCAGTCAGGCGTCGGTTCATTGAAGGCGCCGAGGATGCGCGGATTGTCGGTATCGCCGGAGCGCCGCGCGAGCAACGCTTCCGCTTCTTCGCGCCCGTCGCGCCCGAAGTAGCGATGCAGCAGATAGACCATGGCCCACAAATGGCGCCCTTCTTCGACGTTCACCTGAAAAATGTTCCGCAGGTCATAGAGAGACGGACAGGACAACCCCAGCATTTTCTGCTGTTCGACCGAAGCGGGCTCCGTGTCGCCTTGCGTCACGATGATGCGCCGCAGCGTCGAGCGATATTCCCCGGGCACCTCTTGCCATGCGGGCTGGCCCTTGTGCGTCCCGAAATTCACCTGCCGGTTTTCATCGCGCGGCTGCAAGAAAACTCCCCAGCGGTATTCCGGCATTTTCACATAATCGAATTGCGCCCACCCGTCCGGCTCCACGCTTATCGCCGTGCGCAGGTAGACGTCGTAGTTGCGGCTTTCGGCGGGCCCCATGTCGTACCACCAGCCGAGAAACGCCGGCTGCCAATGCTCCAGCGCGCGTTGCAACACGCGGTCTCTTCCCAAATCGACGTTGTTTGGAATTTTTTCCGTGTAATTGATCATGACTTCCCTCAGTCTTTTCCGGAATCTTTCCGTTAGACTTTTTCCCAATCGAATTTCACTGGCGCGCCCGTGCCATAGACCTTCAACGCGCCGCTGGGTCCGACGGCGTTCGGCCGGATGAAGATCCAGTTCTGCCAGGCCGACAAACGGCCAAAAATCCGAGTTTCCGGTGTTTCCTTTGGGCCAAACCGCAAGTTGGCCTCAAGACCCGTCAGCGCATCGGGAGATTGCGCCGCGCGCGATTCCATCGCTTGGCGAATTTCATCTTCCCAGTCGAGATCATCGGGCGCAGCGGTGACCAGACCGGCTTCCAGGGCCTCGCGCGGGGAAAGTTTCTTTGCGATTTGCCCGCGTAACCATGCGATATGCGCCTGATCCTCGTAGAAGCGCGCCGCCAGCCGCGATAGGTGATTGGCCATCGGCAGCGGTCCGAAGTTCATCTCCGAAAGCGTGATGGTGGTCCCGCTCGCGCTTTCTTCGCTATCCCGCATATAGATGCGGTCCGCCGCCAGAGCCAGTTCGAGCAGCGAGCCCGCGAAACAGGAACCCGGCTCGGCGATGGCATAAAGGGAGCGCGACGCCACTTCCAGCCGCGCGAAGGTGCGCCTCATCCTTCCCAGGACTTCGCGCACGAACCAGTTGTCCTGCCGGCTCAAGAGCAATTTGTCGATCGCCAGGACCGCCTCCGGGCTCCCGGCCGTCTTCATGACCCACAGCCCCAATTCGAGTTCGTTGGTGCGCAGGCTCAAGATGGCGTCGTCGAGCTCGCGCGCCATTTGCAGCGGCCACCAGTGGGCACCTGCCTCGAGGGCCGTTTCGACCGTCTGCTCGCTCGACCCTTCCGGCGCACGCACGGTAATCGTCGCGGTGCGCCCCGACCGGTTGCACTGCACGTCCACGTATTCGTAATGCAGGCCCGCGTGGTCCGCGATTTTCTTTAGCGGCGCGAGCGGCACGCCTTTTGCATCCACGGGTCGATCGGAGGATTCGGCAAGCTTCAGCGCCCGCTGCTTGACATGTTCGGCAAACTGTTGCGGCTTGACGATCTCATCCACCAAGCCCCAATCTTTGGCTCGCTGCCCGCGTACGCCGTCCTGATTGGTGCAGAACATGTCGGCAAGGTCTTTGCGCACTTTTCTCTTGTCGGTCAGACGCGTCAGCCCGCCCGTTCCCGGAAGAACTCCCAGCAGGGGCAGCTCCGGCAGGCTCACGGCGGATGAACGGTCGTCGACAAGGATGATTTCGTCGCAGGCCAGAGCCAGCTCATACCCGCCGCCCGCAGTGGTTCCATTGCACGCGGCGAGAAACTTCAGTCCCGAGTATCGGCTCGCATCTTCGATGCCTATCCGCGTTTCATTGGTGAACTTGCAGAAATTTACCTTCCAGGCGTGCGAGGAAAGGCCCAGCATGTAGATGTTGGCACCCGAGCAAAAAATGCGGTTCTTGGCACTCGAAAAAACCACCGAGCGGATTTCCGGATGCTCAAACCGGATTCTTTCGAGCGCGTCGTGAAGTTCGATATCCACTCCGAGGTCATAGGAATTCAGCTTCAGCTTGTAGCCGGGACGAATCCCGCCGTCTTCGGCGACGTCCATCGTGAGCGTCGCCACCGGAGGATCGAAGGAAAGCCGCCAGTGCTTGTAGCGCGAAGGCTCGGTCTGATAATCCACTGCGGCTGGTTTGGTCTTTGCCTCTTGACTAACCGCTACGTCCACACCGTCCTCCTATTGCAAATTCGCTTGCAACGTCGCTTTTAGTTTTGCAAAACTCTCTTCCACGGACGCTCCCGAAGTATCCAGCACCACGTCGGCTTTCCGGTAGCGCGGT
>WNES01001646.1_pt1 | contig 19611 bp, 20 predicted proteins | sample 5399931 | NCBI WGS metagenome assembly WNES01 (sample SAMN13153332, study PRJNA577476) | soil metagenome | isolation source: 20 cm grassland meadow soil 2 days after 3rd rain plot 5 | place: USA:California | collected 2015-11-11
GGGTCAAGGGAAGGAAATGCACCGGCTTCGTTCATGTCGATCATGGAGACACCTCGGAACTGATCGTACTCAACGATTTGTTACGGACAGATGTCAAGCGATCAAATGTGACCCACCCTGCAGGCCGCCCACGCGTCCATTCTGCTAGTCAAGGCTGCGGGCGAATCACAAGAATCACTTGGACCACACGCCCACGTAACAATGAATGCTTACCCTCCTCCCCGATACGTCGCACAAGGCATCTTTCGCCTGCTTCCCCATCCCATCTACACCGGTTTTACGATGCTGTGCGTTGGCGTGTCCATCGCAGTCGTCTCAGCCAGCGGATTGTGGCTGGTCTCCCCGATTGTTGCGCTGAGTTGCGCCGCGCGTGTGCTCGGATACGAGCGGCATGATCTCCGTGAGCGATTTGGTCGCGCGTCGATGAGCTTGCTGCCGGCAGCCGGTCCAACATCTCCGTCTGCCTCGGAGCGCTCGGCTTGTCACGCCTTTGTGCTGTTGCAGTGGGTTGCGCTCTACAAAGGCGTAGTTGCCCTGGGAAAGCCGCCCGACGCGATACATTCGAGCGATCCCCCCGGTGCTGGAATGTCAGAGTTATTCCATACATCGGGCTCGCTCCGCTTCTCGCGCAAACCCGAGATGATCTTCGCACTCACGTGCGAGAGCAACTGGTTGCAAAGCACCAAGCCCGGCACCAACAATTCCACTGCGCATCTCAACTACTAAAGTGTGCAACAAATCGGGAAACTGCTTTCGGTTAAGAGGTAACCCCAATGTATTGAAGACGTTTGATTCATGCACAGTTCCGCACAGCCGCGAGCGAGGGCCACCGGGGTAGATCGCCTGCTGTTGCCCACCACTTTAACTGGAACGTTGAAAATGTAGCTTCATGAATTTACATTGTAGCTATGAAAAGCGTAGGCGTACGGGAACTGAAAAACCGTTTGAGCGAATACCTTCGAGAGGTTCAGTCCGGCGAGGCGATATTGGTGACGGATCCCGGCGACGTCGTTGCCAATCGCTGGAAGAAAGCCGTACGTCTGGTAGCGAAGATTCACCGCAGGATGTTCAACCAACGAAATGATTTTGAACACAAGCTGTCTCGGGAGATCGTCAAGAAATACGGAATAATCGTTGTCGAAGACTTGAAGGTGAAAAGCCTGTGCTGAGGCATGCTGGCGAAATCGGTGCACGACGCGGGTTGGGCGGCATTTTTTTTCAAACTGTCTTACAAGGCTGAAAGTGCCGGAAGACAGTTCCTGGTGGTCGTTGCCCATGGAACCAGCCAGCGTTGTCCGTGTGGAGCGCCAAACCCCAAACGGCTCAACGATCGAGAGCATGTTTGTGTGGAGTGCGGTTTAGTGATCACGCGAGACCACGCCTCGGCGCTGGAAATCCTAAGGCTCGGACTGAGCCTTCTGGCGTTAGCGCAACCCGAAGTAAGGGTAATCGTAGCCTGAGAAGCCCCCGCCTTCAGGCTGCCTTCAGGCAGGGGAGTATGTCACCCAGAATAAAGCAGCCTAACCTTTTGCCCCGAGTTTCATGGCGACTGCGACGATAGGTTTGGCCCACTCCGGTACCTCGAATGGATCGCACCATCGGTTGATCCTGCCGCCTACCAAATGCAACAAGAGCTTCGGTTCGGGTGTCTTGCCAGCACCAGGATCTGCTTCTTCGCTGTTGTCATAGAGCAAGAGCTCTGTCAATTTGGGCAGGAGACGAATCAGATGGAGTCGACTCTGGACGTATCGTTCCCGTATTCGTTCCTCAGGAATGGGATGCCCACCCTGCCTCACCCTGGACTTTACGCGAGCGATGTGCAGCTCAACGGTGGTCAGACCCACATACCAGATTCGCACTTCGATCCCTTCCGCGAGTGCCTTTTCAAGAAGCCCCGTGATCGTTCTGCCACCGAGGGTTGTTTCAAACGCAAAATCAAGTTTCTCGACAATAGCGCGTTCGAGCAGGCGCTTGCCTTCCTGCCAGGCGGCGCTGTTCGCTTCCACTTGCGAGATACCAGGATTCCGAGAGGTGATCTCTCTCGCGGCGACGTCCGGGTTGAGATATTCCACTCCGTGCGCCAGGAACATCGCTCCGGCGATGCTGCTTTTTCCAGCGCCATTGGTTCCCGCCAACACGTAAATCCGTGGAACCCTAGGCACGCTTGCGCGCCGCTGCTACCGCAGCCTTTCCCAATTGTTCCGGCGAGGCCTTAAAGGCTGCTTGCATCGCATCCCGCGTCGAAGATCTCTGCATCCTGGAGAGAAGAGCATCAAATTCGGCACTCAAGGTGTTGATTCTGGACTCCGGAGTGCGAGAGAGGGTTTCAAACTTCTCCATTGATAGCAAAACAGCCTTTGGAGCATCGTGCTTGGTAATCACGACGATGTCGCCCTGCATGGCCCTTTCGAGTAGCCTCCCAAACTCGTTCTTCGCTTCCGTAGCTGTTACCGAGGCGGACCTCGTCGAGAGTCTTCCCCCGGGCGCGATTTGAGGATTTGTGCGTTCGCGTTTCAGCCTCACGGCTAGAGCTGCTGTCTTCTCGAGAATATGCGGGCGAATGGGTTTGATGAGAGACTGGAAGGCTCCGAACTCTGCGGCCTCGACGGCACGTTGGTTGTCTGGCGCTTCGAGCAGTAGTACAAATTGCAGGTCGACAAACTTGGCCCGCACGCGACGAAGCAGTGTTAGGCCGTCCGTTGTTGGCAGTTCGAGTTCACTGATCAAGAGGTCGAACTGCGCGTCTTCGATCTTGCGCAATGCGGTTGCGGCCTCGGAAGCCTCCGTCACTTCAAAACCGGCTTTCAAGAGTCGGCTGCTATAGGAGCGAAGAATCGAGGGATTGGGTTCGACAATCAGCACGCGCCCCTTTTCGGCGGTCTCCATGGAGCACCTCTTTCTAGCCATTTTAGCTGTTCTAGCTTGAAAGGTCAAATTCGGATCCTGGCTCCAGGGAAAAGCAGAAAAGATGTTCCATATTTATGGCACGCAGGAGATAATGCTCTCATGAAAGAGCAAGCCATTCGGACAACGGTCGACATCCCGGTCTCCTTGTACCGGAAACTCAAGGCGCAAGCGGCCGCGCAGGGACGGTCGATTCGCGAGCTCATTCTCTTGGGCGTGCGCGTCACCCTCGTCGAAGGCAAGCGTCCTCGGTCCCGGCGAGTGAAGTTTCCATTGATTGTCTCGGATGGACCGAAGGTGGATGTGACGAACGAACAGATCTATGAACATCTTGAATTTCCTTGACGCCAACGTTTGGCTGGCGCTTCTCTGGAGCCGCCACATCCACTCGGAGAAGGCTCGAGCATGGTTTGAACGCTCCAGCGAAGAAGAGTTCTTCTTCTGCCGAATCACGCAAATCACTGTTCTTCGACTTTTGACAACGCCAATGGTTATGGGGAACGATGTCAAGACAATGTCCGAGGCGTGGGCCCTGTGGGACAAGGTGTGCGCCGACGATCGGATCGCGCTGCTTGCTGAACCCGAGGCCATCGAGCCTGAGTTTCGTCGGTTCTCTGCGCTTCGCAGTTCGTCTCCGAAGGTATGGGCGGATGCGTACCTTGTTGCGTTTGCCGTGGTCGCCGGTCTTAAGCTCGTTACGTTTGATCGGGGGCTTCGCTCGCTGGGCGCCGACGTGCACGTTTTATAAGATCCCTCCGGCAACACTACTTGGTCGTTCAGAGCTAATCTAATCCCAACGGCCTCAACCTCGCCCAGAAATGCAACGGTCGAAGCACGGTAATGCGCTATCGGCCACCAGCAGGTACTAGGAGCGAACGCGATTTGCCGCATTTCGACGTGGCAGTCTTGAATCCTTTCAGGTGGCGAGCGCCGGGCAAAGCGAATACCTCGGGCGCGATCGGCGCTGGATCGATTTCACTGCCCATTCCAAACGAAACCCTCAGCTCTCCGGTTGAATCCATTCGCTGTTCTCTGGTTCGTTCCTCTGCGTGACGGCTTAGCTTCGTGACTTGGATGCTCGGCATTGCGGTCGTCGTTCATGATCTGCCAGACTGGATTTTTCTTCAGGTCCGCGATTCGAAGTTCGGATACCGGCTTAGATTTCTTTTCGGTCATAGTTGCTTTTCACTGCTGTGATAGCGATGAAGAAAACGTATACGGATAAACAGGGCCAGTACCTAGCCTTCATCTATTACTACACCAAAATCCACGGATGCGCGCCCTCGGAGGCCGAAATGCAGCAATACTTTCGAGTCTCTCCGCCAGCCGTGCATCAGATGGTCTTGACGCTCGAATCGCGCGGGCTCATCGAGCGAACGCCCGGGCAAGCCCGATCGATCCATCTGCTGATCTCGCGAGAAGAGCTGCCCGACTTAGATTAGGTGACAGAATTTGCTCAACTTCCGCGGATTCAGCGGATATTCGAGAGACCGTAATGTGTCCAGCGCGAGGTAATCCTCGTTGCCCCGACCCAACAAGGAAGAGTCTCCCTTTGCTTCAATCCACTCAGTGTTCTTTGGTTCGTTCCTGTGCGTGACGCGCTCAGCTTCGTGATTTGGATTATTGGTTTCTTTTCCGATGAAATCACCTGGCGTGGTAAAAGGGGTAACCGAAAAATGCAGGGACGCTACAACGTTCTGTTTTTGTGTACCGGTAATTCTGCGCGCTCGATTATGGCCGAGGCCATTTTGAATCATCGAGGCCCGCCAAATTTCACCGCGTACAGCGCAGGTAGCCATCCAACAGGGAAGATTCGGCCGGAGGCGATCAAGGTATTGGAGGGGGCGCGGTTGCCGACCGAAAGGCTGCGCAGCAAGAGCTGGGATGAATTTGCAAAGCCGGGCGCACCGCATCTTGATTTTGTATTCACGGTTAGCGATAACGCTGCAAAGGAAGTATGCCCCGTTTGGCCCGGCCGACCCATGACTGCGCATTGGGGCGTTCCCGATCCTGCCGCAGTGGTCGGTACGGCTGAACACAGCGCGCCAATTCCAGCTAGGGCGCACAGGTCTCTTCTCACACCCCTCCTTCTTTCATTGAGAGGTCTCGGGCAACAGGAGTTTGGTCAAATGCGCGAGACCTTGGACGGATTAAGAGTTCGCCGAGTTTCAACTTCAGGCGGTTAGCTTTTGGATTTTCCTCGAAGCGAACGGCGGGTCGTGGCCACTCTCTCGATCAGTTCGAACTTTGCTTCCAGGCGCAGGAGTCGCCGGTCTAGCTCTTGGCAGGTTTCTGCAAGTTGATCCACCTGGTTTGCCATTCGGTCCACGCGATCCTCGATCAAAACGATCTTCCGAATTGCTCCCACGGCCTCGCTGGCCCAGCTCATCTATTTTTCCGCAACTGGCGCAGAACACGATCAACGTGAGCGATCGTTTCGTCGAGTCTCCTGATCATCCTGCCTGTGGCGCGGTTGGCCTCTTTAGCGAGCGCGCTCAGCTCTTCTTCGCTCTCGACCGGAATATCGAGATACAAATTGACCGCGTCACGAACTTCTTGCGAGAAGGATTTGCCTCGCAGCTTTGCCCGGCGCGCAAGCCGCTTCTTCTGATCCGGATTCAAATGAATGAGTGCCGTGACCATGCAGAGTACCTATATCACACCTATATCATAGGATGGATTTCGCGGCCGTGCGGGCCGTTCGGCATCCGTTACTCGCACAGCAGGGCCACCATCGGGGGTCCACCCGCATGGCTCGCCGCGCCTGGACGCAGCCGCCATGGCCACCAGAATCACCAGGAGCGTCATGCCTAGACCCTGCCTCTCCTGATGGCGCGGCTGGCCGGCTACCTAAAACTTCAACCTGCCATGGAGCATTACCGCGGGAAGCTACTGGTCGTTGAAGTTGACCGCATTCGAATTCGGGAGTAGCGCCAACTGCAAGCCGAACGGCGACGTTGAGCATTCGCCCCAGGCCCCGATTCTGCGACTGGGGCCGAGGCGAGATGATGGGCCAAGAGAATTGTAAGTTTCAAGCCCTTCTTAGGTTGCTCCAAAGTTGCTCCAAAAATGGCCATCGAGAAGTGACGTCAGCGAGGCCGCCTGGGCCCGCCCCAAATGTGACTGCACTCATGCCACCAGCAGGGCTTTAGGGTTTTTCCTCGCGATCGTCAAAAGTTTCAGCGCGGCCTGTCGAGGACGACGCGTGCCTTGCTCCCAGCTTCGCACAGCATTCGGGCTTACGTTCAAGTAGCTAGCAAAAAGCGGCTGACTGGCGTTGAGCGCCTGCCGGATACGCCGAATTTCCCGAGGAGAAATCTGTCTCGGCGGCGGCGGAACACGCGTGACGCGCAGGTTTACAACCTCGCCGCGCTCGTAGGCCGCTGCGTCGTGAAGGGCTTCCTTCATGTCGTTGAAGATACTGCCTTTGATTTTCTTCGCCATGTTTAGCCTCCCGATACTTTCTTGATCTCTGTGACCCACTCCCGCATCTGCTTGCGCTGTTCTTCGGTGGCATCCTCCTGCTCATTCTTATCGAGCAAAATCAGCAAGTGGATGTGCTGCCTCTTCTCCAGGTACAAGTACAAATAGCGGTAGCCGCCACGTTTTCCCTTGCTACGGCCGGGATTCGCAATACGGGCTTTGCGCACACCGCCGAGGCCAGGAACCATGTCGTCCCGGCCCGGCTCCTTCATGAGCTCTCCGTGAATCGCCCTCAGCAATTCGTCGGCAGCGCCACGGAGCTGGTAGAGCCGTCGGGTGAAGGGCCGGGACTCAATGAATATCACCTTGTGATACTACCACAATGTGGTACAAATGTCTATGTGCGGATATTCCAATTATCCGAATTTAATAGTGAGATGGTTGTTGGTGGACGCATCATCCGCCGGAATGTCATTCTCGGCAATGAGGATATAAAGAGGATATGAACGCATCTCGCAACCGGGACTCGAGAGGCTTGAAGAAAGCGGTCGGACTTCCCCAGCCGTTGTTGCCGTCCGAGTTGCGATACTCGCGATAGCCGTGTTGGAGACTCGCGTTCGAAGGCGGCGGCACCGAAAGGGACGCGCTTGAACCGTCAGTTTTGAGGCCCGGTCCGCAATCGGGCGTGGATGTTGGGAATAGCGAGCAGCGCTTCCGCGAACTTCCCGAGCAGGCTCTCGGCGAATCGCAAATAGTCGTGAATGTCGTTGGAGGCTGACAGGAACACCGGGAGCAAGGCGTGGCATGCTGGCGATCTTCAACTCTTTTCGCGGGTCCTGGGATGAGCCATCTACGTGCGACGCGCAGCTTTGCGGCCAAGCTGCGCCGCATGCGTGAGGCGAATCGTTCTCTGCGGAAACACCGCGCGAATTTCAACTTCGCCGCCGAGCGCTTTCACGTATTCGCGCAGGGTGCTCAGGTGCCAATCCGAGCGGCTTTCCAGTTGCGACACGGCCGTCTGCGTCTTGTGGAGCTTCTCGGCAAGCTCGGTCTGCGTCACTTTCATTTCGGCGCGCAGATCACGGATCTCGATCTCAGCCAGATAGCGGTCGGTCAGCTTGCGTGCTGCCTTCCGCTGCGCCGCGCTCATTGTTTCTTTTTTCAGATCACGCCACTTGTTTCGCATTTAAAGCAACCCCTCTTTCTTCAATTCCATGAGATATTTCGCATACAACCTCTCCGCGAGAGCAATCATCTTGCGGTACCAATCCTTCGCCCCTTTGCGCCGGCCAATCAGCAGGATTCCCGTCTGCCGAGGGTCGAACGCGAACAGGATGACGGTACGGCTTGCCCGCCTGCTGCACTCGCAATTCCTTCATGTTCGGCACCCGTAAGCCTTTCAGCGTGTCCACGTGCGGCCTGCCCAACGCTGGGCCAAGTTCTTCAAGCAAGTCCACACTGCCGTCACTGAGACTTTTTCGGCATCATCCAAATTCCGAAACCACTCACCGAACTCATCCGTGAATTCGATGTCCCATGCCATACACCTAATATAATGTAGGCCTAATATTGCGTATAACGTTGACCTAATATTGCGTCAAACACGAACATCAAGTCACGTGCATTTGCCAGGCCTTCGTCCCTCACTTGCGCACGATCGTGAGGTAGGCAATGCCGAGCATTGCGACCTTTCCCTTTCTCGCGCTCGCTTTGCTGGGCTGGCATTCAGCACGCCGAGGCTTTTGAGATCACCGAACACGGACATCAACCGAGCGAGGAAGCGATTCGTAAACTCTTCCCATCTTTTCCTGACCGGTGACACTTTCCTTGCGTTTGACTTGCTCCCCAGGCTCTGCTGGACAATGTTCTGTTGAACAGATCTATGGAGAAGAAGTGATGCGGAAGACGCTGTGCTTGACGCCCTTTGTGTGGCTTGCATTTGCGTCGCCCACTTTTGGAGCCCAGGGCAATTCCTCTGTCCCCGAGTTACCGCGGCTGACTCTTAACAATTTTTCTCCGGGCATCCGAGACCAAATTGACGAGGCTCTCACCTACGCTCGCAGCCACTCAGAGGACGCAGGCGCGAGCGGACGGCTCGGCATGGTTCTCCAGACTTACGGGTTGCTCCAAGAAGCGACCTTGTGTTACCGACGCGCCGCGCAACTCGAACCAAACTCTTTTCGATGGACTTACTACCTAGCGGCCGTCGAAGGGGACCAAGGACGCTGCGACACCGCGATATCTACGCTGCGTCTAGCGCTGCATGTCCATCCGGACTATCCGCCTGCAGAGTTGCGCCTCGCCAATTGCCTGCTTGCTTCGGCCGACTGGGACGCGAGTGGAAAGCTCTACGCCGAGATTGTCGAGCAGCACCCCGATAACGCGGACGCTCACTACGGTTTGGGTCGTGTCCGTGCGGCCAGGCGTGACCTATCTGGCGCGGCCGAGGCTTACCGCAAGGCGATTGAGTTGTTTCCGGATTTCGCCGCTGCCCACTATGCTTTGGCGCTGAGCTATCGTGCCCTCGGCAAAGCCCAGCAAGCCGAGGAAGAGCTTCGCGTCTATGAGAAAAACAAAACCGGCGCGCCTCCCACAGGTGACCCATTGATGGCAGAGGTTCGGGCCCTCAATCACAGCGCTACCTACCAGGTGCAGTACGGCGCTGAGCTTGAGAAACAAGGGAAGCTAGAGGAATCCCTGGCGGCACACGAGAAGGCGCTCGAAATCGATCCGCAACTGGTCCAGGCGCACATCAATTTGATCGAGTTGTACGGACGGCTGGGCCAATTCGACAAGGCGGAAGGGCACTATCTCGCCGCCATTCGCATCGATCAGGGTTCCGCTGAGAGCTACTATAATTACGGAGTGCTTCTCTTGAGCGCCGAGAAATTTCAGTCAGCTGAGGAGGCTTTCCGGAAAACCATCGACATCAATCCGTTTTACGCGGGAGCACACAACAACCTTGGATATCTTCTGGAGCGCCGAGGCAATTTCTCAGAAGCAGAAACAGAATACCGCAGAGCCATCGAGAACAAACCCAGCGACCGTGAATCAGAAGAAATACCAGGAGGGGATCCAGGAGTTGGAAAGGACGCTTGAGCCGGAGGATGAAAACACGCCGCGATATATCTATGCGCTGGGCGCCGCTTTCGCGCGCGCCGGCGACCGGGAAAACGCTTTGCGCTACATTCGTCAGGCGCGCGATGGCGCAGCAGCGCTTGGTCAATCCGCCCTCCTTACAAGCATCGAGCGCGATCTGCGGACTCTAGAGGCGTCAGGAAAGCCGCAGTGAAGAATCGGGATTCTACGAACAGATCTTCAGCGTCGAGTCAACGATCCTCATTTGGCCGGCGCGACTTTCTTGAGCTTCTACTTTCTGGGTTAGCTGGCGAGCTTGCGAGCCCGGTTTTCGCTCATCCTTCTCCGGTTCCACTCTTTCGGGACGTGGCCGAGGAAGTGGGGCTGAAGTTCCACCATTTCACAGGAGCGACGGGCGAGTTCTACATGCCGGAAATCATGGGCGCCGGCGTGGCCCTGTTCGACTACGACAACGACCGTGACCTGGATGTGTACCTGATTCAGGGCGCTACATTTGATCCTGCTCAGGACCCTCGTCACGCCAAGTTTCCCCCTCCTGCGGGTTGGAAGCCCGGCAACCGCTTGTTTCGCAATCTTCTGAGCGAGACTGGGAAGCTCCAGTTCGTGGACGTCACGGAGCAAGCTGGAGTTGGGCACGTGGGCTACGGAATGGGAGTCGCGGTGGGCGACTACGATAATGACGGCTTCCAAGATCTTTACGTCACCAACTTCGGACGCAACGTGCTTTACCACAACAATGGCGATGGCACGTTCACCGACGTGACGGCAAAGGCTGGTGTGGATGACCCACGGTGGAGCACCAGTGCGGCTTGGGTTGATTATGACCGCGACGGGCACCTTGACCTATTTGTCGCAAACTATTTGGATTTTACAGTGAAGGGAAACAAGCACTGTTTTGCGCCCACCGGTGAGCGGGATTATTGCACGCCGAAGATGTACCAGCCGGTACCGGCGCGCCTGTTTCACAACCGCGGCGATGGGACGTTTGAAGATGTGACGGAAGCTGCGGGAATCGGAGCCGCGATCGGGCCCGGTCTGGGCGTCGTTTGCGCGGATTTCAACGGCGACGGGTGGCCGGACATTTACGTCGCCAATGATGGCTCCGCCGCTCACCTTTGGATCAACCAGCGAAACGGCACATTCAAAGAAGAGAGCCTGCTGGCGGGGGCTGCCTATAGCGTTGACGGCCTACCGCAGGCGGGCATGGGTGTGACCGCCGGTGATTTTGACGGTGACGGCGATGAGGATATCTTCAAAACCAATTTGACCAACGAAGGCGCGAACCTGTATGTCAACGATGGGCGTGGGAACTTCTATGACGCGTCAGCGGAATTCGGCCTGTTGCTGCCGACTTTTCCTTACACGGGCTTTGGCACCGAATGGTTTGACTACGACAATGACGGCCGGGTTGACCTGTTCATTGCCAACGGCGCCGTGAACCGAAAGGAGTCATTACGAAGAAGCCCCTACCCGTTTGGTCAGCCGAATCAGTTATTTCACAACGAAGGCCAGGGAAAGAAATTCCGTGAAATGAGCGCAATCGCTGGACCCGCCTTTGCCACGTCAGAGGTAAGTCGCGGTGCGGCATTTGGCGACATCGATAACGATGGTGCCATAGACATTGTGGTTACAAATAACAACGGTGCAGTACGGCTCTTGCTGAACCAGAGCCGTTTCTTGAACCGCAACCACTGGCTCTTGGTTCGATTGGAGGCAGTCCACGGAAATCGCTTCGGAGTTGGGGCTAAAGTGGAAGTCCGGCAGCGGGGGCGAAAACTTTTGCGCCGTGCCCATGCGGACGCGAGCTATTTGAGCGCGAACGACATCCGAGTTCATTTTGGATTGGGAGAAGATGCGAAGATTGAAGAGATAACAGTGCATTGGCCAAGCGGGGAGTGCGAAGCGTGGAACAGAATCCAGGCGGACCGCATCGTCACAATTCGTCAGGGAAGTGGCCGCCGTCTCCCAGGTCAGGGCTAAGGCTCAGGGCGTAGCTTCGAAGACTCTTGCACCTGCTTCGTTGAGTCGAAGCAAAACTTGTTTGCGTCCGCTCGAGTTGTTCCTCCGCCCGGCTTCGACGAGCCTTTCCTGTTTGAGCAAGTCCCGCACCAAACCGGAGATTGCACTGCGCTGAACATGCGTGAGTTCGCGGATCTCCACCTGCGAAAGAGGGCCTAGCTTTCGAAGCAGAGCCTCAATGACCAGCAGATCCCGTTCGCGCTGCGATTTGCAGTGCTTCCTGCGGTCCATTCCGAATCTCCCGGTTCTGGGGACAGCGACAACATTCCGAAACTAGAAGTAATTCCGGCTTCCTGTGGAGATTGTGCACCAATTAATTCGAAAAAGTAAAACAATTCGCTTGACAAGCGTTTTTTGCGTTGCTACTTTGCCGCTAACTTGTCGAGGAACTAGGTGCCTCCTTCCCGGAGAATTCAGGGTTAAGCGCTCGGTTCGGGCTGCCATACGTGGGGCTCCGCATGGGCGCAGATGGAGGTTTGGGGTGATGCTGAGAAACAGATGGACGGTTGTTTTCCTTTCAGTATTTGTCCTGGGTTTCGCCCTGCTGGGATTCGTCGAGCGCACCGACGCACAGGTCTTGTTCGGGTCGGTGAGCGGAACGATCACAGACCAGAGCGGCGCGGGCGTGCCAAAAGCGCATGTGACGCTCATCAATAAGGCGACAAGCGTTCAAAAAGAAGCGGACACGGATGAAAGCGGCCATTACACTATCACAGACGTCCCCCCCGGTAATTATGACCTGAAGGTTACCGCCAGCGGATTTAAACCCCTCACGCAAACGAATTTGACCGTGACTGCCAACGCAGTTATGAATGGAGACGCCAAACTGCAGGTTGGAGCTATATCCGAGCAGGTCACGGTGGAGGCTTCCACGGTAACGTTACAGACCGAGAAGACCGATGTGCACACGGAATTGATGTCAAAGGCCATTCTAGACATGCCGCTGAACCAATACCGGAATTATCAGACGCTGATTAATCTCGTGCCTGGAGCGACGCCAGGGGTTTTCCAGAATGCGATTGCGGACACGCCGGAACGCGCTTTGAGCACGAACATCAACGGCACCAATCGCAACAACAACAATACTCGCGTCGACGGGGCCACCGATGTGTTCGTTTGGCTGCCGCACCACACCGTCTATGTTCCGCCGGCCGAAACCATTCAGGAAGTCAACATCTCCACGAATAACTTCGACCCAGAGCAGGGGATGACCGGCGGAGCAGCCATCACTGTTATCACAAAGTCCGGAACGAATCAGTTTCACGGCGTTCTCTTTGAATACCACGAAGATCAGGCTCTTCGTGCCAGGCAGTTCTTTGAGACGGCAGCTAGTAGCCCACGCAAGGGCAAGAGCATCCTTAACGACTTGGGCGGTACGTTCGGCGGCCCCGTCAAGAAGGACAAACTGTTTTTCTTCGGGAGCTATGATGGGACTTTCGAGCGCGACAACCGCCAAGTGTCGACTGGCCCGCTGCCTGGCATACAAACCGTGCCGACCGCCGCCCTCCGTGTAGGAGACTTTAGCGGCACCTCGACCAAGATCTATGATCCGGCAACCGGGGGCGGCAACCCCGCCACTCGTACCCAATTTGTTGCCTCATCGAATCCAAGCAGCCCGGCTTTCAATTCGGCCTGCACGAACGCACTAGGCTGTCCCAACATGATCCCTACGGCCCGCCTCAGCACCATATCTCAGCAGATCTTGGCCCTAGTTCCGCCACCAAACTTGCCCGGCGACACGGCGAACTATTTTAAGTCCGCTACGCAGCGGCTGACCCGCAACAATTTTGATGGCAAGGTGGACTGGAATCGAACTTCCAGCCATCTCATTTTTGTCAAGTACAGCGCCATGAAATCGGTCTTCCATGGTGAGCCCAACCTGGGCAAAGCCATTGGAGACTGTGCCTGTGACGGTGGCCTCGGTGACTTCCATTCTCTCGTGCAGCTTGTCACTGTTGGCCATACGTTGACGCTTTCTCCGACATTGGTTGTCGACGGAAATGTGGGCTTTACTCGAATGAGCGAATACGGGAAAACCCCGGACTTCGGCACGAACATCGGGTCGGACGTACTAGGAATTCCGGGTACGAACGGTCCGGACCTCCGCAGCAGCGGCTTTCCTCTATTCGCTATCTCGGGCTATGCCAATATTGGCAATCCCGAGGGCTGGAATCCTGCTTTCCGGAACGACTGGAGCTTCACCAGCAACCACAATGTTCGCTGGTCTCACGGCAAGCACCAAGTCAGTGCCGGAACCGACATTGTTCACCATCACCTGAACCACTGGCAGCCGGAACTCGGTGCCGGACCGCGCGGAGAATTTGACTTTGGCGGCGGTGCAACGGCTTTGAGCGGAGGGGCTGCTCCTGACCGGTTCAATGCACTGGCTGAGTTTGAGCTCGGTCTCTTCGGCGAACTCAATAGCCAGGCCGGAGCAAATATCGGCGCTGGAAGGAGCGATCAGTTTATCAAAGCTACGGCCCGCGAGTGGCAATTCGGCTGGTTTGTTGGGGACCGCTACCGGGTTACCAACAAGCTTACTCTCAACTTGGGCTTGCGTTACGAATATTACCCGCTGATGACCCGCAACGGCGCTTTCCAATTTGACCGCTACGACTTCACCACGAACCAAGTCCTGCTTGGTGGTATCGGCGGCAATCCCGAGCACCTCGGTGTCACTACCAGCAAGAAACTCTTTGCCCCGCGTGTCGGTGTAGCCTATCGGCTTAATGAAGATACCGTAATCCGGTCTGGCTTCGGCATCACCATTGATCCCCTGCCCTTGGCGAGACCCCTACGCGGATTCTATCCACTTACCGTCGGGGCCGCGTTTGCCGGACCGGATGGCTTTACCCCATACGGTTCCCTTTCCACAGGAATACCCATCATTTGCTGCAGCAACATCGATATCAGTAGTGGGACCATCACGCTTCCCACCGCCGCTCTCGAACGTTCAACCGGTGCCGGCCTTTTGAAGCGCGGCTATATCGAGTCGTGGAACCTCGTCGTCGAGCGTAAGCTGCCCGGTCAATTCTTGGCATCTATGGGATACGTAGGTACCCAGACTGTGCACCAGTTCGGCGACCTTAACGTTAACGCCTCTCTGCCGGGGACGGGCCAGGCCGGCCAACCCCTCAACGTTCTCTTTGGGCGCGCCACGGAAACCGATCTCTGGCAGGGCTTTCTCAGTGCCAATTACCACTCGCTTCAGATTTCCGTCAACCGCCAGTTCACGAACGGGCTGATGGTCAAGGGAGCTTACACATACTCCAGGGCCATAGATTTCACCGATGATGATGGTTGGGCCGCGCTGGTCTGGAACGACCCAAATGTCATTCGCCGCAACCGTGCCCCGGCAGGTTTCAACACACCACATATTTTCCAACTCGCTTATGTTTACGAATTGCCCGTCGGGAAAGGTAAGCGATGGGCCGGCAGTGGCGGCGTGACTACGAAAATTCTCAGTGATTGGCAGGTCAGTGGCATCTTTGCCGCCATTCACGGCCAGCCTTTTTCGTTGACTGCCTCAGCTGCCTCGCTGAACGCCGCGTTCCAACGTCAGACTCCTAATCAGGTCGGGCCCGTCAAAAAATTGGGTGGCATCGGCACAGGTCATCCGTTCTATGACCCCACTGCGTTTGCGCCAGTGTCTGCGTCTGCTGTCTATGGCAATGTCGGTCGCAACACACTATATGGGCCAGGCTCGGTGAACATGGACTTCAGCCTGTTCCGGACCTTCAATCTCACCGAGCGGTTTAACCTGCAGTTCCGCACAGATGCGGCCAATCTGTTTAATGCCCCTCATTTCAATAATCCGACTGGATCCCGCAGCAGCGGGAATTTCTTGGTAATCACCAGTGCCAAAAACGACGAGCGGCAATTCCGGTTCGGCTTGCGCTTAGCGTTCTAATTTAGAGGAATTTCAGCTCGGGGCACGTTACGGCGTGCCCCGGCTTATATCCCGCTTCTCCAGCCCGCAGCATGATTAGCTTTTTCTTCCGTTCCGGTACGCGTTAAAATCCACGGTCAAGCAGAAGCGGAGGATTTGTCGTGAAAAGATGGCGTGGGATTTTCACCTTGGCGCTTTTTCTTGGACTCGGCGCATGGGCTCAGGCTCCGCAGGGGAGCGGGTGGGTTCCTCTGTTCAATGGAAAAGATCTGACTGGCGGGAAGAAAAATGGCGACGAAAAGTGGGTGGTGGACCAGGGAACCATCCTCTGCGAGAGCACAGCGAACAAATACGGCTACCTAACTACGGAAAAGACCTACAGGGATTTCACACTGCGCCTCAAGTTCAAAGGCGAAGCGGCAGGCAAGAGCGGCGTGTTTCTTCACTCGAGGATTTTGGGAATTGACCCGCAGCATGGCCCCGACATTGAAGTTCTTGGCCATGGTTAAACCCATGCGAAAAGCCCTGCGCAATCTTGAAAATTGTGTCGGGCTTGGCGCGCGTCAGAAGCTCTCTCCCCGTTTCTAATGTTTTCGCGACGAAATTTCCTGGCTGGTGCAAGTGCCTTTCTTTTTCCGCAGTTGCCGCGAAAAAGCGCTGGTTTGAAGACCTCTCCTGCGCTTTCCCCCATTCGCTTTCGCGAGGTTGCCCAGCGTTCCGGCCTGGACTTCGTTCTTCAGAACAATCCCACGCCGCGCAAGCACATGATCGAAACGATGCCCGGCGGCGTCGCGGCCTTTGATTACAACAACGACGGGCGAGTTGACATTTTTTTCACGAACGGCGCATCGATTCCGAGTCTGGAGAAAGATTCGCCAAAGTTCTTCAACCGCTTGTATCGAAATGACGGCGGAATGAAATTCACCGACGTTACCTCGGAGGCCAGTGTCGCGGGAGCAGGCTATTCGATGGGCACCGCAGCGGCGGACTACGACAACGACGGCCATACTGATTTGTTTGTGGCAGGCGTCTACCGCAACATTCTTTATCGCAACCTGGGCAACGGAAAGTTCGAGGAGGTTACGGAAAAAGCGGGAATCAAGAGCGATAAGTGGTCCGTCGCTGGCGGCTGGTTTGACTACGACAACGACGGCTGGCTGGATCTGTTTGTCGTTAACTATGCTCACTGGACCCCTGACTTTGATCGTTATTGCGGCGAGCGTGACCGCAACTTGCGCGTCTACTGCCATCCCAAATACTTCGAGGGATTACCCAATACGCTCTACCGGAACCGCCGCGACGGAACATTCGAGGATGTCACTGCCAAAGCGGGCATTGCGCCGCATATCGGCCGAGGCATGAGTGTAGCTTTTGCCGATTACGATAACGACGGGTTCACGGACGTTTTTGTCACGAACGACAATCTGCCAAACTTCCTGTTCCATAATCGAGGCGACGGGACGTTTGAAGAGGTGGCACTGCAGGCGGGCGTGGCGTTAACCAATAATGGTCTTCCCGTGGCCAGCATGGGAGCGGATTTTCGGGATTTTGACAATGACGGTCTCTGCGACCTCAATATCACGGCGCTGGCCGGCGAAACATTCCCGTTATTTCACAATCTGGGCAAAGGTTTGTTTCAGGACGTAACCCACAAGAGCCGCTTGGCCGCGCTTTCTACCGCGCGCAGTGGCTGGAGCAACGGTTTCTTCGATTTTAACAATGACGGTTGGAAGGATCTGTTCACCGCCAATTCCGACGTCAATGATTTGATTGATCTCTTCGGATCTACGCATTACAAGCAGCCCAACAGCCTTTTCGCCAATCTCGGGAACGGAACGTTCCGCGATGTTTCCTCAGAGGCGGGGTTTGATCTTGCGCGCGCCCACCGGGGGAGCGCCTTTGCCAATCTTGATAACGACGGAAAAATCGACGTGGTCGTAAGCGCTCTCGGTGAGCCCGCAGAGCTTTGGCAAAATGTGAGCCCCGACCCAAACCACTGGCTCATCCTGAAGCTGACCGGCAAGAGAAGCAACCGCGACGGAATCGGCGCCAAGATCCGGTTAGGCAATCAGTCGAATCATGTCACTACTGCCGTCGGGTACGCTTCTTCGAGCCCGTCGCTGGTACATTTCGGAACCGGCATGTTGGAGAAAATTGAGCGAATCGAGATTCGCTGGCCGAGCGGCATTGTTCAGGTGCTGCGAAACGTGGCGACCAACCAACTCCTCGAAGTCCACGAGCCTGAGAAATAGCCTGCGGTTCTTTCTCCTTTTTACGGCGCCGTAACCTCTGTCTCCCGCTTGGCCGCCTCGCGTGCCGTGGCAGCGGAATGCTGAATCGCTTGATACTCGGCTAGAGTTTTCTTCGCAAGTTCTGGCTGGCCACTCGCTCGATAGGCCTGGGCGAGTTGAAAATGCAAGCTGCCGTCCTCATCGCTAGGTAGCGCCAGCTTTAGATGGGGAATGGCTGCCATCGCTTTTCCGGCAGCCAGTTCTGCGCGGGCCAGGGACTTGTGTGCCGCCAGAGATTTCGCGTCATGAACAACCGCACGCTTGAGAAAGGGGATTGCTTCCTCTGCGCGCTGCAAGTCGAGCAGCGTGTCGCCTGTCAGATAATTTAGCTCGGCCGAAGAAGACTGTTGACGAAGGAGTGCTTGAAAGAGCGGCAGGGCCGCGCTGTAGTCCTCGCCAAGCTTCAGGCTAATGGCGAGCTGCTTCTGAAATTCCACGTCCGCAGGGGAGAGCTTCAGCGCTTCCCTCCACTCACTGGCGGCCTCAGCGTACCTTTTCTGGCTGTTGTAAATGTGGGCCTTCAGTTCATGCAGTTCTGCAGAAGGCGGCAACTGGCCTAGCTGGGTGAACGCCTGGAGGGCCAACTCGTTGTACGCTCGCGATCGCCAGTAGAACGAGTCGGGTGTATTCAATCCTTGGGCCGCAACCATCAACTCGTTATACCTGCCTGCTAGAAAATCACACTCCAGGGTCTGGCTGATGCATTCCGGCGGAGGATCTTGTGATTCCTTTTTCTCTTCGATCTCCGCCCATTCTGAATGTCCTGTTTGCCGATAGATCTCCGCCAGCGCCATATGCAGGCCGCGCAACGGTGGTTTTTCTTCCAGAGCGCGGCGGTAAAGAAAGAATGCGCTCGAAAATTGTTGCTCCCGCAGGCGCGTCTCTCCCAGTAGCGCCAGGGAATAGGAAGACTGTGGAGTAGTCTCTTGCAGTCTTTCGAAAGCGCGCCCGGAGAGCGATTCATACGTTCGCCCCAGTCCGTACCAAACCTGCGGGCTTTCAGGATAAACCTCGGCGAGCCGCTGATATTGGTTGGCTGCTTCCTCGATACGGCCCAAAGAGGACAGCGCCTCTGCCAGCATTTGCGAAGCTTCACGGTTTTCCGGTTGCAGGCTTAGCACGGTTTTGAAGGCTTTGACCGCCGCTGTCGTTTCTCCCAATTGCAGCCGCGCCGTTCCCAGAAAGAGCCAAGCAGGCGCAAGGTCAGGCTGGAGTTTGACTGCTGCTTCCAGTTCCGGGATGGCTTCTCGTTTCCTTCCGGCCAAGTGCAGAGCCATGCCAAGATTTAGCTTCAGCCCGGGGTTATTGGGCACCGCCTGATCGAGTTCGCGGTAGAGAGCAATGGCCTCCCCGAATTTGCCTTCCGCCATGAACTGCTTGGCACGCTGGGACTTAAGCGCCAAACTGTCAGTCTGCGGGAGACCGTTCGATTGCGCCGGGATCAACGCTAGGCAAAGGAGTAACAAGAACCCTGTGGTTCTCATAATGGCCCGAAACATCAAGCACGACTTTCGATACGAATTATAGCCAGACGCAGTGTCGGCCGTCACCACAGAGGTTATTCTTGTCCGCGCTAGAGGAGCGTGTTCTCTGCTGCTACTCTTGCTGCTAATTGAAGTGGATTTGGACCGGCAACAACCGTCTATTGTACGTTTTGTTAGACTCCTCAATCCTTCGTTTTCAGGTTACTGAAAAACCTGAAAGCTCATTGCATTATTTAACGTAAGATCAATAATATCTCCTGATCCGTTTAGGCCGGGGCTTGTAAGTGATTGGAAAATATGGCGGGGACGACGAGACTCGAACTCGCGACCTCTGCCGTGACAGAGCGGCAGTTTGCTAGAACTTATTGCTCTCACATAAAATAATGCAATAATGGGATCTCCGCATGACTGGAGGTGCCTGTGCGACCCAAGGGTTCGGCCGACTTGCTGTCCGACCGGCGCAGGCGTGCGCTGAAACTTCTTCGCGCGGAATTGTCCCTGA
>WNES01000506.1_pt1 | contig 19598 bp, 13 predicted proteins | sample 5399931 | NCBI WGS metagenome assembly WNES01 (sample SAMN13153332, study PRJNA577476) | soil metagenome | isolation source: 20 cm grassland meadow soil 2 days after 3rd rain plot 5 | place: USA:California | collected 2015-11-11
GCGTCTCGAGCTTCACGACCTTCGTCCGCGGGGTGACGTCCGCGCCGACGTCGGCGAGCGGGATCTCCTTGAGCTCCTTCTTGCGCGCTTTCATGATGCCCGGCAGCGACGCGTAACGCGGCTCGTTCAGGCGGAGATCGGCCGTGACCACCGCCGGCAGCGGGATGGCGAGCGTCTCGAGCCCGCCGTCCACCTCGCGCGTCACCTGCGCCGACTTCTGGTCTGGAGCGATCTCGACCTTCGACGCGAAGGTAGCCTGCGGCCGGCCGAGCAGCTCGGCGAGCATCTGCCCGACGCAGTTCGAGTCGTCGTCGATCGCCTGCTTGCCGAGGAGGATCAGCTCGGGCTTCTCCGTGCCGGCGAGCTTCGCGATCACGCGCGCCACCGCGAGCGGCTCGAGGGGCCGGTCGGCGAGCACGAGGATGGCGCGGTCGGCGCCCATGGCGAGGCCCGTCCGGAGCTGCTCCTGGGCGGCCTTCTGCCCGATCGCCAGGAGCACGACCTCCGTGCCGGCGAACTTCTCCTTGATGCGCAGCGCCTCCTCGATCGCGATCTCGTCGAAGGGGTTGATCACCCACTTGACGTTGTCGGTCACGATCGAGGTGCCGTCGGGCGCGAGCTTGATGACCGTCTCGGGATCCGGGACGCGCTTGACGGGGACGAGGATCTTCACGTCGGGCTCTCCTCCGGAGGGCTGCTCTCAGGGCGGGTTCGGGTTCCTTACACAGCGCGGCAAGAGCAGTCAATCTGCGGCGCTGGCGCGGCGGCCGAGGTCGAAGCCGAGGCGGCTCGACAGCTCGCGACCGGCCTTCACGACGAGCGGCGCGAGCTCCTTCTCGATGCGCTCGGGGGGCAGGCGGTAGGCGGGGCCGACCACGGCCAGCGTGCCGACCACGGTGCGCGTGTAGTCGCGGACCGGCGCGGCCACCGCGCGCACGTCCTCGAGGTGCTCGCCCGCGTCGACCGCGTAGCCGGCGTTCGCGACGCTGCGCAGCTGCTGGACGAGCGCCTGCCGCTCGACGGCGGTGCGCTCGGTGAAGCGGGGCAGGCCGTCGGGCAGGAGCGTGCGGAGGGCGTCGTCCGGCTCGAAGGCGAGGAGCGCCTTGCCGGCCGCGGTGCAGTGGAGGGGCAGCGCCTCGCCGAGCGGCGAGACGATGCGCACGGGGCGGTCGGCCTCGACGACCTCGATCGGCACGACGGACTCGCGACGCAGCACCGCGATGTAGGTCGTCTCGCGCACCTGGCGGACGAGGTCGGCGATGATCGGCCTCGCCTGGTGGAGGAGGCCCATGTGCTGCACGTAGCTCTGGCCGAGCTGCAGGCACCGGATGCCGAGCCGATAGTTCTCGGTCGCCCGGTTCTGCTCGATGTAGCCCCGCGACTCGAGGGTCGCCAGCAGGCGGAAGACGTTGTTCTTGTGGAGCTTGAGACGCTTGGAGAGCTCGGTCACCCCGAGCTCGTCGGCCTCGCCGAAGAACTGCTCGAGGACGTCGAGCGAGTGGGAGACCGACTGGATGATGTAGTTGGATTTCTCGCGTCGCATGTCTTCACAAAACGGGGGTTTAGGCTATTCCGCACCTCCAGGGGAGTCAACGGCGGTCGGTGGATCGGCCCAAGACAGCGAAATCCTTGCGATTGTAGACGGTTGCGCGGCGCCGGACGCGAGCCGCTCGACGCCGGAACAGCGTCTTTCGCCGGGCCTCGATTGAAAAGGCCGGGGGATGTTTCCTATATGGCGCCACATGGAGACGATCGAGGTTCCGACCTCCGCCGGCGCGCTCCCCGCCTTCCTCGCACGACCTCCCGGCGAAGGCCCAGCCCCTGCGGTGCTCGTCATCATGGAGGCGTTCGGCCTCAATGCGCACATCAAGGACGTCGCACGCCGCCTCGCCGCCGAGGGCTACGTGGCGCTCGCACCGGACCTGTACTGGCGGGGCGGCAAGGGACGCGCCGTCCGGTACGACCAGCTCCCCGAGGCGATCGCCCTGATGCAGAGCCTCAAGGACGACGAGGTGGTGGCCGACGTCGGCGGCGCGGTCGGGTACCTCGAGCGCCAGCCCTTCGTGCGCGGCGACCGGATCGGCATCACCGGGTTCTGCATGGGCGGCCGGGTGAGCTTTCTCGTCGCCTGCGAGCTGCCCGACAAGATCAAGGCGGCCGCGCCGTTCTACGGGGGCGGCATCCCGATCGAGAAGACGGCGAAGCTCAAGGCCCCGCTCCTCGCCTTTTTCGGTGAGGACGACCCGTTCATCCCGCTCGACACCGTCGAGCGGCTGAAGGCCGAGCTCGCACGGCACCGCAAGCACGCCGAGGTGATCGTCTACCCGAAGGCCCCGCACGGCTTCTTCTGCAACGAGCGCGATTCCTACCGGCCCGAGGCCGCGCGCGACGCCTGGGAGCACCTCAAGACTTTCCTCGCGACGCACCTGAAGCGCTGAGGGCAGGGTGCGCATCCTCCTCGTCGGCCAGGCGGCGTTCGCCGCCGAGGTTCTCCAACGCCTCGAGGCCGCGGGAGACGCCATGGCGGGCGTCGTCTGTCCGCCGGACGCGCCGGGCAAGGCGGATCCACTGAAGCAGGCGGCCGAGGCGCGCGGCGTCCCCGTCCATCAGTTCGGTTCGCTGAAGACGCCCGACGCCAGGCGCGCCTTCGAGGACGCGCGGGCCGACCTCGCCGCCCTCGTCTACGCGACGCAGATCGTCCCCGAGCCGCTGCTCCGCATCCCGCGGCTCACCAGCATCTGCTTCCACCCCTCGCTGCTGCCGCGCTACCGCGGCGGGAGCGCGATCGCCTGGCAGCTGATCCGGGGCGAGACGCGGACCGGCGTCACCGTCTTCTGGCCCGACGCCGGCATCGACACCGGGCCGATCCTCCTGCAGCGCGAGGCCCCGGTCGATCCCGACGACACGGCCGGGACGCTCTACTACCGGACGCTCTACCCGCTCGGCGTCCAGGCGGTCGTCGACGCGGTGGCGCTCATCCGCGAGGGGAGGGCGCCCCGGATCCCGCAGGACGAGTCCCGGGCGAGCTACGACCCGCTCTGTCGCGACGAGCACGCCGCGGTCGACTGGGCGCGTCCGGCGGCCGAGGTCCACAACCTGATCCGCGGCTGCGATCCGCAGCCGGGCGCGCACACGGTCTGGCGGGACGGGCGCCTGCGTTTCTACGAGCCGAGGCGGGTTCCCGGGAAGGCAGGGGCGGCGCCGGGGACGGTCCTCGCGATCGACGCCGAGGGCATCACCGTCGCCTGCGGGGACGGCGGCGCGGTGCGTTGCGCGCGCGGCCGCGACGGCGGCACGAAGGCCGCCGCCGCGGCGCTGGCGCAGACCATCGGGCTCGAGCCTGGAGCCCGTCTCGGGGGCTAGAAGAGGTAGCCCAGCCCGAAGTCGAAGGGCAGCTTCCGGTCGCAGCCGAGGTTCACGTCCAGGCGGCCGCGGAACCTGACGTTGACGTTCACCGCGAAGCCGAGCGGCTCGCCGCGAGCGATGGCGGCGGCGGCGATGACGGAGCCGCCGTCGCGGTGGGCCTGGATGGTGCCGAGGACGAACGGGTACTCCGGGTCGGGAGTGACCGCCGTCGAGGCGTCGTGGATCGCGACGCTCGGGCAGACCGCCGTGCCGCCGGCACCGCACTTCCACGTCACCCGCTGGCCCGCGACGAAGCCGGGCAGCGTCGTGTCGATGCCGTTCTGATCGACGTCGACGACGTCGGTCGGCTCGGTCCCGTCGTTCGGACCGTCGGCTACGGCGATGGCCGTCTGCAACGCACCCGACACCGAGCCGGCGGCGGCGCCGACCGTGGGTGTGATCTTCCGCACGTTGAGGTTGTGCAGGACGGGCACCGACCACGCCGTGCAGTTCACGCCGGGGCTGTCGCAGGCGCGGGGCAGGAGCTCGGTGTAGATGCCGCCGAGACAGCGGTTGGCGCCCGGGCCGGCGGGCAAGATCATCACCGTGTTGCGGTCGCGGAGGTGCTGGAAGCGCCAGAGGCCGTTCGCGTCGGCCTGTGTCCAGCCGAGCATCACGCGGTTGCCGTTGTTCTTCCAGGCGCACCAGGAGAACGGGTCGGCGCTGCCCGCCACGAGATCCCCCTCGATGAAGTTTCTCTGCCGGTACCAGAGCTCCACCGTGCGGCCGGGCGGAGCCAGGCCCTCGACGGCGTCGAGGTCGTTGTTGTTCGCGATCACGCGGTAGATGAGCGGCGTGGGGCCGACCGAGTGGACGGTGACCGCCCGGCCGAGGAGCGCAGCGAGCACCGCGACGGCAGTCGCGCCCGAGACGAGTGTGGATCGTTTCGCCATGACACCTCCTGGGGCGGGGAGCCGGGGCGGCACGGCGAGTTGCAGCGGCCGTGCCACATGCCAGGGCCCGCCGGCGGGGATCAGCGCGCCTGGGGTTGAAGCCGGTGCGCTCAGGCCGTTTCACGCGCGGGTGTGCCGAGGGGGTCCCGGATGCCGTGCCGTTCCATGCGCCGCCAGAGTGTGACGCGCGAGATGCCGAGCGCGGCCGCGGCTCGCTGCCGGTTCCAGCGGTGCTCGTCGAGCATGCGCACGATGCGGCTCCGCTCGTCGAGCTGGAAGCCGCCGACCGGCCTCTGGCTCGCGCCGAGCACCTCGGCCATGGACGCCCCGGTGGCGCCGGCGAGGATCAGCACGGACTCGACGACGTTCTCGAGCTCGCGCACGTTGCCCGGCCACGGGTGCTCGAGCAGCGGGCGCAGCGCCGCCGCCCCCGGCACGCCGAACGCAGTGCCGTGGCGGTGGTTGAAGCGCCCGACGAAGTGCTCGATCAGGAGGGGCACATCGTCCCGCCGCTGGCGGAGCGGCGGCAGCTGGATGGTGAACACGCGGAGCCGGTAGTAGAGGTCGCTGCGAAACGTGCCGGCCTCGATCATGCGGGCGAGGTCACGGTTGGAAGCGGCGATCAGGCGGACGTCGAACCGGCGCGCCACGCTGCCGCCGAGGGGGCGGACCTCGCGGTCCTGGACGACGCGCAGCAGCTTCGCCTGGAGGGCGAGGGGGAGGTCTTCCACCTCGTCGAGGAAGAGCGTGCCCCGGTCCGCCAGCTGGAGCGCGCCCGGCCGTTCCTGGAGGGCGCCGGTGAAGGCGCCGCGCGCGTGGCCGAAGAACTCGCTCTCGGCGAGCGTCTCGGGTACGGCCGCGCAGTTGACCGGCACGAAGGGGCCCGCGGCGCGCCGGCCGAGGCCGTGCACCGCGCGCGCGACCACCTCCTTGCCGGTGCCCGTCTCGCCCTCGATCAGCACGTGCGCCTCGGTGTGCGCGGCCGTACGGACGAGCGTGCGCACCTCGTCGATCGCGCGGCTGCGGCCGACGAGGCCCGAGAGTCCCTCGCCGCGCGCGGCAGCGGCGTGACGGCTGAGACCGGCGGGCGCTGCGGCGCGTGCCAGACGCGTGACGGCCTCCGTCACCCGCGCGAGCCCCTCGGCATCGCGCAGCACCACGTAGTCGCCGGCTCCGGCCTTCATGGCCTCGACGGCAGCGTCGGCCGTGTCCCGACCGCTCACCACGAGGACGGCGAGGTCGCGGCAGCGGGCGCGCAGCGCCCGTACGAGATCCGCTCCGCCGGCCTGGTCCGCCCGTGCGGGGCCGATGACGAGGAGACGCGGCCGGGCGTCGTCCGTCGCGGCTCCGGGCTCGCCCGCCGTCGAGGTGACGTGCGCCGCAGGACACGCCCGCCGCGCCGCCGCGGTCAGCGCCGCGACGCGGAGCGGCTCGTCGTCGAGGATGAGGATACGCACGGGGCCGATACGTAGGTCGCGGCACGCGGACGTCGCAAGCGCGGCTCGGCGCCGACGTCGCAGCCCGGCGCGCGCCGTCTGGCGCCGCGCGCCGGGCCGCGCTGCGGGCCGGGCGACTTCCGATCCGATGGAGGGCTGCGGGGACGTCTCGCTCGAGAATACGTTCGGACGACGTCAGGGGCGCGCTTCCTGTCCAATGCGTTGACCTTCCCGTGGCGCGAGGGCTAGCCTCTGCCGCGATGGTGAGACCCGCCCCCAGCGAGTTCGACGAGGAGACGATCCCGGTCCCGCGAACGGTGCGCTTCCCCGTCGAGCTGGTGCCCCCCGACGGCTTCGACCCGGTGCGGCTCGAGACGTGGCCGCGGGTCGCGGGCCGGCTCGAATGGGTGGGCGGGAGGCTCCTCTACATGCCGCCGTGCGCAAGGCTGCAGTGGGTGACGGTCGCCGATCTCGTCACCACGCTCGGAAACTGGGGCCGAAGGCACCCGGAGTTCGAGGTCGGGACGAACGAGGCGGGCATGGCGCTCGCCGGAGCAGTGCGGGCGGCCGACGCCGCCGTCTGGCGCCGGGCGGGGCTGGGCGCGGACAGCGGGTTCGCGCGGGTGCCCCCCGTGCTGGCCGCCGAGGTGGCGGGCCGCGACGAGTCGGAGGCAGAGCTGCGCGAGAAGGCCCACTGGTATCTCGACGCGGGCGTGGCCGTCGTCTGGTGTCTCTTCCCCGAGAGGCGCGAGGTTCTCGTCCTCACTGGCGTGGGCGAGAGCCGACACCGTGAGCACGAGCGGCTTCCGCCCCATTCCCAGCTGCCGGAGCTGGCGCCGCTGGTGGACGACCTGTTCGCTCAAGTGGCTGCGCACGGCCGCTGAGTCGGGCGAACAGCCGCTGTCAGCCAGGCATCGGCCCGCACATCCGCCGGCCCTCCGCCTATCAGCGCGACTGCCGCTGGTCGCCGCCGTGGCGCTCGAACGGCACCACCGCGGGACTCTCGGCCGGGCGCGCCGGCTCCGCCGGCCGCACGCGACGCGTGCGACGTCGGCGCCGCCACGCCTGCACGAGCGCCTCGAGGTATGTGTAGTAGACGGGCGTCAGATAGAGCGTGATCAGCTGCGAGAAGAGGAGCCCGCCGACGACCGCGAGGCCGAGCGGGCGGCGCGCCTCCGCCCCCGCGCCGAACGCGAGCGCGATCGGGAGCGTGCCGAGCAGCGCGGCCATCGTCGTCATCATGATCGGCCGGAAGCGGATGAGGCAGCCCTCGGTGATCGCGTCGATCGGCGCCTTTCCCTCCTCGCGCTCGGCGGCGAGCGCGAAGTCGATCTGCATGATCGCGTTCTTCTTCACGATGCCGATCAGCATGATGATCCCGATGAACGCGTAGACGTCGAGCTCGGCGCGGAACACGACGAGCGTGAGCAGCGCGCCGAAGCCCGCCGACGGGAGCCCGGAGAGGATCGTCAGCGGGTGGACGAAGCTCTCGTAGAGGACGCCGAGCACGATGTAGATGACGAGGATCGCGGCGGCGAGGAGGAACCAGAGGTTCGCGAGCGAGGACTGGAACGCCTGCGCGGTCCCCTGGAAGCTCGTCGTGATCGTCGCCGGGAGCTTCTGCCGCGCGAGCGCCTCGATGCGCGCGACGGCGTCGCCGATCGACGCGCCGGGCTGGAGGTTGAACGACAGCGTCACCGCCGGCAGCTGCCCGGCGTGGTTCACGGTGAGCGGTCCGACGCCCTCGTCGAGGGTCGCGACGGTCGAGAGCGGGACGAGATCGCCCTTGCTCGAGCGGACGTAGAGCAGCGAGAGCGCGGCCGGGTCGAGCTGCCAGCGCTCCTCGAGCTCGATGATGACGCGATACTGGTTGTTCGGCGCGTAGATCGTCGAGATCCAGCGGTCGCCGTACGCGTCGTAGAGCGCGTTCTCGATCTGATCGGCCGTCACGCCGAGGGCCGACGCCTTGTCGCGGTCGATGACGACGTTCACCTGCGGGCTCTGGAGCTGGAGGTCGCTCGTCACGTCGGCGAGCCCCGGGATGGCGCGCATCTGCTTCTCGAACCCCTGCGCCGCGCGGTAGAGCTCGTTCGTGTTCGTGCCCTGGAGCGTGAACTGGTACTGGCTCTTCGTGAGCTGGCCGCCGATGCGGATCGTCGGCAGCTGCTGCATGAAGACGCGGAGCCCAGGCACGGCGGCCACCTTCGGCCGCAGCTCGTCGATGACCCGGGCGATCGATCTGCGCCGCGCGCGCGGCACCAGGTGGAGGAACATCCGCCCCTGGTTCGCCGTCATGCCGGCGCCCGAGGTCGAGCTCACGATCGTCGAGAACAGCTGCGCGACGTTCGCGTCCTGGCTGATGATCGCGGCGACCGCCTGCTGGCGTTCGACCATCGCCTCGAACGAGATACCCTGCTCCGCCTCGGCGACGGCGAAGATCGCCGACTGGTCCTGGTCGGGGATGAACCCCTTCGCGACGGCGCGGAAGAGGACGACCGTCGCGACCAGGATCGCGAGCGAGACGAGCATCGTCGCCGGGCGGTGGCGGAGCACCCACGCGAGGCTCCGCCGGTAGGCGTCGAGCAGGCGATCGAAGACGCGCTCGGTCGCCTGGTAGAAACGGCCGTGCCGCTCGCGCGCGTGCGGGCGGAGGAAGCGCGCGCAGAGCATCGGGGTGAGCGTCAGCGACACGAAGCCGGAGAGCAGGATCGCGACGCAGATCGTCACCGCGAACTCGTGGAACAGCCGGCCGAGGATCCCCGGCATGAAGAGCACCGGGATGAAGACGGCCGCCAGCGAGAGCGTCATCGACAGGATCGTGAAGCCGATCTCGTCCGAGCCCGCGAGCGCGGCGTCGAACGGCCGCTCGCCCGCCTCCATGTGGCGGACGATGTTCTCGAGGATGACGATCGCGTCGTCGACGACGAAGCCGATCGAGAGCGTGAGGGCGAGGAGCGAGAGGTTGTCGACCGTGTAGCCGAGCGGCGCCATCGCGGCGAACGTGCCGACGACCGAGAGCGGCAGGGCGAGGCTCGGGATCACGGTCGCGGAGAGGTTGCGGAGGAAGACGAAGATCACCATCACGACCAGCGCGAAGGCGATCAGCATCGTCACCTTCACGTCGTTCACCGAGTCGCGGATCGACTGCGAGCGGTCGAAGAGGACGCGCAGCGTGACCGACGGCGGGATCTCCTTGCCGAGGACGGGGAGGAGCGCCTTCACGTCCTCGGCCACCTGGACCGTGTTCGTTCCCGGCTGGCGCTGGATCGCGAGCACGATCGCGCGCTCGGTGGTCTGCTGGTCTAGGTACCACGAGGCCGTCTTGTCGTCCTCGACGCTGTCGATCACGCGCCCGAGCTGCTCGAGCCGGACGGGGGCGCCGTTCCGGTACGTCACGATGACGGGCCCGTAGGCCTTCGCGTCCGTCAGCTGCCCGGTCGCCTGCACCGTGAACGCACGCTCCTTCCCGTAGAGCGTCCCGGTCGGGAGGTTGACGTTGGCGTTCCGGACCGCGTCGGCCACCTCGTCGATGCCGATGCCGCGGCTCGCGAGCGCGTGCGGGTCGAGCTGCACGCGCACGGCGAACTTCTGCGCGCCGAAGACCTGCACCTGCGCGACGCCGCTCACCATCGAGATGCGCTGTGCGAGGAGCACCTCGGCATAGTCGTCGACGGTCCAGAGCGGCAGCATCTTCGAGGTGAGGCCGACGTAGAGGATCGGCTGGTCGGCCGGGTTCACCTTGCGGTACGTCGGCGGCGTCGGCATGCCGGGCGGGAGGAAGGGCGTCGCCTGGGTGATCGCCGCCTGGACGTCCTGCGCGGCGGCGTCGATGTTGCGCGACAGGTCGAACTGCAGCGTGATCTGCGTCGAGCCGAGGGCGTTCGTCGAGTTCATCGACGTGAGCCCGGCGATGGTGGAGAACTGCCGCTCGAGCGGGGTCGCGACCGACGACGCCATCGTCTCCGGGCTCGCGCCCGGATTCGACGCCTGCACCAGCAGGGTCGGGAAGTCGACGTTCGGTAGGTCGCTCGTCGGCAGCGTCTGGTACGCGCCGATGCCGAACAGCAGCACGGCGCACATGACGAGCGTCGTCGCGATGGGACGGCGGATGAACGGCGCGGCGAGGTTCATCGCGCCGCCCCGACGCGCTCCGGCGCCGGCGCGCCGTCCTCGACCGTCACCCGGACCCCGGGGGCGAGCCGGACGAAGCCGATGGTCACGATCCGCTCGCCCGGCGCGACGCCCGACGCGACGACGGCCTCGTCGCCCTCCGTGCGCTCCACCTTCACCAGCCGGGAGTCCACCGTGCCGTCGGGCTTCACGACGAAGACGTACGGGCCCTCCTGACCCGCCTGCACGGTCGCGGCGGGGACGACGACCGCGTCGCGCTCCGTCGTGAGCGTGAGCGTCACGTCGACGAACTGCCCCGGCCAGAGCGCCTCGTCCGCGTTCGGGAAGACGGCCTTCAGGAGGACGGTGCCGGTCGCCGTGTCGACCCGGTTGTCGATGAAGCTGAGCTCGCCCGGGATCGGCTTCCCGCCGCCCGGGAACGCGACGCGCGTCGCGAGCGGGTGCTCGGCGTTCCACCGCCGGATCGCCGGCAGCTCCTTCTCGGGGACCGTGAAGCTCACGTAGATCGGCTTCATCTGGTTGATCGTCGCGAGCTCCGTGTCGTGTGCCTTGACGAGGTTCCCCTGGTTCACGAGGAGCCGGCCGATCCGGCCGTCGAGCGGCGAGGCGATGTAGCAGAAGCCGAGCTGGAGCTTCGCGTTCTCGACCGCTGCGCGCGCCGCCTCGACCGCCGCCGCCGCCGTCTCCGCATCGGTGCGCACCCGGTCCCACTCGTCGCGCGACACGATCCCGGCCTTCACGAGCTCGCTCGTGCGCCGCTGCTGGACGGCGGCGTTCGCCGCCTGCGCCTCGGCCTTCGCGAAGTTCGCCTTCGCCTGGTCGAGCGCCGCCTGGAAGGGCCCCGGGTCGACGACGAAGAGCAGGTCGCCCGCCCGCATCTCGTCGCCCTCCTTGAAGCGCACCTCCGCGAGCCGGCCTTCCACCTGGGAGCGTAGCGTGACCGTTTGGAACGCCTCGACGTTGCCGATCGCGTGCAGGGCGACCGGCACGTCGCGCCGCTCGACCGTCGCGACCCGCACGGGCACGGCGGTCGGCGCCGCGGGGCCCGCGGGGGCGGAAGAGCACGCGGCGAGCACGAGGGACGCGAGCAGGACGACGGACGGGTGTCGCACCCGGTCAGACTACCGGCTGGGCGCGCCGCGACAAGGCCTGTAGGAACGGCCGGAGCTACGAGTTTTCCGACCCGTCCGGCGTGATCTCGACCAGCACGTCGCCGCCCGCCACGGTGGCGCCCGCGACGGCGCCGACGGTGCGCACCGAGCCGGCGACGTCGGCCGTGAGCGTGCTCTCCATCTTCATCGCCTCGAGGACGACCAGCGGCTGGCCGATCGCGACCCGCTCGCCCGGGGCGACGAGCACCGCCAGCACCTTGCCCGGCATCGGCGCGACCACGGTTCCCGTGCCCATGCCGGCGGCCGCCTGGCGGGCCTCGTCCCCGGTCTCGAAGACGTAGACCCGACCGGCGAGCGCGACGAGGACGCGATCACGGCTACGGGCCACGATGGTGCGCACGACGCGCCCGTCGACCTCGAGCGCGTGCTCCTCGACGGTCGTGCCTCCGAGCGCCGCGGTGCGCCCTCCGGACGCGACCCATGCCACCCGGTGCACCCGGCCGTCGACCGTCGCGACGAAGCCGCCGTCCTCGGGGACCAGGCGGATCGCTTGCTCGCGGCCCGCGTACCGGAGGCGGATGTCCACCGCTCGCCTACCACTGCGCCCCGAGACGCCACGGCCCGAGCGTCTCCCACGGCGTGGGCGCCGCCGCCGCGCGGTCCCCGCCGCCCGGCGCCGCCGGGCGCGAGAGGGCGATCGCTGCCGCGACCGCCGCGGCCGTCTCGTCCGGTCCGCCCGGCCGCCACTCGGGGAGATGCTCGGCCAGAAAGCCGGTGTGGGTGTCGGCGGCGAGGAAGGCCGGGTGGCCGAGGACGTCGAGCAGGAAGGGGAGGTTCGTCGTCGGTCCGAGCACGACCGTCTCCTCGAGCGCGGCGCGGAGCCGCCGCACGGCCGCCGTCCGGTCCGGCGCCCAGGCCGAGATCTTGGCGAGCAGGGGGTCGTACTCGACGGGCACCACGCCGCCGGCCGCCACCCCGGAGTCGACGCGCACGCCGGGTCCGGCGGGCTCGCGGAGCGCGAGGATCGGCCCCGGGCTCGGGCAGAAGTTCCGGGCCGGATCCTCGGCGTAAAGGCGCACCTCGATGGCGTGGCCGCGCGGCACGACGTCGGACTGGGCGAAGCCGAGCGGCTGGCCGGCCGCGATGCGGAGCTGGGCGGCCACGATATCGACGTCGGTCACCCACTCGGTGATCGGATGCTCCACCTGCACGCGGGTGTTCATCTCGAGGAAGTAGAAGCGGCCGTCGGCGTCGAGCAGGAACTCGACGGTGCCGGCGTTGGTGTAGCCGACGGCGCGCGCCGCGGCGAGCGCCGCGGCGGTCATCTCGGCCCTGAGTCGCGGGGTCAGCACGGGGCACGGCGTCTCCTCGACGATCTTCTGGTGCCGGCGCTGGATCGAGCACTCGCGCTCGCCGAGGTGCACGAGCTGCCCGTGGCGGTCGCCCAGCACCTGCACCTCGACGTGCCGCGGGCGGCGGAGAAGCTTCTCGACGTACACCCGCCCGTCACCGAAGGCGGCCTCCGCCTCGCGTGCGGCGGCGGCGAGCGCCGCTGCGAGCTCGTCCTCGCTCGCGACCGTCCGCATGCCCTTGCCGCCGCCGCCCCCGGCCGCCTTCACGAGCACGGGGTAGCCGAGCGCCGCCGCTTGACGGCGTGCTCCCGCCGCGTCGCCGGCGACGAGCGCGGTGCCGGGCACGAGCGGCACGCCGGCCCGCGCGACGGTGGCGCGCGCCGCGAGCTTGTCGCCCATGGTGGCGATCGCTGCGGGCGGCGGCCCGATCCACACCAGGCCCGCGGCCTCGACCGCGGCGGCGAAGGCGGCGCTCTCGGCGAGAAAGCCGTAGCCCGGGTGCACGGCGTCCGCACCGGCGGTCCGCGCCGCCGCGAGGAGCGCCTCCACGTTCAGATAGGAGTCGCGGGCGGGGGCCGGGCCGACCGGCACCGCCTGGTCGGCGGCGAGCACGTGGGGCGCGCCGCGATCCGCCTCCGAGTAGACCGCGACCGCGCGGAGCCCGGCCTCGTGGCAGGCGCGCGCGACGCGCACGGCGATCTCGCCGCGGTTGGCAATGAGGACGCTTCGCACGGGTCACATCCGGAAGACGCCGTAGGTCGTCTCGGGGATCGGCGCGTTCAGCGCCGCCGCCAGGCCGAGCGCGAGCGCGTCGCGCGTCTCGAGCGGGTCGAGGATGCCGTCGTCCCACAGCCGGGCCGTCGCGTAGTAGGGGCTCCCCTCGGTCTCGTACTTCTCGAGGATGGGGGCCATGGAGGCCTCGCGCGCGGCGGGCGTCAGGGTCTCGCCGCGGGCCTCGAGCTGCTGGAGCTTGACGGTGAGGAGCGTCTGGGCCGCCTGCTCGCCGCCCATCACGGAGATGCGGCTCGACGGCCACGTGAACAGGAGCCGCGGCGAGTACGCCCGCCCGCACATCCCGTAGTTCCCCGCGCCGTGCGAGGCGCCGATCAGCACCGTGAGCTTGGGCACCGCCGCGTTGGCGACGGCGTTCACCATCTTGGCGCCGTCCTTGGCGATGCCGCCGTGCTCGTACTGCCGGCCGACGATGAAGCCGGTGATGTTCTGGAGGAAGAGGAGCGGCACCCCGCGGGCGCACGCGAGCTCGATGAAGTGGCTCGCCTTGAGCGCCGACTCCGAGAACAGCACGCCCTGGTTGGCCAGGATGCCGAGCGGATAGCCGTGCAGGTGGGCGAAGCCGGTCACGAGCGTCTGGCCGTAGAGCGCCTTGAACTCGTGGAAGCGGCTGCCGTCGACCAGCCGGGCGATCACCTCGCGCGCGTCGGTCGGCCGGCGCGGGTCGCGCGACACGATGCCGTGGAGCTCGCGCGGGTCGTAGGCCGGCTCCTCCGACGGCTGCCGCTCGAGCGGGTGGCGGCGGGGCGGGGGCATCGCCTGGAAGACCTCGCGCGCCATGCCGAGCGCGTCGTCGTCGTCCTGGGCGAGGTGATCGGCGACACCCGAGATGCGCGTGTGCACGTCGCCGCCGCCGAGCTCCTCGGCCGTCACCTCCTCGCCGGTGGCGGCGCGCACCAGCGGCGGGCCGCCGAGGAAGATGGTCCCCTGGTTGCGCACGATGATCGCCTCGTCGCACATGGCCGGCACGTAGGCGCCGCCTGCCGTGCACGAGCCGAGCACCACGGCCACCTGGGGCAGCCCGGCCGCCGACATTCGGGCCTGGTTGTAGAAGATGCGCCCGAAGTGGTCGCGGTCGGGGAACACCTCGGCCTGCAGCGGCAGGAAGGCGCCGCCCGAATCGACGAGGTACACGCACGCGAGCCGGTTCTCGAGCGCGATCTCCTGTGCCCGGAGGTGCTTCTTCACCGTGAGCGGGTAGTACGTGCCGCCCTTGACGGTCGCGTCGTTGGCGACGACGACGCATTCGCGGCCGGCGATGCGCCCGATGCCGGTGACGATGCCCGCCCCCGGCGCCTCGTCGTCGTAGCAGCCCCAGGCGGCGAGCGGCGAGAGCTCGAGGAAGGGCGAGCCGGCGTCGAGCAACCGGTCGATCCGGTCGCGCACGAGGAGCTTGCCGCGTGCGGTGTGGCGCGCGCGGGCCTCCGGCGGCCCGCCCTCGGCGACGCGGGCGCGGGCCGCGCGCAAGGCCTGCACCAGGTGCTCCATGTGGGCGGCGTTCTCGCGGAAGTCCGGATCCGATGGCCGGACGCGGCTCTCGAGCCGCACGCAGCCTACCAGAAGAGCGATCGCCGCGCGGCGAGCCCGCGCGCGAGCATGGTGGCGATGCTGGCCTTCACCTGCTCGACCTTCTCCCCGATGACCTCGTCCTCGTCGCTCGGGTTGCCCTCGAAGGTCATCGGCTCGCCGAAGGTGATGCGGTACTTGACCGGGAGCGGTACGAGCCCGAGGGGGCCGAGGAGCGGCCAGGTGAGGGTCACCGGGAAGGCCGGCAGCCGCAGCAGCCGGGCGAGCGAGCGGACGTTGGCGATCGCCGGCGCCTGCTCCTCGGAGCCGACCACCGCGATCGGTACGATCGGGGTGTGGGTCTCCAGCGCCAGGCGCATGAAGCCCTGCCCGAACTCCTGGAGCTGGTAGCGCTCCCAGATGAGCTTGTTCATGCCGCGCACGCCCTCGGGGAAGGCGATCACCGCCTCTTCGTTCTCGAGGAGATCGATGCAGTTCTTGCGTGTGCCGACGACGGACCCCGTGCGCACCATGAGCTCGTTCACCCACGGTACCGTGGGCAGCCAGTACTCGCCCATGCCGCGTATGACGCGCGGCGGCTCTGCCTCGAGCAGGCAGGCGCAGGAGATCATGGCGGCGTCGAGTGCGATCTGTCCCGCGTGGTTGCTGATCAGGAGCACCCGCCCCGGCGGGATGTTGGCGATGCCCTGCGTCTCCACCCGGAACCAGTAGCGGTAGAGGAGCGCCGTCACCAGCATGGCGCGGCGCGCCGTGTCCGGATGGAAGCCCCATGGGTCGTAGCCGTAGGCGTTGAGGCGCGTCGGGATGCGGCGTATGCGCGCCTCGATCTGCCGCTGGAGATCGAAGATCGTCTCCGGCAGGACCTCGGTGGCGGTGCGCGTCAGCGCGCCGACCGCCTGCGTGACGGTCTCAGTGGCGGACACTCGCGAAGATGTCCTCGAGGCTGAAGAGCGGCTTGAAGCCCGTCGCCCGCTCGAAGCCCCGGCCGTCGATGGTGCAGGGGTATTTCAGGAAATCCATCGCGCCCGGCGGCGTGGGATAGAGCCCGAAGCGAAAGAGCTGCCTGAAGACGGCCCGCGCGATCGTCTCCGGGATGGGGACGGCCGTGCGGGCGGTCTCGCGGATCGCGACCTTCAGCGGCACGGCGCCCGGGCCGGCGACATTGAAGACACCGTGCGCGCCCGTCTGCAGCGCGAGCGCGACGGCCTCGGCCACGTCCTCTTCGTGGATGAACTGCATCACCGGGTTGAAGCCGAGGATGGTCGGCACGTAGCGCTGCCGGAGGTAGCGGCCGATCGCGCTCTGCACGTAGTAGCCGAGGGTGTTGACCGGCCGCAGGATGGCGGTCGCCACCTCGGGATGGCGCCAGAGGAAGGCGGTGGCGAGCGTGTCGACCTCGGCGAGGTCGCGCACCTCGGGATAGGTGCGGCTGACGTTCAGCGGGAACTCCTCGTCCATGTAGTAGGGGTTGTCGGGCAGCGCGCCGTAGACGTACGCGCTCGACAGCACGACCATGCGCTTCACGCCGTGCGCGATCGCATATTCCAGCAACCGTTTGGTCCCGAGCACGTTCACCTCGTGCCGGACCTCGGGGTCGCCGCGGAAGTGACGGACGAAAGCGTGGTGGACGACGGCGTCGGGTCGCTCGGTCCGGAACACGTCCTCGAACTTGCGCTTGCGGATGTCGACCACGTACATGCGCACGTCGGCCGGGTGTCCTTCCCACGGCGCGCGATCGACGCCGATGATCCGGCATCGGGCGCCGGCGATGCGGCGCGCGATGAGCCGCCCCTGGCCGCCGGCGATCCCGGTGATCAGCACCGTCTCGACCGGCTCGGCAACGGCCCGCGGCGGTTCGGACGCGGGCGCGACGCGAGCCGATGCCGCGGCCTCGGCGAAGTGGAAGAGCTGCTCGGGTCCCTCGACGGGGGCACGCGCCATCGGCGGCGGGATTCTTATCCTACCCTCGGGGGGGCGCAACACCCCGGGGCCGAGGCGGCTTTTTCCCTGGCCCGGGCGTCGCAGCGTGTGGTACAGGCGACCACCGCCGCCGTCTCGGGAGGGCCTCGCATGCCGTCGGGTCCGGTTCGGTCGTTCGCTCGCCTGGCTTCCGTGCTCCTCTGCCTCTGGGCGCCGCAGCGCGCCGGAGCGGCATTCGTGAACTTCGAGAGCGGGCACGTGCGACCGCTCGCGATCTCGCCGGCGGGCGATCGGCTCTTCGCCGTCAACACGCCCGACAATCGCCTCGCCATCTACACGATCACCGCCGGCGGGCTGACACTCGCCGCCGAGGTCCCGGTCGGCCTCGAGCCGGTCGCCGTGGCGGCGCGGACGAACCTCGCCGGGCGCACCGAGGCGTGGGTGGTGAACCACCTGTCCGACAGCGTGAGCATCGTCGAGGTCGACCCGACCGACGTCACGCGCTCGCGCGTCGTCCGCACGCTGCTCGTCGGCGACGAGCCGCGCGACCTCGTGTTTGCGGGCAGCGCGCACAGCCGGGCCTTCATCACGTGCGCCCACCGCGGCCAGAACCGGCCCGGCGATCCCCAGCTCACGACGGCGGGGGTCGGCCGCGCCGACGTGTGGGCCTTCGACGCCAACAACCTCGGCGCGGCGCTCGGCGGGACGCCGATCTCCGGCTCGCCCCTCGCGCTGTCCGGCGACACGCCGCGGGCGCTCGCCGCGAGCCCCGACGGCACCGTCGTGTACGCCGCGATCCTCGACTCGGGCAACCAGACGACGGCGATCACCGAGCAGGTGGTCACCAACAACGGCGGGCTGCCGCCGCCGCCGTCCGGATCCACGGGGGGCGCGCCGGACACGGGTCTCATCGTCAAGTTCGACGGCTCGAGGTGGCGGGACGAGATCGGGCGCGACTGGAGCGCGTCGGTGGCCTTCGCCGTGCCGGACAAGGACGTCTTTCTCCTGAATGCCGACGCCACGCCGCTGGCACTCGTCTCCGGCACGAGCTTCGTCACGGGCGTCGGCACGGTGCTCTTCAACATGGCCGTGCGGCCGACCACCGGGAAGGTGTACGTCGCCAACACCGACGCGCAGAACCAGGTGCGCTTCGAGCCCTTCGTCCGCGGACACCTGGCCGAGAGCCGCATCACGGTCATCAGCGGGACGACGGCCACGCCGCATCACCTGAACCCGCACATCAACTACGGGACGGTGCCGGGCCCGCAGAGCGAGATCGACCGGAGCCTCGCGTTCCCCACCGACCTGGCGTTCTCGAGCGACGGCCACACGCTCTTCGTGGCCGGCTTCGGGTCGGGCAAGATCGGCATCTTCAACGCCGACGACCTCGAGGCGGGTGTCATCACCGAGACGCAGCTCGCCGTCGGCAACGGGCCGAGCGGCGTCGTGCTCGACGCGGCGCGCGACCGGCTCTACGTGATGAACCGCATCGACCACACGATCTCGATCGTCGGCAACGCCTCGAACCCGGCGACGCGCGCCGTGAGCGCCACCGTGCCGCTCCGCTACGACCCGTCCCCGCCCGCCGCCAGGAACGGGCGTCTCTTCCTGTACGACGCCAGGCGTTCGGGTCACGGCGACTCGGCGTGCGCGAGCTGCCACATCTTCGGCGACTTCGACAGCCTGGCCTGGGACCTCGGCGATCCCTTCGGGACGGTGGTGAACAACCCGAACCCGTTCCGGGTCCCGAAGCCGAGCGGCAGCCCGGTCTTCCACCCGATGAAGGGCCCGATGACGACGCAGAGCCTGCGCGGCATGGCGGACCCGGCCGGTCCCATGCACTGGCGCGGCGACCGCACCGGGGGCAACGACTCGGGCGGTGATGCGCTCGCGGAGGATCAGGCCTTCAAGAAGTTCAACCCGGCCTTCGTCGGGCTCCTCGGTGCGGCGGGCCAGCTCTCGACGGCCGAGATGCAGAGCTACACCGACTTCATCCTGACCGTCCGCTACCCGCCGAACCCGATCCGCGCCCTCGACAACAGCCTCACCGCGACGCAGTCCACCGGACAGAACATCTTCCTGAACTCGGCGATCGACGGCGGGGTCCTCCAGTGCGCGTTCTGCCACAAGGTGCCGCTCGGCACCGACGGCTTCTCCTCCTTCGAGGGCGAGCCGCAGGAGTTCAAGATCGCCCACCTGCGGAACCTCTACCAGAAGGTCGGCATGTTCGGCGTGCCGCCCGGCACGCAGGCGCCGGCCACCGGCTTCCTCGGCGACCAGGTGCGCGGCTTCGGCTTCCTGCACGACGGCAGCATCGACACGGTCTTCGACTTCCTGCACGCGAGCGTCTTCAACTTCGGCAGCAATCCCGACACCAAGCGGCGGCAGGTGGAGGCCTTCCTGATGGCCTTCGACACGGGACTGGCCCCGATCGTGGGCCAGCAGGTGTCGGCCACGTCGACGACGTTCAGCGATTCGACCGTCACCGGACGCATCAACCTCATGATCGCGCGCGCCAACGCCAGCGAGTGCGACCTCGTCGTGAAGGGCGTGCTCGGTGGCGCGGCGCGGGGCTGGCTGTACCAGCCGGGCGCGGGCCAGTTCCAGAGCGACCGCGCGAGCGAGCCGCTCCTCGGCGAGGCGAGCCTGCGGGCACAGGCGGCCGTCGTCGGCCAGGAGCTGACCTATACCGCGGTACCCCCCGGCACCGGCACGCGCATCGGGGTCGACCGCGACGAGGACGGCTTCTTCGACCGCACGGAGCTCGATGCCGGCACGGATCCCGCGGACCCGGCGAGCAACCCCGGGGTCTCCACCACGACCGTGACCACCACGACGTCAACGACCACGACGACGAGCACCACGACCACGACCGCGCCGCCCGCGACCACCACCACGACGTCGACGACCACCACGACGACGACCACCACGACGACGACCACCACGACGATTCCGGCAAGCGGCTGCCGCGTGACCGGTGGCGGCATCGTCGACGCGTGCGGCCCGGGCGCCTCCGGCTGCGACCCGAAC
>WNES01000510.1_pt1 | contig 19479 bp, 14 predicted proteins | sample 5399931 | NCBI WGS metagenome assembly WNES01 (sample SAMN13153332, study PRJNA577476) | soil metagenome | isolation source: 20 cm grassland meadow soil 2 days after 3rd rain plot 5 | place: USA:California | collected 2015-11-11
AAGGGCGAGGTGTACGCCGCTCTCTTCGAGGCGACGGCGGCGGGACCGCGCCGGCTGACCCCGGATCTCGCCGTGCGACCGGCCGAGCTCGCCGCCCGGCTCGAGCCGCCGTGCGTGCTCGTCGGGGATGCGGGAACGGTGTACCGCGACGTCCTCGGCGCGCGCGCCGCCATCCGTCCCTTCACGACCCACCATCCGCGCGGCGGCATCGTGGCGCGGCTCGGCTGGCAGCGGCTCCTCGCAGGCGAGGCGGCGAACCCGGGCGACCTCGAGCCCGTCTACGTTCGTCTGCCCGAGGCCGAGCTCGCACGCCCCGTGTCGCGTTGACAAGCCGTTTTACGGCGCGATAAGGTTTTTCACGCGATGGAGAAGAAGGACGAGGAGCTGATCCAGTCCCTGCTGGAGCGCGAGCCCGACCTCAGGCGGTACTACGAGGAGCACGTCGATCTGGAACGCCGCCTCGCCGTCTACCAGCAGAAGCTGCACCTCACCACGGAGGAGGAGGTGGAGAAGAAGCGGCTGCAGAAGCTCAAGCTCGCGGGCAAGGACAAGATCATGGAGATCCTGGCCCGCTACCGCCCGCACTGAGCCGATGCGCCACACCATTTCCGTGCTGGTCGAGAACGAATTCGGCGTCCTGGCGCGCGTCGCCGGGCTGTTCAGCGGGCGCGGCTTCAACATCGAGAGCCTGTCCGTGGCCGAGACGATGGACCCGACCGTGTCGCGCATCACGCTGGTCACGCGCGGCGACGACCAGGTGCTCGAGCAGATCGAGAAGCAGCTCTACAAGCTGATCGCGGTCATCAAGCTCACCGACTTCACGGGCACCGAGCACGTCGAGCGCGAGCTCGTGCTCATCAAGGTGGCCGCCGACGAGCGGACGCGCGGCGAGGTGATGAACATCGTCGACATCTTCCGCGGCAAGATCATCGACGTCTCGCAGCACTCCTACGTCATCGAGGTGACGGGCACCGAGGACAAGATCCACGCGCTGATCGAGCTGCTGAAGCCGGTCGGCATCAAGGAGATCGTGCGCACCGGGAAGGTGGCGATGTTCCGCGGCACGCGCCTTCTCGCAGCGGACGGCAAGGAGAAGGAGCGGGCGGCATCATGAACATCTACCATGACCGGGACGCGAACCTGGTACCGCTCCAGGGGAAGAAGATCGCCATCATCGGCTACGGCAGCCAGGGACACGCCCACGCCCTCAACCTGCGCGACAGCGGGATGGACGTCCGCGTGGGCCTCCGCGCCGACAGCGCGTCGCGGCCGAAGGCCGAGGGCGCCGGCCTCCGCGTCGTCGACACGGCCACCGCGGCGCGCGAGGGCGACGTCGTCATGATGCTCGTCCCCGACGAGCAGGGTGCCGAGATCTACGAGGGGGACATCGCGCCCGGCCTCCGGGCGGGCAACTTCCTGGCCTTCGGCCACGGGTTCAACATCCACTACAAGAAGATCGTCCCGCCCGCCGACGTGAACGTCTTCATGGTCGCGCCCAAGGGGCCCGGCCACCTCGTGCGCAGCGAGTACGAGAAGGGCCGCGGTGTGCCGTGCCTGCTCGCCATCGCGCAGGATCCGGGCGGCGACACGAAGCCGGTCGGCCTGGCGTACGCGAAGGGCATCGGCGGGACGCGCGCCGCGGTGCTCGAGACCACCTTCAAGGAGGAGACCGAGACCGACCTCTTCGGCGAGCAGTCGGTGCTCTGCGGCGGCCTCACGGAGCTCATCCGCGCGGGCTACGAGACGCTGGTCGAGGCGGGGTATTCCCCCGAGATGGCGTACTTCGAGTGCCTCCACGAGGTGAAGCTGATCGTCGACCTCATCTACGAGGGCGGCATCGCCAACATGCGGTACTCGATCAGCAACACGGCCGAGTACGGCGACATGACGCGCGGCAAGCGGGTGATCGGACCCGAGGCCCGCAAGGCGATGAAGGCGATCCTCGCCGACATCCAGTCGGGCAAGTTCGCCGACGAATGGATCACGGAGCACCGCTGCGGGTCGCCTCACTTCCGGGAGCTCCGCAAGGAGGCGGCCAAGCACCCGGTCGAGGAGGTGGGGACGCGGCTGCGCGCCCTCATGCCATGGCTCGCGTCCAACCGCCTGGTCGACCGCTCGCGCAACTGAGGAGGTGAGCCGCGGCGATCGCTCGTGAAGGCTGGCCGGTGATCGGGACGGCGGCGGGCGTGCTCGGGCTCGTCGCTGCGGTCGGCGCCGCGGCCGGCCACCCCGCGGCCATCGTGCCCTTGGTCGTCGGGCTCGGCCTCTGCCTCAACTTCTTCCGCGACCCCGAGCGCGCGCCGCCGCCCGGCGAGCACCTCGTCCTCTCGCCGGCCGACGGGCGGGTCGTCGCCGTCGTGCCGGAGCGCGAGGACCGGTTCCTCGCCGCTCCCGCCACCCGCATCAGCATCTTCATGTCGCCGCTCGACGTGCACGTGAACCGCAACCCCGTGAGCGGCATCGTCGAGCGGGTCCAGCACACCGCGGGGAAGTTCCGGGCCGCCTTCGCCGACAAGGCCTCGCTCGACAACGAGCGCAACGCCCTCGTCGTCGAGAGCCGCGGCCGGCGCTACCTCGTGGTGCAGATCGCGGGCGCGATGGCGCGGCGCATCGTCTGCCGGCTGGCGCCCGGCGACCGGGTGCGGCGGGGCGAGCGCTGCGGGCTCATCATGTTCGGGTCGCGGGTCGACCTCTTCGTGCCGGCGGACGTCCGGCCGCTGGTCCAGCGCGGCGACCGGGTGCGGGCGGGCACGAGCGTCGTCGCGGAGGAGCCCGCGTGAGCGACACGCCGGGCATCCGCATCATCCCCGGCCGCCGGCGCCGGCGCATCCCGCCGCTGCGGCGCGGCGTGTACCTCCTGCCGAACCTCTTCACGACGGCCGGCCTGTTCACGGGCTTCTACTCGATCATCGCCACCCTCGGCCATCGCTACCAGCTGGCGGCGATCATGATCCTGGTCGCCCAGGCGTGCGACGTGCTGGACGGGCGGATCGCCCGCCTCACCCGCTCGGCCAGCTCCTTCGGCGAGCAGTACGACTCGCTCGCGGACCTGGTCGCCTTCGGCGTGGCGCCGGGCATCCTCGTCTACCAGTGGGCGCTCGTGCCGTGGGGCCGCTGGGGCTGGCTCGCGGCGACGCTCTACGTGACCTGCGGGGCGCTCCGGCTCGCGCGCTTCAACGTGCAGGTCGGGTCGGTGGAGAAGCGGCACTTCGTCGGCCTGCCGATCCCGGCCGCGGCCGACGTGATCGCGACGACGGTGCTGCTCTTCTACTACTTCGGGGGGGCCGGGGCGCCGAACAAGCGCATCCTGATGCTGCTCGTCATCTACGCCGTGGCGGGGTTCATGGTGAGCGAGATCCGGTACTTCTCCTTCAAGGAGATCCGCCTCCACCACCGACACCCGTTCCAGGTTCTGCTCGGACTCATCCTGGTCATCATGCTGGCCATCGCCGCCCCGCAGCCGGTCCTCTTCCTCGGGGTCTTGACGTACGCGCTCTCGGGGCCGGTCGTCTACCTGGGCCGGCTCCTGGCCGGGCGGCGGCGGCTGGCGGCGCGGGCAGGCCAGACGCCGGGCGGTCGCGCGGGTGCTGTCCGGAGCAGTACACCGACGCCTCCAGTTTAGCGGTTGCGGCCGCGGCGGGCCGGAAGAGAAACCGAACCGCCGTCTCCCCTGCTGTCACGCAGTTCTCTCCCTTCTCTTCCCAGCTTGCGCACCTCGGGGCGAGGAGATACGCGAACGGTCCACCCTTTGGCCGGGGCGGGAGGCATCCGGTCCGGCGCGAGGAGGAAGCCCGATGAAAACGGCGGCCGCGATCTGCGCCATCACGCTCGTGGCGTCGTCGCCGGGCCGCGCCTCGGCCGCCGAGCAGCTGCTGCCCGGACGCATGCTCACGATGCGGGCCGCCGCCTCCGGCGCGCAGCGGATGCTCTTCCTGGCTCGCTCGACGGCAATCGCGGCCCCGACGCCGGGCGGCCCCGACGACCCGACCATCGTCGGGGCGACGCTCGCGCTGCGCGCCGCCTCGGGCGAGTCGGCGGCCTTCGATCTGCCCGCGTCGAGCTGGTCGGTGAACGCCGCCGGCACGGCGTACAAGTTTCGGAATCCGAGCGCACCGGCGGGGCCGTCGGCGGTGCGGATGGCGCTCGTCAAGGACCATGCGACCGCGCGGGTGGCGGCGCGCGCCACGGGCATCACGCTCGACGAGCCGTCACAGGGAAGCATTGCGGTCATCTTCACCAGCGGCACCCTGCGCTTCTGCGCCTCCTTCGGCGGCGACGTCGTCCGCGACCAGCCGGGCAGCTTCATCGCCAGGAACGCGCCGCCGCCCGCCTCCTGCGGGAGCGCCACGACGACGACCACCACCACGACGCCGCCGACAACCACCACCACGACGGCCAGCACGACCACGACCATCACGGTCCCCGCCCTCTGCGGCAACGGTACGATCGACCCCGGCGAGCAGTGTGACCCGCCCGGGTCGGCGTGCGGCCAGGACCTCTGCGGCACGGATTGCACCTGTCCCTGCGACTTCCTCGAGCCGAGCGTCTGCCTGCACCCGTTCCCGAACGACTATTTCACGGTCGCCGACCCGACGACCGACACGGGCCGACGCGTGCACCTCGCGCTCGCCGGCATGCCGCGCAACGCGTCCCAGAAGCCGATCGACCCGACCGACTACAACCGCAACGACGGCTTCAGCCCGGGCGCCAGCATGGTGCTCCGGGTGCCGGGCGTCGACCTCGGAGCCACGGGGGCCGTACCGATCACCGACATCGAGCGCTCGCTCGACGCCGACGCGCCGATCGTCCTCGTCAACGCGTCGACGCTTGCCCACCACCTCTTCTGGGCCGAGATCGATTCCAACGCGAGCAGCGAGGCCAGCCGCGCGGTCATCATCCGCCCCGCGGTGAACCTCGCCGAGAGCACGCGCTACATCGTCGCCCTCCGCCGGATGAAGGACTCGGGTGGCGCGCTCATCGCGCCGAACCCCGTCTTCCTCGCGTACCGCGACGGCACCCCCACCGCCGACCCGGCCACCGAGGCGCGGCGTCCGCACATGGAGGAGCTGTTCGCGACGCTGGCAGCGGCGGGCGTCGGCCGGAGCGACCTCTACCTGGCCTGGGACTTCACCGTGGCGAGCCGGCGGAACATCTCGGAGCGCCTCCTCTTCATCCGCGACGACGGCTTCGCCCGGCTCGGCGCCGCGGCCCCGACGTTCGTCGTCTCGCAGATCGACGACGGCGGGGGTGCCGGGGTGGACGACAAGATCTTCCGCCGCGTCTCGGGGACGTACCTCGTCGAGCGCTACGTCAGCTCGCCGAGCCCGGGTGCGCGCTACGTCCTCGGGCCGGACGGCCTCCCGCTCCACCAGCCGACGCCGCAGCAGGCGTCCTTCACCTGCAACATCCCCCGCGCCGCGCTCGCGAGCGCCATCGCGACCGCCAACCCCGGGCGCGCCTCGCTCTACGGGCACGGTCTCTTCGGCAGCAACACCGAGGTGAACGCCGGCAACGTCGAGTCGATGGGCAACGAGCACGACTTCGTCCTCTGCGCGACCGACTGGATCGGCATGGCCGAGGAGGACATCCCGAACGCCGCCACGATCCTGGTCGACCTCTCCAACTTCCCGACGCTCACGGACCGCCTGCAGCAGGCGATGCTCGACCAGCTCTTCCTCGCCCGCCTGATGATCCACCCGCAGGGCTTCGTCTCGAACGCCGCCTTCCAGGACGCCTTCGGGAACCCGGTCATCGACACGAGCCACGTCTTCTACGACGGCAACAGCCAGGGCGGGATCGCCGGCGGCACGCTCATGGCCGTCGCCCAGGACATCACGCGCGGCGTCCTCGGCGTTCCCGCGATGAACTACTCGACGCTCCTCACGCGCAGCGTCGACTTCGCCACCTACGCGATGATCCTCTACCCCGCCTATCCGAACGAGCTCGAGCGGCCGCTCCTCTTCACGCTCATCCAGATGCTCTGGGACCGCTCCGACCCGAACGGCTACGCGCACCACATCACGAGCGACCCGTTGCCGAACACCCCGCCGCACAAGATCCTCGTCCACGAGGCGTTCGGCGACCACCAGGTGGCGAACGTCGCCACCGAGGTGGAGGCGCGGACGCTCGGGCTCTCCATCTACCAGCCCGCCCTCGCGCCGGGGCGCCATACCGACGTGCACCCGTACTTCGGCATCCCGGCGATCCCGAGCTTCCCGTTCGACGGCTCGGCGATGGTCGTGTGGGACAGCGGCGTGCCGCCGCCCCCGATCACGAACACGCCGCCCACGGCGGGCAGCGATCCGCACGGGAAGCCGCGCAGCCAGGCGACGGCGCGGCAGCAGAAGTCCGAGTTCCTGAAGGCGAACGGGACGGTGGTCGACGTCTGCGGCGGGAATCCTTGCCTGGCGCCATAGGAGGGCACGCGCCAACCGCGCTACCCAGCAGCACGCGCCATGAGGAGCCCGTCGACCACCGGAGGCGTGGGTCGCCTGAACGTTGGAGCGGCCCGGCGAGCGGCCCGCTCGAAGGTGGTGGTCCCGCTCGGCGCGCGCGAGCCGCGAGCGCAACCGCCTCGGGCGGCCGAACTCGCGCTGGTGACGTTTCTCCATCGCCTGCTCGAGGAGGCGACCGCGCATACGGGCCTCGAGCGGCTGCTCGCCTCGATCGTGCAGGGCGCCGCGCATCTCTGCGGGGTGCGGATGGTGGCGATCAACCTGCTGCGCGAAGACCGGCAGGAGCTCGAGGTGGTGAGCGTGTACGGGGCGCCGGGTGCCATCCATGGGACCCGGCTGCCGGTGGCGGCGAGCCTCAGCGGCACCGTCATTACCTCCGGTCGGACGCTGCGCTGCGGGGACGTGCGGCGGCTGCGTGACAACCCGCGCGCCGCCTTCTCGCGCCGCAATGACGTGCGGGGCCTGTGCATCGTGCCGCTGCGTGGGCCAGAGGGACCGATCGGCACGCTCGCGGCGGCGAAGAAGGGGTGCTGGCAGTGCACCGGCGACCAGGAGATCGTGCTCAAGCTGCTCGCCCACGTGGCGAGCGTCGCGGTGCAGCTCGCTCGCCCCCGCGCAGCGGCGCCTCCACTCCTGGGCCTCGCCGGGAAGGAGCGGGCGATCGCGCGGCTGCTCATTGCCGACAAGACCCACAAGGAGATCGCCGAGGCGACGGGCCTGAGCCCACGCACGGTCGGCCATTACATCGAGCGGCTGAAGCTGCGCCGCAGCGTGTCCACGATGCACGGTCTCGTCGGCAGCCTCCTGGTCCACGCCCCGTAGGGTAAAAATCCCCGGCGAAGCTGCCTTTTCGCGGCCCGGGGGAAGAGCTAGTCAACACTGGATGGTCCTGCGCCCCATCCGGCCGGCCGGACTGCCTCGCGCGGAGGCGCCTTGGGCGACCGTCGACCATCTGCCTGCCGGATCACCCGGCGGGCCGGGGCGGCGGACCCCCGGCGCCGGCGACGGCACCGAAGAAGGTGATCGTCGTCGGCGCCGGGCTGGGGGGGGGCGCGCCGCCGCCTCCGAATCGATTGTGCTTGACAAGCCGGCGCCACGCGGGTAACGCCTTCACTCAGTGAACGCGCTGTCCCTACTCCTGCTCGGACTGGCCCTGGGCCTGCTGCTTAGCAGCCCGCCCGCGGCTCTCGCCCGAGCGTAGGGACTCGAGAACCCAAGCTCGGCGAGATGCCACGGGCGGACCTTCCGCTCGTGGCTTTTTTGTTTCTGGGCCACGAGGCGGGGGGTCCGTCGGACGAAAGGAGAAGACGATGGACCGGGTTCAGATCTTCGACACGACGCTGCGCGACGGCGAGCAGTCGCCCGGCGCGACCATGAACGTGGAGGAGAAGCTGGCGATCGCCCGCCAGCTCGAGCACCTCGGCGTCGACGTGATCGAGGCCGGGTTCGCGGCGTCGTCCGAGGGCGACTTCGAGGCGGTGCGCCGCGTCGCGGAGGCCGTCTCGCGGCCCATCGTCCTCTCGCTGGCGCGCACCCGGGAGCAGGACGTCGACCGCGCCCTCCGCGCCGTCGAGCGCGCCAAGCGGCCCGGCATCCACATCTTCATCGCCACCTCCGACATCCACCTGAAGCACAAGCTCATGATGAGCCGGAAGGACGTGCTCGACGCCGCGGTGTGGGCGGTCACGCGCGCCAAGAAGCACCTCGACTACGTCGAGTTCTCCGCCGAGGACGCCTCGCGCAGCGACCCCGAGTACCTGATCGAGGTCTTCTCCGCCGTGATCGAGGCCGGGGCGCGGACGATCAACGTCCCCGACACGACGGGCTACGCGCTCCCCGAGGAGTACGGCGCGCTCTTCCGGCTGCTCCGCGAGCGGGTCAAGGGGGCGGACCGCGTCATCTGGAGCGCCCACTGCCACAACGACCTCGGGATGGCGGTCGCCAACTCGCTGGCCGCCGTGCAGAACGGCGCGCGACAGATCGAGTGCACGGTCAACGGCATCGGCGAGCGGGCCGGCAACACCGCCATGGAAGAGGTCGTCATGGCGATCAAGACCCGCGGCGACCGCTTCGGCGTCGACACCGGCATCGTGACCGAGCAGATCTACCCGACCAGCCGGCTGCTCGCGCAGATCACCGGCCTCACCGTGCCGGTGAACAAGCCGATCGTCGGCGACAACGCGTTCGCGCACGAGGCCGGCATCCACCAGGACGGCGTGCTCAAGAACCGCCTCAACTACGAGATCATGCGGCCCGAGTCGGTCGGCCTCGACTCGAACCGCCTGGTCCTCGGCAAGCACTCGGGGCGGCACGCCTTCGTCGCGCGGCTGCGCGAGCTCGGCCTCGACACGACAGACGTCGACATGAACGTCGCGTTCGACCGCTTCAAGGCGCTGGCGGACGCCAAGAAGAGCGTCTACGACGAGGACCTGATCGCGCTCGTGGCGCAGCAGTCGGTGCGCGGCGGCGCGAGCGAGCGTTACGTCCTCACCTACCTGAACGTCACCTCCTCGAGCATGGCCGTGCCGCATGCCACCGTGAAGCTCAAGATCGACGGCGAGGAGGTGATGGGATCGGGCACCGGCGACGGCATGGTCGACGCCTGCTACAAGGTGATCGGCGACCTCACCGGGCAGCACCCGCAGCTCGAGCGCTATGCCGTCAAGGCGATCACCGGCGGCACCGACGCGCAGGGCGAGGTGTCGTGCCTGGTCTCGGAGGCCGGCATCACCGTGCTCGGACAGGGGAGCCACACCGACATCATCCAGGCGAGCGCGCTCGCCTACCTGAACGCGCTCAACCGGCTCGCTTACCGGCGCCTCCACCGCCAGCAGATCCAGACGGCGGAGGTCGGGCCATGAGTATGACCATGACCGAGAAGATCCTGGCGCGCGCGGCCGGGAAGCGGACGGTCGAGCCCGGCGACAACGTCTGGGTGGCGGCCGACGTCCTCATGACCCACGACGTCTGCGGGCCAGGCACGATCGGCATCTTCCGGCGCGAGTTCGGCAAAGCGGCACGCGTCTGGGACCGCGACCGCGTGGTCCTCATCCCGGACCACTATATCTTCACCAAGGACGACAAGGCCCACCGCAACGTGGACATCCTGCGCGAGTTCGCCGGCGAGCAGGGCCTCCCGCACCTCTACGACGTCGGCACGCCGCGCTACAAGGGCGTCTGCCACATCGCGCTCGCCGAGGAGGGCCACACCCGCCCCGGCGAGGTGCTCTTCGGGACCGACTCCCACACCTGCACGGCCGGCGCCTTCAACGAGTTCGCCACCGGCATCGGCAACACCGACGCCGCCTTCGTCATGGGGACCGGCAAGCTCCTGCTCAAGGTGCCGCCGACGATGCACTTCGTCTTCGAGGGCGAGGTGCCGCCGTACATCCTCGCCAAGGACCTGATCCTCCAGATCATCGGCGACGTCGGTGTCGACGGGGCAACGTATCGGGCGATGGAATTCGCGGGAGACGCCGTCATGCGCCTGTCGATGGAGGAGCGGATGACGCTCGCCAACATGGTGATCGAGGCGGGCGGCAAGAACGGCATCATCGCGGCCGACCAGACGACGCGCGCCTACGTCGGCGCGCGCACGAAGAGGCCGTTCACCGAGGTGACGAACGACCCGGGCGCCACCTTCTGCTTCGAGCGCCGTTACGACGCCGGGCGGCTCGAGCCCGTGGTCGCCAAGCCGCACTCGCCCGACAACCGCGCGCTGGCGCGCGAGCTCAAGGACGTGCGGCTGACGCGCGCCTACATCGGCTCGTGCACCGGCGGCAAGATCACCGACTTCATCAATGCGGCCCGGGTGCTCAAGGGGCGCCGGGTGGCGGTGGACACCTTCCTCGTGCCGTCGACCACCGAGGTCTCGACCGGCCTCCGTACGCACACCGTCGACGGCCGCCCGTTGCTCGACATCTTCCGCGACGCCGGTTGTCAGATCTCGATCGACGCCTCGTGCGCCGCCTGCCTCGGCGGCCCGCGCGACACCTTCGGGCGCATCAACGGCCCCGAGGTCTGCATCTCCACCACCAACCGCAACTTCCCCGGCCGCATGGGCGCCAAGGAGGGACAGGTCTACCTCGCCTCGCCCTACACCGTTGCGGCCTCCGCCGTGACGGGCCACATCACCGACCCGCGGGAGCTCCTGCAATGACGATCCGTGGCCGCGTCTACGTGCTGGGCGACAACATCGACACCGACCAGATCATCCCGGCCGAATACCTGAACCTCGTGCCCACCATCCCCGAGGAGTACTGCAAGCTCGGGAGCTATGCGCTCGCCGGGCTGGCGCGGACGCCGGACCAGCCGCCGTTCGTGCCGCCCGAAGGGATGACGACGCCGTACACGATCATCGTGGCGGGGAAGAATTTCGGCTGCGGGTCGTCGCGGGAGCACGCGCCCATCGCGCTCGGGGCGGCGGGGACGAAGGCGGTGGTGGCCGAGTCGTTCGCCCGCATCTTCTTCCGGAACTGCGTCGCCACCGGCGAACTCTATCCCTGCGAGACCCCCGCGCGCCTCGTGGACGCCTTTCGCACGAACGAGGAGGCGATCCTCGACCTCGAGGCCAACACGCTGACGAACGTGGCGACGGGGGCCGTGCACGCGCTGAGACCCCTCGGCGACGCGGGACCGGTGATCGCCGCGGGCGGGCTCTTCGCCTACGCGCGGCAGACGGGGATGATCGCCGCGCCGGCCGCCGCGGAGAAGTTCGTGGACGCCGGTCCGGCGGCGGGTCCTGACGACTGACCGCGCGAACGTAGCCCCCAGCCGACGTGGTTCCAGCAGGCGGCTGCCGAGGGCCGTAGTATAACGGCCGCCGTGCTCCGCGCTCCGCGAGGCTGCTCACCCGTACCAGCGCGCCGTGCCTGATGTCGCCGGCCGGCCCTCTGTGCCCAGGTGCGCGCGCCATTCTTCACCTGCTCATGTATCTCATCGTTTCAGGCGTCGGATTACCCAGGGCATTTGGCCAGGAGGTCATCGGTCAGCGACTGTTCTCGGATCAACTGGTGATCGCGGAGCCGTTCGTGGAGGACGAGCTGTCAATGCCCTCGCTGCTCCACATTCGGAAACCGGCCGGGGGCGGCGAACGGCGGTCGACGATCACGGAGATCGGGGCCGAGCTGAAGAAGCGCATCACGTCGAACCTCGAAGTCTCCGTGAGCGGTGGTCTCGAACTGCTGAGCGTGGATCACGCGTCCCTCAGGAGTGGCTTCGAGAATCTGGGCCTTGGGCTGAAGTATCAGTGCTACCCGCGCCCGTAACCGAGATCCTTCATCAGGCGCGCGGGCGCACTGCGGATGTGCACCGGTAACGGCTCGGCGGGCCGCCCTCACATCGTCGCGAGCGGCGTCGAAGGCCCGTGTGGACGGCACGCGGCGAGAGTTGTCGCACCCCTCGCGGCGGAGAGGGCCCGTCCTGCGACCCGGTGGCGTCAAGAGAAGCCGGCGAGAACGCCGAGGTCCCCGGCCAGGGTGGGCAAATCACGAAGCCTGGAGGGGGCCACAACACTAGTTGGAGGTGAATTTCACCATAGGGGTGACGGTATTGCGGTTGCGGGTCGCCGCAGTATGGACAGCCTCGCACCCAATCAAGTTCCGATCACAGTCAGCTTCTTCCAGCGAGGAGCGGAGTGGCAGGACCGCGCACCGCAAACGGGAAGGAGGGGTCATGTCTGACGGTTGTCGCCAACGACAACGCCTCCTGCCCCGGTGCGAAGCTGCTCCACTTGTCGACCCCTCCGGGGGAAGAGCCGCGGGGGGGGGCGCCTACGATCGGGCCTGCAACCGGATCTTCGCCGGGAAGCCCGCCGATCAGCCGAGGGTCAACTTCCAGCCGACGGCCGTCCTGCTGTCGTTCATGGACACGGGCGACACCTCCGCCCAGGAGCTCTACGAAACGCAACGCCAGCGGCTCGTCGGGTAACCAGCTGCGATCTCTACAATCACCCTCCGCGTGCGACGTGCGACGACACCACGATCATGAGCTCGCAGGTCACTCCCACTTGAGTGTCGGCCCGGTCACGTTCCATGCGGGGACGTCGTCAACGAAACTGCCGGCGGGACCGAGACGAACTCTGGGCGGTGGCTGAGGCGTTCGTCGTCGGGCGGGCCGGCCGGAGGGGAGGACACAATGCCGAAGCGGTTGAAGGCTCTGATGGAGGAGTCGCTGACCGATCGCTTGCCGATCGACGTGCTCCCGGTCTCGAATGAGGAGTTCATCCCACTCGAGCCGACGCCGGAGCAGAAGGCGATCATGAAGGTCGCCCGGGAGGAATGTGACGCGACCGCCCGCAAGGTGGGGATGTCGCGGCGGAGGTTTCTTCAGACGGGCGCGGCTTATGCGATCTGCCTGGCGGCGATCAACAAGGTGATGGGGACGAGGGGAGGGTACTACGCCTGGGCCCAGGACAGCTGCGGGCTGAACGCCCCGATCGGAACGCGCGGGGAGCCCACCTACTTCGATCTCGCGTATCCCGGCTCCCAGCTCAACAACCTGGCCGGCGAATTCATCATGGACCTCCAGACCCACCACGTGATGCCGAGCGCCGAGTGGTACACGGAGAACACCGGCGAAGCGGCGTTCTTCTACGTCGCGTGGAGCCAGGCGAGCTGCGGAGAGCTCGACCGCAACGAGTGTCTCAGCCGCTTCCATTACCTGAAGGAGCTCATGCTCGACAGCGCGACCAACGTGACCATCCTGTCCGCCGTTCCCTGGAAGCCGGACGGCCAGCCGCTGCCGCTTTCCGAATCGATCAACACCGCCGAGATCGTGCGCACGCTCGCCGGCGGCACGCGCCGCACGTACTGCCACAAGTTCGTGATGCCGAATCGGGGTTCGGCTGGAGACAACAGCGAACAGGTGCTCACCGCCGCCGGCCAGGATCCGGTCTTCTTCCAGGAGGAGATGGATCTGATGACCGCCGCCGCCGCCCAGTACGGCCAGAACGACGGCTACCTCCGCGCCTGGAAGATCTACACGCCCTGGGGTGACGCTCCGAACACGAGCGGCTGGTGGCTCGATGACTCATTCGGTCTCAAGTTCATCCAGCACGTGAAGGATCTCTCGGACACGTACGGAATGCCGCCGCTCCTCTGCGCCCACAAGGGCTTCGCGTTGCCCAGCTTCGATCAGGAGAAGGCGGCCACCCGCGACGTCGGTGTGGTGGCGCCGATGTTCTGGGATCTCGGGAGCAACACCGGCGTGATCTTCATCATCTACCACTCGGGCTACGACGGCGACGGCGTCGGCCTCGGCGGACCCCTGAACCAGGGGACGAGCGCCAACGGGCCCTACCCCGGCGAGACCGCGGCGCCGTCCACGAGCCGCGGCGTCGACAACTTCATCACCGCGCTGCGCGAGAACGGCTGGTCGGCCCGACACTTCGCTCCCGGCGGCAGCCCCGGGACGCCGCTTGCGGCGGGCGAGGCGCCGTCCGACGCGGCGCACGCCAACGTTCCCAACGTCTACGCCGAGCTCGGCTCGGTGTGGGGTTCGGTCGTTGGCAATCCCACGCGCGGGAGCTGGCTCCTGGGCAAGCTGATCTACTACGTCGGGCCGAAGCGAGTGGTGTGGGGCACCGACGCCCTCTGGGGTGGATCGCCGCAGGGGCTGATCGAGGCTCTGCGGGCCTTCCAGATGTCGGACGAGGCCAGGGCCACGTACAACCTGCCGTGGGGCCTCGACGGCGACGTCGACGATCCGACCCAGCTCGCAACCGACCCGCGGAGGACGATCCGCAACGGCATCCTCGGGCGGAGCGCCGCCGAGCCGTACCGGATCGATCCGGACCTGACTCTTGCGGCAATCAAGTGCGACGACGTCCAGAAGATACGTGACCAGTACGCGCTGAACCCCATCGCGCGGAACGAGGTCCGTGGGCCACGCACGCGACGGGAGCTCTTCGCGGCGCTGCGGAAGGATCCGTGGCACCGGGGTGCGATGCTCGCGCAGAACGAGAGGGGTTTCCTCAAGAGAATCTCGTAGCGCAGAGGTGGGAGGGAACGACGATGACGCGCACCAGGCCGATGACGCTGGGAGCGGCGGCGACCCTGCTGATCGGAGTCACCACGGCCACGGCGGACTACCACACCAACCCCGAGCTCAAGCCGAGTAGCCGCTGTGGGACGGCGCTGCAGAAAAATCCGCTCCCCAATCCGGGAAACATCGAGTCCCTGGAGAACTACACCACCGACTGCCAGCCGCTGTACTGGGACTTGCCGGCGACGGTGCAGCTCCACGTGCCCGTGCGGGCGGCGTACGATCCCATCACCGGATTTCTCCATGGACCTGTCGACCGGCCGCCGCCGCTCTACACCGACGGCGTGGACGGGTTCGACGAGCCCGGACTGGGCCTCACACAACTCTGTCCGGACGTGCCCAACGCGATCACCGGGGGCAACGATCATCAGATCCCATGGTGGGCGCCGGCGGGTCAGGATACGGACGGGACGAATCTCTACACCGTCGAGTGCCGGCGGGGCGTCCGCGTCCACTACGGGCCGTGGCAGGTCGGGACGGACCCCAAGATCTACGATCGTCTCGCCGAGGTGATCGTCCGGTTCGAGAACACCAATCAGCTCAATGACGACAACGTCGCGCCCGACAACCGCCGCGAGTGGAACGTCGCCTCCGAGTTCTACAACCACTTCGGCAGCCACCACGGCACCTGCTGGAACCCGGGAGTGGGGTTCCAGGGGACGGGGCAGCTCCAGGGACCGAACCCCTGCAACAACCCCGACGACTCCGCCACCGCCTCGAGCACGAGCGAATGCGGGACGAACGGGAACCCGCCGCCGGCCGGCAGCTATCAGTCGGGCGCGGAGACCTGTCCCGCCAGCGACCCGGGCTTCCACTGCTCGGTGTACAGCGGCTACAACCAGCAGTTCCGCAACGCGACGCAGTACCCGGGCCGCCTCTTCGTCGACCTTCCCACCGGCCGCGCCGTGTACAACCTCGAGGACCAGCTCTGGGCCTGCGACCACCACGTCGTCTCGGAGCTGCCGATCGGCTACCAGGGAAACACGACCTTCCGGAACTTCCGCAAGCAGCAGGGCGGGCTGATCGCCCAGCACGCGGAAGACGGCTGGCCCGCGCCAGGCACGACGCCGATCGGCGGGACCGTCGGCGAGATGATCATCCAGCTCTTCACCGCGCCGGTCGCCGACGGCAACTACAAGCCGCTCAGCGTCGGCTTCGACGTCGTGGTCAACGTCGCCACCACGTTCTTCCCGCCGTACACGATCGGGAACACGGGCGGCGTCTGGTACGCGCCCTATGACCTCGCGATCGGCATCCTCGCCATCCACAGCCACAAGCGCACGGTGAAGGGGACGATCGACGTCCTGCCAGCCAACCCCATCCGCACCGGCGGGCTGAGCGCGGAGGAGGCGGGCGCCGGAGTCAGGCCCGAGGAGTGCGGCGTGAGCCAGAATGGCCTCCCGCCGGAGCACATCTACACCGACTGGCACTGGGACGATCCGCCGGTCTGCCGCTACTACAAGCAGCCGGATGGTCCGTTGATCCTGCGCAAGGGCGACGCCCTGGCGACCCACTGCATCCACAACAACGGCGTCATCCAGACCGAGCAGGCGCCGGAGCCGCTCCGGACGGCGATCCGCGACGGCACCGTCGGGGACGAGGTGCTCTTCGGCGAGCAGAAGGACGATCTCGGGATCAAGCAGCTCATCTACCGCGTCCGCTACGGCTGTGAGGAGGTACCGGGCGTACCTCCGGGTTCTGTGGGGTCGCCCGCGCAGGTTTGCCCGCCGAACCCCGCAACGGATCCATCGGGCTGCACTCCGGGACAGGACCCGAACTGCCATCCCGTCGACGGCGGGTATCCGAACCCCGACATCTGCACGACGGGAACGGGCAACTGCGTCCCGGCGAACATCGTCTTCGCCAACGTGGCCGAGGACGAGATGTGCATTGGCGTCGTGATGTACTGGCCGCTCGACGAGATCCTGAACCAGGATGGCTCGCTCAACCAGCAGGCTATCCAGGACTTCGAGTCAGACCCGAACAACATCAGCAAGTACGGGACTCCCGGACGGTTGCCCAAGTCACCGAGCGACATCGGCTACTGCTCGGGCTGCGGGCCGGGTCTATGAGCCGAGGGTGCGCCATGAAGCGCTCCGCACGTGAGGTCGCCGCGGCGGCTGTCTCGCTGGCGCTCCTCGGTTTCCACTCCGAGGCGCGTGCGCACGGCTGCTCCTCGGCGTCGGCCTGGGAAGGTATCTCCTCCAACATTCTCGAGCTGTCCTGCTTCACGGGCTGTCATGGAGGCAGCGGCAACGGCGGCATGCCCGTCAGCATCAACACGGACGACGGCTGGTACGCCGCGCTCGTCAACCGGCCTCCCGTCAACACGGCAGCGTCCGGCGTCGGCAAGCTGCGCGTCGATCCCACGCGGGCCTGGAACAGCTACGTGGTCGACAAGGTGATGGGCGATCTCAAGTTCGGCGAAGGCAACCCGATGCCGAACCTGAGCACCGGCTACGTTTACCAGTGCCCGGGCGGGGTCGAGAAGATCAAAGCATGGATCCTGGCGGGCGCGCCCGCGTGCGGGGCCGTGGATGGAGATCCCTCGCCCGACCCTGCGCTGGTGGTCTGCGACCTGAGCCAGCCCGCGCTGAGCCCTCCGGTGCCGCCTTCCGACGGCATCCAGCTCGTGGGCACGCCCTTCACCGTCGATCGCCCGGCGCGCGGCGGGAAGCAGATGACGACGCTCCCGGTGGGAGCCGCGCCCACCTGCGACAACACCCAGCAGCAGTGCTTCATCACCGGGATCGACATCACGGCGTCGGCCGGGACGGAATACGTGGCGGTGTCGCGCGCGGGAGAATCGGCGCCGATCGCCGTTGCGCGCGGCCCGAGCCTTTCCCTGACGCTCGACGACGTCGCTGCCGGCGTGCCGATCGTGCCGAACCAACAGCTCGCGATCGAGCAGTGGATCCGAAACGACTACTGGGTGGGCCCGGCGCCCTACACGAACACCACTACGGGATCGGTCTACGTGAACGTGCATGTGGCGTCGTCGGTGGCCAACCAGGCGCAGCCGCTGCGCGACGACGGGGCAAGCCAGGCGCTCTTCGTGTCCCCGCAGAGCTACGGCGAGACGCGCGGCGCGTGGCAGCCGGCGGCGGTCGCAGGCAGCGCGAGAGTCGGCATCTGGTCCGACCGGAGAGCGCTGGGGACCGCGCTTCTCGATGCGAACGGACAGATGCTCGTCCAGGGGTCGACCGTCGCTCAAGGCTACACCGACGTCGCAGGCGGCCCGATCGGCTACAGCTGCATCCACGCCAACGGATGGGTACCGAATGGCGCGGCGTCGGTCGGCTCCAATGGCACCAACTGGATGCTGAACGACGTGACGGGGCCCGTCGATCTGAGCTCGCCGCTCAAGTGGGGGTGCGAGGAGACCGCCAACGTTCCTCCCGGTCTGTCTGGGCTCGCGGGCGGCGGCCCGGCGACGTTCTGCGCCAGCTCGAGCGAGTCCCCGAACAGCACCAACGATTGCGCTGCCGTCCCCGGGACTCAGCACTGCCGGCCCGCCAACCTCGTCTACGGTGACGGCGTGGACGACGGGCGGTGCAGCCTGGTGGGGCTCTCCTGGTGAGAGCGGGTTGAGGAGCCAGTCATGAGACTGACGACTTCGTTGTTCCTCGGCTTCGTTGCCGCGGGCCTTCTCCTAGCGCCGCTCGTCTCGGCGTACTCGACCGGTATCACCGGCGTCGCCCGGCCGGCCCAGGGCTGCACGTGCCACGGCATGGCCGGAACGACCTCGAACAAGACGACCGAGGTTTCGGTGGTGGGGCTGCCGGATGCCTACGTCCCGAGTACCACCTATCACCTGCAGGCCTGGGTGCGCGGGATCGCGCTTCCCGCGCCGCGCTTCGCGGGATTCGACCTCGAGGCCACCGCCGGCACGCTTCACGCCCTCGACTCGAGCGCGTGGGTGAGCGGGCTCGACGGACAGGCGACGCATTCGGCGCCCAAGTCGGTCGGATTCGTCGGTCCCACGGGGCTCGGCAGCTCCTGGGACATCGACTGGGTCGCGCCGAATCCCGGCGCGGGGCCGGTGACGTTCTATCTCGCGGGCAACGTCGTCAATGGGATCGGTGTCCAGACCAATGCGGATCAGGGCGACATCTGGTCGGTTGCCGATCCAGGCTTCGTGGTAGCAGAGGGGCAAGCCGGCGTGACCACCACGACCACTCCGCCGCCGACGACCACCACCACCATCAGCACGGTCACGACGACGACGCTGGCGCCCGCGGTGGACAGCTGGCCACGCCGCTTCTTCGACGCGCAGAACACCGCCAACGTCGGCGACGACCCGAAGCTCACGCCGGCGAATGCGCCCGACCTCACGTTGCTGGCGACGCTCTCTGCGGATGGGCCGCCGACCTTCGGCGTGACCGTGGTGAACCACACGCCGGTGGTCGGCGACCGGCTGGTCTTCTTCGGCGACATGGTCGGCTGGTTCTACGTCTACGACGTGAGCGGTCTCGACGCGCAGCCGCCGACGGCGCCTCGCCTCCTCCTCCGGATTGCCACGCACACGGCCGGACCCGTCGGGAGCGCGCTCGGCACCTACACCGGCGTGCAGTCGACGCCCAACCTGGCGCTGGTGACGAACCCGAGCACCGGCCAGGACGAGCAGCGCCTCTACTTCGGCGCGAATCGGGTCGACAAGACGCTCTGGTGCCTGAACGTGGACAAGATCGTCGCCGACCGGAGCGTCACCCCGAGCGGAGCGCTCTGCGAAGACACGTGCGAGTGCAACGTCAACGGGGACTGCCCGGTGGATCCGCCGGGCTGCACGAGAGACGCGCCGAGCGCGTGCCAGACGTACTTCTGCGACGGGCCCTGGCCCATGTCGCTCGGCTCACCGGAGCCGCCCGTGGATCTCGGCGGCGACCGCAACACGCTGAACGGCTCGCCGCTCTTCGCAGCGGACATGCCTTTCCCGGGCGGTCCGCGGGACGTGCTCTACGTGCCGTCGACCGGTCTCGAC
>WNES01002123.1_pt1 | contig 19334 bp, 18 predicted proteins | sample 5399931 | NCBI WGS metagenome assembly WNES01 (sample SAMN13153332, study PRJNA577476) | soil metagenome | isolation source: 20 cm grassland meadow soil 2 days after 3rd rain plot 5 | place: USA:California | collected 2015-11-11
CGTGTAATCTTGGCCGTTCCAGACGCGTTGACGCGCTTGTTGAGTATTGACGTTAATGGGTACCATGGCGTTGATCCGGCTTTCTGACCAGATCTGTAGCCTGGCGTCACTGCACGGCGCCACGGCCGCGCAAGCGGTGCCGTTGTTGAGTCCAGGCACCGGGATACCTGCGCCGGGAGCAATCCAAGACCACCAGTGACGCAACCAATCGAAATGGAAGTCGTTCACCAGATTGGATGTAAGCCGCCCAGTCAGGCCCGCGACCAAAAATCGCGGCTGCAGCGGGCGGCTGGCCAGCGCACAGGGCTGTCCAAACCTACAACCGGATGCGATGCCACCAATGTCCTCCTGTATGTTGGCAGGAGTAATAGCGGAGGTGCTGTAGCGATAGGAACCCATGAAATCCCATTTGTCATTGATCTTGTGATCCAGGCGGATCACAGCAAAGTGTTCGTTGGCAAGGTTCGGCACGCTGCTCGTGAAAAACGGTGCCCTTAGTGCTGCGTCACCTGCCGAGAAATCAGTAGGTGCAGGCAGATTAGCCCATTCGGCGGCTATGGCAGGGTTAAGCCCTATCACCCGTGGGTCAAGAGTGCCGTTGTCAGCAGGGAGCACGGTGCCGATTTGAGGATCGTTATCGTTGCAAGGGCTGGAGCACGCGACTGGATCAAGCGTTGGCGCTGGATTCAGATTGAAGGCTCGGACCACACCACCGGCATCCCGGAACTTCAAGATACCAACCCTCAGAGCATCAGACGGCACCAATCGTTGAAATACCGATTGCGTAAAGAAGTGACGCTCTTCCTCATGCAGGAAGAAAAAGGTTCGATTCTTCCAGATCGGCCCGCCAATCCGTCCGCCGTAGCGGTTATCCCGCCACTCGGGATTTTCCGTGAATGGCTTCCCGGTAAAAGCGTCGGGGCGGTGGCCTCGGAACCAGTCGTTGGCGTTCAGCTCGTCATTTTGATGGTACCAGTAACCTGCTCCGTGCCAGTCGTTGCTGCCCCGTCGCGTGACCATCTGAACCTCGGCGCCAAGCGAACGGGTGAAGTCCACACCGGCGTTGTTCGTTTGTACCCGAAACTCTTCCAAGCTTTCTACAGGAGTGGGCACTACTGCTCGGGGAGTAGCCTGGAAGCCGGTGTTGTAGCCGCCGCCTCCCTCCATGTTGCTGGTGGCGTCGCCACCATCGAGCATGAAAGTGTTCTGGTCCATGCGCGCCCCAGCGATTGTTCCGCCACTCGAGTTGCCGTCGCCCGAACCGGCAACCGCCCCGTTAAAGCCTGGAATCGCCATGGGCTGGAGTAGCACGAGGGCCGTGGCATCCCGGCTCAACGTCGGCATGTTCGCAAGGAGATTGGCATCGAGCACGTCGCCTACGCTCGCGTTCAAAGTCTGCAACTCGACACCAGTTCCAGCGGTGACCTCCACGGTTTCGGTCATCCCGCCAACTTCCAGGACTACGTTAACGAGTGCCGATTTGCCGATGTCAACTTTGACGCCACTGACCACGGTCTGCCGGAAACCTTTCCCCGAAACGATTACGTTATAGTTCCCCGGGCGGACTGAAGGAAATATATAGTTCCCGTCGCCGCCTGTGGTTGCCGAGAGGCGCGCTTTAGTGCCAACATCTTCCAAATCGACCTTGGCGTTCGGAACGGCAGCCCCCGTCTTGTCGGAGACTGTACCCGTCACTGTTGACGTTGACGCCGTTTGCGCAGAGAGCGAGACGGCCATCGATAGAACAACAAAGGCGAGTAGCACCATGAATCCCAAAAGCATCCTTACGCAGCGCATAAAGACCTCCTCAATTCATCAATACTGGGATTGGAAACAGTCGGCGCGGAGATAACGGAAAACTCACCCGGCACTCCCTCAGATTGGGAAGGAGGCTAGCTCAATGTTGCGCTACTTGCAACCTATATTTAGTCCCGCTTAAGAGTCTTCTTATTCCGGGTTCTTGGAGCACAGGGACGCTATATTCAGAGCATGCAAATTAGATATATAAAAAGCTTATGGCTTGTAAGAAGTCGCTCGGACTCAACAAAAGTGCATGTACTGCTCCGTTGTACAACTGAACGGCCCACTCACGGGTGACGGAGAGGATTGCGGGCTTTCCAAACGGGCGGCTGTTTCTGGATTCCGTGGAGCAGGCGCTTGCCGTGGCGTTGGTCAACCATTATGGAGTACGACAAAGCTCTGTGCGGACGTACCGAGGCGGACTAGCGTGAGTTTACCGCGGTCACCGCACATAAGGGGGTAAGTGTCTGAATTTATTGGAGAAACTCGGCAGGCGGTGTATACACTAACTTTGCACGGCCAAGGCCCTCCACAGTTCGGTCAGCGATTCGTCCATCTCCTCAATCTGGGTGGTCACGGTAGGCGCCGAAGATGCGGAAATCCGGACCACGGTGGCTTGTCGCACTGCGGTCAGCCGACTGAGGAGATCCTCGGCACTGGAGACAGCAACGCCGGCTCGCTGAGCACGGAGAAGTAGGAGCTGCTCCAGCAAATACGCGATCACGCAGGTGAAGACGTGAACGTGGACTTTCTGCTCCGTCCAATGATGCTGGGGACGTAAGGCAATGTGCGACGAGTTCTTCATCCCTCGGAATAACCTCTCGATATGCGCTTGGGATCGATAGGCGGCGATGATCTCTTCCGTCCTCCATTCTTCCCGATCGGTGACCAGCACGATGCGCCCGAGAGTGGATTGCGTGAGGTCGTCGAAAGCGGCTTGGTCAAAGGCGTGGGTCAAGCGCAGGTGAGGATCCTCTCCCGCCAACTCGGCCCGGAGCACCCGAGAGAGGAATTGGCGGCCGCGCAGGCGGATTTCCATGTCTCTGGCGAATTGTTACGGGAACCGATCGTACCGGCAATCGCGCCGTATCCGGCTGGTGTGAACGATGAGATCCCGCGAAACGCGCTGTAATTGAGAAACACCGACTGATTTCTTTGGAAGTATTGCCGAGGTCGAGACTGATTTCTTTGGAAGTATTGCCGAGGTCGACTAATACCACAGCGAGCGCGAGTCTTTGACAAATCAGGCAGCCATCGGGGTCTGATAGAGGGCTCGACAGTGTGGTTGCCAGCGAAACGAGCGGAGATTGGCTGGTGGTCGTGACGTGGGCGTATCCGGCGTTTGCCCTTCCAGTGAGTTATGCGTGCGATGGTTGTTGAAGTAGGTCCTGAAATCGAGCAGCTTCTTTTCGAGATCTGACGTCGTCCAGAACAACAGGTGATCCAAGTATTCCCGCCGCAGGGTGCCGATCAGCCTTTCCACGAATGGATGGGATAGGGGCACGTGGGGGACGGACTTGATTTGCGTCAACTCCAGTATCCGCAGGTTGGCTTGCCATTGGTGGAACCGATAGAGCGGATCATTGTCAGAGCTGAGGTACTTCGGCATCCAGCGTTGCCCACGAATGGCGCGGTTGAACATCCGACACAGTGCGGCACCATCGACCGTTCCCGCATGGACGCCGAACCCAATGATCCGGCGTGTGAATTGATCCATGACCACCAAGACCCAGTGGGACCGCAGGGTGGCCGACTCGCACCTGAATAGATCCATGGATCACATTCCATAATGCCTCCTTATTCTTGAAACAACCCTAGTTCAGAGTCTACCACTTTGATTCGTAAGCCCTTGCGGCGTCCGCGGGTGACTAATACAGCTTCGAGGTCACCACGCTTTACTCTCTGCAACACGGTTTGGCGCGAGACACCAAGTTTTCGCGTTGCATCCACCATGGGCAGATGACCCGGCGGTGTTTGTTCGACAAAGCGTGCACGCAGCTCATCGGTGAGTCGAATCTGCCACGGTGCTCCCGACGTGACTTGTTCCCCGGCGATAAAGCCATCATTCAACCAGCGATGAATCGTGGAAGGATAGATGCCCAGGATCTCCGCAGCCGTGCGAATCGGCACAACCTCCCCCGTGGGTGGCGTGGCCGGCGGTTCGTAGCGCGGAATGTTGCGATAGCGACGCAGGCTGCCAACCTGATTCGCCGTGAAGCGTTCCCCGCTTGCGGTTTTGCGCCCTTGACGATTGAGAATACCTGCGATCACGTCATCCGGATAATGAACGGCCAGACGACGAAGCAGAGAGATCGTATCTTCGTCCGTGTGGAGACCATGAGGCTTCATGCGCGGCAAGGAGAGATCGATTTCCGTGAGAGCACTACCTTTCCACCGCAGAGTCATGTGAGCACACCGTTCGGAGCGATTAACGGTAATAATCACTTCTTCCAGTAGAGTACGCAGAAGCTCCTTGCGATCGCGATCCGTGGTGGTCGGCGCCGTCCAAACTTTGTGCAGATCGGAACTGAGAGAGCGAATTTTCTTTTTCTCTTCTTCGCTCAGCAAGCGCGGGCGTTGTCGTTCTCGCCGCTCGAGTCCTGCTTTGGCAGCGGCAAGATCGCGCAAGCGCTTTTCCCACTCGGTTTCCAGGCCACGTGCCACCAGCCTGTTTTCGGGCTCAAATGTTCTCAAAAACATTTGATCCAAAATGTCACCTTGATAGAAATGTGGCGCCCGAGCGTAGCCATAGCCAAATACAGGTATGCGAGCTACTCGGACGCCACATTACGGCTGCCCTATAGCGATCGCAAGAACGTCATGAGGCCAGCGTCTTGGGCCCACTTTCTCTTCCGCTTGGTCTCCTTGAGTTCACAACGAGCCAGCGCTTCAGCCTTCATCTCTAGGTCGGTTTCCGCGTAGATGTTGGTCGTGTTGATCGAGACATGCCCCAGCCATGCCCGGATGGTGTTGATATCCACGCCGGCCCGCAGCAGATGTGTCGCTGCCGTATGTCTCAGAGAATGAGGGCTCAGCCTCTTGGTTGCCAGCCCCGGCATCTTGGTTGACACTTTCTGGGCATAGCGTCTGACCATGGTGTAGATGCCGAAGCGGGTAATCGGTCGGCCACACCGATTGAGGAAGACATGCTCGATTGGGGCCTTCCCACTGATCAATGAGGAGAGTTCACTCGCCGTATGCGGCCACAGTGGACAAAGGCGCAGTTTATTGCCCTTGCCGTGGATTTGCACCGATGAATGATCTCTCTGTGGAACGTGGCCTAGATGAAGATCGCCGATGCTGACGTGTGCTGCTTCATCGGCGCGGGCTCCGGTATTGTACAAGAACAATAGGAGCGCGTAGTCGCGACGCCCTTGCGTGGTGCTACGTTCGGGTGCCGCGAGCAGTGCATCCATCTCAGGCTTGTCGAGGTAGGTGATCGGAGTCTTCGCGGTTCGTTTGAATGGGACGGCCCTAATCTGTCCGCACCATTCGATACGCTCGGGACAATGTTGCCCGATGAAATGGGCCAGCACATGGATCACCGCCAGTCTTTGGTTACGCGTCGCCACGCTGCAGCTCCGCGTCTGTTCCAAGCTTTGAAGGAACTGTCGCACGCGGTCGGCGGTGAGGTGATCGAGGTCGAGCTGATCAATCGGTTTATGGACTTTGCCCGCGATGAAGGGGATAAGGAGAGCTAATGTATCGCGGTAGCTGCGTTGCGTGTTGCGTGCCAGGTTGCGCTCGCTCACCAGATGCTCAAGGAGAAGGCGCCGGACCCACGGGCCGAGCTTCGTCGTATCACTCATGGCACACCTCCTGAAAGGCATACCGCTCGAAGCGCTGTGATGCTGCCTGCAGCAGCTCCGGCGTCATTGTGAGGTAGACCTGAGTGGAAGCGATATTGATATGTCCCAGATACGTGGCCAACTGCGGCAGCAATTTCTGCACGTCAGCGCCTTGTTGGTACCAGGAAATGAGCCTATGAACGCTAAAGCTGTGCCTCAGGTCATGAAGCCGCGGCTGGTAGCGTGCGCCATCCGTGCGGCTGATACCGGCATGCTCACGGAGGTATTTGAATCTTTGCTCCACGAGTTGAACCGCTATCGGCCCGCCCCGACGCAACACGAAGAACGGCGCGCTGTCAGTTTGCGCGTGGCCAGCTTTGGTTCGACTTGCGGCATATTGCGCCATGACCCGATTGAGCTCGAGTCCGAGGGGCACCAGTCTCGTCTTGTTGAATTTCGTATCGCGTATGGTGATCACGGCGCTGGGCAGATCGACGTCTTCCAAGGTGAGAGCCACCGACTCGCTAACTCGTAAGCCCGCACCGTAGAGCAGCAGCAGAATCGCTCGCAACGTATGGGCCTGAAGCTTACGAGGGTATTTTGGAAAAACGGCGGTGGAATCCAAGAGCCGGCGCAGTTCATCGCGGGTGTAAATGTAGGGCACGAAACGCTCGGGCATCTTGGGCACGCTGATCGGCAGGGGTGACTTGGTGACGAGGCTGCGGCTGGTCGCGTAGCGGTAGAGGCCATGCAGTGTGTCGTACTTCCGGCGCCAGTAACGAGTGATGGGACCATTTCCGGTGAGGAAAGCCCGCACCTGCTTGGCTCGAACGTTCCTCACATCGATGTCTAATCCCATGCGTCGGGAAAAGGTGTTCAGCAAGCTCTCGGCGCTTTCGAAATCCTCTCCCATCGACTTCCGAAATGCTACGTACTTTGCGATCAGTTCCTGAAGTTTCATAGCAGGCCTCCGAGGTCGAAGTTGGCCACTTGCCGCAGGCCCGTGAGGTCCACTTTGGCGTATATACGCGTGGTATCTATCTTCCGGTGCCCGAGATGGTCACCGATCTCTTTCATCGACAAGCCCCCGGCGAGAAGACGTGTGGCACAGGCATGCCGTAGTGAGTGCGGACCACGGTGCTTCAGAGACACATTCAGAGCCCGCAAGCGATCGCCCACAACGTCATAGAACGAACCACTACTGGGGGGTCGGAAGGGCGCTTTCAGGGTCAGAAAGACTTCACGATAGGGAACGTGCGGCCGGACCTTCTTCAGGTAACGGAGGATCGATTCCCCCACGGTGTGCGAGAGTGGATAAAACTGCTGGCGTCGGGACTTGGGACGGGTCATGTAAATCAGTTCCCTCTCCCAGTCCAAGTCCCCCAGTCTCAGAGCGCGGACTTCACCCACCCGCATCCCGTAAACAGCGAACAGCATGATGATTGCGCGGTCGCGGACATTCTTGGGTTGATCGCCTTCGGTGCTGGTGAGCAAGCGCTGCACGTCGGTCCAGGACGGACCTTTGGGTAGACCCTCATCAGCGAACAGGCGCGGCGACATGATCGCCGCTGCTAGACCGTGAGCGCACCATCCCCGTTGCTCGGCGTAGCGGAAGAAAGATCGTAATGCGCTAGCGTAAGCCTTGATCGATGTTCGTGCGTAACAGTCCTGGTCACCCTTGCGCGCAATCGCAGCATCGATATCCGCGATGGAGATCTCCCGAAAGCATCGATGTTGCTCCCAGAAGCGAGCCAAAAACTGTTCCAAGTGCCAGCAATGGATTCGGATCGTGTGTGGAGACAAGCCCCTTTCCCGGACCATATAGTCTGCATATTCCTCGATCAGGTGTGCGTACGGGCGGCGCGGGACTTCAGCCGGGCGCAGGCGGCCCAGGAACCCGAGCCATTGCTTGGCGTTAGAGATGAAACGCATCCGCCCATACCGGTAATCAGTCACGTTATGGCTGTGGGGTTGGGGTTGACGGTGGACCCACAAATCGGTGGCCGCATGGATCTGCTCGACAGTGACCGCATCGGCTGTTTGCAGGTGCAGGTAGTCGATCAAAGCCAGCTGGTGTTGCGCGATGAGACGGAGAGAGCTCCTCGTGCTCCCCTGCGCAGCCCAATGAGCCAGGTAGCGGAGCCGCTCTTCCAGCAGCGGGCCACTGGAATAACGCTTCAGCGATCGGGGAGACGTGAAAAGTTGATTGAACATAGTCGGACCTCCAAATGGATTGAAATGAAACTACGACCCGACTATAGAAGGGAAACTTATGTGGGGTACAAAATGCGCGTGGCCCCAATTTCAGGGTGCGGCACCATTCGACGCCACATTTCTGTCAAGGTGACATTTGGGCTCCACGGCACGGTATTGACGCTCGGCACGCTCGGCTTCGTAGCCAGCACGCTCCACCGCGAGGCGCCACTGACTGAGGGCCGCATCGTGGTCCGCTTCGACTTGCTGTATGGCAAGCTGTGTGGCTTCCAGCGCCGCAGGTGTGAGAGCCTTGAGAAAAGCTTCCACAACGGCTTGACCGATTTGAACACCTCCGACGTTCAGACAGTACACGTCGCGCCTCGAAACGATATCCTGGCCGGCGCAGTGATAACCGGGCACCGCGTTTCTGCCGGTGTAATGCGTGTGGAGCCGACGACCACATTTTCCGCACGTGGCCAGGCCCTGCAGCAATGCGGCGCCTTCCCTCACGGCGCCTCCCGCTTGGTGTGGCCCGGGATGCACGTTGGAATCGAGGCGTGCTTGGTTGGATTGGAACGTAGCCCAATCAATGTAGCTGGGATGATGCTCGAGAAGGAGCACCGACCACTCGGCCATGGGCAGAAGGCGGGTTCGTTTGCGCAACCTTCCTTTGTCATCCACGTAGCGTTCACAATGAGACCTCCCGTAAAAGTATGCGCCAGCATACACCGGGTTGGTGAGCACACGATGGATAGTGTGGTAGGTCGCGGCGACCCAACGGATCGCGCTCTTCATCGAGGATCGTAAAGGAAAGGTGAGACCTTCGGAATGGAACCAGAGCCAGACCTGGCGGGCCGATCCCAGTTCGGCGAATTTGGAGAAGACGGTGTGGATGGTGCTCACGACGGATTCGTCGGGATCAAAGCGTACCTCGCCATCCTTTTCTCCCCACACGAAGCCCACGGGCAAACCGCGGCGCAGTTCTCCGCGTGTGGCCTTGTTGCGAATTCCGCCCTCGAGCCGCGCACGCAGGACGTGCAGTTCGGCTTCCGCCATAATGCCCTTTAATCCAAGCACCAAGCGATCATTGAACAGGGCCGGATGGTAGATGCCGTCGCTGTCGCCGACCAGAGTCTCGGTGATGCTGCAGAGATCGAACAGGCGATACCAATCGGCATTGTTGCGTGCCACGCGAGAGACTTCCAGCGCGAGCACGATGCCGACGTGGCCGAGCGCAACTTCCGCAGCCATGCGCGCAAATCCAGAGCGCTCGGCGAATCCGGAGCCGGATACACCCAGGTCTTCGTCGATGACGGTCACTTGCTGCTTGGCCCAACCGAGTTCCCGTGCTTTCTCGACCAAAGCATGCTGGCGCGCGGTGGACTCGCGGTTGTACTCGACTTGATTGGGAGAGGACTGGCGAATGTAGACAAAGGCAGCGCGTTGGGTATGGGTGGGCTTTACTTTGGCCAGGTCATTCATGATTTTCCTCCGGGTTGAGGTGATGTGCCGCCGCCTGGGCGATGAGTCGTGCAAGGATGTCGATCGCGAGAGTCTTGTGTTCGTTCTCCAGGGTTTCCCATACATAGATATCGTTGAGCAGAACGTCGAAGAGATTCGGATGGCTCTGCAAGGATGCCCTCCTTTTCCGCAGCGGAATCGGCCTCCTCGCTTTGTGTTTCAGCGAGGCGGCCAAGGAGAGCATCCACGAGCGCAGATGCATGAATCAAGGCTTCCAGGGAGTCACGTGTCGCGATCTGTTTCGCGCCGATAACACCACGAGGCGGCCCGGTGGGCGCGAGGTCCGTCCAGTCGGCGGGAATGAGCGACTTAGTTCCGTCGGGTAAGATCAGCGTCAGAGTCAATCGACCTTTGCGATGCATCGCCCCAACAACAGCGAGCGATTTGCCTTCGAACGGATGGCGAGGACGAACAATCGTGACTCTCTCAGGAAGGTCCTGATGATAGGTAGTGTGTCGTACGTTCCATGCTCCAGAGACTGTCTTTCTAGCTAAAGGGTGTGGCTGGCGAATTGTTGTTTCGCCCATATTTCCTTAGGATTTCCCTTCCTGCTACGATTCTGCGATGAGCAATCTGGTCATTCTTTTTATCCACTTCATTGCTACCCTGGCTCGCTTGCTCGGTCCTGGCGGCGTCCGTTCCATAGTTGCGGAGTCTCTTATCGTCAAGCACCAACTCTTGATCGTGAATCGCTCCCGGCAACGATCGCCGAATCTATGCACCTCGGACCGCATCCTCGCAGGCTTGATAGCGCTCTTGGTACGTCCCACTCGCCTGCTCCGTTCCGCAATCGTTCTGAAGCCTTCGACACTGCTTGGCATTGGCCTTCACAAAGCCTTGAGCAAGCAAAAGTACCGCGTGCTGTTCTCCCCGAATCGCCGTCGGAAGCCCGGCCCGAAAGGACCCAGTGCAGAACTCATCCGTGCGGTAGTCGAAATGAAGCAACGTAATTCCAACTGGGGCTGTCCGCGAATCGCTCAACAGATCGCCTTGGCGTTTCGGATCCAAATCGACAAAGACGTGGTCCGCAGGATTCTCGCCCAGCGCTACCGGCCGGGACAGGACTCTGGTGGTTCTTCCTGGCTGACTTTCCTGGGCCACATGAAAGGCTGGTGCATAACCTTGGAATCAACTCCTTGATTGCTGCGAGAAATGACAGCGGACGACGCTCGGGCCGCAGCTCATCGCCGGTTTGGCAATACCTGAAGGAAGAAAGTCGCATTGCGTGGGGCTGGGAATCGTTCGAGAACGTGACGTCCGCTAGACTCGGTTTCGGGTTGACAATGTAGCTTCATGAAGCTACATTGTAACTATGAAAAGCGTGGGACTTCGAGAACTGAAGAACCGTTTGAGCGAGTACGTTCGGGAAGTGCGGTCCGGCGAGGGCGTGCTGGTGACGGATCGCGGTGAAGTCGTTGCAGAACTCCTCCCGCCGGGGCAAGGACTCGATGAGAGCGGTGTCCCTTCTGGACTGATGGCACTGGCGAGGAGAGGGCAGCTGACGCTCGGCGCCTCAAATGAGGCGACGTTGTATCCAAAGCTTTCACCTCTCCTGAAGCGCCATCGTGCCGCTGTACTCCTCAATGAGGAGCGCGGTACACGGTGAACATCTATGCAGAGTCCAGCGCGGTGTTGGCGTGGTTGCTCGGGGAAGCGGCCGGCCGCCGCGCCCGCGAGGTACTCCGCCGTGCGGAGCTTGTGATGGCCTCCGATCTCGTGCTCATCGAGTGTGATCGCGTGCTAATCCGCGCAGTAAAGCTCGGAGAAATAGATGAATCCATGGCCGCCGATCGCCGGGCACACCTGAATGCAGCCGCTGCGCACTGGCACCTGTGCCGACTCAGTTTGGACATTGTTGACCGAGCAAGGCGTCCGTTTCCCTCGGAACCTGTGCGTACCCTTGACGCGATTCACTTGGCATCCGCGTTGGCCGTACGTTCCACCGTCCCCAGTGTGGAACTCCTAAGTCTTGACGATCGCATTCGCCGCGCCGGTGAGCAGCTCGGATTCCGACTTCAGCCAAGGTGACCAGCAGCAGCGCCTATGGGGACATGCTGGGGACAAGAAAAGAGCGTTTGGGGATGGCCCCGAAGCTGTTAACTGACGCCAGAGAAACGAGTTATTTGATTTGAAGTTCTCTGTTAACAGCCGAATGCTCTACCGTTGAGCTACCGGGGAACCGCGCAACATATTTGTTTTCATTCTAGTACAACCATCGAAATGATGCCAGTTCCGTTGTTGGTTCCAACTTCAGTCCCAACGGCGCGATTTGTCGAACTTTTTTGGTGAAATCGGATGACTGATTTTCAAAGACTTAGACGTAATGTTCTGGGAGAAATTCACGATCATTCGGCACCCCACCGAATGCTCTTTTCCTATGAAAAAAAAGAGCTGAGCGCGGCTCAGATATGGGATTCACTTCTGGTGCCTACCCAACGCAAAGGGGGTTGGGCCGGACCTGTCAAATATTGTCCTGGTCTTGCCGCGTGAGTACGAGTAACCCATGGTTCTCGGAGAGCCACAACGAAGGATGAAAATAGCCGCTCACTGTTGAGCCAATCTTTTCAATGAGATACGCGGCTATTTTCATAGGAATAGGAGTGGGAAGGAGGCGTGCGCTTGCAGAGTCAGATCGAGTGTCTGCTAGAAGAGATGCGTATCAAGCTGTCCAGCGTAGCCAGCGATCTCTTGAGCGTGGGGCTTTGTATTCTGTGGGCCTTGGCGCGGGGAGGGCGACCCGAAGAAATTGGCGGCTTTGGGAGAAGAGCGCTTGCGGCATCGCGAGGAGCAGCTTATCGATGCCTTGGCCGGCAGCCCGCAGCCGATGCACCGGGAACTACTCTCGCTGCAACTGGAACGGCTGCAATTGCTCCATGAGTGAGCAGATCGCCAGGCTCAACGGCATGATCGCGCAGGCGCTGAGACCATATCAAGAGGTGGTGGCCCCGCTTGGCCGAAGTGCCTGGGTTCGGAGTAGATTCCCGCGCAGCAGGTGATTTCCGAAGTGGGCGTACAGGCCAACACCTTTCCCTCCGCCGCGCAGTTGACCTCCTGGGTAGGGACCTGTTCCGGGAAGGAGGAAAGCGCCGAAGAGAACCACAACAGCCGTTCAGCGAAAGGAAACAGATATCTGCGGCGGGTGCTGAACCAGGCAGCCACGCTGCGGCGACAAGTCGGGAGGCACCACGAGACGCGGCCTAATCCAGAATCATTGTCAGCAAAGAAGCGAACTTAGCCTTAAGATCTCTTGCCCCGGTGCTCTCGAATGTACTCGCCGACCTCTGCCACGGTGGCCAGCCATATTCCGTGTGCAGGATCCTTCAAATATTCAAAAAGCGACTCGAGCGCAACCGTGTCCGTCACCTGATAACCTCGTTTTCCGATCGCGTGGCCGACGAAAATCACCCATCGGCCATCTTTGACAGCGTCTTCCACGTGAGTCTTGATCTGTTCAAAATCCATATCGTCGAACGGAGTGCCCATGGCTTGCGCCAAATCGCAGACCTCTGGGTCATTTGCGGATTCATCTAAGTAGCCGCGACCAACCAGGAAGCGATCGGCAACGAGTGGCACATAGCTCCTCGTGTCAAGCCCCCTTCCCACAAATTTCTGCCCGCAAGGATAGGCAAAAGTTCGGGGCTTCACTCCAAGCAGGGTCTCAATCTCAGCGTTCGCGCCATCGAGCTGCGCTGCCATCATCTCGAGCGTGTAGTTTTCGAGCGCATTGAGCCGTGAGAAGCTATAGTTTGCCGTGCATGGGTGCGTGTTCGAGTGATTGCCGATCTCGTGCCCTTCAGCGACGGCCTTTTTCCATCCGTCCAGGCGTTTGCGGATGTTCTCCGCCTGCACAAAAAAGGTGACTTTGACGTGCTGCCGGTTCAGAAGGGCGAGCCCAGCGTCAATTTGGCTGACCCGCGCGTCATCGAAGCTTAGGCTGACGGCCGCACGCTTTCCGTCTGGCCAGCGGAACGGCTTCGGAATATCGGGAGTAGCACACGGCGCTTGCTGCCCGATTGCTGTGCCTACAATCATGCCAACAACCAGCAGTATAGCGACGAGACTCACGTCAACATTCGTCCGCCACGTTTTTCTCTGCATTTCAGCCCTCAGTTGGCTGACACTGTCGCAAACATTTCGTTCTATGTCTATGACCTGAGTAAATAGGTTTGACAAGTTTTAAACCTTCGTGTTAAGAGAAAAGCCGCACGTTCGATTAGTTCGTGTAATGGGGTGGTGGCACGCGACTGACGAGCCATCCAACATTACAGCTGTGACCAGCCTAGCGCTCCCGTGTTTGGATTGGGGGCATCATGCGTACTGAAGTCATATTTCGCGGCACTGCAAACATCGCTTTGTTTCGTCTTCGTCGGAAGGGGGCTTAATATGCGTGTGCGCTTTTCATTTGCTGCGATGGTTCTGTGCGCCGCGCTGTCCGGTTCTGTATTCGGGCAATCGGAGCGCGGAACCATCTCAGGCACGGTTCATGACTCTTCCGGCGCTGTAATCCCGGCAGCCAGGGTAACCGCAACCAACATAGGAACCAACTCAGCGATCAACGTGGCCAGCAACGAGACTGGCGATTACACCATCCCTAGTCTCCCCGTAGGCCTCTACAACGTGCTGGTGGAAAAGGAGGGCTTCCGGCCTGCTCAGATTACCGGTTTGACATTGAACGCTGCAGCAAACGTGCGCGCCGATGTCACGCTGCAGGTCGGTACAGAAAAACAATTGGTGGAAGTGCAGGCCACAGTTGTGCAACTCCACACCGAAGACGCGAAAACCAGCGCAACAGTGACCAATAGGATGGTGGACCAGTTGCCTTTGGTGGTCGGCGGTGCGTTGCGCAGTCCGTTTGATCTGGCAGCCCTCACGCCCGAATCAAAAAACGTCGGCGGCGACACAGGATTCCTTCTAGGCGGCGGGCAGGCCGCTGCATACGGCACGACACTTGACGGTATCTCGGCCAATACGTCCCGGGCGCTGCAGGTGAGCTGGGTATCCTCCAACGCGCCGTCACTCGAAGCGGTCACCGAGTTCACCGTGGATACCAACGGGTTTAAGGCTGAGTTCGGTCACGCAGGCGGAGGAGTGATGACCTTTGTCTCCAAGTCGGGCACGAACGACTTCCACGGCTCCGCGTACGAGTTTCTTCGCAACGACGGTTTCGACGCCAACTATTTCTTCAGCAACAAGAAAGGTATCCCTCGGCCGATATACAAACAGAACGACTTCGGTGCCAGCCTGGGAGGTCCGGTTTGGATTCCGAAGGTTTATGACGGACGCAACAAGACGTTCTTCTTTTTCGCCTATGAGGGCTTCCGCAATCGTCAAGGCGCCACGGCATTCACAACCACAGTCCCCACTCCCGAAATGTACAACGGCGATTTCAGTAACTGGGTGGACAAGAACGGTAAGCAGATTCCCATTTACGATCCGACCACGCAGGTCACCAACGCCGACGGAACGGTGACGCGCAAGCCCTTCCCCAACAATCAAATTCCCAAGGCGCTGTTCGATCCGTTGGCGGTGAAGGCGCTTGGCGTGTTCCAGGCGAGCGGCGTCTTAACGCCGAACACCGGCGCCGCTCCTGGGACAGTCGGTTACGTAACCAACAACTATGTGGTCACCAAGGGTTCGAACGTCAGCCCGATCAACAAGTGGAGCATCAAGGGCGATCACAGCTTTTCGGAGAAGGACCGCATTTCCGGCTACTACGGCTACGATCGCGAAGCGATTGTCCCCGGCCCGGATGGACCGGCAGCGCTGCCCGGTTTGTATGCGAACTATAACGATCTGCATCAGAATACTGACGTCCTGCGGTTTAGCTGGGACCATATCTTCAGTCCAACTAAGTTCAACCATTTCTATGCAGGCGGCAATAACTGGCGGCAGAATCACAACCCGCCACAGGAGTATATCGGCAACTGGAAGGACAAGTTCTGCTTGCCGAACGTGCCCGATTGCAATCAGAACCTGGTGAACTTGACTTTTAGCAATGGGTACGGGGGATGGGGAGGTAATGCCAACAACGGATCGGAGAACACGATCTATGGCTACAACGACGACTTCAGTTGGATCCGCGGTGCTCATACGTTCAAGTTTGGCGGCATGTTCCAGTTGACACATTACAACGGGTTCGGCCGCCAGTGCGTGTCGGGCTGTGTGAGCTTCAGCTTCACCGAAACCGGCGTGCCCGGCAACACCAGCTTCGCCGGTGGCAATCCCTTTGCCTCATTTCTGCTGGGCTGGGCGGACAACGGACAACTGGACACGATTCGCTTCATCGGCCAGCAGTGGCCGTATTTCGCGGGCTATTTCCAGGATGACTGGCGCGTGAGCTCGAAATTGATTTTGAACATCGGGTTGCGATGGGAGACTCAAATTCCTCCCACGGGGCTGGATGACCGATGGGCCGACTTTTCTCCGACACGCCCGAATCCCAATGCGGGAAACATTCCCGGTGCGGTGATCTTTGCCGGCTCCGGAACCGGACGCGAGGGATCGCGCAATCTAGCCGACTCCTACTACAAGGCCTTCGGACCGCGATTTGGCTTCGCGTATTCGTGGAACAGCAAGACGGTGATTCGCGGCGGTGTCGGCGTTTCTTACATGGCGATTCAGACAGTTACCGGTTCGACCCACAACATGGGCTTCACACTTACCGAGACCTTCCCCAATGGCAGCAATGGCATTCAGCCCAGTTTCCTGCTCAGCCAGGGTCTGCCCCCCTGGACTGCGCCGCCGTTCGTGGATCCATCGGTGTCGAACGGGGCGGGTGTGTCGTGGTGGCAAGGCAGGGAGGCGACGCGGCCACCTGCGTCCTATAACGTCAACCTGTCAATCCAGCGGCAGCTGAGTTCGAGCATGGTACTGGAGACCTCATACAACGCGGTGATCGGCGCGCACCTCCAGGACGGTGTGCTCAACTATAACCAGGTCAACCCCGCCTACTTGGCGAAAGACGGCGCGGCCCTGCTCACCTCGCCAATTAATTCGTCGGCGGCAATCGCGGCGGGCATCACGGCGCCGTTCCCTGGTTTTCAGCAACTCTGGGGCAAGCGCGCCACAGTGGCCCAGGCATTGCGGCCGTTCCCTCAGTACTCCACGATCGACACTGCGGGGGGGCAAGGGGATCACAGTGGACACTCGACATATCATGCCTGTCTCGTCAAACTGGAGAGGCGCTACGCGAGCGGGTTGACGTTCCAGACGTCGTATGTGTTCTCTAAGTTGCTGACAGATGCTGACAGCGCCTGGCCCCAGTTACCGGCGGCCGATCAGTACAACCGGCGCCTCGAGAAATCCATCGGCCAGTTCGACATCACGCACAACTTCAAACTCGCCTTGATTTACGAACTGCCGTTTGGTAAAGGCAAACAGTGGCTGCACCATGGGTTTGCGTCGGCCGTTCTTGGCAACTGGCGCGTGAGCACGGTCAACATCTATCAGACGGGCACGCCCGTCAGCATTTCAACCAGCGTATCCCAGCCCATCTTCGCTGGGCGGACTGTGCCATATGTGACGTCGTACAATGGTTGGCAGCCGAACTGGAGTGGGAGCTTCGATCCGTCCGTGGACAACTTTTTCGTTCCGTACGGCTCGGGACCATTCCCTTTCCAGGGTCCCGGCACGCCTTACACGGGCATCGGCAACGTTACCCGCTATAATCCGAAGGTCCGGTACTTCCCCAGCTTGAACGAGAATATGTCGCTGGCCAAGACCATCCCGATCCACGAGCGGCTCCAGATAGATTTCCGGGCGGAGGCATTCAATATTTTCAACCGCGTGCGGTTTGGTACCGGTGCAACTCAGCTACAGGACCAGAACTTTGGCCACCTGACGAGCAACGCCGATATCCTGAATATTCCGAGGCAGTTGCAACTCGCGCTGAAACTATATTTCTGACATGGAGCGACCTGTCAACAGCTGAGTGTGCCGGTAGCGGCCGGAGCCGGGGGGGAGCCTAGCTGGAAGCGCCGATCCCGATGGGATGGTCGCGTCTTCTTTCTTTTGGACAGCAAGGCGGATGACAGGGCGGGAGTTCATCAGAGCGAAGGCATCCAGCCAGACCTCACTTTTGCCCATGTCCTATTGGGTTCCCACTGGAGTACGACGGAACTCATTTTGGAAAGGATCAGACTTGAGCGGACGCAAAGGCGCTTTAGAACTTCTTTGTACTCATCCAGGATGTCTTCCGTTGTCAGCCAAACAAAGCGGTCTCTTTCTGCCCTGTGGTTCGCCAAAACTTCAGCCGAGACCCAAAACGGGGCGGTTCTCGGTGGAGTAGGCAGGCGATGATCGGTCCGATACAGCAAGAAGACTCTGGAGGGGCCAACCCGCGTGCGCGTGGAGCGCACGTATATAAACGTATATAAGGACGTGAATTTCGGTCCAACTTCAGTCCAATTCAAGAGGGTGATTGCGCGACCTTTCGGCTGTAAGCGACACCAGATGCAGCACTTATTTGATTTTTACTGCCTTCTTAACAGCCGAATGCTCTACCGTTGAGCTACCGGGGAACCGCGCAACGCATTTATTTTCATTCTAATACAGCCATGGAAATCATGCCACTTGAACTGGTGAGTCCACGTTGGGTCCAACATGGAGTTTTCGAAGATTATTGGTGAAGAGCCACGAATCGGCCGACTGATTCTCAAGGAGTTAGACGCAATGCTCTCCGAAAATTCACGAATTCGGCACCGTACCGAATACTCTTTTTTCTATGAAAATGTGGAACTGCCGACTTAGAGAGACTGCAGTTGTCTGAACAGGCCGTAATACCCCGAACAGAACCCTACAACTTGGATAGGTCTACACTGGCCGACTTCCCATTACTAATCGCGGTAAGCCGGCATTCAGATCGCTTCGCGATGAAGCTCTTACGAAGTTCGGTGAATTCATCGGCGCCGGGAGGGAGTTTTCCTTCTGTGATTCGCCCTACACTTGTACGAAGCCGCCATCGGAATGATTCGACGGTCCATATCGATGCTCCTCCGCGCAGGGTCTTGCCGCTCGATTAGATCTGCGCTCTGCCGCCGTCAACGAACAGTTCGATACCCGTGACGAAACTGGAGTCATCCGACGCCAGAAACAACGCAACCTTAGCAACTTCCTCGGGTCTCCCCATGCGTCTCATCGGGATCGTGGACACAATCCGCGCAATCACGTCTGTAGATTGCCGACTCGCCAGCGGCGTATTGATCGGACCCGGACTAACAACGTTTGAGCGGATACGACGGTCCTTCAGATCTGTAGTCCAGGTTCGCACGAAAGAGCGGATTCCAGTCTTACTCGCGGCGTAGACGCCGAAGGCGGCAGTACCCTTAACACTCGCGACAGAGCCGTTGAGAATGATAGAGCCAACATCCTTCAGTAGTGGTAAGGCCTTTTGCACCGTGAACAACGCTCCTCTCACATTGATGTTGAATAGCTTGTCGAAATGTTCTTCGGTGACGGCCCCGAAGGGGACAAATTCCCCAACGCCAGAGTTTGCGAAAACAATATCGATACGCTCTACCGGAAAGGAGACGCCACCCTCAAATGGGCCTAGGTCGGCTCAACACGCAACGGGCAATTGGGGCCCGCAGGCTCTTAGCTCAGAGCCTCGTATCGATACTCCGTAGGACTGGCTCCGCAGATTCAGCGGAAGCACTCGCGCAGCTCCTGTGTGAAAAGAGCTGGCCGCTTGAAGGCGGCGAACTGGTCACCCTTCTTTAGCTCGCTTTCGCCTCTGCGTCGCGCTTTCGGAAGGCGGCTTCTCCAGCGCCGGACACCTTGACCCACTTCGGGTCAGGCGAGGCCTCGGCCTCGTAGTTGTCGTGCCAGTTCCACCACTTGTACGTCGGGGTCTGCGGGTAACCCTCTGGCGAGTCCTCCCAGGTCTCCTGACGGCCAAGCGCCGTCATATCGAGGTAGCTCCAGGTGGTTCCCATCGCCTCGTCGCCGCGGCCGTTGATGAAGTATGTGCGGAACACCCGCTCGCCGTCGCGGATGAATGCATTGTGGCCGTGCCACTGGTCGACGCCGAAG
>WNES01000543.1_pt1 | contig 19204 bp, 22 predicted proteins | sample 5399931 | NCBI WGS metagenome assembly WNES01 (sample SAMN13153332, study PRJNA577476) | soil metagenome | isolation source: 20 cm grassland meadow soil 2 days after 3rd rain plot 5 | place: USA:California | collected 2015-11-11
ACGAGGGAGCCATCCGCCTAAAGCGGCTGTCGCCTTCCGTCAGGAACCTAGACAAGCAGCCGCGGCCGGCCAGCGTTGTTCCGTCCTCGGCTGCGCGACCCGTTGACGAGAGTCACCGACCGCATCCCGCGACGGCGTCGACCATCTCCTTCGGCATCTCGCCGCTCCGCATGCGCGCCTCGAAGCCGAGGAACTGTTCGATGCTGAAGCGCCGCTCGAGCGCATCGAGCGCGCAGCGACAGATGCGCTCGTCGCTGCGTGCCGTGCACGCGCTCATGAAGTTCTGGACGACGTCCGGCGGATAGACGTCCGCGCCGCGCCCGCCGCACGCCGCGCACGCCACCGTAATCAGGAGCGCCGCCCGCCGTCGCATCCGCGAGCCAATGACGCGCGCCGCGCCGCCCGTCAATGCCTTGGCACCGCGCGCTGTACCGAGGTCGTCGAACCCGGTAGCCTGATTGTTTCCCGCCGGAGACGACCGCATGCCGGACCGCATCGTGGAGGAGGAGCTCGCGCTCCTCCGGGAGGTGAGCGCGCGCCTGGAAGGCGATCGTCGAGGAGCTCGAGCACGTGCGTACGGCGCTCGGCGAGGAGACGCGGGCCGACGACCGGGCCGCGCTCCTCCAGCAGTGGGACCGCCACTCCGCGCTCCTCCGGCACCTGCGCGGGGCGAGCCGGCCCGAGGCGGTGGATGCGGGCTCGCCGTACTTCGCCCACATGCGCCTCGCGGAGGACGGCGGCGAGCAGGACGTGCTGCTCGGCAAGACGACGCGGCTGCTGCCCGGGCTGCCGATCGTCGACTGGCGGAACGCGCCCATCTCGCGCCTCTTCTACGCCTACCGCCAAGGGGAGGCGTTCGAGGAGGAGATCGCCGGCCGCCCGCGTACCGGCGTGCTGCGCGCGCGGCGCACGGTCACCATCCGCGACCGCGCGCTCCAGCGCGTCGAGGCTCCGGAGGGCATCTTCCAGGCCGACCCGACCGAGCCGGACGGATGGCGGCGCGTCGAGGCCGCGGCGCCCCGGCTCGCCGGCGGCCAGGGCGCCGCGCTCCGCGCGCACGACATCGGTGCCGGTGCCGATCGCCGGCTCGGCGCCGGCGTCCGGCGGCGGGCGGACAAGCACCTGCCCGACATCGTCGGGCTGATCGACCCGGCGCAGTTCGAGCTCGTGAGCCGTCCGTCGGCCGGATTCCTCCTGATCCGCGGCACGGCCGGCTCGGGCAAGACGACGGTGGCGCTCCATCGCATCGCCTTCCTCGCGTACCACGACGCCGGCATCGACTCCTCGGCGACCCTGGTGGTGGTCTTCTCGCCCGCGCTGCGCGACTACGTGAGCCACGTGCTGCCCGCCCTCGGAGTCACGCGGGTCCAGGTGCGGACGTTCCACGAGTGGGCCTCGGAGGTGTGCGCGCGGCTGTTTCCGCGCTTGCCGCGCCGCATCCGCGACTACACCCCCGCCGTCGTCTCGCGCCTGAAGCTCCACCCCGCGCTCGGCGTCGCGCTCGCCGAGCAGGTCGGGCGGGTCGACGGGCCACCGACGGCGGACCAGGTGGTCGACGACTGGGCTAGCGTGCTCTGCCAGCGTGCGTTCCTCGAAGACGTGCTGGCGCGCGAGGCGCCCGGCGCCTTCAGCCCCGAGCAGATCGCGCGGGCCACGGCCTGGAACCTGGAGCGCCACGAGGAGCTCCTCGCCTGGCGCGGCCGCGAAGCGGGGGCCGAGGCCGCGCTCGACGAGGAGGACGAGGCGCTCCTCCTGCGCGCCTGGCAGCTGCGGGTCGGGCCGCTGTCCGGCGCCGGCGGGCGCCCGCTCCGCTACCGGCACGTCGCCGTCGACGAGGTGCAGGACTTCTCGCCGCTCGAGATCCAGGTGCTGCTCGGCTGCCTCGACGAGCGCCGGAGCATCACGCTGGCCGGCGACACGCAGCAGCACATCGTCGAGGAGGGCGGGTTCACGTCGTGGACCGAGTTCCTGGCGGAGCTCGGGCTCGAGGGCACGGAGATGAACACGCTCCGGGTGAGCTACCGGTGCTCCCGCCAGGTCGCGGAGTTCGCCACCGGGCTGCTCGGCGACCTGGGCGAGGAGCCGACGGCGCCGCCCACCGTCCGCTCGGGGCCGCCGGTCGAGCTCTTCCGCTTCACGGACCACGGGGCGTGCGTCGCCTTCCTCGCCGACGCGCTCGGCGAGCTCGTCGCGCACGAGCCGCTCGCCTCGGTGGCGATCCTGACGCCGTCGCGCGAGCTGAGCGCGCTCTACTACCGGGGGCTCGGCGCCGGCGAGGTGCCGCGCCTCCGCCAGGTCGAGGCGCAGAACTTCACCTTCGCGCCGGGCGTCGAGGTCACGGAGATCGAGCAGGCGAAGGGTCTGGAGTTCGACTACGTCGTGCTGGTGGAGGTGAGCACCACCCACTTCCCCGACGCGCCGGCGGCGCGCCGTCGCCTGCACGTCGGGGCCACCCGCGCCGTGCATCAGCTGTGGCTCACCAGCGTCGGGACGCCGGCGGCCGCGGTGCGTGCGCTGCTGGGGACCGGGTGAACGGCTACGGCGCGATCGTCCTGGCGGCTCTGCTGCTCGACTTCGCGCTCGGGGCGGGCGCCGACGTCCTCAACCTGCGCGCCCTCGCGCGCGAGCTGCCGGCGGAGTTCCGCGACGTCTACGACGCCGAGCGCTACCGGCGCGCGCAGGAGTACACGCGCGTCCGGGCCCGCTTCGGGCTGGTCACGTCCGCCCTCGGGCTGGCCCTGCTGCTCCCCTTCTGGTTCGCCGGCGGCTTCGCCTGGCTCGACCGCTCGCTCCGCCCGCTCGGCCTCGGACCGATCGGGACCGGCCTCCTCTACCTGGGGGCCCTCGGACTCGCGTGGTTCGTCGTGGGCGTGCCCTTCCGCTGGTGGTCGACGTTCGTGATCGAGCGGCGGTTCGGCTTCAACCAGACGGCGCCGAAGACGTTCTGGACGGATCTCCTGAAGGGCATGCTGCTCGCCGCCCTCCTCGGCGGGCCGCTCGTCGCGGCGGTCCTCTGGCTGTTCGAGCGCACGGGCGGCCAGGCGTGGCTGTGGTGCTGGCTCGCGAGCGCCGCCTACGTGCTCGCGGTGGAGTTCGTCGCCCCCACCTGGATCATGCCGCTCTTCAACACGTTCCGGCCGCTCGTCCACGGCCCGCTGCGCGACGCCCTCCTGGCCTACGCCCGCTCCGTGTCCTTCCCGCTCGAGGGCGTGTTCGTGATGGACGGGTCACGGCGCACGACCAAGGCCAATGCGCTGTTCACGGGCTTCGGCAGGCACAAGCGCATCGCGCTCTTCGACACGCTACTCCACAAGCTGGACGCGGACGAGGTGGTGGCGGTCCTGGCGCACGAGATCGGCCACTACAAGCGCCGCCACGTGGTGCAGGCGACGGTCATCGCCGTCCTCCACCTCGGGGTCCTGCTTTTCGTGGTCTCGGTGCTGGTGGGGCGCCCGGGTCTCTTCGCGGCCTTCGGGCTGCAGGCCCGGCCGGTCTACGCGGGGCTGGTCTTCTCGGCGCTCCTGCTGGCGCCGGCCGAGCTGGTCCTGTCCGTGATCCTTCACGCGCTCTCGCGCCGGAACGAGCTCCAGGCCGACGCCTTCGCCGCCGCGACCACCGGGTCGGGAGAGCAGCTGGCGCGCGCCTTGAAGCGCCTGTCTGCAGATGCCCTCTCGAACCTCACGCCCCATCCGCTCTACGTCCTCCTGCACTACTCCCACCCGCCGGTGCGCGAGCGCCTGCGCGCGCTCCGGGCGGCTCACGCCTGAGCGGCGAGCGCCCAGGCGACGGCGTCCTCGAGGCGGTCGTTGCCCCAGAACATCTCGTCGCCCGCGAAGAGGGTCGGGGCGCCGTGGCGGCATCGGGCCTCACAGGTCGAGGCCCGCGAGGAACGCGAGCACGGCCGTGGTGAAGAGCGCCGGCATCTCGATCGGCAGATTGTGCCCCGCGCCCGGCACCATCACCAGGCGCGAGCGCGGGATGCCGCGCGACAGGATGACCGAGCCGCCGGGCGGGGTGAGCGCGTCGTCGAGCCCCTGGAGGATCAGCGTCGGCGCGCGCACGCGGCAGAGCTCGGCGGTCCAGCCGTAGCTGCCGAAGGCGCGCGCGGTCGCGGCGTAGGCGCGGGGGTCGCCGAGGCGCGTGCGGCCCGCGAGCTCGCGCACGACGTCGGGATGCGCGGCCGCAAAGGCCGGGCCGAACGCCCGCACGTCGGGCTCGCGCGCCGGGCCGAAGCCGTCTCGCTCGACGGTGTCGGCGAGACGGCTCCAGACGCGGGCCGCCCGCTCGCCCACCTCGCTCGACGTGCTCGCGAGCACGAGGCTCCGCGTCCGCTCGGGGAAGTCGAGCGCGAACCGCTGGCTCACCACCCCGCCGCCCGAGTGGCCGACGAGGTGCGCCTCGGGCTCGCCCAGCCGGTCGAGGAGGGCGCCGAGGTCGCGCGCGAAGAGGCCCGGATCGTACGGACCCGGAGGCTTGGCCGACCTGCCGGCGCCGCGCAGGTCCCAGCGGAGCACGCGATGATGCGCGGCCAGCGCCTCCACGTGGGGCGCCCAGTACTCGAGGTCGCTGCCGAGCCCGTGCGTCAGGACGACGAGGCGCGGGCCGCTGCCGCGGAGGTCGTAGTGCAGCGTGGTGTCGGCGGCTTCGGCGTACATCCAGGGAAAGTTGGAGCGTCGGGCGTCGGCGACGCGATGTCAAGACGTTTGCCGCCGCGCTAGTGAACGAGGCGTGGGACGCGCGCTCCGTCGCCCGCTGCTCATCGTGCTCACCGCATGCTGCTGGCCGGCGGCCCCACGCGCGGCGGGTGCCGCGGAGGAGGCTCTCCGGCCGGCCGCCATCTTCTGGAGCCCGCGCTCCCCACGACCCGACCAGCCCCTGCGGGTGCTCGCCGTCGCGGACCGCTCGCTCGAGGCCACGCTCGCGGTCTACGCGCCTGACGGCACGGAGGCGGCGGTCACAGGGACGCCGCACGGAGCGACGCCGTACCGGTGGCTCGCCGAGATCGCGGCGCCCGTCGCGGGAGTCTATCGCGCGGGCCTCGGGCGCGGCGTCGAGGTCGCCGTCTGCCGCAACATCCGGGTGTCGGCGGACCCGCGCCCTCGCCCCTCGGAACGGGATGTGGTGTGGCCCGTCGAGCGGTCCTGGGACCGCGACACGGAGGACATCTACTCGGCCTGGGTCGAGCGGCTCTTCGACGATCCGCTCGACGCGCAGCCGAGCTGGCACGGTCTCGGCGACGAGCCGCCGCCGGGCGCCGAGCACGGCGAGGTGTCCGCCGTCGCGCGCTTCCTCAGGCAGGCGGTGGCCTGGACGATCCACTCCGGCAGCGCGCGCACACCCGCCGCCGACGAGCGCACGGACCTCTACCCCACCCGCCTGTCGACCGAGACGATCCGCCCGCCAGGGAGCGCGGAGGGCGCGACCTGTCACCGCCGGGCGCCGCGCGAGCAGGCCGGCCTCATGGAGGAGTACCGCGACTGGTTCCACGAGCGCCGGCGTCCACCGCGGGCGTAGTCGACCTGAGCCGTGCTATTGACCGACGGCCCGGCGCGGCGGAAAGGATCCCCCGGGGAGGTGACCATGTCGTTCCGCGCCCCGGCCCTCACCGCCTTCGCGCTCGGGCTCGCCGTTGCGGGGCCGGGCTTCCCGAGCTGTGGCGATCGTCCCGGCGACGCGCAGGCCGTCGCCGACGCGCGCGCCGCCGCGGCGGCCGAGTGCGACTGCGCGACGGCGTCGAGTCACACGGGCTACGTCGACTGCGTCGCCCGCGTCGCCAACGCGGCGGTTCGCGCCGGACGCCTGCGCGCGCAGTGCCGACTTGCGGTCGTGCACTGCGCCGCGCGCTCCACGTGCGGCCGGCCTGGGGCCGTCACCTGCTGCCGCACGCGGGCCGACGGCACGCGCCGGTGCAGCGTCATGAGCAACGCGGCCCTGTGCACGGCTCCCCCGGGCGGTAGCGCCCGCGTCGGCGACCAGCCGAGCTGCTGCGATGCCTGCGCCGCGGGAAGCGGCCCGCCGGCGACGACGACCACCACGCTGCCGTCCGGGTGCGGGAGCGATCTCGACTGCGACGACGGGAACGGCTGCACCGAGGACCGCTGCGTCGACGGCAAGTGCCAGCACCAGTGCCTGTGCATCGGCCCCGACGGCTCGGCGAGCTGCTGCCCCGGGCCCGCGGCCGAGTGCCCGCCGACGAGGTGGTTCTACACCTGCGGCGACCCCGTCTGCGGGGGCCATCGTGACCACCCTGGTGTGCCCCCATGCGCCGGTGAGACGGCCGGGGCGCCGTGCTCGCCCGAGGGCGCCAGCTGCGACCCCGAGGACTCCTGCAACCGCCTGCTCGTGTGCGCGTCGAGCGACCCGACCCACGGGGGCGTCTGCCCGATCTCGCGACGGCGAGCCAAGGAGCACATCCGGTATCTCGGCGCCGACGACCTCAGGCGCCTGCACGACGAGCTGATGCGGTTCCGCCTCGCCACGTTCCACTACCGGGGCAACGCCTCGCGCACGCAGCTCGGCTTCCTCATCGACGACGTGGAGCCGAGCCTCTCGGTCGACCCCGTGCGCGACATGGTCGACCTCTACGCCTACACGAGCATGACAGTGGCGGCGCTCCAGACGCAGGCGCACGAGATCGACGCGCTCAGAAAAGAGGTCGAGACGCTGCGACGAGAGCTGAAGGAGCGCCCGGTACGCTAGATGTTCGGCACGCAGCGGCCGCTGGCCGCGATCCTCCTCTGGCTTTTCGCGAGCCGCGCCCTCGCGGGCGAGCCGCCGCGGCAGATCAGCTTCGCGACGGCCGACGGCGGCACGATCGTCGCCGACGCCTACGGCGAGGGTGGCGGCGACGGCGTCGTGCTCGCGCATGGCTCGGCCTTCGACAAGGAGAGCTGGCGGCCGCTCGCCGAGCAGCTCGCGGCGAAGGGCTACCGCGTCCTGGCCATCGACTTCCGCGGCTGGGGGAAGTCGACAGCGGGCTCCGCGAAGGACGCCCTGTTCGAGGACGTGCTCGCCGCGGTGCGCACCCTGCGTCGCGGCGGGGCGGCGCGCGTGTCGGTGATCGGCGGGAGCATGGGCGGCGGTGCGGCCGCCGAGGCGGCGGCGAGGGCGCCGGGAGAGATCGATCGGCTCGTCCTGCTGTCGCCTGCGCCGGTCAGCGCCCCGGAGCGCATCGGCGGCGACAAGCTCGTCGTGGCGAGTGCGAACGAGCCGGCGGTCGAGCGCATCAAGGCGCTGTACGAGAAGGCGCCCGAGCCGAAGCGGCTCGTCCTCCTGCCCGGGACCGCGCACGCGCAGCACATCTTCCGCACCGATCAGTCGGGACGGCTGACGGCGACGATCATCGAGTTCCTCTCGCGTCCCGCGACGCCGGCCCGCTGAGCGCTTCCTCGGGCGGCCGGCGCTCGCGGAAGGCGAGGTAGAGGAGGACGTCGTACAGGATCTTCATGCCCGCCCCCGCCACGAATGGCGTCGCCGGCGAGAGGCCCTGCATCGACACCCCGGCCAGCGTCGGGGCGGCCGCCCACGCGCCGAGGCGCACGAGGTTGGTCACGCCGGACGCCACCGTGCGCTCGCCGGGCCGGACCACGGCCATCACGTAGGACTGGCGCGTCGGCACGTCCATCTCGACCAGGCCCTCGCGCACGAGGAAGAGGAGCGCGGCGACCCAGAAGCTCGGCGCGAAGGCCACCGTGACCAGCAGCAGGCTGGACGGGATGTGCGTGAACACCATCGTGTTCACGAGCCCGATCCTCCGGGCGAGCCACGCGGCCGCGAGGTGAGAGAGCGCGTTGGCGAGCCGTGCGCCGAAGAAGAGGAGGCCGAGCGAACCCTCCCGCACGCCGAAGCGCTGATAGAAGAAGAACGCCAGCAGCGCGGCGGTGACGAAGCCGCCGCCGAGCGCGTCGAGCGCGAAGAGTGCCGAGATCTTCCGGAGCACGCTCCGGCTCTCGGGCGAGAGCCGCGCCGGAGCCTCGTCTCGCGGCACGTCGATGGCCGGGGAGAGGCCGAGGTAGAGGACGGCCGGCAGCAGGGTGAGCAGCGCACACGTCCCGACCGCCAGGCGGAGCGCCATCAAGTCGGGCACCGCCAGGCCACGCAGCAGGGCCGGCATGGCGGCCGCGAGTCCGCCGAGGGCGTGGCCGGCGTCCTGCAGCACGTTGTACCACGCGAAGACCCGGGTCCGGTCGGCGTCCGTGGCCGTCGCCGGGAGGACGGCCTGCTCGAGCACGAGCGCGGCGCCGCGGTCGCGACCCATGCCGTTCAGCATGCCGACGAACGCGGCGGCGCCGATGACGGCCGCGCTCGACGCCGCGGCGGCCACCGCGGCGCCGGTCGCGCCGAGGAGCGCCAGAGAGGCGAGGAAGCGCCTGCGCCCGAGCCGGTCGCCGGCGAGCGTCGCGACCACCGTGGCGCACGCCGCACCGGCGAGCCCGGCGCCCACGACGAACCCCATCTCGGCGGGCCCGACCCCGAGCCGCCCGAGGTAGACGCCGAGCAGGACGCCGATCATCCCGGTCCCGAGGGCACGCAGGAAGGCGGCGGCGTAGAGGATGCGGCGATCGCCGGGGCCGCTCAGCCGCGCGCTCCGAGCCTCGCCTTCAGCGACGCGTAGAGCGCGTCGTAGAGAAACCCTGCCCGTTCCAGGATCTCGTGGTCATCGCGGGCGACGAGCGGAAAGCCGCCGGAGATGGCCCGCAGCCCCGCAGATTCCGGGACGAGCCGCATCTCCTCCTCGAAGTCCGCGCCGTGCACGATGCACGCGATCTCCTGCAGCGCGGCGTCGTCGGGACGGTACAGGTCGACCAGCGCCTCGAACGAGCAGCGCCCCTCCGCGTCGCGATGCGGGTACGTCGCACCCGGCGCGTCGAACCCCGTGGCGTCTTCCCGCTGCTGCACGGCGGCGACCTCGTCCGGCTCGACGAAGAGAAAGATCGCCGCCGGGTCGATGAAGCGGCGGATGAGCCAGGCGGTGGCGGTCCGGTTCACCCGGATGCGCGCGCGCGTCACCCACTTCGACGACGGCCCTACCTCGGAGCGGCCGACGGAGGGGGCCGGACGTGCCATCGCGGGCGGAGGCTACTCCCAACCGCCGTCGCGCCGCAATGCATGGCTTCTAGGGCGCGAACGCGTAGAGGCCCTCGGTTTCGCCGCTGCCCGGGAGCACCCCCACGCCCACGAAGACCATCCCGTCGGCGATCACGGGGCCGCTCGCGATCGGGCCGCCCGCGTTGAAGGTGAAGAGCGGGAGCCCGTTGCTCACGTCGCGCGCCTTGAAGGCGCCCAGGTTCTCGCCGGCAAAGACCAGGCCGTTCACGATTCCGACCGGGGAGAGCGAGCTGGCCGCGTCGGGTGCGTCCCAGACGAGGCCGCCCGTGAACGCGTCGAGCGCCGTCTCGAAGCCTGGCCCGCTGAAGGTGGTGCCGAAGATCCTGCCCGCGGCGAAGCCGGTCGAGCCCGAAAACCCCCCGCCCGCGCTCGCAACCGACGTGGTCGTCTTCCACGCGAGCTGCCCGGCGCCCGGGCCCCGGCCGGCCGCCACGGCGTAGTAGGTCCCGTCCTTGCTGCCCGCCCCGACGAGCACGGGCACCCCGGCCGCGTCGGTGATGATGTTCGGCGACGAGCCGAAGTCGAGGTCTTGGAGGTCGCTGTTGGGATGCGCCTGGAAGGCCCACACCGGGTTGCCCGGCGTGAGCGGGTCCGGCGGGTATGTGACCGGCGGCAGGCCGGGGCACGAGCCGTCGACCGACACGCCGGAGCAGCTCGCGTCGAGCGCGATGATCGTTTCGGAGAGGCCGCTCGACGCGTTGTTCACGCAGTCGCCGGTGTCCACGTAGACGAGGTCGTTCGCGGCGTCGATGGCGGGCGTCGACCAGACCGCGCCGCCGATCGATGACGACGGGACGGTATCGAACCGCCACACTATCCGTCCCGAGGACGCGTCGATCGCAAACAGGGCCCCGTGGATGCAGGGGCTGTCCTGATGCGAGGCCGCGCCGACGTAGAGCAGGCGGCGACCCTTGTTCGGACCCGCCGTCGGCGTGAACGGGATCGGCGACGAGAAGATGTCGGTGCTCACGGCGTCGTTGGGGTCGGGCAGCGCCCCGCCGATGTCCAACGGGAAGCCCGGGACCTCCTTGCCGTTCGACCCGCACCCGCGGTTCCGCACCGTCATGGCGGCGGGCGCCCGGGGAGGCGCCCCCGAACCGTTCGCGGGATAGGCGTGCAGGTACCCGCAGGAGTCCCCGAAGTAGACGCGACGGTTGGCAACCAGCGCAGAGGACTGGATGCCCGGGAACTTCGAGTCCCCCTGCGGCGTCGCCAGCGTGACCTTCCACTTGACGGCCCCCGTGCGGGCGTCGAGCGCGTAGAAGTTGTGGTCCCAGGAGCCGACGTACACCACGCCGCCCACCTCGCTCGGCGTCGCCGTCACGGGTCCGCCCGTCTTCAGGAACCAGACCTGGTGCAGCGAGCCGACGGTCTGCGGGGTGATGGCGGTCTCCGCAGCGTTGAAGCGCGATTGCCGAATGTCGTAGCCGTACATCGGCCAGCCGGCGGCGAAGGCCGGGCCGGCACCGAGGGCGGCCAGGACGAGCGCGAGCCTCTTCATGCGTTGGACCTCCTCCTGGGGCGGGTCCGAGCGTAGCGGCGCCGCGCTCCTCGGCAATCCCACCGGCACAGGACAGGAGTCGCATGGGCACGGGTGAGGCCGGCTCCCGTCCTACCGGCCCTTGAAGGTCGGCGGCCGCTTCTCCATGAACGAGCGGATGCCCTCGCGCATGTCCTCGCTCTGCGCGACCAGGGCCTGGGTGAACGCTTCCTCGGCGAGGCACGTATCGAGGTCCGACTGGAGCGAGCGGTTGAGCAGGCGCTTCGAGAGCCCGAGCGCGAACGTGGGACCCTGGGCGAGACGTTCCCCCCACTCGCGCGCGGTCTTCTCGAGCTCCCCGGCCGGCACGACCTTGTTCACCAGCCCGATCCGTTCGGCATCGACGGCCGGCAGGTCGTCGCCGAAGAAGATCAGCTCCTTGGCCTTGTGGAGTCCCAGGTGGCGGGCGAGGAGGAACGCGCCGCCGGCGTCGACCGCGATGCCGCGGCGGACGAAGACCTCGATGAAGCGGGCGTCGTCCGCGGCGACGACCAGGTCGCACGCGTACGCGAGGTGCGCGCCGAGGCCGGCGGCGACGCCGTTCACCGCGGCGAGCGTCGGCTTCTCGAGCTCCCAGAGCGTGCGGATGACCCGCTGGCTCGGCAGCATCGCCCGGCGCGTGTCGCCGGGCCCCGGCGGCGCCGCGGCGCCGGTGGCCGCGCGTGAGCCGGAGAGATCGGCCCCGGTCGAGAAGGCCTTGCCCGCGCCGGTGAGCACGACGGCGCGGATGTCGGGCTCCTCGGCGGCGCGTGCGAGCGCCTCGAGGAACGCCTGGCGCATCTCGGCGTTCATCGCGTTCCGTGCCTCGGGCCGGCTGAGGACGATCCACCCGACCCCGTTCTCGATCCGGAACTGCAGCGTCTCGGCCATGGCCTGTCCTCAGCCCGGCAGCTTGAACGCCCGCACGGCGTTGTCGTGGAGGAAACGTTGCTTCACCTCGGGGCCGAGCCCGAGCGCCTCGACCTCGGGGACCACCCGCTCCCACCGGAGGAGCGGGTAGTCGGTGGCGAAGCAGACCTTCTCCTTGCCGAAGGTCCGGAGGAAGTGCACGAACGCCGGCGGGAAATGCCGGGGGACATGCGCCGAGGTGTCGATCCAGACGTTGCGGTGCTTCCAGGCGACCGCGATCATCTCCTCGGTCCACGGCCAGCCGATGTGCCCGCAGACGATGCGCAGCTCCGGGAAGTCGAGCGCCACCTCGTCGATGTAGGTTGGACGGCCCGTCTCCGACGGGAAGAGGGGGCCGGTGTGGCCGACTTGCGCCTGGAACGTCACGTCGAGCTCGGCCGCCTTGGCGTAGAGCGGGTAGTAGGCGCGGTCGGTCGGAGGCTTCCGCCAGAGGAACGGCTCGATGCGGAGCGCGACGAAGCCGCAGTCGCGGACGTAGTGCTCGAGCTCGCGGACGGCGCGCATGATGTCCGTCGGGCTCGCGTGGTACTCGCCGAAGATGCGGCCGGGGTGCGCGCGCTGGGCCCGGGCCACGGCCTCGTTGTCGCCGGCCATGAGCGCCGCCCGGACGCCGTGGCGGTCCATCGCCTCGATCATGCGCGCCACGTCCGTCCCGTGGTGAAAGACGTCGAGCATGCCGTAGTTCCGGAAGACGTTCTCGCCCTCGGGGTTCGCCCCGGGGGGTGTCGGCGAGATGTGCTGCGTCCAGACGTCGATGATCATGCGCGCGGCAGCCCGAGCACGCGCTGGGCGATGATGTTGCGCTGCACCTCGGAAGTGCCGGCGTTGAGCCCATCCTCGTCCCAGTTGGCGACCGCCTTCTCCGGGCCGCCCGCCTTGCCGCCCGCGACCGTCGCGAGCGGCAGCCGGAGCATCGGGATGTAGGTGTCGTACGAGGTGATGCCGACCATCGAGCCCTCCGGGTGGAGCGGGGCGAGCGTACGATTGAGGCGCGGAGACTGCAAGCTCGACGACGCACGTAGGCTGGCACTGCTTTCGAGCAGGGAATGGGGGCCAGCGTCGCGTAGCAGGTCGTTTCCGCGCGGGACGGATGAAACGTCGCGCCGCCCACGGACGAGGACGTGCGGCGGGTGGTCGCGCGGGTGCGGTGGCGGCTCGAGCGCTTGGGGCTGGCGGGCGTCACCGTCACCGACGAGGACGCTGATCCGCTGGCGCACGAGTCGCAGGCGCTGGCCGGGTTGTCGGAAGCCGCGGTGCTGGGCCGGGCGGCGTTGGGCCGCCGGGCCGGGCGCGGCCCGCTGCGGATCGGCGCCGACCCGGACGCGCCGTGGGTCGAGCGCGACGACCGACCGCGGCTCGAGCGGCTCTGCCAGTACCTGTTCCGCCCGCCGCTCGGGCAGCAGCGCTGGCAGCGGCTGCGCGACGGGCGGATCGCCGTGGCCCTTCAGCGGCCGTGGGCGGACGGGACGACACATCTCGTGTTCACGCCCGACGAGCTCCTGGAGCGTCTCGTGCCGTTGGTGCCGCGCCCGCGGATCAACTTACTCCTCTGTCACGGAGTCCTGGCGCCGAACGCGCCGTGGCGCCAGGCGGTGGTGGTGCGCGGAGGGGAGGGGAGCACGGCAGCCCCAGCCAACGCAGGCCCGTGCGCGACGCCGGTCGAGGATCTCGCGTCTGACAAGGCGAAGCCCGGTCGCGCCCGCCCGAAGTACCGCGCCTGGGCCGAGCTCATGCACCGGGCATTCGAAGCGGACGTCCTCGCGTGTCCCCGGTGCGGGGGCCGCATGGTCGTGCTGGCGACGATCGAGGATCCCGCGGTGATCCGGCGAATCCTGACGCACCTCGGGGCCTCCATGGAGCCAGGGGAGGCGTTGCCGGCTGCGAGGGCATCACCGTGGACGGACAGCCCCGCCAGGTTATCGCTCCTACAGGCTCACCGTGCAGCGCGAAAACGTCGTCAGCGCCTCGGCCACGGTGCAGAAGGTCAATCTCGAGACGCGCGAGGTGACGTTGAAGGGTGAGGACGGCAGGGTGTTTACCATCGTGGCCGGGGAGGAAGTCCGGAACCTGCCGCAGGTCAAGGCGGGGGACATGGTCGTGGTGGCCTACCGGGAAGCGACCGTCGCGGAGATACGGCCTCCCACCGAGGAGGAGAAGGCCAGCCCGCGTCAGATGGTCCAGGCGGCGGGTCGGGCGCCGGTGGGTGAGAAGCCCGGCGCTGCGGCGGCGCAAGGCGTGCGACTCGTCGGAACGATTTCGGCGATCGACATGGCCACCCTGGGCGTGACCCTGAGGGATCTCAACGCAGGGGTCACGACGGTACAGGCGCGGGACGCCAACAACGTCGCGAAGTTCAAGGTGGGGGATCCCGTCGTCTTCACGTACACGGAGGCCGTCGCGGTCGCCGTCGAGCCGGCACCCAAGTCCAAGTGTTAACGGCCCGCATGATTCGACGGTCTACCGGCACGAGGCAGCACGCGACATTTGCACCGTCGCGCAGGCGATTTGAAGGAGGACGAACATGAATCGAGCAGTCCGTCGTGGCACTGGGGTATCGATCGTGCTTCTCGCCGCGGCCGCGTTGCTGATCTCGCCAGGGCGCGGCTACTCACAGACACAGGGCATGGAGCGCCGTCAGAACCGCCGCGAGAATCGGGACGACGCGCGGGGGACCCGGCAGCAAGGGCGACACGACGCGCGAGACGCGAAGCAGGAATGCAAAGACGCGGGTGGAAACCGGATCGACTGTCGCCATCAAAAGCGGGAAATCAAGCAGGACGCGCGCGGCAAGGCCCGGGACATGAAGTACGGAACGACTGGCGAGGCGGACAAGTAGAGCGCCGGCGCCGCGCTAGGTACCGTTCGCCGCGTTCCAGCTCTGCAGCATGAGCATGTAGTTGGCGCGCTCGTACGCCTGCGGGGCCCCTTCAGAAGGCGAAGATTCAGCGGACGTCCGCCTTGGGGCGTTCTGCAACCTTCCACGCCTCCGCGAAAAACGGCCTTTTTGCAGCTATCTGCACGGAAGCACGGCTACGTTCGAGCTGGAGCACTTCTGGGTGCGGCCGGCCGACATGAGCAGCGGAGTCGGACGTGCGTTGTTCGAGGACGCGTCGCGGATGGCGCGCGCCGCGGGGGCGTGCGCGATCCAGATCGCCTCTCGTAAGCTTCCCCCGCGCCAGCCGGGGGGTCGGGAGCCCGGGTCCGAGTTCGGACGTTACGTCAACTTTCCCCGATTATCGCTCCTACAGGCACCCACTTAAAGGCGTGCCTGCCCGGTTGCCCCTGGCGGAAGTTTGGGGCTATGGCTGGCATTCGCGGACGGCGAACGAGCGACCCGGGGAGGGAAGGACCATGCGAGACGTTCGACGAGCGAGACTGCGGGGACGACGCGGGCTCGGCTGGCGGGCGACCATGGCGGGCGTGTTCATCGCCGTCGCTCTTCCGCCGGCCGCGGTGAGCGAGGATAACCGCGCCGCCGCGCGCCTCGAGGCGATGGCGACCTTCCTCGCCAAAACGAAGAGTCTCAGCGTGGCCGCCGACTGCTCCTACGACGTGGTCCAGGACTCAGGCCAGAAGATCGAGTTCGGCGAACGGCGGGAGATGACGTTACGGCGGCCGGACCGGGCGCGCATCGACGTCACGCGGCGCGACGGCTCGCGTCGCGGGGTCCTCTTCGACGGCACCCAGCTCACGGCCTTTGATCTCGACGAGAAGGTCTATGCGACGGTGCCCAAACCGGGAACGGCCGACGCGGCTTTCGCCTATTTCACCCAAGACCTGAACATGCGCCTGCCGCTCCGCGAGCTGTTCGCGACCGACCTTCCGCAGGAGCTGAAGGACGTCCTCGGCACGGCACGCCTGGTGGGACAGGAGAAGCTCGGCGGGGTGGCGACCGACGACATCGCGTTCCGGGGCGACACCGCGGACGTGCAGCTCTGGATTCCGCACGACGGCGATCCGCTGCCGCGGCGGATCGTGATCACCTATCGCCTGGCCGGGGGCCAGCCGCGGTTCGAAGCCGACTTCAGGGACTGGAACCTCAAACCCGACGCGCCCGACTCGCTGTTCACCTTCGCCCCGGCGGCCGGCGCGGAGCAGATCCCCATCCTGGCGCCGGGTCGGGGCAAGCCCGCCGGAGAGAAGCGGCCATGACCCCCGCGACGCGCCGCGCGGCCCTCTGGGCTGCGGCGCTCCTGGTCGCGGTGGCGATCGGTGGCGCAGCCGCACGCGGTGGGGGCGGGCGCGGCGGCGGTGGGCGGGGCGGTGGGGGATTCAGCCGCGGCGGCGCCGCGGCACGGGGTTCGCTCGGCCAGGGCCGGCCTGCTGGCGGCATGGACCGGGGCAACTACAGCGCACGAGGGCCGGCGGCGAGCGGCAGCTTTGGCGGGCGGCAGCCGAGCTACGGCTACGGTGGCGGCGGCTACGGTGGCGGTGGCTACGGCGGGAACGCGGGCGGCATCCAGCAGGTCGACCGCAACGCGGTCGCGCAACGGCAGAACGAGCGGCTCGGGCGGCTCGGTCCCCCCGACGGCGGCCAGGGACAGCGTCAGGAGAATCCGGGGGAGCGCCGGGATCAGTTTCAGCAGAACGCCCAGGAGCGGCAGGACGCGCGCGACGCCCGCCGCGAGGAACGTCAGCAGAACGATGCCAACCGTCGCGAGGACTGGCAGGACTACGCCGAGGACCACGACGACGATCACGATCACGGCTACTACTACGGCTACCCCGGGGCCGTGGCCGCAGGGGTGGCCGTCGGCGTGGCGATTGGTGCAGCTGCCACCGCACCACCGAACTGGACGCTTCCCTGCACGCCGACCACGGTCGTCGTCGGCGGGACCACCTACTACCAATGTGAATCCGCCTGGTACATCCGCGTCTACGACGGCGGAGACGTCGCCTACACCTCGGTGAACCCGCCCGCCGGCTACTAGGCAGGGATCGCAATCGCGCGGTCGGCAATGGAGGATAGTCCCAAGCTGTTCCGCCTCGTTCTCATCGTGGGCTGGTTGCGCAGCTACCCGAAGGAATGGTGGCGGCCAGATCTGATCGCCGGTTTGACCGCCGCAGCCGTGGTCATTCCCAAGGCGATGGCCTACGCCACCATCGCGGGTCTGCCCCTGGTGGGGCTGTACACGGTGTTCGTGCCGATGGTCATCTATGCCGTACTGGGGACGTCCCGGCCGCTCACTTCGTGAAGGGGACCTTCTTCCACAACGTCATCGCGATCGTCGCGCACCTGTCGCACACGTCGGCCGCCACGCTGGTGCTGGCGCTGGCCCTGCTCGCGTTGATCTTCGGGTTGGAGCACCTCGCTCCGAACGCGCCCACCCCGTTGATCGCCATGGGTGGGGCGATTGCGGCGTCGGCGCTGCTGGGGCTCGAGAAGCTGGGGGTCGAGACGGTGGGAAGCGTCCCGCGCGGATTTCCGACGCTCGCATGGCCGGACCTCGATCTGGTCGCGCAGATGTGGCCGGGCGCGGCCGGCATCGCCGTGATGCGCTTCACGGAGACCATCGCGGCTGCCCGTGCCTTCGCCGCACCCGGGGAACCGCGCCCGGTGCCGAACCAGGAGCCGCAAGGCGGGGGGCTGGGGCGAGGGTCCGACTTCGCACGTTACGTAAACTTCGCAGGATTGTCGCGACTACTGGCCATCGAACTGACTTCGCCCGCGTGACGTCAGTGGCGATCAACGCAGGGCGACGTCCAGTGCGTGCTCGGCGCAACGCGGTCGGCCGGCTGGCGACACCGTCGCCGAAGCCGGCCGACGATCGCGTCTCGCGCCACGATCGGAGGGACGCGCTCAGGGAATGAACGGCCGGATCAGCGGTGCCGCCGTGTCGTTCACGAATGCGTCGAGCACCACCCACGTGTCGGAGATCACGAGACCGCCCGGAGGGTCGCTGCCATCCGGTCCCTTGCCGATGGTGGCGTCGCCGGTGTTCGCGACGAGCAGCGACCCGCGCCCGTCGAACGCGACCGCGAACGGGCCGTCGACGGGGACGTCGAGCATCATGTTCTCGTCAGAGCTTGGGAACCTGAGCGCTTCGCTACCGTCGGGCCGGAGTATCGAGAGCTGCTGCTTCGAGAAGAGCGCGACGTAGAGCTTGCCCGACGCACCGAACGCGATCCCCCCGGCGCCGAACGCGGGCATGAGGGCGCACGCGATCGTTTGGACGTTGGGATCGGGCTCGCATGGCATCATGACGAAATCGGTGTAGCGGTGAAACTCCTGCAAGTGCGAGGCGTCGGGGTGGGCAAGCGGAAGCCGGTAGACCGCGATCTGGCTTTCCTGCGTGGCGGCCGCGATATAGAGGTTCTGACCGCTCGGGTCGAGCGCGATGCCGGCGACGTTCGCGCCGTACGTTCCGGCGAGTCGCGGATCGGTGAACCACAGCTGTGCTTGTCCTCCGCCGGGCGGCACGCGCCAGATGATCGGCGCGGACCAGTCGCTGACGTAGAGGTTGCCGGCCGTATCGAAGACGACGAAGCCGGGCATGTCTGTGAACGAGGTGTCGGTGTTGGTCGGGATCATGCCATAGACGTCCTGCACACCCGTGCTCGGGTCGACGCGCAGAACCCTGCCGTTCATGTCGGCAATGTAGAGCCGGCCTCGGGCGTCGAGGGCCATGCCCAAGAGGCCCATCGTCTGTGCCGACGCCTGCCGCGGGACGAGGATCGGGTTGGTGCCGGTTTGGACGGGCCCGCCGGTGTCGAGGCGGAAGGCCCAGATCTCGTCGCTTGTATCGAAGAGTCGATCGAAGTCCGCGTTCGAGGTGCTGACGTACAGCGTGCGCCCGTTCACCGCGAGGCCGCCCGGGTGCCCGGGGTAACCGAGCGTTGCGAACACCTGAATGTCGCCGATCGGACGGCTCAGTGCCTGTGCCTCGGGTGGAGCGGCAGTCACCCTCAGTCCCACGACTACCGCCAGCAACGCTGCCCCCGTCACGAGTTTGCCTACGGTCGAATGCCGCATTGTGGTGTCCTCCTTTTGGAGGCGCCCGTCCGGAGGGCGCCCCTGAGTTGGAGGCGCTAGAAACCGTGTAGCAATCTGCCAGAGGCGTGCGGTCGCGGCGCTCTCGCCGCGCGGCACCGTGGTCGCGAGTTGAAGCATGGTGTGTCACAGCTCGAAGCGGAGAGTGCCTTCTACGACCCCCGGCATCGTTTGTTCGAGGACGAGAAGCACTCGACGCCTCGCGAGCCACGCTACATTCTGTACGGTCGTGGTCTCGAGAGTAGGGTCCTGCGCGCGCCGCTACCCTTCAGCGGACGAGGGTACCGAGCTTGCCGAGGACCTCATCCGTTACGGCTGCCGATGCCTTCGCGATACGCCTCGCCCTTCGCGCTCGCCAATCGAGACTCTTCACCTGATCCGACAACACCACGCCGCTGACCGGTAGACCCAGCGGCAACGCCACCTCGAACGGATAGCCTTTGACCTGGCTCGTCACCGGGCAGAACAGCGCCAGCCCGACGCGCCGATTGTACACCCCAGGGGAGATGACGAGCGCCGGGCGGCGCCCTGCCTGCTCGTGGCCTGCCTGCGGATTGAACTCCAACCAGACGAGGTCGCCGCGATCGGGAGCATAGCCGCGCGGCATTACCACCTCTCCCGGCCAACCGGATCACCCGTATCGACCGCGGTATGCA